>Ga0207675_100001554_pt1 | contig 22989 bp, 17 predicted proteins | sample KBSSwiS42_FD_184305 | JGI IMG/M metagenome (GOLD analysis project Ga0207675, IMG submission 184305) | Switchgrass rhizosphere microbial communities from Kellogg Biological Station, Michigan, USA - KBS Switchgrass S4-2 (SPAdes) (version 2) | ecosystem: Host-associated > Plants > Roots >...
GATCGATGCCGAATGCGGAACGACCACGATCACGCTGGCACGGATGGAGCGCGTCGATTTCAGCGTTCCCATTTTCGTCGACGGCGCCACCGCGCTCGTGCGCGCCAAGGATGCGCTGCGGCAACTCGCGGATCTGAAGGGCAAGCGGGTCGCGGTGATGCCCTCGACCACCACGGAGACTTCGCTCAAGAAAGCGCTGGCGCTCGCCGGGCTTTCCGCCAATTTCATCATGGTAAAGGATGGCAACGAAGGCGTCGCCGCGGTGCTGGCAGGGAAAGCAGATGCGTATGCGTCGGACCGGATGCTGCTCACCCAGCTCAAGGCGGACGATAACCGTGCCGACGAGCTCGAATTCCTGCAGCACGATTTCTCGTTCGAGCCCTATGGCCTCGTGCTGCCCCGCGACGATCCCGAATTTCGGCTGCTGGTGAATCGCACGCTTGCGGGACTTTACAAATCCGGCGAAATCGATCCGATCTTCATTCATTGGCTGGCGCCGTACGGACGTCCGGGACCGCTGCTGAACGCCATGTATTACCTCAACGCGCTGCCGGACTGACGATGCATGCGCTGCTCATCACCGTCGCCATTTCACTCGCCCTGGCGGCAGCCAACGTGCTGGCGCAAGGTGCCGTGCGTCCGAAGTGCGACGGCGCGTGCGGCGTGATTCAATCGATCGTGCCGGTGACCGAACGCCAGGATTGGTCGCCGCTTGGCGCGGTGGCCCCGGGATCGCAAGGGATGGGGGGCTTGAGCGGCATGTCGGGATCGACCACGCAGATGCAGATCGGTCCAGGCTTTACGAATAAAGGAATGGTGGTGCTGGGCGCCGCCGGCGGCGCCGCCTATGCGCAACGGCCCAACGAATACCGCCGGCAGCGGTGGGACGTGACGCTGAAGATGGACAGCGGACCCCCGCGCGTCGTTTCGCTCCGGTACGAGCCGTTGCTCGTGCAGGAAGGCGACTACGTGCGCGTGTCCGGCAACAACATCGAGCTCGTCAATCCGTAGCGCCGGCATGGACGCCGCGGCGCTCGCAGTCACGGACGTCCCCGACGGGCGCCGGGTGCTGGCGCTGTCCGGGCGGCTCGAAGCCGACACTATTCCCGATATATGGCGCACGGCGCTCGAGGCGTTGAAAGACGCCGGCGCGCGCCCCGTCGTCGTCGATGCCGCAGGGGTCGACTATTGCGACGGTGCGGGCATTGCGCTGCTGGTCGACCTGCTGCGCCAGCCACGGCCCACGCCGGTTGCAGTGTCCAATCTGAAGCCGGCCTTCACGGCGTTGCTGCGCCAATTCGACCCGCAACTCCTCGACCACGATCTGGACCCCGAGCCGCCGCGCCGGCCCGCCATCGAGGAAGTCGGACGCAACACCGAGCGCCTGATGCGCGACATGCGCATGCAGGTGGAATTTTTGGGCCAGTCGGTTGCGGCGCTGGCGAGCGCCATTCGCCATCCGTCGACGATCCGCTGGCGCGACGTGGCGGTGATCTGCGAGCGCGTCGGCGCCGATGCGCTTCCGATCGTCGCGCTGATCTCGTTCCTGCTCGGCGTGATCCTCGCGTTCCAGTCGGCGGTGCCGATGAAGCGGTACGGCGCGGAGGTCTTCGTCGCCGACCTGATCGGGCTGGGCATGGTGCGCGAGCTGGGCACGCTGATCACCGCAATCCTGCTCGCCGGGCGCACCGGCGCCGCGTTCGCCGCGGAGCTCGGCACGATGCGCGTCAACCAGGAGATCGACGCCTTGACGACGATGGGCCTCGACCCGGTCCGCTTCCTGGTGACCACACGCGTGATCGCTGCGGTGATGATGACGCCGCTCTTGAGCCTGTTCGCCATGCTGGTCGGCATGCTGGGCGGCGCCTTCACAATGCTGTCGTACGGCATTCCGTTTGTGACGTTCGTGAAGGAAGTCGATGGCATCGTCAATGTCCAGGACTTCATGGCGGGGTGGATAAAGTCGTTCGTGTTCGCGCTCGCGATCGCCGGCATCGGTTGCCTGCGCGGGCTGCAGACCGCCGCCGGGGCTTCCGCAGTGGGCGAATCGGCGACCCGGGCCGTGGTCTCGGGGCTCGTGCTCATCGTGATCATCGACGGCGTGTTCGCCGTCATCTATTTCATGCTGGACATCTAGAATGAAACATTCCCCCCACGCTCGCTCCGCTCGCTGCCCCCCAGGGGGCGGGTCAGTCGGTCGGGGCGGCCCTTGCCGACTGACGCGCTGACGTGGAGCCCGGCGAAACCATCATCCGCGTCGAGTCGCTGACGGCCGGCTACGAAGGCAACGCGATCCTGCAAAATGTCTCCTTCGACGTGCGCAGGGGCGAGGTGTTCGTCATCCTCGGCGGGTCGGGCTGCGGCAAGACCACGCTTTTGAAGCACATGATCGGACTCCTGCCGCCGCTGGGCGGCCACGTTTACATCGACGGCGCGGACATCGTGACCGCGGAAGGCGATGCGCGCCAGGCGATCCTGCGCAAGTTCGGCGTGATGTACCAGTCCGGTGCCCTGTTCGGCTCGATGACGCTGCTGGAGAATGTCCGGCTGCCGCTCGAGGTATTCACGCGCCTCGATCTCTCGCAGATGGACCTGATCGCCCGGATGAAACTCGCGCTGGTCGGGCTCGTGCAGTTCACCGGCCACTTGCCGGCCGAGATTTCCGGCGGCATGCAGAAGCGGGCGGCGATTGCCAGGGCCATGGCGCTCGACCCGCAGATCCTGTTCCTCGACGAGCCCTCGGCAGGGCTCGACCCGATCACGTCGGCCGAGCTCGACGCGCTGGTGCGCCGGCTGGCGGACAACCTGGGCGTCACGTTCGTCATCGTCACCCACGAGCTCGCGAGCATCTACGCGATTGCCGATCGTGTCATCATGCTGGACAAGCGGGTCAAGGGGATCATTGCCGAGGGTGACCCGCGCCGCCTCCGCGACGAAAGCGCCGATCCGTATGTGCACCAGTTCTTCCACCGCGAGGCGGAAGTTGCCCCGGCATAGACCGAAAATGACGCGATGAGCCAGAAAGCCAACTACTTCAAGCTCGGACTGTTCGTGATCGGCGCGCTGGTCGCGGGCGTGCTGATCCTCGTGATCATCGGCACCGGCCGCTGGTTCGAGCGGCGCATCATCATCGAGACCTATTTCAAGGAATCGGTGCAGGGGCTGGACATCGGCTCGAAGCTCAAATACCGCGGCGTCACGATCGGCGAGGTCACCAAGATCAGCTTCACCTACACCAAGTACCAGCAGGACCTGCCGATCACGCAGCGCGAGCGCTACGTCATGGTCGAGGCACAGCTGCAGCCGCGGCTCGTCGGCGGACGCTCGGCGGCCGCGGACATGAACTCGCCCGAGAACGCGGCGCTCGAGGTTGAAAAGGGGTTGCGGCTGCGCCTCGCCCCGCAAGGCATCACCGGCCTCAATTTTCTCGAGATGGACTACCTCGATCCGCCGCCGCCGGTGTTGCCGATCAGCTGGGTGCCGACCAACGTCTACATCCCGAGTGCGCCGTCGACGGTGACCGCCATCGTGAATGCGGCGCAGGACATTCTCGAGCGCATCCACAAGCTCGACATCGAGGCGGTCATCAACAACGTCAACAAGCTGCTCGTCACGACCAACGATCGCGTCGCCGCCATCGACACGAAGTCGCTGACGCAGCGCGCCGAGCGCACGTTCGCCAAGCTCGATTCGACGCTGGACAACTTGCAGGCCAAGAAGCTCTCCGAGGAGGCGACGGGATTGCTCGCCGAGCTGCGCAAGTCGAACGCGGAGCTGCAGAAGACGATTGCCAATCCGGCGTGGCAGAAAGTTCCGGAAGACACCGCGGCCGCGATGGCCCGCGTCCGAGCGCTCGTGTCGGATCCCAAGCTCACGAAGACAGTGGCCGACCTCGAGCGGATCACGGGGCGCTTCGATCGACTCTTCGGTACCACGGACACCGACCTTGCGACGTCGATCGAGAACCTGCGCCAGATCACCGACAATCTCCGCGACCTCACCGAGGAGACCAAACGCTATCCGGCCAGCGTGATCTTCGGCGCGCCGCCGGCCCCGCTGGAGCGCAAACCATGACTGCATCGCGACGTGATTGGATACGCCGGGCGCTGACCCTGGCCGCGGGCGCGGCACTCGGCCTTGCAGCGGGAGGATGCACGCGGCCATCGCCGATCAAGGGCACCTACGTGCTCGAGCCGGCGCTTCCGCCACCCGTGGCGAAGACGCAACCGGGACTGGTGCGCGTGGGAACGATCGTCGTGGGCGCGCCGTATCGCGGCCGCTCGTTCGTCGTCCGCGAGTCCGACCTCAAGTTCGAGACCGATTACTACAACGAGTTCCTGGTCGCGCCCGGCGCCAACATCAGCGAGGCAACGGCCCGCGCCCTTGCCGCCGCTAAAGTATTCGCATCGGTCGCTCCGCAAGGCGTGGTCGTGGACCCGGATTGGCTGCTGGACGGTTTCGTCGACGCGCTTTATGGCGATGCCCGCAGCGTGGACAAGCCGGTCGCCGTGCTTACGATCAAGTACTTTCTGCGCCGCGGGGGCAGCGATGCCGGCGTCCCGATCTGGTCGCGCACGTATGAGCGCCGCTTGCCGTTCACTCCCGGTAGTGCAGGTGCCTACGTGGCAGCCCTGAATAGCGCGCTCGGCGATATCCTGGCCGAGCTCGCGCGCGATCTGTCGGCGGCGTCGCTCAAGTGACGCGGTAACTACCTGCAGTACACCGGTGCGACCTGAGGCCAACGACTCCGCCTGCAGGACTGTCGTGCACGACATGTAGCCGCTCGCACTGCCGGCGGGCGCGAAAACAACCGTCTTCCTGATTACCGCGCGGTGCGCCGCACTCGGCGTTGACACTGGCCGCCATTGCGCAGACCATCATCGCCGCGTGCGATGCGAATTGCGCGTCTCTCTCCGTGTGGAATGCCGTCCTCGCGGTACCTCTTGCTCCACCCATTCCAAGGGAATTTGATGATTCTGAGGCGATTTGCATTGCTTGCCGTTGTGTGTGCTGCATCTTTGGCGCTCAGCGGATGTCTTATCAACGGTATCTCCGGCTCGACGACCAACGGGCTGTTTTCCGGCCAGGCCACCGTGGAGTTGCAGGACCAGGCGCCCTGTACCCCTAATGCCATCACGCACACCACTTCCTGCGATGTCCTGATCCATGCGCAACTGCCGACCGGGGCGTTCGGGATCGATTTTCCGATCGAACTGTTGGGCTGGGAACTTCCGCTTATGCTCTGGGATCCGCTGATCGTCCAGGTTCCCGCCAGCATGTCGAACTTCGCCGCTTCGATCGCGGTTGGCCCGCCCGGCGTGGCCGTAGACACCCCGCTGGACATCAGTTACGGGCTCACCTCGGTGCCGATCGACGCCAAGACCAATCTGGTGGCGGAACCCGGAATGCAGCTGGTGATCATCGATCTTCCGTCAACGGCCAACGTACCGCTCGGCACTTACACCTTCAAGTTCCAGTTTTCGGGCACCACGAACTCGATCAAGGTGATGTTCGCGGCCAAGATTACCGCCGGCTCGAAGGCGATCGGCGAACACGCCGGCACCGCCAAAGCCGCGCAGACCTACTACCTGCCGATCTGGCCCTGCGTAACCAATTTCGCCAGCGTCACGCCGATCACGTTGCCAATCGCCAACATGACTCAATTGGCGCCGCTGGTTCTGTCCGCCGCTTCGCAAGGATGCAATAGCAAGGCGTACGACTTGTCCGGGCTGGGCACGGGAAGCACCACTGTGGTCGAGTACTACAACGCGAGCCTTGACCACTATTTCATCACCTGGATCGCCGATGAAATCACCAAGCTCGACGCGGGTACGGTAATCAAAGGCTGGACGCGCACGGGCAAGACGTTCAAGACCTACACGACGGCGCAGAGCAATACGTCGCCGGTATGCCGTTTCTATATTCCGCCGGGGTTGGGCGATTCGCATTTCTTCGGACGCGGAACGGCCGAGTGCAATTCCACGGGCACGAAAAACCCGAGCTTTGTGCTCGAGGACCCGGCGTTCATGCAGATGTTTCTGCCCGTGCTCGGCGTGTGTCCGGCCAATTCAACGCAGGTGTATCGCGTGTTCAGCAATCGTCCGGATGCCAACCACCGCTATATGACGGACAAGACCGTACGCGATCAGATGGTGACGAAGGGCTGGCTGGCCGAAGGGGATGGCCCGGATCTCGTTGTCATGTGCGCGCCACAGTAGCACTGCGCCGCGGAAGCCGCGCCAGCACCACGCTGGCGCGGCGACCTGCTAATCCTCTTGCCTGCGCTGCCACACCTAGAACAACGGCGGCATCCCCGTAGACCGTTGCGCCGCCGGCGGCGCGGCGTCTCCGGTCAGCTTGTCGGCCTCGACGACCCAGCCTCCGCCCATCGCTTTGTAGATGTTGACGCTCGACGAGAACACCGACGCACGCAGCGATGCGAGCGCGAGCTCCGCGGGAAACAGCGACTGCTCCGCCTGCAGCACCGTGGTGTAGGACGTGTAGCCGCCGTTGTATTGCAAGTTGGCAAGACGCGCATAGTCCTTGAGCGCTGCCACGAGGCGCTCCTGCGCCGCCTGCTGCTGCAGCAGCTTCTGGCTCGCGACCAGCGAGTTCTCGACGTCGGCAAACGCGTTCTGGATCGAGTACCGGTAGCTGTACAGGGCCGACTGCTGCGCGCCTTCGGCTTGCGCGACCTGCCCGCTCACGGATCCGAACGTAAAGATGGGACCGACGATTGAGCCCGCGTAGCTCCACACGCGCGAAGGTCCGGTGAAGAGGTTGTTGAGCGCCGCGCTTCCGGTCCCACCGGCGCCGGTCAGCGAAATCGTCGGGAAATAAAGTGCTCGCGCCGCTCCGATCTGCGCGTTTGCCGCGATCAGCGTGTCCTCGGCCTGCCTTAGGTCGGGCCGCCGCGTAAGCAGATCGGAAGGGACGCCGGCCGGCACCGTTGGCACCGCGAGGTCGTAGACCGACTTGCCGCGCGGGATCGGACCCGGATTGCGGCCGACCAGCACCGACAGCGAATTCTCCGTCTGCGCGATCTGCGATTCGATCTGCGGGATCTGCGTGGCAGCGGTCTCGTACTGCGACTCGGCCTGCGAAACGTTCATCTGCGACACCTGGCCGTACTTGAACTGCAGCTTGAACAGCCGCACCGATTCGGCGTAGGTTCCCAGCGTCTGCTTCGAGATGACGAGCTGCTCGTCGAGGCCGCGCAGCGTGAGGTAGTTGCCGGCCACCGAGGCGACCAGGGAAAGAATGACGCCGCGCCGCGCTTCATCGGTGGCCAGCAGGTTGGCGCGCGCCGATTCGCTCAACCGCCGGATGCGGCCCCAGAGGTCGATCTCCCAGCTCGCGTTGAGCAGCGCCTGGTAGGACGTCTGCGGATTCGGAATCAGCCGCGCGAGCTCGGGCGTCGATCCGGCCTCGGTCGTGCGTGCGCGGCCACCGGTGCCATCGTAGCCAATTTGCGGGAACAATCCGGATCGCGTTTGCGTGAGGACGCCCGCCGCTTGCTCGACATTGGCGACCGCCACCTTGATGTTGAGATTGTTGGCCAGCGCCTCGTCGATGAGCCCGTCGAGCACAGGATCGTTGAACTGCTTCCACCACGTCGTGTTGGCGGTGTCGGCGGCGTCCCTGGTCTCGTAGATGAACGCCTTCGGGGCATCGACCTCGGGGCGCGTGTAGTCCGGGCCGACCATGCAGCCCGAGACGGTGCATGCAACGATTGCGACCCATGCGTGACGCGCCAGTCCCGCCGGGCCGCCCCAAGGGACTGGCCTGCCCCCTCGGGGGGCAGCGAGCGAAGCGAGCGTGGGGGCCGTCACCTAATCGTCTCCGGGTCGCACCGCGGGTGGCGCTTCGGCAGCAGGTGCGGGCGGCGGCACTTCCTTCGGCTCGTCCTTGCCTTCCTTGAGACGGTCGAAGAGATAGAACAGGAGCGGGACGTACAGCATCGCGAGCGTCGTCTCGCCCAGCATGCCGCCGATGATGCCTGTGCCGATCGAATGCCGCGCATTGGCACCCGCGCCGACCGCGAGCGCGAGCGGCAGGCAGCCGATGGCGAACGCGAGGGACGTCATGATGATCGGCCGCAGCCGCTGCTCGCCGGCGAGGATCGTCGCTTCCATGATCGACTTGCCTTGGTTGCGGAAGTCGATCGCGGCCGACACGCGCAGCACGGCGTTCTTCGCGCCGAGGCCGATCAGCACGAGGAGCCCGATCTGGAAGTACACATCGTTGTCGAGGCCGCGCAGATGGTTGGTGAGAAGCGCGCCGAGGATGCCGAAGGGCACCGCCGACATCACCGCGCCTGGCAGCGTCCACGACTCGTATTGCGCGGCGAGCACCAGGAACACGATGATGAAGCCGAACACGAAGGCGAGTCCCGACGTGCCGCCGGACTTCTTCTCTTCGTAGGAGAGCCCCGACCACGCGAACGTGTAGCCCGGCGGCAGCACTTCCTTGGCCACGGCTTCCATCGTCGTGATCGCGTCGCCCGAACTGTACCCCGCGGAGGCGCTGCCGTTGATCTTGGCCGCGGTGAAGCCGTTGAAATGGGGCAGGATGTCGGGGCCGGAGGTCCATTGCGTCGTGACCACCGACGACAGCGGCACCATCTGGTTGTTGTTGTTGCGCGTGTAAAGGCGCGTCAGGTCTTCCGGATTCTGCCGGAATTGCGCGTCGGACTGCATGACCACCCACCAGACGTTGGAGAACTGGTTGAACTGGCTGACCGTCAGCGATCCGAACTGCGCCTGGATCGCGCTGTACACGTCCTGGACCGGAATCCCCAGAAGCTGCGTCTTGTCGCGGTCGACGTTGGCCTTCAGTTGCTGCGTGCTCGCCGAATACGTCGTCGCGAGGCCGGTCAGCTCCGGCCGCTCGCGTGCCTTCTTGAGGAAGTCCTGCATCACGGCGTCGAGCGCGACGGGATCGCCGGTCCCGGTGTCCTGGATCCAGAACTCGAAGCCGCCCGTGGTGCCGATGCCGGGAATCGCGGGCGGCGCGACCGGCACGACGATCGCGCCCTCGATCAACCGGGCCTTGGCAAAGAAGCCCTGCAGGATTGCCCGCACGTTCTCCTTCTTCGCCGTGTCGATGTTCTCGTAGCGCTTGTCGAAGTCGCTGAACGTGACGAAAATCGTGCCGGCGTTGGTCTTGAAGCCGCTGTCGAGCAGGCTGTAGCCCGTGACCACGGTGCGCGTCTGCACGCCCGGAATGTCTTTGAATATCTCGTCCGCCTTGTTCGTGATTTCCTGCGTGCGCGCGAGGCTGGCGGCCTGCGGCATGATGATCGCGGCAAACGCGTAGCCCTGGTCCTCGTTCGGCACGAAGCTCGTCGGCAGGATCTTGAAGATGTGATAGATCAGGTACAGGAAAACCACGAGCAGGATGAGTGCCACGACCGCGAACTTGATGACGTAGGTGACCGCGGTGCCGAAGAGCTGCGTCACATGGTCGACCTGGCGGTTGAACCATGCGAACGGACCGCGCGTCGGCGGCGGACTGTGTCTCAGCAAGACGGCGCACATCGCGGGCGTGACCGTCAACGCGATGAATCCCGACACCGACACCGAGATCACGATCGTGATCGCGAACTGCTTGTACAGCTGGCCGGTGGTGCCGGGCAGGAAGGCGGCGGGGATGAACACCGAGCACATCACCAGCACGACGGCGACAAGCGAGCTTGCGATCTCGCCCATCGACTTGATGGTCGCCTCCTTCGGTTCGAGGTGGTGCTGGTGCATGTTGCGCTCGACGTTCTCGCACACCACGATCGCGTCGTCGACCACCATCCCGATCGCCAACACCAATCCGAACAACGTGAGGAGGTTGATCGAGAAGCCGAGCGCCAGCATTCCGGTGAATGTCGCGATCAACGCGATCACGATCGCGACGGAGCAGATGATCGTCGTGCGGAAGCTCTGGAGGAACAGGTAGACGACGAGGATGACCAGCACGATCGCCTCGAACAGCGTCTTGATCACTTCCTTGATCGACAGCCGTACGAAGTCGTTGGTGTCGAGCGCGATCAGGTACTCCATCCCGTCAGGAAAGCCGGCCTTCATCTGCTCCATCGTCTTGCGCACGGCGTCCGACACGACGAGTCCGTTGGCGCCGGGCTGCTGGTAGACGGCGATGATGGTCGCGGGCACGCCGTTCATCCGGCTGTCGACGATGTATTGCTGGAGCCCGATCTCCGCCCGCGCGACGTCGCCCACGCGCACGATCGCGCTGCCATCCTGCGATGCGCGCAGGATGATGTTCTCGTACTGCTTGGGCTCGGTGTATTGCGGCTGGGTGATGACCGGGAACGTGAGCTCGACGGGGCCTACGTTTGGTTGCTGGCCGATCTGGCCGGCGCCGAAGAGCTGGTTCTGCTGGCTGACCGCGTTGGCGATGTCCGAGGTCGTGATACCGAGGGAGGCCATCCGGTCGGGATTCATCCAGATCCGCATCGCCTGGTTGGGGACGCCCATGATCTGCGCCTGACCGGCGCCGTTGACGCGCTTGAGCGCGTCCAGGACATATACGTTGGCGTAGTTGGCGATGTAGTTCGCGCTGTAGCGACCTTCCTTCGCGTACACCGCCACCAGCATCATGATCGACGACGACTTCTTCTGTACGTTCACGCCCTGCTGCACGACGGCGGACGGCAGCTGCGGCATCGCAAGGTTGACGCGGTTCTGCACCTGCACCTGCGCGATGTCGGGATCGGTGTCGAGCGAGAAGTACACCGTCATCGTGAGCTGCCCGGTCGACGAGCTGATCGACGACATGTAGAGCATGTTGTCGACGCCGTTGATCTGCTGCTCGATCGGCGAAGCCACCGATTGCGCGAGCGTCGTGGAGTCGGCGCCGGGATATGTCGCCGACACCGTGACCTGGACCGGGGTAATGCTTGGATACTGCGCGACCGGAAGCTGCGACATCGAGACGAGGCCGGCGAGGCAGATGATCAGCGCGACGACGGCCGCGAAGACCGGGCGTTCGATGAAGAACCGCGAGAACATGGCGCTTACTGGGTTACGGAAAGATCGACGCGGCGCGCCTGGTCGTCGCTGCCGCCGCCCGTCACGCTGACTGGAGCCACGAGCTGGATGCGCCTGGGGTCGACGCCGAAGCCCACGAGCTCGTCGCGCACCGCCTGGGCGCGCTTTTTCGCGAGCTCGATGTTCGCCGCGGCGTTGCCGGTCTTGTCGGCGTAACCAGTGATGTTCACCTGAGTGCCGATCCCGACGTAAGCGGCTGCGGCGAGACGCACGGCGCGCTGCGCATTGCTGTCGAGCGTGGCCTGCCCCGGTGCGAAGTACACCGCGACGCTGGACGGCACGGCGGCCGGATAAGGCGGCGCTTTCCCCTTGTCCTTGGCGGCCGGCGCCGCCGCCGGCGGCGTGTAAGTGGCCGCCTTCACCGGCGCACCCTGCGAGAGACGAATGCCGCCGTCGACGACGACCTTGTCGCCGTTGTTCAAGCCTTCGGCGATGAGCCAGCCGTCGCCCTTCCATTCTCCGACCGTCACGGGGCGGAGCTCAGCCTGGTTCTGCGCATTCACCACCCACACAAAGTGGCCCTTGGCGCTTTGTTGCACCGCGCGCTGTGGAACCACGATTGCGTTCGGTCGGATGGCGCCCTTCAGGCGCACCCGCACGTATTGATTGGGCCGCAGCACGCCCGCAGGATTGTTCACGGTTGCCCGCAACAGGAAAGTGCCCGTCGTCGGGTTGTAGGAGGGGTCGGCGAAGGTGATGGCGCCGGTATACGGAAAGAGATTGCCGTCGACCATTTCGATTTCGACCAGGAAGCGGCCGCCCTCGGGCAGCTTCAACTGTCCGCTGCGGACGTCGTTGCGGATGCGCTCCATCTCGTTCTCGGAGACGCTGAAGTTGACCCACATCGGCGTCAGCACCGACACCGTCGTCAATTGCGCGTTGGAAGGATTGAGGTAGGTACCGTCGGCGACGAGCGCGTAGCTCGAGACGCCGTCCACAGGCGAGCGGATCGTGGTGTACGAAAGATTGAGGTTCGCGGTCTCGAGTTGTGCTTTCGCCTGCTCCACGGCCGCCTGGGTCTGCTCGGCCTGGCCGGTGGCATCGTCCAGGTCCTTCTGCGACAGCGCGTTCTCCTGCGCCAGCGGCTTGGTGCGCGCGAGATTCTGCTTCGCCACTTCAGCCGCGGCCTGTTGGCGCTGCAACGCGGCCTTCGCGGCGTCGACTTGCGCCTGGAACGGCTTCTGGTCCATCTGGAACAGGACCTGGCCGTTCTTGACGACTGCGCCTTCGACGTACACGCGCTTGTCGAGCCAGCCCGAGACGCGGGCCTGGATGTTGACGGCCTGCGAGCTCTGCGTCTGCGCGACGTAGATGGCGGTCACGGGCACGTCGGCGTGCTGGACCGTCAACACGCTGACATCGACCGGCCCTTTTTCGGGCGCCTTCGGCGGCTCGCGGCTGCAACCGCCAGCGACGACCATGCACACCGCGAAAATTCCCCCAAGGAGCGCAGCGCGCGCGCGGTGGCCGAGTGCAGGCAATGAATTCATGGCGAAGAGACTCGAATGTGACACTAGGGGCACGACGAGAACGGCGACAGCACAGTCGGGCAGGACGCGGTGTCGAGGAGACTTTCTACCTCAGATGTGCGCGTTTGTCGAACGGCCTCGGGGCGTCAAGTCGCGCAGCGCGGGGGTCGCACCCGGCCGCACGTGTCTCAAAACAGCGGCTGCTGCGCGGCCCGCTCCACCACCGGCGGGCTCGCGCCCGCTGCCGTCGACCGATCGGCGAGATCGACCCAGCCGCCGCCCATTGCCTTGTACACGTTCACGATCTGCGCATAGCCTTCCGCGAACGAGCGCACGGATGCAAGCTCCGCGGCGAACAATTCGTTTTCGGCATAGAGCACTTCGAGATAGCTTGCGTAGCCATTGTTGAAACGCACGCGCGACAGGCGTGCGTATTCGCGCAGCGACCGGACCCGCAGCGCCTGCGCGTCCGCCTCCTGCCTCTTCTTGACCGAACCCGCGAGCGCGTCGTTTGTCTCGCGGAATGCGCTCAATATCGTCTGCTGGTAGGTAGCGAGCGCTTCGGCGGTATTGGCTTCCGCGCTCTTGACCTGGCCGGCGATCGAGCCCGCGGTGAAAATCGGGCCCGCAAGTCCCGCCGCGATCGACCACGCGGTCGCCGGCCCCGACAGGAAGTTCCCCAGCGCCGCGCTCACGGATCCGTAATTGCCGGTCAAGCTCAACTGCGGATAGTAGAGCGCCTTCGCCGCGCCGATATTCGCGTTGGCGGCGATCAGATTCTGCTCGGCCTGCAGAATATCGGGCCGGCGCTCGAGCAGCGACGACGGCAGGCCGCCGGGGATACCCGGCGCCACCAGCTGGTCGATGGTCCGGCCACGCGGGATCGGATAGGGATTGCGCCCTTGCAGCACGGCGATCAGGTTTTCCTGGGCCGCGATCTGCTGCTCGAGCGACGGGATCGCGGCGAGCGCTTGCTGGTACTGCGACTGGACCTGGGACACCTCCAGCTGCGATACCACCCCACCTTTGTGCTGCAAATCGAAAATGCGCTGCGTGTTGGCATAGTTCGCAGCGGTGTCGCGCGAGATCTCGAGCTGGCGGTCCAATGCGCGCAATCCGATGTAGCTCGCGGCGACGCTTGTCACCAGCGACAGCACGACGCCGCGGCGACCCTGCTCGGTCGCATATACCTGCGCTTGTGCCGACTCCGTCAGCCGGCGCACGCGTCCGAAAAGATCGATCTGCCACGACGCGCCCAGCGCGCCCTGGTAGAGCGAGTAATACGGCTCGGCGCCGGGCGGCAGCGGCGACGCACCGACCGCGCTGATCCGGTTGCGGCTCGCATCGAAATTGTAGTTGGCTTGGGGATAGAGCTGCGCTCGCGTGGCATTGAGCTGCCCCAGGAACGCGTCGACGCGCGCCGCCGCAATCACGAGATCGCGATTTTCCTTGAGCGACGTCTCGATGAGCGCGGTGAGCACCGGATCGTCGAACTGTTCCCACCAGCGCGTATTGGCGACGTCGGCCGCCTGCGTGTAGTCGATGCGCCAGGCCACTGGCGAATCCACGGCAGGCTTCACGTAGTTCGGACCCACCGTGCAGCCGGCGACCAGCGCGCACGCCAAAGCCATGGACACAAGCGCGGTGCAGTGGCCAGTACCGCCGGGCCGTCCCAAGGTACTGACGCGCCCCCGTTGGGGGCAGCGAGCGCAGCGAGCGTGGGGGTCGTTCATCCTAGTCCGCTTCATGCGCTGCCGGCGTCGCGGCCGGAGCCGCCGCGCTCCGCTGTGCCACCCGCTCGCTCAGCGACTCGAGCAGGAAGAAGAACAGCGGCGCGAAAATGACCGCGACCAGCATCGACGCGAGAATGCCGCCGATGACACCCGTGCCGATGGCCCGCAGGCTGTTGGCGCCAGCACCAGTCGCGATCGCCAGCGGCACGCATCCGAACCCGAACGCAAGCGACGTCATCACGATCGCGCGCAGCCGCAAACTCGCCGCCGCGATGGCCGCTTCGCGCGCGGACATGCCTTCGCGCACATGCTCGATCGCAACCTCGCAGATGAGGATGGCGTTCTTCGCCGAAAGGCCGACCAATGTCACGAGACCAACCTGGAAGTAGACATCGTTTTCCAGACCCACTGCCCAGGTGAGCAGCAACGCACCGAGAATCGAGATCGGCACTGTAAGCACCACGGCAATCGGCAGCGTCCACTTCTCGAACTGCGCTGCCAGCAGCAGGAACACGAGGATGATGCCGAATATGAAAGCGGAGCTCGACGTGCTTCCCGAGTCTTTCTCCTGCAACGCCTGGCCCGCCCACGCATACGAGAAATCGCCAGGCAGCTCGCGCGCGATTTCCTCCATCGCGTTGAGGGCCTGGCCGGAGCTGAAGCCGGGCGCCTGGGCGCCGGTGATCTTGACGGCCGGGAAGCCGTTGAAGCGCGTGACCAGCTTTGGCGACGCCACGTACCTGGTTGTCACGAGCGCGGATAACGGCACATTGGCGCCGCTTTTCGATCGGACGTAGATCTTGTTGAAGTCCGACGGATTCATCCGGTAGTTCGCGTCGGCCTGCAGGATCACCCACCACACGCGGGAGAATTGCGAGAACTGTCCCGCGATCTGCGAGCCGAAGAAGGCCTGCATCGTGGAAAAGGCCTCGGCGACCGGGACGCCCAGCACTTCAGCCTTGTTGCGATCGAGATCGACGAACAGTTGCTGCGTGGCGGGCCGGTAGGTCGACGAAACGCCCTGCAGCTCGGGCCGTTGCTTGGCTTTGGCCAGGAACGTCTCGAGAGCAGCGCCCGTCGCGCGCGCGTCGCCGGCGCCGCGATTCTGCAGATAGAACTCGAATCCGCCCGTCGTGCCCATGCCGGGAATGGACGGCGGGTTGAGTGCGAAGATAAACGCATCCTTGATCGCGAAGAATTGCGCGTTGAGCCGCTTGAGGACTTCGAACGAGAGGAGCGAGGCATCCTTGCGCTCGTCGAAGGGCTTCAACGACGCGAACACGACGGCCGAATTGTTCTGGATCTGACCGTCGAGCAGGCTGTAACCCGCGACCGTGGCGACGTCCTGGACGGCGGGATCGGCCGACATGATCTTCTGAACCCGTTCGGTGATCTTCGCAACGACTTCGAGGTTGGTCGTGTCCGGCGCCTGGATCGCCGCGAAGAAATAACCCTGGTCTTCGTCGGGAACGAAGCTCGATGGGAGAACGCGGAACATCACGACGATGCCGGCGATGACGGCACCGAATACGATGAGCGCAACCGGCCATGCCTGAATGGCGCGCGCGACCACGCCCACGTATCCGTTGCGTAGTCGATCGAAGCCGTTGTCGAACCAGCGGAAGAAGCCCTTCTTCTTGCCGTGATGCGCCTTGATGATGATGGCGGCGAGCGCGGGGGAAAGCGTGAGCGCCATGATGCCCGAGATCACCATCGAGATCGCGATCGTTACCGCGAACTGCTGGTAGAGCTTCCCGGTCACGCCGCCCAGGAACGCGACCGGAAGGAAGACCGCGACCAGCACCAGCACGATGGAGATCAGTGCGCCGGCGATTTGCGACATCGTCAGCTTGGCGGCTTCCAGCGCCGACAGGCCCTTGGCGACCATGTTGGCTTCCACGCTCTCGACCACGACGATCGCATCGTCGACGACGAGACCGATCGCCAGGATCAGGCCGAACATCGTCAGCATGTTGATGGAGAAGCCCAGCAGGTGCATGCCGACGAACGTGCCTACGATCGACACCGGCACCGCGAGAATCGGGATGATGGTTGCGCGCAGCGACTGCAGGAACACGAACACGACCAGCACGACCAGCACGACCGCCTCGAAGAACGTGTGGACGACCTTCTCGATCGAGTTCAGCGTGAAGAGACTCGTGTCGAGCGCGATTCGATAATCGAGGCCAGTCGGGAACTGCTGCTTCAATTCCTCCATCCGCTTGCGCACGGCGGACGCCGTGGCCACCGCATTGGCGCCTGGTTGCCCATTGATGCCGATGGTGGTCGAGATCTTGCCGTTCATCTTGCTCGCGATCGAGTAATCGCGCTTGTCGAGCTCGACCCGGCCGATGTCGCGCAAGCGCACCATCGCCACGCCTTCCTTGGCGGCGCGCACGATGATGCCTTCGAATTCCTCCGAACTGGTGAGCAGGCCTTGCGCCGTGATCACGAACGTTTGCTGCGTTCCCGGCAGCGACGGCTGGCCTCCGATCTGGCCGATGCCGAACGTCTGGTTCTGGCTCTGGATCGCTTGCGCGACGTCCTGCGCGGAAATACCGAGCTGCGCCATTCGATCGGGCTGCAGCCAGACGCGCATCGCGATGTCGGGTAGACCAAACACGGAAGAGCGATTGGCGCCCGGGACGCGCTTCAGCTCGTCCAGCACGTACAGGTTCGTGTAGTTGTCGATGTAGGTCGACGAATAGCGGTCATCCGGCGAATAGATCGACAGCACCATCATGATGCTCGACGACTGCTTGTCGACCGTGACGCCTTGCTGCGTCACCGTTTGCGGCAACAACGACGTCGCCTGGCTCACGCGGTTCTGGACATTGACCTGGTTGATATCCGGGTCGCTGCCGGGCTTGAACACGACGTTGATCGCGACGTTGCCGCTGGACGAGCTGGTCGACGAGAAATACAGGAGGTTGTCGATCCCGTTGATCTGCGATTCGATCGGCGCCGCCACCTGGTTGGCGATGACCTCCGCGGTGGCGCCTGGGTAGCTTGCGGAAATGCTGACCGAGGGTGGGGCCATTTCCGGATACTGTTCGATCGGCGACACCGACATCGACACGGCGCCGGCGAGCACGAACAGGATCGAGATGACCGCCGACAGGATCGGCCGGTCGATGAAAAAATGCGTGAACATCTACGGAGATTTATGAAATGAGTAACGGCGTCTGCAAAACTCTCGTCGTCCCCGCGAAGGCGGGGACCCAGTGGCGTCCCACGAAAGACGCTGGGGCGCGCGCGAATGCTCGTGCGCGTTCACCGGAACCACGATTTCCGGAATCGACGCGTCAACCATTTTCGTGATATTCAATATATAGCTACTTCTTGGCGGCGTTGCTCGCCTTGGGCGCGGGCGGAGCGGCAGCTGGCGCGGCCCCACCCGCCGCTACGACGGTCACCGGTTGGCCCGGCACGACCTTCAGCACGCCGTCGACGACGACGCGATCACCGGCGGCCAGCCCCGCCAGGATGACGATATCCTTGTCGCCGTAGTAGTCGCCGACGACCACGGGCCTGATTTCCGCGACGTTCTTCGCATTCACGACGTAGACGAGATGCCCGTTGTTGCCTTGTTGCACGGCGAGCTGTGGCACGACGATCGCATTCGGCCGCGTCGCCCCTTTCACATACGCGGTCACGAACATGCCGGGGCGCAGGTCGAGCTTGGGATTGGGCAGGACCGCGCGCACCAGGAACGAGCCGGTGTCCTGGCTGAACGATGGATCGGTAAATCCGATCTTGCCGCGGTACGGGTAGATGACGTTGCCCGGAAGCACGATCTCCACGTCGAAGTTGTCTTCCTTGGGTGGGACGACCTGTCCGGCGTCGGTCTGCTGCTTGAATTTCGCCATCAGGTTTTGCGAGATGCTGAAATTCACCCAGATCGGGTCGAGCGCGGCCACATACGTCAAGTTCGCGCTGTCCGCCGTTGCGTTCACGTAGGCGCCCTGACGCTGCAGCGAGCGGCCGGCGAGTCCGGTCACCGGCGACGTGATCGTTGCGTAGCCGAGGCTCAGCTGTGCGTCGTCGACCTTCGCATTCGCCGAGAAAACCGCGGCCGTGGCCGCATCGAGCTCGCCTTTCGCGCGGTCGAGGTCCGACTGCGGCAACGCGTCCTCTTCGGCCAACGGTTTCACCCGCCCGTAGGTGGCCCGCGCGGTGGCGAGCCGCGCCTGCTGCGATTGCAGCTCGCCTTTCGCCGCGTTCAACTGCGCCTGGAACGGCTTCGGGTCGAGCACGTACATGAGCTGGCCCTGCTTGATGAACTCGCCTTCCTTATAGGCGACACGATCGAGATAGCCAGAGACGCGCGCGACGATGTTGACCTGGCGCGAGCTCTCCGTTTGCGCGACGAATATCGGTGTGTAGGGAATCGTCGTTGGAGTGATCGTGAGGACGCTCACTTCGGGCGGGAGTCGAGCCGGCGGTGGGGCCTCCTTGCCACATGCCGCAAGCGCGATGGCGCCGATCAGCGCAAAAACGAATGTACGGGAACGCGAAGGCGAACCGCGCGGGCGGGCGGGATGAATCATGGGACTCTCACGGAAGGGCAAGACGGTACTGACCGCATCGAGAGACGGAACGCACGCCGCGTGCCCGCATTCTCGGGACGACCGTAGTGTGACAGTGGACTGCGGGTATTGTCGAGTCGGAAGTCACGCCAGACTTGCACGGAAGCGCGCGCCGACAGCTTGAGCTACGGCGCGATTCGATCCCGGTGGCCCTGCGGGGTCGAATTGCGATGATGCGTCACATGAATGGCGACATCAACGCGTGTTGGTCATCGGGCCCCGATTCCCGATCCCTTCGGCTAGAACGCCACCAAGATTCCGAAGGAGACCGCCTCGACCGAAGCGTGGCACTACGACTTACACGGCCGCCCCCGAAGATCTCGATACTGTCGGCCGTGTGCGTGCCGCGCGGCGGCGACACGATGTGGTGCCACCAGTACCAGTCGTACGAGCGTCTGTCGCCGGTCATGAAGCGCATGCTCGAGGGGGTTCGCGTGAAGTTCACGGGCCTGCGACGTGTTCGCACGATGGGCGCGAGCGACGCGCCGCTGCCGACGGCGGTCCACCCGCTCGTGCGCACCCATCCGGAAACCGGCCGCAAAGCGTTGTACGTGGCCATCGCGAGACCGCGCAGGAAATAGAGGGAATGACGCGCGAGGAAAGCCGGCCGCTGCTCGACTTCCTCTATGAGCACTCCACAAATTCGGACAACATCTATCGCCACATGTGGCAGGTGGGCGACGTCGTGATGTGGGGCATCCGGTGCACGATACACTACGCCTTCCACGACTACGGCGAAGCGGAGCGTGTGCTCGATCGCGTGACGATGGCGGGCGAGGTCCCGGCGTAAGGGCCGCCATTGGCTTGATCGCCCTTGCGCTCAGTGCGGGCAACCCGCCGACTGGCGGCTCGACACGGTCGGATCCAACACTAGCAAAGGCGCGCTGCTCGCGATGACCTACGCGCTCGCCCCGGAATGGGGCCGTTACAATGTCAACGTCAACGCCATCTGCCCCGGCTTCTTCCCGTCGAAGATGAGCGGCGCGACGCTCGACCGCATCGATGCCCTGGTGTGCGACGTCACGCCGCCCGGCGGGCTGAGCGGCGAAGAAGATATCAAAGGGAGCGTCGTGTTCCTGGCGTCCGAGGCGTCGCGTCACGTCACCGGGCAGGCGCTCGCCGTCGACGGAGGGTTGGTTGCGACCTAGGATGAAACATCCCCCCACGCTCGCTCCGCTCGCTGCCCCCCGGGGAGCGGGTCAGTCGGTCGGGGCGGCCCTTCCCGACTGAGATGCGCGCGGCTTCCAATCCAGGGGCGAAGCTCGTCCCGCCCGTTCACGCGTTCGACGCGACGGCGCTCGGCGCGTACATCCATCGCCATGTCGACCCTTTCGGCGGCGAACTCGAAGTCGAGCAGTTCCAGGGCGGGCAATCGAACCCGACGTATCGAGTGACCGCCGGCGACCGGCGTTACATCCTCCGCCGCAAGCCGCCCGGCAATCTCCTGCCCTCCGCGCACGCGGTCGATCGCGAGTATCGGGTGATGTCGGCGCTCGCGGCCACCGATGTGCCGGTCGCACGCATGCTGGCGCTGTGTGAAGACGCGAGCGTGATCGGCACCGCGTTCTACCTCATGGAGTACGTCGAAGGCCGCGTATTGTGGGACCCGCGGCTGCCCGGCATGGAGCCAACGGAACGCGCCGCGCATCACGACGAGATGAATCGCGTGCTGGCGGTGCTGCACAGCGTCGACTACGCCTCCGTCGGCCTCGCGGACTATGGTCGCGTCGGCAACTACATTGAACGGCAGGTCTCGCGCTGGTCGAAGCAGTACGAATCGGCAAATGTCGAACGGATACCGGCGATGGATCGGTTGATCGAGTGGCTTCCATCGCGCATCCCGCCGGACGACGAAACCACGATCGTGCATGGCGATTTTCGTCTCGACAACGCGATCTTCCACCCGACCGAGCCACGCGTGCTCGCGGTGCTCGACTGGGAGCTCTCGACGCTGGGGCACCCGCTGTCGGATCTCGCTTACAATGCGATGGTCTGGCGACTCTCGCCCGAGGAGTTTCGTGGACTGAAAGGCGAGGATCTTGTCTCGCTGGGCATACCCACCGAAGACGAATACGTCGCCGCGTACTGCCGCCGCACTGCGCGCGACGGCATCCCGCACTGGGAGTTCTACCTCATCTTCAGCATGTTTCGCGTCGCCGCGATCCTGCACGGCGTGCTCGTGCGCGCGCTGCAAGGCAACGCCGCGAGCCAGGATGCGATCGAGACCGGCAGCCGCGCGCGTAAGGTCGCCGCGGTCGCATGGGCGATGGCACAAGGGATCAGGAACTAAGGGCCGCGCCAACACTCCGACCAACCAGAGAAGACGAGATGGACTTTACACACTCACCGAAGGTGGTCGAGCTCCTGGCGCGACTTGCACGCTTCATGGAAACGCGCGTGTATCCGGCCGAGCCAGCCTTCGCGGCCGAGGTCGAGGCCAATCGGCGGCGCGGCAATCCTTGGGTTGCGACCGCGGTCGTCGAGGAGCTGAAGCGAGCCGCTCGCGCAGAGGGGTTGTGGAACCTCTTTCTCCCGGAATCGGAATACGGTGCCGGCCTGACGAATCTCGAATACGCGCCGCTGTGCGAGATCATGGGGCGCTCGTGGATCGCGCCGGAAGCATTCAATTGCAACGCACCGGACACCGGCAACATGGAGGTGCTCGTCCGCTATGCGACCGAGGCGCAGAAGAAAGCGTGGCTGGTGCCGCTCCTCGCCGGGGAGATCCGCTCCGCTTTCGCGATGACGGAGCCGCACGTCGCGTCCTCCGACGCCACGAACATCGAATCGTCGATCGTGCGCGACGGCGATCATTACGTCATCAACGGCCGCAAGTGGTGGACGAGCGGCGGACCCGACCCGCGCTGCAAGATCCTCATCTTCATGGGCAAGACCGATCCGGGCAACACGGACCGTCACCGGCAGCAATCGATGATCCTGGTGCCGCGTGACACACCCGGAGTCCGTTTCATCCGCGCGCTGCCCGTGTTCGGATACGACGACGCGCCGCACGGCCACGCCGAATTCGCCTTCGACAACGTGCGCGTCCCCGCGACCAACATTCTCCTCGGGGAAGGCCGCGGGTTCGAGATCGCGCAAGGACGCCTGGGGCCGGGGCGGATCCATCACTGCATGCGTCTCATCGGCCTCGCCGAGCGCTCGCTCGAAGCGATGTGCCGGCGTGCCAGCAGCCGCGTTGCGTTCGGGCGCGCGCTGGCGGAGCAATCCGTCACGCAGGAGCGGATCGCCAACGCCCGCATCCTGATCGATCAGGTACGCCTGCTCGTGCTCCATGCGGCCTGGAAAATGGATACCGCCGGTAACAAGGCCGCGAAGCAGGAGATCGCGATGATCAAGGTTACGGCGCCGAGCATGGCATGCCAGGTGATCGATTGGGCGATGCAGGTCCACGGCGCTGCCGGCATCTGCGATGACTTCCAGCTTGCGTTCTTCTACGCGCAGGCTCGGACATTGCGCTTTGCCGACGGTCCAGACGAAGTGCATCGCAACGCGATCGCCAAATACGAGCTTGCGCGATATCGGCCGGGCTCGAGCGCGCCATGACAGCGACTGGGTCGACGCACTCTCGATTTCCGATCATGACTGCACCCACGCTACTCATGGTGCCCGGATCGAGCGAGGGCGCGGGAGGACGGACGCGCGCCGTCCCGATCGCACCGCCTGGTGCCGGATGGATGACGGCCGTCGGTACTGCGCGGGGCCGCGCCTCGCTGCCGTCGTTGCACTGTCGCTCGCTCATCACCAGCGCGACGAGCCGCTGACGGCCGCGCACCATGCCTCGGGGGCCGCTGGCGAAGCCGCCGTCCGGTGCGAACAGATCCGCCCACTCCTCACCCTTGCAGGTGCCGAGGCTGCGCGCGTATCCGGCTGACAGTTGCTGGATGTCGGCCCGATCCTGGTCGCTCAAGACCGGCGTGGGCGGGGTGCGCTCCTGGGCGCGCAGCGGCGGCCCCCCGGCCAGGCAGGCACCAGCCGCTATCACGACGACCCACGTGCGCGTCATCGCCGTCTCCTCTTCGTGTCGCGGAGCGCGTCGGCCGGTGGCAATCCTGACCTGGGTTCGGTGCGCGCTGGCCGCTCGCGCAGATGCCGTCCATGCGACGAAGGCCCCGCACGA
>Ga0207675_100001559_pt1 | contig 22970 bp, 25 predicted proteins | sample KBSSwiS42_FD_184305 | JGI IMG/M metagenome (GOLD analysis project Ga0207675, IMG submission 184305) | Switchgrass rhizosphere microbial communities from Kellogg Biological Station, Michigan, USA - KBS Switchgrass S4-2 (SPAdes) (version 2) | ecosystem: Host-associated > Plants > Roots >...
GTTTGGCATATTCGGCCCGCCGTGGGACGGGACGATGGACCTGGTGATGGGGGCGGCGAGCCGGGGCGACACCGTCGTGGGCAACGACGTGTGGCTCGGCTACCGGGCGCTCGTGCTGCCCGGCGTGACGATCGGGCACGGCGCCATCGTCGCCGCGGCGAGCGTCGTGAGCTCTGACGTGCCGCCCTACGCGATCGTCGCCGGCAACCCCGCGCGCGTGATCAGGCAGCGCTACGAGGCAGACGACGTGGAGCGCCTGCTGCGTGCCGCGTGGTGGGACTGGCCCGCCCCGCTGGTGACCGAGCACGCGCGGACGATCATGTCCGGGACGCCCGCCGAGCTGGAGCAGATCGCGCTCGCTCGTAGGCAAGCCTGAAGACCTCCACGGCGCCGCCGAGGTCGGCCGCCGTGCGGACCGGCACCGTCAGCCAGCCCGAGTCGGGCATCGCCGAGTGCGGGCGCGCTCGGCCCGCCTGGATCAGCTCGTCGCGGAGCGCACGCGGTAGCGGGATGTCGGCGAACGCGCCGCGCTCGCCGGCGTCGTGCAGATGCCCGAGCTGCCTGCGCCCGAGCTGGAACATCGGGCCGCCGAAGCGCGGCTCCGGCGCCACCTCGACCCCCTCCCAGTTACCGACCTCGCCCACCAGCGCGTCCACCGCGACGCTGCCGCTGAGCCTTGCGTTCTCCAGTGCCTGGACAGTCATGTAGCCAATGATGCAACTTCAAGCGCACTTGAAGTCAAGCGGACTCTGTGCTTCGATCCTGTCGTGCCCGAGATGCTCACGATCGGCGAGCTGGCCGCCCGCAGCGGTGTCGCGACCTCCGCCCTCCGCTTCTACGAGGAGCGCGGGCTGATCAGCTCGGAGCGCGCCTCGTCCGGCCACCGCCGCTTCAACCGACCGGTGATCCGCCGCGTGGCGTTCATCGTGTTCGCTCAGCGGGTCGGCCTCAGCCTCGACGAGATCCGCGAGGAGCTCGCCAAGCTGCCCGCCGACCGAGTGCCCACCCGGAGCGACTGGTCGAAGCTCTCCAGCTCCTGGACCAGTCGCATCGACGAGCGGATCGCGGAGCTGGAGCGACTTAAGGAGGGACTCACCGAGTGCATCGGCTGCGGCTGCCTGTCGCTGGGACGCTGCCAGCTCGCCAACCCGGGCGACCGCGCAGCCGCCCGCGGCCCGGGCCCGCGCTACTGGATGGGCGACCCGCGGCCGGCCTGAATCGGCCAAGTAGCCTCCGAAGCGGGAATGGCGGACACCACATGCCCGAGCTGCGACGCGCCGGCGCCGGCCGGCTCGCACCGCTGCTCGCGCTGCGGCTACAGGTTCCTCGAGGGCGGCGGGGGGCGACCGGGGCCGCGACCGCGCCCTGGCCGGTACGTCGCCGGGGTGGTCGTGCTCGCCGCCGTGGCGCTGTTAGCCGTCCTGTTGACGAGCGGCGGAGGCGGCCCGCCGAGCGCCGCGCCCGTCCGGTCGCAGCTGGACGTCCTCTCCCCGCACCCACTGGGCAACGCGGCCGTCGAGCGGCGCCTCGAGCAGCGCTTCCTCGGCGTGCGCAAGGACGACGAGAGTGCCTTCGTGCACTGCTCGCGCCGCATCCCGAAGCCGGCCCACTCGGTCCGCCGCTGCCTTGTGAGCTACCCGGGCTACCCGGGCGCGGGCACGCTCACGGTCGTGCTGCTCACGACCGCGAACGGCGCCGAGGTCATCAGCGAGCCCTGACATGGAGCACATCGAGCTCGTAGTCCTCTTCCTTCTGGTCACGGTCGCGGCGCTCACGTCGCTCTCGCGCCTGCTCGGCGTGCCGTATCCGATCGTGCTGGTCATCGGCGGCAGCCTCGTGGGCTTCGCCCCCGGCGTCCCGGACGTGCTGCTCGACCCGGACCTCGTGCTCCTGGTCTTCCTCCCGCCGCTCCTGTTCAACGCCGCGTACACCAGTTCGATACGGGAGCTGCGCTCGAGCCTGCGGGCGATCACGCTCACCTCGATCGGATTGGTGCTGCTCACGACCTGCTCGGTCGCCCTCGTCGCCCATGCCGTCATCGACGGTCTCCCGTGGGCGGCGGCGTTCGCGCTCGGCGCCATCGTGTCCCCGACCGACCCGCTGGCGGCGACCGCCATCATGCGCCGCCTCGGCATGCCGAGGCGGTTGGTCGCGGTGATCGAGGGTGAGAGCCTCGTCAACGACGGCACCGCCCTGGTGGCGTACCGCACGGCGGTGGCCGCCGCCACGGGCGGCACCTTCGACCTGCTCCAGGCGACGGGCGACTTCGTGCTCGACGTGGCGGGCGGAATCGCCATCGGCATCGTCGCCGGCGCGGTGCTGGTCAAGGTCTTCAGAAAGCTCGTGGGCGACGACGTGGTCGGCGTCGTGCTGTCGCTGGCCGCGGGGTACATCGCCTACATCCCGGCCGAGGAGATCGGCGTGTCGGGCGTGCTGGCGGCGGTGGGCGTGGGGCTGATCGTGGGCTACCACGCGCCTGAGATCTCGACCCCCGCCTCGCGGCTGCGCGGCTATGGGTTCTGGGAGGTGCTCGTCTTCCTGCTGAACGCGGTCCTGTTCGTGCTTGTCGGGCTCCAGCTCCCCACGATCCTCGAGGCGCAGAACCGTTCCGCCATCGAGCTGATCGGGCTCGCGGCGCTGATCTCCGCCGTCGTGATCGGGACGCGGATGCTCTGGGTCAACACCACTCCGTACGTCCTCCGCGCAATCGACCGGCGGCCGCAGCAGGTGGCGCGGCGGGTCGGGTGGAGGCAGAGGCAGATCGCCGGCTGGAGCGGCCTGCGCGGCTCGGTGTCGCTGGCCGCGGCCCTGGCGCTGCCGTTCGGGTTCCCCGAGCGCGACCTGCTCATCTTCCTGACGCTCGCGGTGATCTTCGCCACGCTGGGGGCGCAGGGCCTGACGCTGCCGTGGCTGATCCGCAAGCTGGGCATCGAGGACGACGGGGTCGCCGCGCGGGAGGAGCTGCACGCGCGGCGCGAGGCGACCGCCGCGGCGATCGAGCAGCTGAGCCGGCTGGGCCAGGAGGACTGGACCCGCGACGACACCATCGACCGGATGATGCGGCTCTACGAGTTCCGCAACAGGCGCCTGAGCCAGCGCGCGGGCGACCTCGACCTGGACGGCGACGAGGGCAACCTCGACGAGCGCTCCTACGCCTATCAGCGGCTGGTGCGCGAGGTCCTCGACGCCCAGCGCCGCCGGGTCATCGAGCTCCGCAACGACGGCACGATCTCCGACGAGGTGCTGCATCTGCTGGAGCGAGAGCTGGACCTGGAGGACCAGCGCCTCGAAATCTAAAGGGACAGTCCCTTTAGGTTTTTGGGTCGTACGGGATCTCGGCTCTCACCACCGTGCCGCGGCCCTCGGGGCTTCTCACGCTCAGCGTGCCGTCGACGGCGGCGACGCGGTCGGCGATTCCGCCGAGGCCGGAGCCGAGCAGGTCGGCGCCGCCGCAGCCGTTGTCGCGCACGACCACGCGGAGCCTGCCGTTCTCGTCCGTGGCGGCCACCTCGACCGCGGTCGCGCCCGAGTAGCGCGCCGCGTTCGTGAGCGCCTCCGCCACCGCGAAGTAGGCGGCCGCCTCCACGAGCGCCTCGAAGCGGCGCTCCGGCACTGCGAGCACCTTCGCGGGGATGCTCGACCTCTCCGCCAGCGCCTGGAGTGCCGGCCGCAGGCCCCCCTCGGTCAACACGAGCGGATGGATCCCGCGCGCGAGCTCGCGCAGCTCCGCCGTCGCGTTGGTGAGCGACTCGAGCGCCGCGTCGAGGAACTCGGCCGCCCTGCCGGGATCGGAGTCCAGCTGCGTGCGCGCCATGCGCAGGTCGAGCGCCAGCTCCACCAGGCGCTGCTGGGCGCCGTCGTGGAGGTCGCGCTCGAGCCGCCGCCGGGCGGCGTCGGCGGCCTCGACTATGCGAGCGCGTGAGGCGCGCAGCTCCTCCTCCGCCTCCTTGCGATCGGTGATGTCGCGCAGGTAGCCCGCGAAGCCGGCCTGGTCGGGCAGGTCGATCCTCGTGATCGTGAGCTCCACGGGGAAGGTGGACCCGTCGGAGCGCATGCCTGTGAGCTCGATGCGCCGGTCGAGCACCCTCGGCACGCCCGTGTCGAGATAGCGGGCGAAGCCCTTCCGGTGGCGCTCGCGCAGCTCAGGCGGGACGATCAGCTCGGCGAGCTCCCTGCCGATCGCCTCCTCGGCGGTGTACCCGAAGGTCCGCTCGGCAGCCGGGTTGAACTCGAGCACGTGACCGTCGTCGCCGATCGTGATCACGCAGTCGAGTGCCACGTCGAGCATCGCCCGATGGCGCGTCCGCTCGGCGCGCAGGTGGGCGGCGTCGCGCCGGCGCTCGACCGCGACGCCGATCTGATCGCCGAGTGTCGACATCGTCTCGAGCAGCTCGGAGTCCAGCTCGCGCGCCTCGCCGGTGAAAAACTCGATCACCCCCAGCACGCCGCGCGCGCTGCGCAGGGGGAAGCAGAAGCCGGCTCGCAGCCCCGCGCTGCGCGCGGCCGGCGCCCGCGGGAAGTTCGCCTCGTCCTGAACGTTTGCGATCCACGCGGCCTCGCCGGTTGCCCATACGCGGCCCGGCAGACCCTCGCCCGAAATCAGCGTGAGGCTCTTCGACAGCTCCACGAACTCGAGCTCGTCGACGCCGGCGGCGCACCAGGACTCGACGCAGACGAGCACGTCGGGGTTGCCCGGCGGCGGCTCCCAGACCTGGCCGAGCTGCCATCCAAGCCCCTCGCCGATCGCGGCCAGCGCCCGGGCGAGCGCCTCATCCGGGTCGAGCGTGTCCGCCAGGCTGCGGGCCACGCGGTGCTCCGTCCTGGGCAGGGTGGCCATGCCTCAATCATGCCCCGCCACTTATCCTGAGGCAATGGCGGAGACCCCTCGGATCATCCTGTTCGACATCGACGGAACGCTGGTGACGACGGGCGGAGCGGGCGCGGTCGCCTGGAGGCAGGCGTTCGAGGACCTGTATGGGATCCCCGCCGACATCGGCCAGTTCACGGACGCCGGCATGACGGACCCGGACGTGGGCGCGAAGACCTTCGAGGCCGTGCTGCACCGCAAGCCGACGGCCCGCGAGCTCGCCCAGCTGATCCAGCGGCGGCTCGAGCACCTGCCCGAGGCGATCGCCGACAGCAAGGGCTACCGGGTGCTGCCGGGCGTGACCGAGCGGCTCCGCCAGCTGAGCCGGGACGGCCATCTGCTCGGGATCATCACCGGCAACGGCGACGGCGCCGCGGCCGTGAAGCTCGCGCGCGGCGACCTCAACCGCTGGTTCACCTTCGGCGCCTACGCGACGGCGGGCGTCGACCGACCGGGGATCGTGCGGCGCGCGGTCGAGCGCGGCGAGGCGATGCTCGGCTGCGACGTGCCGAACCACGACATCTTCGTGGTCGGGGACACGCCGCTCGACATCCAGGCGGCGCACGCCGTCGACTGCACGGCGGTCGCGGTGGCCACGGGCCACTACGACGCGGCCGCCCTGCGCGAGGCCGGCGCGGACCATGTGCTGGAAACGCTCGAGGAAGAGCTACCTCTAAGTAGTTAGGTACACAACTAATACGCTGCTAAGTTCTCCTCGCGTGGCAGAGCGCAGGAGCACGCAGGCACCTCATTCGGCTCGGGCCGAGCTGACCGACGCCCTCTACGACTTCTTCCAGGCGGCGCGCCGTGCGCGCGGGCGCGCCGCGGGCGACATGGCCGGCGGCCTCTCGCTCGCGCAGTACCACGTGCTCGAGCCGCTCGGCAAGGGGCCGCGTACGAACCGCGAGCTTGCGGAGCTCGCCGGGATCTCGGCCCCAACCGCCACTCGAATCGTCGACGGCCTGCTCGACCGCGGCTGGGTCTCGCGCGTCGCGGACCCCACCGACCGGCGCGCCGTCGTCATCTCGCTCACCGAGACCGGCCGCGGCGCCCTGACCAAGAAGCAGCGCGAATACGTCGCGCGCCGCCGCCAGATCGCCGACGCCCTGGATCCCCACGAGCAGGAGGTCGCCGCCGGGCTGCTGCGCCGGCTCGCCGCCGTCATCGAAGAGCTGTGACGGACGCCCGCCCACGCCAGCACTACAACGTCACGCTCGGCGTGCTCGCGCTGGCCGCGCTCTCCTACGCGCTGCTCCAGACGATGGTCGCGCCCGCTCTGCCGGAGATCCAGCACGAGCTGGGCGCGACTCCCACCACCGTCACGTGGGTCCTCACCGTCTACCTCCTGAGCGCGTCCGTCTTCACCCCGATCCTGGGGCGGCTCGGCGACATGTTCGGGAAGGAGCGCGTCCTCTTCCTCGTCCTCGTGATGTTCGCGATCGGCTCGGTGATCGCGGCGCTGTCGAACAGCCTCGGGCTCCTGGTCGCCGGGCGCGCCGTGCAGGGCGCGGCCGGAGCGGTGTTCCCGCTCGCCTTCGGGATCATCCGTGACGAGTTCCCACGCGAGCGCGTGGCCACGGGGATCGGGCTCATCTCGGCCACCTTCGGAATCGGCGGCGGCGCCGGCCTGGTGCTCAGCGGCCTGATCGTCGACCACCTGTCGTACCGCTGGATCTTCTGGTTCGGCCTCGTCGTGGTGATCGTGGCGGCCATCGCGACGCGCCTGTTCATCCCCGAGTCGCCGGTGAAGTCGCCGGCGCGCATCGACTTCGCCGGCGCGGCCCTGCTGTCCGCCGGGCTCACCTGCATGCTGCTCGCCGTCAGCGAGGGCAACCGCTGGGGCTGGGGCTCCGCCCGGATCATCGGGCTGTTCGTCGCCGCCGCGGTGCTGATCGTGGTCTGGGTGGTCTACGAGCAGCGGGCGCCGGAGCCGCTCGTGGACATCGACCTTCTGCGCCTGCGCGGCGTCTGGACCACCAACCTCGTGGCCTTCCTGACCGGCTACGGCATGTTCGGCTCCTTCATCCTGATCCCGCAATTCGTCCAGATGCCCGAGGCGTCCGGGTATGGCTTCGGCGTGGGCGTGACGGGCGCCGGCCTGTTCCTGGCGCCGTCCGCGGCCGTGATGCTCGTGGCGGGGCCGCTGGCGGGCACGCTGGCCGGGCGCATCGGCTCCAAGGTCCCGCTGCTGATCGGCACGGCCGCGGCCGCCGCGAGCTTCGGCTTCCTCGCCATCGCTCACTCCCACGAGTGGCAGATCGTCCTCGCCGTCGTGCTGCTGGGCTTCGGCATCGGCATGTCCTTCGCGTCGATGGCGAATCTGATCGTCGAGGCGGTGCCACAGCACCAGACGGGCGAGGCGACGGGGATGAACACCATCATGCGCACCGTCGGCGGCGCGTTCGGCGCGCAGATCGCGGCCGCGATCGTCACGGGCCACCTCGAGCCAGGCACCAGCTTCCCGGAGGAGTCCGGGTTCACGGAGGCGTTCGCCATGGGCGCCATCGCCCTGCTGATCGCGCTCGCCGCGGCCTCGCTGATCCCGGGCCGCCGCGCTCGCGCTGAGGATGAGCACGTCCCCGAGCTCGCGCACCAGACCGCGGGCACGGTGGCCGAACCGGTCCGTCCGTCGTAGGATCGCGCAGGACTCGCAGCCTCAATCCACAAGGAGCGTTCATGGCCCGTGCGGAAGCGAAGATCAAGGAGGGCGCTGCGCCCTACCTCGACCAGGGTGAGGAGGTCCTCGCCGCGATCGTGGCACGGCCTCGTGGGTGGACTCAGTCGAGCGCCTCGCCCGGCGGAGGGGCGGCAGCGGGCCTGATCGGCGGGGCCATCGGCGGCAAGAAGCAGCAGCAGAACGTCGCCGCCGCGGAGGATTCCGGCTTCGAGATCACGAGCCCGATGGCACTCGCGGTGACCGACAGGCGTCTCATCTGCTTCCAGATCAGCAACCCGGTCGGGCTCGGCATCGGCGGCGACGTCAAGGAGCTCGTAAGCGCCGCGCCGCTCAGCGAGGTCGACTCGATCGAGGTCAAGCGGCTCGCCGTCGGCAAGACGGTGACCGTGACCGTTCGCGGCACCCCGTTCGTCCTCGAGGTCGGCGCCGGCGCCAACGCCAAGGGCGTCGTCGAGGAGTTCGAGCGGGCGAAGGCGCCCGCCTAGTCCAGCCCGGCCACAGCCTCGCGCGTGTCCACCACCCGGCCGAACTCCGGGTCCAGGTTGATGGCGGTCACGCGGGCCAGCTCGTCCGCCGCGATCGTGCCGCCGTTCCGGTCCGGGAGGTCGTATGTGTGCGTGGCGTCGAGCACGAACGTCATGTCGAAGTCCAGGTTGGCGGCGACCCTCGCGGTCGTCTCGCAGCACATGTTGGTCTGGATGCCGCAGACGACGACGCGCTCGATTCCCTCGCCGCGCAGCCACTCCGCCAGGTCGGGCTCGCCGTGGAACGCGGAGTTCACGCGCTTGACGACCAGGAGGTCGGGCTCGCCGTCGAGGAAGTCCTGGAAGTCGTTGCCGGCCTGCCCCGGCGTGAACGGAGAGCCCTCATCGTCGCCGTCGTGCCGCACGTAGACGATCGGCTGCCCCCGCTCGCGCCACGCCTCGATCAGCGTGGCGACGTTCGCCTCGGACGCCGGGTTGTTCCGTGGGCCCCAGACGGGGTCGTCGAAGCCCCGCTGGACGTCCACCACGATCAGTGCCGAGCGGTCCACCTCAGCCGGCCTGTGCCTTCACGCTCGCGACGAAGCCGCGCACGTCGCCCGCCGGCCCCGAATACGCCTCGCCGAGCGCGTCCTCGACCGCGCGCATGTACTCCTCCGCCCAGGCGGGGAAGGCGTAGTCAACGCCGCGGAGGAACTCGAGCGTCGCGGCGAGCCGGATGTCGGCGATCGACGGACCGTCGCCGCCTATGAACGTCCTTCCGTCCAGGAAGAAGAGCCGGTAGGCCTCGAGCGGCTCCGCGATCGCAGCCTCTGCGTCCTTTTGCGCCTTCGCCTTCATGGCGTCGTCGGCTGCCGAGGTACCGACCTCTCCGGCGTACTGCGGGAAGCCGAGCGTCGGATAGGTGGCCCGCGCGACCAGCGGGTAGAGAGTGCCGATCAAATAGAACATCGCGCTGTCGACCATCGCCCGCTCGCCGGGGTCGGTCGGGTAGAGGCTGTCGAGACCGTGCTTGTTGCAGAGGTACTGCATGATCGCGCAGCTCTCCCAGAGCGAGCCCCGCGGAAGCCCCTCCTCCTCGAGCAGGGGCGTGAGGTGCGCCGGATCCTTGGCGAGGAAGTCCGGCGTCGTCGTCTGCCCCCAGACGTCGACCTCCTCGAAGTCGAGCCCCGCGGCTCGCACGAAGACGCGTGTCGTCAGGTTGTTGACGCTCGGCAGCAGGACGCTGAGTGTGTTCTCGGCCATGCGTCAATGCTAAAGCCGGATCAGGGTCCGAATCAGGGTGCCTCCCCGATGCCGGGAGGCCCCGTGCGGCGGATGATGGCGTCATGTCAGCTATCGAGATGCAAACCCACCTACAGCAACTCGAAGCCGAGCGCGCCCACGCCCTGATGGCGGGCCTCGGAGGCAGTGCCGCCTATATGGCTGACCTCGTCGAGGAGATCGAGGTGACCCGGCACGCCTACGTCGCCTCGGCCGTAACCGAGATCGCCGTCTTCCGGGCCGAGCTCTCCGGGGTGCTGAAGGGCTAACCAGGAGATGCCATGTTCCCGCGCACCTGGACAGTCACGGTTGGCGGCCAGACCATGAAGGTCGTGGCAGGCACACGCGAGGCGGCGGAGAAGATCGCCGCCAAGCGCGTGGTGCAGGGCCGCCCCTAGGCGCTGAGCTACGGGGCGGCACGGCGATCAGCGTCGGTGGCGCCTGCTCGCGACCGCGCCACCGGTGACCACGAACGACCCGTGGTTCTCGGTGGTGCTGGACGTGTTCCCGACGTATACGTGGATCCGCCCGTTCTCGACCACGAACCGCCCGCGGTTGTCGTAGAACCCCACGTCGCTGGGACGCAGCGTCCAGCGGACTCGCTTCATCTCGCCCGGTTGGAGCGTCACGCGCTCGAAGCCGCGCAGGCGCCGGATCGGCTGCGAGATGCTCGCGACCGGGTCCCAGATGTACAGCTGGGCCACCTCGTCGCCGGCGCGCGTCGTACCGGTGTTCTTGACGTCGGCGCTCACCCTGACGCTGCCGCCTGTCGCATCCATGGTGGAGGAGCTCAGGCTCAGGTTCGAGATCGAGAACGTCGTGTAGCTGAGGCCATAGCCGAACTCGAACTGCGGCGTGCAGGTCGTGATATCGCGGTGACGCGAGTTGTACTTGCCGGTCGGGTCGCAGGGGCGCCCCGTCGGCTGGTGGTTGTAGTAGATCGGTATCTGGCCCTCGTCGCGGGGGAAGCTCACGGGCAGCTTCCCACCAGGGTTGACGTCGCCGTAGAGGACGTCCGCCACGCCGTTGCCGGCCTCGATTCCGCCGAACCAGGCCTCGAGGATCGCCGGCGCGTTCGCCACGACGTCCTCGAGCACGAGCGGGCGGCCGTTGAAGAGCACGACCACCAGCGGCTTGTTCGGGGTGCTCGCGATTCCGGCCTTGACCGCCTCGAGCAGCTGCTCCTGCTTGCCGGGAAGATCGATCCTCGAGCGAGACTCGGCCTCACCGCTCATCTCGCGCGTCTCGCCGAGGGCCAGGACGACCTGGTCGGCCGCCTGTGCGGCCGAGACCGCGGCCGCGAAGCCGCTGTCCGAAGCGCACTCGTTCGCCGGGTCATACAGATCGTTGTGGCTCAGGGTGCAGCCCGGCGTGTAGGTCGTGTTCGCGTTCTTCGTCGTCATCCCCTCGAGGAGCGAGACGGCGTCGCCGTCGTCACCCCGGCCCCACCATGGCCCGAGCATGTCGTGCCTCGAGTCGCCGAGGGGCCCGATGATCGCGGTGGACTTCGTCTTGTCGAGCGGCAGCGCCGGGCCGTCGTTCTTCAAGAGCACCACCGAGCGGGCCGCGGCGCGCTCCGCCGCTGCCCGGTTCTCCGGGAGCAGCTGCTTGGCCTCGGCCTGGCTCACGTCGACGTACGGGTGCTCGAAGAGCCCCGCGCGGAACTTCACCCGCAGGATCCGGCGCACGGCGTCGTTGATCCGGCGCATCGGGACCTGACCGCTCTGCACCAGCTGGGCGCCGAAGTCGCGGAAGTTGGTCGACACCATCTCGGAGTCCGTCCCCGCGTTCAGCGCCTTCTTCGCGGCCTCCGGACCGTCCTCGGCGATCCCATGGCCGCAGGGCTGGCCCGGCCCCGCCGGGTTCACGCCCGGGCACTGGCGCAGCTCGGCCACGGCCGTGTAGTCACTCTCGATGAACCCGTCGAAGCCCCAGCGCTTCTTCAGGATGCGCGTCTCGAGATAGCGGTTCGCACACGCGGGCACTCCATTGAGTGCGTTGAATGCGCACATGGCCGTGTCGGCGCCAGCGTCCACGGCAGCCTGGAAGGGCGGCAGGTAGAAGTTCCACAGCCGCTGGATCGACATGTCGGTCGTGTTGTAGTCGCGGCCCGCCTCGGGCTGTCCGTAGGCCGCGAAGTGCTTCATGCTCGTGACGACCTTGTTCCGGGCGCTGTAGTTGTTGCCCTGGGCGCCCTTTACGCGCGCGGCCGCCATCACGGAGTTGAGGTACGGGTCCTCGCCGGCGGCCTCCGAGATGCGGCCCCAGCGCGGCTCGTGCGAGAGGTCGACCATCGGGCTGTAGATCTGCTTGAGGCCCACCGCCGCCGACTCGAATGCGCCGATCCGGTGGTCGGTCTGCGCAATGCTCGGATCGAAGCTGCTCGCGGTGCCCAGCGGGATCGGGAAGATGGTCCGGAAACCGTGGATCGTGTCGAAGGCGAACAGGATCGGAATATGGAGCCGGGAGTTCTCGACGGCCTCGTGCTGGTACTGGTTGATCAGCTCCGGGTCTGTCTCCGAGAAGACCCCGCCCACGGGCCTGCGCGCCTCGTCGGGGTGGTTCTTCAGGTCCTTCATCTGCCCGTCGGACAGCAGCGTCAGCTGGTCGAGCTTCTCCTGAAGCGTCATCCGCGAGATCAGCGAGTCAATGCGGCTCTCGGTCGCGGGATCGAGCTGCTGGTGCACGGCGCGCAACGCGACACGGTCGCGAGTGCTCGCCCTGCCCGCCGCAAGCGCCCCTGTCACTGCCACCCCCAGCACCAGAATCGCGATGAGGAGGCTGTGCAGAGACGTGCGTCGGATCATGCTCGGCGCGTGCCCAGGTCCGCTCTCCCCCAAACCGGTTCGAGCTCAGACGGACACGGGTAGCCCACCGGTGTGAGGCGGTTCTTCATCGCGGTGGCAGTCCTCGCCGTCCTGGTGCCCGCAGACTCGGCCGGAGCCGACGCGCTCCACGACTACGCGCGCGGGACCTGGGCCTCGCTGGCCGCGATGACCGACCGCTCCTCCGGCCTGCCTGCGGACGTGCTCGAGAGCGACGGGACTACGAGCGTCCAGACCTCGACGACCAACATCGGCGCCTACATGTGGAGCGCGGTGGCGGCGGAGCGGCTGGGCTTCATCTCGGAGCGCGAGCTCGAGTCGCGGCTGTCGAAGACGATCCGGACGCTCGAGCGGATGGAGCGCTACGGCGACACGGGCCAGTACTACAACTGGTACGACCACCGCACCGGCGAGAAGCTCACCTACTGGCCGCCGCGCCCACAGGACCCGTTCCATCCGATCCTGTCCTCGGTGGACAACGGGTGGCTCGCAGTGGGGCTGAAGATCGTGGCCGGCTCGGTCCCCGGGCCGCTCGCCGACCGCGCGAGAGCCCTCTACGACGCGATGGACTTCGGCTTCTACTACGTGCCGGAGAAGAACCGCGTGCTGTTCCACTTCCGGCCCGACGACCCCGCCGCCTCGCCGTGCTGCTACGACACGGTGGTGAGCGAGAGCCGCATCGTCGACTACATCGGGATAGCCCGCGGGCAGCTGCCGCAGAAGGAGTACTTCGGTCGCTGGCGGACCTTCCCGGACACCTGCGACTTCTCGTTCCAGGAGACGCGCCCGGTCGGGAAATGGCACCGCTATTTCGGCGTGGACGTGTTCGAAGGCGCCTACCCCTACAACGGCACCCGGCTCGTGCCGTCATGGGGCGGCTCGATGTTCGAGGCGCTGATGCCGGCCCTGTTCGTCCCCGAGGAGGCCTGGGCGCCGCACAGCTGGGGCGAGAACCACCCGCTCACCGCCCGAGCGCAGATCTTCCACGGGATGACCGAGGCGGGTTACGGCTACTGGGGCTTCTCACCCGCGAACCGGCCCGAGGGCGACTACGGCGCCTGGGGCGTCGACGGTGCGGGCATGGACCCAAACGGGATGCCCTCGAACGAGGACGGCACGCTCGTCGATCACGGGTTCGCCGGCTGCCCCGGCCGGCCGGCTAAGCCGGACCCGCCGCAGTCGGCGTACACGAATGGCGTGGTCACGCCGCACGCCGCCTTCCTCGCGCTGCGCTACGCGCCCGACGAGACCGTGGCGAACCTGCGCCGGCTGTCGCAGGATTTCCCCGGCCTGTACGGCGACTGGGGCTTCCGGGACAGCGTGAACGTCCAGACGGGCCGCGTCTCGAGCGCGTACCTGTCGCTGGACCAGGGGATGATCATGGCCGCGCTGGGCAACGCCCTGGGCGGCGACGTGCTGCGGAAGGCGTTCGCCGACCAGCAGCTGGGGGACGCCCTGCGGCCGGTCATCGGGGTGGAGCGCTTCTCTACGTCGGACTGAGGTGGCGATCCAGCGTCGCCCGAGCGCGCTGGAGCGCGCTGTTCACCGACGCGACCGTCGTGTCGAGGTGGGCCGCGCTGTCCTTTGCCGACCAGCCGAGGACATCGCGCAGGATCAGCGCGGCGCGCTGCTTCTGCGAGAGGTGCTTGGCCGCGACGAGGAAGGCCAACTCGAACGTTTCCTTCGAGACGACCGTGTCCTCCGGTTGCGCGTCGGTCGCACGGATCTCGTCGAGCAGCCGGTCGGGATCGTGCGGTAGAAGAGGAAGCTCCGACTGCGGCGTTGGGCGGCGCCGCCGTTTCGCCAGGACGTCGAGACAGGCGTTCGTGGCGATCCGGTACAGCCAGGCCCGGAACGTCGACCGGCCCTTGAAGCCCGTGCGCTTTCGCCACGCGCGCAGGAACGTCTCCTGGGTGAGGTCCTCCGAGTCCTCGAGCGAGCCCAGCATGCGGTAGCAATGGACCTGGAGCTCGGGCCGGTACCGCTCGACGAGGCCGGAGAAGGCCGCCTCGTCACCCGCCTGCGCGGCCGCAACGGCCGCTTCCACGTGATCAGTCGCCTGCATTCGGTGTAGCTTTACATGTATGAGTCAAGCATCGCCGCGGACCGCCAACCTGCTCGGCAGTGTCGGCCTTGCCGTTTCGGACCGGATTCGCGCCGCGGGTGAGGATGAGCTCGGGCTCGGCGGCTCGGCCCCGTCCGCCGTCGTCGCGCTCTCGACCTACCTCGCGGACGAGCCGCTCGAGGTCATCGCCAATGCCTTCGAGATCACCCCGTCGGCGGTCGTGCGGCTCATCGACCGGCTCGAGGCGGAGGGGCTCGCCCAGCGCCGGCCTGGACCGGACAAGCGGCGCGTCTCCGTGCGGCTCACTCCCGCGGGCGAGCGCCGGGCCAAGGCAATCCTCGCGCGGCGCGAGCAGGTGCTCGAAGGCGTCCTCGGTGCGCTCACCGCGTCGGAGCAGAGGGAGCTCACGCGCCTGCACGAGAAGCTCCTCGGCGAGCTCCCCGAGGACGTGCAGGCGGCCGGGCGCGTATGCCGATTCTGCGACCCTCACGCCTGCGGCCACTACGACGGGCGCTGCCCGGTGACGAACGGCATAGACGCGAGGGGCCTGCGGGGCTGATCGGGGAGCTCAGCCACCGCAGACCCGGGGGAGGTTCACCGGCCGGGGCGCCTTGACGGCCAGCTCCCCGGGACGCCCGCGCACCTTGCAGAAGGCATAGCGGCCGTTGTCGAAGTTGATCCGCACGCGGTAGGGGTGACCGAGGAGGCCGCTCCTGTTGCCCGACGTGGCGGGTATCTCGCTCGTGACGGCGACGCATGAGTACAGGCCCACGCGCTTCGCCGGGTTCGCATCCGCCGGCGCGACGCTCTCGCCGGGCGGGAAGCCCTCGCACCTGACGCGCATGATCGGCCCGTTGAACTCGCCGGCCGCGGCGCGGGTGCTCGCGTCGGTGAGAATCGATCCCTCGGCCGACGAGAGGAGCTGCCGCCGCGCTCGGAGGTCGGTTCCGGCCGCGGCCCCGCGAGCGAAGCGTGGTCGCTGCTGGCGCCGTGTCAGCTCGATCTGCTGGCGCTCGATCCTGGCGCTCTTCGCAGCCTCGGCGCGCGCGTGCTCCTCGTTGGCGCGCTGGATGGACGGGGCTGCGAGGACCGCCGCGACGACCGCCGCCACCGCAGCAACCACGATGGCGACCCTCGCCGGCCGGCCCAGCCGTCGCCAGACGTAGCCCGGGAGCTGGAGCAGACCGGGGAGCGGCTCGTAGCGGTCGTTGACTTCACCGTGCACGCCTCACGAAGAATACATGTATGAGGAAGTCAAGGAACTTCTGATGGAACTCTCGGGTGCCGCCGGACGTAACCCTCACATGGAACGCGTGCTTGTCGTCGCTTGCCGCACGGCCGCTGACGACGTCCTGTTGGACACCGTCGGAAGCCGCGCTGCCCGATCCCCTTGTGAGTTCACGCTGCTCGTCCCGCGGCCGTGCCACGGGCTTCATCGGATCGTCGATCCGGAGGAGCATGGTTGGCAGGAGGCGCGGGCCGTGCTCGAGATCGCGTGCCCGCTGCTGTCGGAGGCGGCCGGCTCGAGGGTGCGCGGCCTCGTCGGCTCGCATGACCCCGTTGCGGCCGTGGAGGATGCGCTCAACATGCACGGCTTCGACGAGGCGATCGTCTCGACGCTGCCGGCCCACCTGTCGCGCTGGCTACGCCTCGACCTGCCCAGCAAGGTCGAGGGGATGGGCGTGCCGGTCACCAGGGTGGTCGGCACGGGGCTCGGTGCTAGCCGCGAGCGCTCGGTGGGAGCGGGCTCGCCAGGATCCGGCCTCCTCGTTCGCTGACCCGCGCGATCGGCAGCGGGTCGCGCGCAGGGCCGCGCTGGGGCATCCCGGTGCGGATGTCGAAGGTCGAGCTGTGGCACGGGCAGTTGAGGCGGCCCTGCCCGTAACCGAGCTCGCAGCCCGCGTGGGTGCAGGTCGCGCCGAGGGCGAACAGCTCGCCGTCGTCCGCGCGGACCACGATCGCGGGACGGCCGGTGGCCGGATCCGTGTAGGGCAGAGCTTCACCGGGCGCGACGCCGGCGGCGGGCCCGAGGTCGGCCAGCTCGCCGGATGCACGGCTGCGGGGGCTCCGCGGGCGCGCGTGGGCGGTCGCCTGGAAGCTGCCGCGCGCGAGCGTCGAGACCGCGGCGGTGACGGCGGTGAGCAGGGCAGTGAGGCCGAGCACGTGGGTCAGCAGCGCGCGTCTGCTCAGGGGACGGTCGCGCCGCAGGCCGGGAAGCGCGATCTCGTGCCCGCCCACCACCGCCGGACGAAGGGCGAGCGAACGGCGGGCCAGCGCGTCCCGGATCGTCGGCTGCCCCTCGGCCCCGCTCAAGACGAGCGGCAGCCACGCGAAGACGAACACGATGTCCGAGCCGAGGAAATAGGGGCTCGTGTGCCAGCTCGCGGTCAGGAACAGCATCAGGTTCAGCGCCAGCCCGGCGGCCGCGGCGATCCTCGTGAGAAAGCCGAGCAGCACGAGCACTCCGATCGCGATCTCGAGCAGGGCGACAGCCACCCCCGCCAGCTCCGGATGCGACAGCGCCGGCTCGAGCAGCATGCCTCCCGGCGTGCCCTCCGCGAAGCCGTGGAGCTGGGTCCCGATATAGGTCGGAGCCTCCTGATGCAGGAAGCCGGGATCGCTCAGCTTCTGGATCCCCGCGTAGACGAAGGTGCCGCCGAGAAACAGCCGGAGCGGCAGGAGGGCTGTCGCGGGATTCACCATCACCACGCCTACGGGCGCGGGCGCGGTTTGGTTCCCTGCCGGTGGGGTGCTGCCTACGCGAGCGTCGGGTCCGACGACAGCTCGACGACCCGGCGCGCCAGCGCGTGCATGACCTTGCGCTCGACGCTCGGGTTGTCGTCGACCAGCCGGCGGAAGTCCTGGCGCGTCAGCACCATCACGTGCAGCGGGGTCTTTGCGGTGACCGTCGCCGTGCGCTTCGTCTCCTCCAGCAGCGCGATCTCGCCGACGAACTCGCCGCCTCCACGCGTGGCGACGTGCTTGCCGTTGGCCGTGACCTCGATCTCACCCTCGAGGATCACGAAGAACTCATGGCCGGTCTCACCCTCACGCACGATCGTCTGGCCCTCGGCCACCTCGAGGTCCTCGGCGCGCGAGGCGAGGTCTGCCAGCTCCTTCTTGGAGAGGTCCGAGAACAGAGGCGCTTGCTTCAGCGCGTCCACCTTCGTGTCATGACTGAACAGTCGCACGAGCCTTACCTTAATCCGGCGCGGTCGCTGAGTCGAGCCGCGAACAGCTGCCAGTCGCCGGGGACGCCCTTGAGCGTGCGCACGCCGCGGTCCTCGAACTCGATGCTGGAGCCCGCCGCGAGGTCGCGCACGATGCTCGAGACGAGCAGCTCGCAGGGCTTGGCCTCGGCGGCCACGCGCGCGCCGATGTGGACGGCGATGCCCTCGACCTTGTTGGCAACGAGCTCCACCTCGCCGGTGTGGATGCCCGCCCGGATGTCCAGCCCCAGCTCACCGACCGCGTCTATGGTGCGCAGAGCGCAGACGATCGCGCGCGCGGGCCCGTCGAACGTGGCGAACACGCCGTCGCCGGTGCCGCGCACCTCCTTCCCGCCGTAGCGCGCCAGCTGAGCGCGGACCACGGCGTGGTGCGCCTGAAGCAGCTCTCGCCAGTGCTCGTCGCCCATCTCAGCGGCGCGCGAGGTCGAGTCGACGATGTCCGTGAACAGCACCGTGGTGAGCACCCGCTCGGGGGCGGCGTCGACGCGGCCCTCCCCGAGGAACCGCTGCAGATTGTCGAGCACGCGCGGGTCGGTCCACGTGGAGACGTCCGGCAGGGTCAGCTCCACCATCTCTGCGTTCGGGATGCGCTCCGCCATGTAGGCGCAGCCCTCCTGCCACTTCTCGTGGTAGAGGATCAGCGTCGGCACCGAGATCGCTGGAAGCATCTCGCGGATGTCGGTCTCCATCAGGACCCGCATGAACCACGCGGCCGCTCCCGGGCTCGCCGCGAGGCGCTCGTGGTTCACGTGCCATTGCTCGAACGCGGGGTCGTCGGCAAAGCTCGGCAGGTAGCGCCGCAGCTCGGCCTTCTGGTACTCGCGCGTTCCCCAGTTGAGCCGCGCCTCGCGCACGCGCCGGTGCCACTCCTCGAGCGGCTGTCCGAACGGGTAGTCGGGTGCGGACACGACACGCGGCCAGGTGTTGTGGAGGACGAGGGCGACCACGCGCTCGGGATAGGTGGCGGCGAAGAGGGCGCAGAGCTGGCCGCCCGGAGAGCCGGCGCCCAGAAGGACCGCCCGGTCCGAGCCGGCGTCATCCATGACGGCGCGGATGTCGTCCATCCGTGTCTCGAGCGTGGGCATCTCGCGCGGGCGGTCCGACAGTCCCGTGCCGCGCTTGTCGAACAGGATCAGGCGCGAGAACGACGAGGCCTGCCGGCAGAAGTCGACGAAGATCGGCTGCTCCCAGGCCCAGACCAGGTTGACCATGAACGGGACGAAGAGGAGGTCCACCGGCCCCTCGCCCACCACCTGGTAGGCGACGCTGACATCCCCACTGCGCGCGTAGCGAACGTCGGGCGTCTCGAGATTCACGGCGCAAACACTATGGCCGGGCGTGATCCGGTGGCTGGCGCGTGGGACCGCGGAGCGGGTAGGGTGGCGCATCCGCCTCGCCGCCGTCATCGCAATTGTGGCCGCCGCACTCGCCGTACCCGCCGCGGCGTCGGCCCGGGTCGTGGAGGCGGTGACGATTCTTCCGCCGGGTCAGAGCGGTGTTCCGGGCGACCCGCACGTCTTCGACCAGCTGCCACTGTTCCAGGCGCTTCAGTACAAGCCTGAGCCGCTGGGCGGCGGCCCCGGGGGGTCGGGCGTCGAGCGCCCGCGCGCGGGCGTGACGATCCGCCGCGACGGCTTCGGCGTCCCCGCCATCAGCGCGCGCTCCGAGACCGCTGTCTGGTGGGGCGCGGGCTACGCGGTGGCGCAGGACCGGCTCGGTGAGATGGAGCTGTTCAAGCGGCGCGGCTCCGGGCGACTGGCGGAGATCCTCGGAAAGTCGTCGCTGGAGGACGATGTCGTGGCCCGGCGCGACTTCTACACAGCCGCTGAGCTGAGGCACCAGTTCGCGCGCCTTCCGAAGCGGTTCCGCAAGCGCACGCTCGCCTACATCGCTGGGGTGAACGCGTGGATCGCCCACGTGCTCCGCACGCCGGCCGACCTGCCGCCGGAGTTCACCGCTCTCGACGTGCCGCTCAGACGCTGGGGCCTGGTGGACACGCTCCGCATCGGCGTGCTGCTCGCGCGGACGATCCCGAGCGGCGACGGCAACGAGCTCGAGAACCTGCGCGCCCTTCGCGCACTGGGGCCGAAGAAGTTTGCCGAGCTCCTGCCGCTGAGCGTTCCCGGAGAGATCACGACGATCCCCGCGCGCGCGGGGACCTTCCCGTCGGTGCCGGGACGAACGCCGGCCGACGCGAGGGCGGCGTATGCCCGCTCGCGCGCGTGGCTGAAGCGACTGCCGCTGCCGTCCGCGTCGAGCGCGCGCGCCGCGAGCGTGCCCACCGGCAAGGAGCGTCCGGCACATGCGATCGACGTGGCGCTCGGCCGAGTGCACGGCTCGTTCATGTGGGCGATCCGGCGGGCGTCCGACCGGCACACGTTCTTCTTCAACGGCCCGCAGCTCGGCTACCAGGCCCCGAACACGTTCGTGGAGCTGGACCTGAAGGCGCCCGGCGTGCGCCTGCACACCGGCACGGCGCCCGGGGTCCCGGTGAACTCGAACGGCTACAACGCCCACATGGCGTGGGGCGTCACCAGCGGGCTCTCCGACGACGACGACCTGTTCGCCGTCCGGCTCGCGGGCCCGGAGCGCTACCGGTTCCGCGGCCGTATCCGGCGCATGAGCTGTCGCACGGAGCGCTTCCGCTACTCCGGGGGCGGGACGATGAAGTCCACCAAGCGGCGGCTGTGCCGGACGGTGCAGGGCCCGGTGCAGGCGCGCGCGGGCGGCTGGGCCTTCGCGCGACGGTACGCGATCTGGGGCCGCGAGCTCGCGACGTTCGAGGGACTCGCCGGACTGGGGGCGGCACGCGACCTGCGCGCCGCCGACAGGGCTCTGCGGAAGACCACGTGGACGGAGAACATCCTCGCCGCCGACGACCGCGGTCACATCGGCTACTGGCATCCGGGCCTCTTCCAGCTGCGGGACCGGCGCTGGGACGAGCGCCTGCCGCTCCCGGGCGACGGCCGGGCGGAGTGGCGCGGGCTGCTGCCCCGGAAGCGCGATCCCCATGTGATCGACCCGCCGGGGCGCAACTGGCTCGTCAACTGGAACAACGTGCCGGCGAAGGGCTGGACGTCCGGCGACGCCCCGGCGCGCGAGCAGCTGAACGGCCCGTACCACCGCGTCGCGATGCTCCAGGGCCTCGTCAAACGGGCCGCCGCGAACCCGTCGTCGTTCGATCGCGCGACGATCGCCGTGGTCCGCGACATGAGCCGGACCGCGACTCAGCGCCCGACGGCCGAGGCTGCGCTGCAGGGGGCCGCCGCGGGTGCGACGGGTCCGGCGGCCGACGTGCTGAACACGCTCCTCGCCTGGGACGGCGACTACACGCGCACCGGTGCCGACGGGAAGGTCGAGCCGGGCGTCGCCACGTGGGAGGCCTTCAAGGCGGCCGCGCAGGTCGTGGCGCTCGGCGAGCCGACGCCCGCGACCCGGTCGCTGGTCGGCACACCGGGCGACGAGGGCTTCGTCGAGTCGACGCTCGGCGAGACCTACGCCCTCCGGACGCTCGACGCCGAGGGCTATCGTCGCGCCGCGGCCGACGCCGCCGCCGCCCTGGCGGCGCGCTTCGGGTCCGCGGATCCGGCCACCTGGCGCGACGACCGCGCGATGGTGAGCGCCGAGATGCAGGGCCTGGCGATCCCGCCGCCGATCCCGCTGCAGAATCGCGGCACCTTCGAGCTGGCGGTGGAGCTCGGGCGGTGAGATGCCGGCCGGTGATCTCACCGCTCGCCAGCTCGAGCTGATCGCGACGCTGGCGGCGCTCGAGCCGCCGCCGTGGTTCATGGGCGGCTACGCGGAGGACGCGCTGCTGGCCGGGGCCGTCACGCGCGAGCACGAGGACGTCGACCTGATCTTCCCGCGCGCCGAGGAGGAGCTCCGCCGCGGCCAGCTCGCCGAGCTCGGCTTTCGCGACTGGGAGACCTGGGGCGAGGCCTCACCCGGCGTGCCGTTCTACCTGTTCGGCCAGAGCGGCGACCTCAGGCTCGATCTGGGGATCGTCGACCAGGCGAACGGAAGCAACTGGATGCGCGTCCACCGGCTGGCCTTCACCGTGGGAGGCGAGGACGCGCCGGCCGGGTACCAGCTGCGCCTCCCGGATGACATGTTCGACCACCCGACTGTGGAGCTCGAGGGCATCGCGCTGAGGCCGATCTCGCCGCTGGCGCTCCACCAGATGCGTGCCGGCGTAGCGAAGCGCAACTCGTTCGGCCCGCTATCCGAGCGCCAGCGGGTCACGATGGCCGAGCTGAGAGCGCGCTTCTTCCCCGAGGTCCAGGACGACGACCTGTTGCCGCCGTCGGAGCCGCTGTAGCGTTGGTGGCCTTGGACTCGCGCCTCCTCGTCCTGCAGCACATCGCGTGCGAGCCACCGGCGGCGTTCGAGGACGAGCTGCGCTCGCGCGGACTCGACCTCGTCCGGGTCGAGCTCGACGAGGGCGATGCGCTGCCGGACTGGCGGGAGTTCCCCGCGATCGTCGTGATGGGCGGCCCGATGGGGGCCTACGAGGAGGACGAGCACGCCTGGCTCGCCGCCGAGAAGCGGCTGCTCCGCGAGGCCGTCGAGGCCGATGTGCCGGTCTGGGGCGTCTGCCTCGGCGCGCAGCTGCTGGCCGGCGCGCTCGGCGCGCGGGTGTACCCGGGCGAGCAGCCCGAGGTCGGCCTCCTGCCCGTAGAGCTCACGCCCGCAGCGTCATCCGATCCGGTCTTCGGCGAGGCCCCCGCCTCGTTCCCGACGCTCCAGTGGCACGGCGACACCTTCGACCTCCCCGAGGGCGCGACGCTGCTCGCCAGCTCACCGGCCTACCCGAACCAGGCCTTCCGGATCGGACGCTCCTACGCTCTCCAGTTCCACATCGAGGTGTCGCCCGAGCTGGCCACCGATTGGGGCGACGTGCCCGCCTACACCCAGAGCCTCGAGTCGACGCTCGGCCCTGGAGCACTCGACCGCCTGCTGGTAGGCGTCGAGGAGCACGCCGACGTCACGCTGCCGCTGGCGCGCCGCCTCTTCGGCAGCTGGCTGGAGCACGTGGCACGACTGCCCGCGACCGCGCAGGCCTAGCGGCTACGAACAGGCCGGCAGCGTCGGCGGGAACGACGTCCCCGCCTTGTTGCCAGACCAGCAGTTGTCGCTGCCCATCGTGTCCCAGGCCAGGTCGACCGCGAAGATCGGCGGCAGCGTCGAGTCGGGGGCCGTTCCGTTGCCCTTGACGCGGTTGTCCTGGACCCGGTTCCCGTCCGGGTTCGGCTCGATGTCGAGCGCGGCGCAGTCGGACGGCGACAGGTTGGTGGCCACGCAGTAGTTCGACACGGCGATGCCGAACGAGTTGTTGCCGCCGACCCTGTTCGCCACGACGTGGTTCCGGTCCGCCGCAACCAGCAGGATGCCGGTGCCCGACGGCACGTCGCAGACCGCGTCGTCGGGGTCGGTGCAGCTGTTCGCCTTGTTGTTGCCGCGCACGACGTTGTGATCGATCCGGTTGCCGGAGTTCGACTTGATGTCGAGGTTCGGGAGCGTGAACGAGAGGATCCCGCCTGTGTTGCCGGTCGCCAGGTTGT
>Ga0207675_100001561_pt1 | contig 22969 bp, 17 predicted proteins | sample KBSSwiS42_FD_184305 | JGI IMG/M metagenome (GOLD analysis project Ga0207675, IMG submission 184305) | Switchgrass rhizosphere microbial communities from Kellogg Biological Station, Michigan, USA - KBS Switchgrass S4-2 (SPAdes) (version 2) | ecosystem: Host-associated > Plants > Roots >...
AGCAAGGGCGACGCGCCGGCGGTGACGCTGTGGCTGCTCAGGCTCGCGCCGAAGCAGCCCTGATCGTCCGCCGTGCGCCCGAGGGCTACTGCGTGAGCGGCGTGATGTTGCTGATGCAGTAGCTGAACGGCGCCGCCGCCGAGATGTTCGTCGGGACCTGCCACTGGATCCCCTCGACGTGGTCGGCCAGCGCGGCCGTCAGGGCAGGTCCGGGCGTGGCGAGGTAGCAGGCCTGCCGCGCGTCGCTGAAGTGCACGACGCTGGTTGCGGTGGTCAGATCCACACAGTACTCGAGCAGGGCGTTCGTCCCCGGATCGCGAACCTTGTACGACATGCGAACGGTGCTGCTCGCCTTGTTCTGGAACGAGAACTGGAACCCGGTCACGCCGTGTGACGACGCGACGTAGGCCATCTGCGCCATCGGCGCGTTGGTCGGGTTGTTGAGGTCGAGCGCCATCGCCGCGCCCCAGTAGGTCGCGTAGTCGCTCCCCAGAACGCGCGTGCCGGTTCCGGCGACGCAGATCTGTCCACTGCCGTTCACGTCTGCGAAGCAGGTGTCGGAGGTGCAGTTCGGTGTGATCGTCGAGCCGGCGCCGTCGCTGAACGTGTAGATGCCGCCGGCGATGCCGAAGCTGTTGCTCCCGGGCTGGAGGACGCCGGCCGTGAAGCTCAGCGCCCCGCTGGCGGAGCCGCCGGCGCCGGTCGTGCCCGCGGCGCCCGTGGTACCCGCGGCGCCCGTGGTACCCGCGGCGCCCGTCGTACCGCCGCGTCCGGTTGTGCCCGCCGAACCGGTGGTGCCGGCGGCGCCTGTCGTGCCGCCGGTCCCGGTGAGCGAAACGCACAGGTTGGAAAAGCATTGCAGCGTGGCGTTGCAGGTGCCGTTGCCGTAGCAAGCGCACCCTTCGCTGCCGGTGGCGCATCCGCCTGTGCCCGCCGCGCCCGTGGTTCCTGCGGAGCCGGTGGTGCCTGCAGTGCCGGTCGTTCCCGCGGTGCCGGTCGTGCCTGCAGTGCCGGCCGTGCCCGCGGTGCCGGTCGTTCCCGCGGCGCCGGTCGTTCCCGCGGCGCCCGTCGTCCCGGCCGACCCCGTGGTGCCGGCCGCGCCCGTCGCACTGCCGGCGGCGCCCGTGGTTCCCGCGCTCCCCGAGAGCGCGACGCACAGACGGGACAGGCATTGCAGCCCGTTGTCGCAAGAGTTGTTGCCGTAGCACGCGCAGCCCTCGGCCCCGGTGACGCACGCGCTTGCGCCGCCGCTGCCCGTCGTACCCGCCGCGGCTCCCGCGGCTCCCGCGGCGCCCGCCGCTCCCGTGGAACCGCCGCTACCGGCTTTACCACCTCCATTGCCGCCGCCACACCCGATCACGACGATCACACCCAGAACGATCAGCTTGTTCATCCTCATGGCCCTTTCCGAATCGATTGCCGATCCAGACGGGGGCGCGCGTGCGAAGTCGCGCGTTGCCGAAAGCGGCTTGCCCTCACCCCGGCCCTCTCCCGCAAGCGGGAGAGGGAGGTGATCAGGGGGCGCCGCGCGGAGGCAGGGGGGCGGGGGCGGGGGGAGGTGTGGTCGCGGTGGCAGCGGGCGCGGGCGCGTCGCGTCCCGACGACGACAGGCGGTCGGCGGTCTCGAGCAGGCTGTTCGCCAGGTCGCGCGCCAGCGGCACGTCGCGCGCCAACGTGCGCGACACCTCGCGGCCCCGGCGCCGTTCCTCGGCCGACGCGGGATTCGCCAGAGCATGCCGGTAGTCGAGCGTGTGCAGCACTTGCAGGCGAATCGTGTCGACGGCGCGCGCGAGCAGATCGCGCTCGTCGGCGCCCAGCGCGCTGGGCGGCCACTCGCGCCAGCCCGTCGGTCCCAGAACCCACAGCCGGCCGGGCTCGCCGAACGTCGCGGCCTTCACCAGGTCCTCGATCACGACGATGCGCCGATCATCCAGCGGAAACTGCCGCCCGTAGAGGTGGTAGAAAAAAACGCCGTCGGTGACCTCGACGCGCACGATCAGACCGCCGAAGTCGAACATCGGCAACGTGCCCGCCGTCAGCCCGTCCTTGACCCGGCCGCGTTCGACCAGCCCCGGCGCGCCCGGCGTGCCCTCCGCGATCGCGCGCGGGATGCGGCGCTTCTTGCGCATGAACTCCGCCAGCTGATCGATCCCGACCACCACGTTGAGCGCGCCGTGGCCCTTGTACCCGGCGTGGTACACGCCGACCAGCTCCAGCTCCCGCGACTTGCACGACGCGGCGAGAACAGGGCTGCCCGAATTGCCCTCGGACAGGAGCGCATCGATGACGAAGTCGACGTGGTCCCAGCCCTGTTCCTGATCGCGATCGTAAGGATTGACGACCTTGCCGCCGGACACCGCCTGCATGACGCCCAGCGGGAAGCCCCGCACCGCGACCGCGTTCCCCTGGCGCAGGCCGGCGCTCTTGCCGATCTTGTACGGCATCACGGTCAGGCGCTGGCCCGGCGCCTTCAGGATCGCCGCGTCCAGCAGCGGGTCCACGGCCACGCGCGCCAGCACGATCTGCCCAGGATCGAAGTCGTCGCGCTCGTCGCGCACGATGCGCAGCTTGTCCTCGACGCGCTTGCAGCCGTCGGCCACGCCTTCGATCCGATGCAGCGAATCCGTCACCTCCGGCCAGACCGCGACGTGCTCGTTGGTCAGCAGGTAGGTGTCGCCGCCGGAGACCTCGTAGGCGAACGCGGTGCCCAGCTCGCTCGCCTGCACGCGCCGCCGCCGGAGCTTCCCGTCGGGTCCGAAGAACGGGCATTCGTACTTGGCCGTGCTGCGAACCAGGTAGCTGTACTGGCTGCGCGGCCCCTGTTCCAGATCGCGCGTCCGGATCGACTGCACCTGTAGGGTGTCGGCGTATTCGCCCTCGCACATCATCGCGGTGGTTGCCGACAGACGCGACCGGGTCACGAGATCGAAGCCGATCCCGATGACGATGAGTGCCCCCAGCAAGGGCAACCAGCGCGTCAGCCAGCCGGAAATCAGTCGTAACTTCATCCGGAGCCTGACTTTCAGCGTACCATGCCACCAGCGATACTTCGAAAACCCCGATGGCCAAGACACCGACGGCGACGCAGCACGAGATCATTCGAGCAGCGGTCGCGCTTGCCACCAAATCCAGCGTCGACCACCTGCTGTACGTGGGCGATATGCCGCTGCCGGAGGAGACATTCCGGGGCAAGCCGCGCGCGCGCAAGAAGCTGGTCCAGGCGGTGGTCGGCGTCAGCCAGCGCGAGGTGATCGAGGCGGCGGGGATCCCGGTGTTGCCGTTGCCGGACTACGATCTCGGGCGTCCGGAAAAACTGAAGATCGCGCTGGTCAGCGGGATCGCGCGCGGCCTCTATAAAGAAGGCGACGTCGTGGTTGGGCTGCTGTCGCGCAAGCCCGCGGCGATGCCGGATTCGATCCTGGTGGTGACGGTCGGGCAAGAGGAGGAAGACGGGTCGTTCGGCTTCCTGCAGGCCGAGGGCGTCTCCGCGGGCGTCATGGACGCGCTGCTCGAGCTTGCGGTCAGCATCGGCGTCGAGGGCTGGGAGGGGCGGCCGGTGGGCGCGCTGTTCGTCATCGGAGACTCGAACATCGTCATGGAGAAGTCGCGCCAGCTGACGCTCAACCCGTTCCAGGGCTACTCGGAAGACGAGAAGAACATCATGAACCCCGAAGTGCGGCACGCGCTGCACGCGTTCGCGGTGCTCGACGGCGCCTTCATCGTGCGCGAGGACGGGGTCGTCGTCGCGGCGGGGCGCTACCTGAACTTCGACGAGGAGAAGGACCTGGACGTGCCGCTGGGCCTGGGCGCGCGTCACATGGCCGCCGCCGGCATCTCGCGCGACACGGAAGCGATCGCCATCGTCGTCTCGCAGACGTCGGGATCGGTGCGCGTGTTCCGGCGGGGGAAGGCCGCGCTCGAGCTGGCGCCGCGTGTAAGACGATCGTGACAGGCGATCCCGTTCGCGTGAATCCCTCACAATTTGCAGGGGTCTGAGCTTCCAGATACGATGGCGTCAGTGCGTACCGCAACCCTGAGCGTGGTGGTGGCTGCCGTCGTCGTGCTCGCCGCCGCGCCGGCGCAGGCGCAGGACGCGGACAAGGCCCGCCAGCTGTTCCAGCAGGGCTCGAAGTATTACGACCTGGGGCAGTTCGACAAGGCGATCGAGGCCTGGCAGCAGGGCTACGATCAGAAGCCCGATCCGGGGTTCCTCTACAACATCGCGCAGGCCTACCGGCAGAAGCAGGATCCCGCGAAGGCGATCTTCTTCTACAAGGGCTACCTGCGAAATTCGCCCAAGGCGCACAACCGCGCCGAGGTCGAACAGAAGATCGCGGCGCTGCAGAAGCAGCTGGACGCCGGCGGCACGGGGACGAATCCGCCCCCGCCCAACAACACGACGGGCACGAACCCGCCGCCCAACAACACGACGGGCACGAATCCGCCGCCCAACAACACGACGGGCACGAATCCGCCGCCCCCGGACCCGACGGGACCGACAGTGGTGGTGCAGCCGCCGCCGCCGAATTTCACGGAGCCGCCGCCCACGATCGTGCAGGCGCCGCCGCCCGTCACGCCGGGGGTGGTCAGCAACGGGCGGTTCGATCTGACCGGCGCAATCGGGCCGGCGTTCTGGTCATCCGGCGTGAACGGCAAGGCGAAGCCGTCGTTCGTGTTGAAGCTGGGCGCGGGGTACTACTTCGGCGCGCCGATGTCGCGCTTCCGGTTCCGGGCCGGCGGCCTCTTCGGCTACACGTTCCTGGGCGCGAACGAGGACGGCTCGAACGTGAACTTCGTCTCGCTGCTGCTGGACCCGACGCTCGAGATCCGCCTGAACTCGTCGGGGAGCATGTACCTCGACCTGGACCTCGGGCTCGGCATCCAGATCCTGACGGGGCTGAATCGGAATTCGAGGTTGCTGGCGCCGAACGAGATGCTGAGCGTGGACGGCGCGCAGGGGATGTTCGAGACGCGGGTGGGGGCCGCGTTCGGCTATCGGTTGTCGCGCGAGCTCGCGCTGTTCTCGTCGCTGTCGAGCAGCAACAGCAACAAGAAGCAGCACTTCTTCGAGGACATCTCCCGCGTCGAGTGGCTGTTCGGTGTCGCCTATCGCCTTTAACGACCCGGTCGCGCCATGCAGTGCGTGATTCTGGCGGGCGGCCGCGCGACGCGCATGCGGCCGCTGACGGACTCGATCCCGAAGGCGCTGATTCCGGCGGGCGGGCGGCCGTTCGTCGATCACCAGCTGGACTGGCTGGCCGGCCACGGCGTCACGGACGTCGTGCTGAGCGTGGGATACCGGGGTGACGCGATCCGCGCCCATGTCGGCGACGGCGCGCGCCACGGCCTGCGCGTCCGCTACGTCGACGAGGGCGACCAGCTGCGGGGCACGGCGGGCGCGCTGCGGCTGGCGCTGGACGAAGGCGCCCTGGAGGAATCGTTCCTGGTCACCTACGGCGATTCGTTCCTGCCCATCGACTTCGGCGACGTGTTCCGCGCGTTCGTCGCGTCCGGGCAGCCGGCACTGATGACCGTGTTCCCCAACGGCGGCCGCTGGGACACCAGCAACGTGATCTTCGACGGGCGGATGGTGACCCTGTACGACAAGCAACGCCGGACACGCCCGCCCGAGGATTTCACGTTCATCGACTACGGCCTGTCCGCGCTGTCACGTCAGGCGATCGCCGACGAGGTGCCGGCCGACGGCGTGTCCGACCTGGCGACGCTGTTCCACGCGCTCAGCGTGCGCGGGCAGCTGGCGGGCTACGAGGCTGCGGTACGCTTCTACGAGATCGGCTCACTGGCCGGGCTGAAGGACTTCGAGCAGTGGTTGAACCGAGATCGCTGATCATTCTCGACCGGGACGGCGTGCTGAACGCGCTGATCCCCAATCCGGCCGAACCGCGCCCGGACAGCCCGCTGCGCACGGCGGAGGTCGTGGTGTTCGACTGGGTCCCCGCGGTGCTGCGCGATCTGACGCGCGCGGGGTTCGGCATCGTGATCGCCAGCAACCAGCCCGCGGCAGCCAAGGGGAAGACCACGTTCGCCGAGCTGCAGGCGGTGCACGCGGCCGTCGTGCTCGAGGCGACGGCGGCCGGCGGCGTCATCCTCAGCTCGCACATCTGCTTTCACCGCGCCGAGGACGCCTGTACGTGCCGGAAGCCGGAGACGGGCCTGCTCACCGAGGCGTTCGCGCGAAATCCCGGCTACGACGTCGCGACCTCGTGGATGGTCGGCGACCGCGCGCCCGACATCATCGCCGGCGCTGCGTTCGGCCTGCGCACCGCGCTGGTGGGTGACGTCACCGCCGACGAACGGGCCGCGCTGGCCGCGCGGAACGTGCGGCCGACGTTCGAGGGCAAGGATCTGCGCGCGTTCGCCGCGCTGGTCCTGCAGGTCAACGGCAAAAACTGAGCTTCGCGACCAGCGCGCGCATGAGCGCGGGGTTGTGCTGGTCGAAGTGCTTGAAGTATCCGGTGAAGCCGAGGAGCACGCCCGCCACGATCGTCACCACCGCCAGCCCGCCGTAGATCCACGCCATCGCCAGGCGGCCCCGGCGACTCTGCGGCGCCGCGAGCAGCCTCCAGCCCCCGACGATCGCCAGCAGCAGCAACGCCGACGCGAAGTCCTGCTGATAGCGCATCGTTGTGACATTCAGAATCCACATCGGCACCGCCCCGAGTACCCAGACAACCAACGCCACCGAAAGCCAGTTGATCCACCCGATCGCCGAGAGTGACGCTGACGTGATGCGTGCCCTCCCGATCGCCACGACCCCCGCAATACCCGCCAGCGCGACGAACGGCGTGGCCACCAGAAGCCCGATGCTCGGCTCGATGCTGAAGTGGTCAGCCGGCCAGTTGAGCGGCAGCCAGCCGGGGGTCGACACGCGGATGGTGTTCCACGGCGCCGAGACGTAGGGGAACCAGCAGGTGAAGTCGGGCGGCGCGATGCCGTACGCGAAGACATCGGGCGCCAGGAACCGCAGGCTGCCCACGAAATAGGGGAACGTCATGGTGTAGCTGTGGCCGAACTCGAACAGGCTTCCGAAACGGAGGTAGTTCGTGATCAGCAGTCCGACGCCGATCGCGCCCGCGGGGAGCAGCGCCGCCAAGCCCGGCGCCAGCGCATGTTGCTTGCCGTCGGCGTGGAGGCGGCGCGCTTGCCGCCAGCGCCACAACCCCGCCAGCATCGCCAGCGCCGCGACGGCCGGGATCAGGCTGAGGCGCGAGCCGCCCGCCAGGCCGAAGCTGAGACTGGCGGTGGCCAGCCACGCGGTCGCCGCGAGGGCGCCGCGCGCGGTGAGCGCGCGATGACCAAGGTACAGCCCGGCGAGGATGAACGCGGCGCCGCCCATGATGGCGGCCTCGTAGATCCCGGCGCGCGCGAGCGTGTACGGCGTCGGGTTGGCCAGCGCGAACACGACCATCGCCAGCGCCACCGCCCAGCGGGGAGGACGCGGGGAGGCGGCGCGCGCGACGGCGCGAATCAGCAGCGTTCCCGCCACCAGGCGGATCACGCAGAAGGCGAAGGTGAGCGAGTTGTCCGGGACCCCGGCGGGGTGCACCAGCGCCTTCACCGCCGCCGCGATGAACGCCGGCACCAGACCCCAGTACATGTGCAGGTGACCGCCGTAAAGCGCGTGGTCCCATCGCCAGTGCGGCATGTTCGCGATGTTCAGCGGGTCCGCCAGCGACAGCAGCGTGCGCGATGGCGGCTCGGGTAGATACAGATGACCGTTCAGCAGCGCCTGCGCCTGAGCGTCGTAGAACGCCGACCAGACGTGCCAGGTCTTGAACGTCCCGGCCGAGATGACGAACACGTAGTACGCGGTGACGACCAGCCACAGGCCGACGAGCGGCGCCCAGTCACGCAGGCGGCGCTTCATCGGCGCACGAGCACCCGGAAGGCGTCGTAGGCGCGGATCTGACGAAAGTCGCGGCCGAGTCGCTGCGCGGTCTCGGCGTCCAGCGCCAGTGTGCCGCCGACGAACACGGCGGTCGCGTCGTCCAGCAGCGACCACGCGCCCGCGGGCGGCGCGCCGGTTCGCATGGGCAGGGCGCCGTGTTGCATCTGCGGCGGCATCTCCTCGCAGTTGGAGAGTGCCTCGACGGGATAGAGGCCGTCGGCGTAGCCGCCGAGGCCGACGGCCAGGACCTGATACGGCGCCGTCTCGGGCGGCGGCGACGGCGGCAGGGCGAAGACGGACATCGCCCCGAAGTGGCGCGCGTCGCCGCCGCAGGCGTCCACGAACGCGTCGAAGATCAGCTCCTCTTGCTTCGAACGCGCGACCGGCGACACCGGCAGCCAGGCGACGTGCGTGACGCCGACCGCGCGCAACCGGTCATAGAGATCGCGCGGCGTCCGATAAAGCCGGTAGTCGAACAGGCCTTGAAAGCCGATCCAGTCGAGCACGACCTTTCGATCGATCCCCAGCGCGGAGTGCGCGTCGTGAAGCATCAGCACGGCGTCTGGGGGCAGCCACTTCCCGAGCGCGACGAATTCCTTGCGGTATGAGCTCAAGGTCTGGTTCGTGCGACCGGTGATCGTGCTCCGGAACAGGGCGGCCGCGCCGCTCATTCGATCGGCGCCCTGAAAGTACAGGTTGCCGGCCCAGACGATCTGCACCGCGACCAGCGCCGCGACGCCGACGCGCGCGTAGGCGCCGATCTCCCAGGCGCGCACCAGGATCGCCGCGGTGGCTGCCATCAGCGCGGGCGTCAGTCCCTGAAGGTTTCGGTCGAGCCGGTAGGTCAGCGCCCAGGCGAGGACCATCCCCAGCGCCATCAGCGCCGCCAGCCAGAGGCGCCGCGCCCCGCGCAGCGCCGGCAGAAACAGCAGCGACAGCGTGAACGTCGATCCGAACACCGGGAGGTCGTTGACCCACGAGTAGTGCGGAACGAATGAGAACGTGAACGCGACCTTGACGCCGTCGCGCAGCTTGTCGAACAGCGGTTCGGGGGCGCGGTAGCGCCAGTCGGCGAGCAAGTACGTGACGTGTTGCGCGGCATCATCCACGGTCGGCGTGCTCGCGGTGAACACGTCCTGCATCAGGGGATAGACCGGGTTCCGGAAGAACACGAGGTTGGCGCCGAGGTGAGGCAGCAGCACGGCGACGATCAGCGCGGCCGCGAGGCCGGCGGTCTTCGCGATCGCCGCCGGCGGCGGCGCGTTCACGTCGCCGAGCAATCGCCGCGCGGCCAGCTGGACGGCGCGCAAGGTCAGCAAGGCGGCGACGGGCGCCACCAGGAAGATGCCTTGCGCCTTCGTCAGCAGCGCGCCGCCCGCGAGCGCGCCCCACAGCAGGCACGTGCCGCGGTCGAGGCGCGACCACGCCTTGCCCGTCAGCAGCAACAGCGGCGCGGCGAACAGACCCAGGAAATGATCCGCCGACCCGCCGATGTTGCCGTCGTAGACGAACAGGCCCGGGAACAGCGCGAACGCCGTCCACATCGCCGGTCGCTGCCGGTCGGCGATCCAGCGGGCCGCCGCCGCCACGCCGACCAGCGTTCCCAGGAACACGCAGAACTCCGTGTGCAGCGCGGTCATCCAGCGGAGCGCGGGCAGATCGAATCCCGGCACCAGAAACGCCCATGTGTTGAGGACGCTGCCGAGGTGGGGCAGGTCCTTGTTCCAGTCGCCCGGAAAGCCGACGATGCGTCCTTCGCGCGCGTAGTCCTGCGCGATCACCAGGTGGTTCCAGGCCGCGTCGTAGTTGATCGCGTCCGGAGACATCGCGCCGAGATAGACGACGCCCAGCAACAGCAGGCCGGCGCCTGTCGCGAACAACGGGAGGCCGCTCAGCGAGACGCGCAGCGGGTCGTCGCCGGCCGCGCGCGCGGCGCGCCAGGCCCGGACGATGGGCGGCGCGCCGATCGCCAGCATCAGCCCGGGGAGCACGACCGCGAACGCGGGCCGCAGCAGATGCGCGAATCCCGCGACGTAGATGGAGAGGACGGCGATGACGACGCCCGCCGGATAGCCGACCGCCAGCTTCTCGAGCGGCGTCCAGTCCTGCGCCGGCAGCAGCCGGTTCGCCACGCGATAGCCGACGCTGGCGCACGCCGCCGCCAGGTACGCCTGCCACAGCCAGATCGCGGCCAGCTGGAAGGACAGCCAGGACCGCAGCGGCTGGCGCGCGTTCATCCAGCGCGCGAGGAACACGGCGGCGCCCACGCCCAGCGCGCCGATGATCCACGCCCGGGCTCCGCGCGGCGTGCGCGCGATCAGTCGAGAAAGCGCCTGCATCTAGCCTCGAGCGCGCCACTATAACGCCCGCCGCCGCGCACGATACACTGCCCGTCCCATGCGGCCGAAGGCCAGGAACATCGCGGACACGGCGCGCGCGCTGTGGGCGCGAACGCCGGCGGTCGCGATCGCGCTGGCGGCGATCACGCTGGCCGGATGGACGCTGAACGAGGTGGTGCCGCGCTATGGCGTCGACCGCCACCGCCACGAGGCGCCCGGACGTCTCGATCGTCCCACGTTCCTGGTCGGCGACTGCGTCTACTACCGCGCCACGCTGGTCTCGCTGCTGGAGGACCGCGATCTGGACGTGATGAACAACCTCGTCGCGCAGAACTTCCCGCTGCCGTCCAACGTCGCGATGGGCCGCAACGGCGCGTTCTACCCGAAGCATTCGGTCCTGCTCCCTGTCGTGGCGCTGCCGTTTTATGTCGTCGCCGGCGACGCGGGTCTGCTGGCGTTCAACCTGGCGCAGCTCTGCGCGCTGGTGCTGGTGATGTGGCTGGGCGCGCGGCGCTACGCGCCCGATGCGCTCGTGTTTCCGCTGATGCTCTGGTTCGCGTTCGGGACGTTGCTGCGGCCGGTTGCCTACAACTTTTCGCCCGACGTCTTCTCCACGCTCCTGGTCGCGGGCGGGATCGTGGCCTTGCTTTACGAACGCAATGGGGCCGCGGGCGTCCTGCTGGGCCTGTCGCTGTGGGCGAAGTGGACGAACGCGGTCTTCTTCCCCGTCGCGGCGGCGGCGCTGGTGGCGCGGCGCGACTGGCGGGCGCTCCTGCGGTTCGGCGCCGCGGCTGCGCTTCCCACCGTCGGCCTGCTGGGCCTCAACTGGCATATGTTCGGATCGCCGTTCGTGACGCCTTACGACCGCGTGATGATCGTCGAACGATCCCGGTGGGTCATCGAGCCGTCGCACCGGACGTTCTTCACGGTTCCGTTCTGGCGCGGTCTGTGGACGCAGCTCACCGACGCCCACATGGGCCTGTTCTCGGCCGCGCCGCCGTTCCTGATCGCGCTGCCCGGGTTCGTCGCGCTGTACCGCCGCGCGCGTGGCGACGCGCTGGTGGTGGGCGCGGCGTGCGCGGTTCAGCTGGCGATGTTCGCGAAGTACGAGCAGTGGAACGTGTCCAGCTACGGGCCGCGCTTCCTGCTCTCGGTCGTGGCGCTGAGCGCGCTGCCCGCCGCGGCGGCGCTGGCGTTCGTCTTCAACCGTGCGAACCCGCGCCCGCGTCCGCATCAGCATCAGCACCGGGATGATGTCGCCGCTTAGCGCGAGACTGCAGGGCCTGCTGCGGCGGCGGCGCTGGCTGGCGCTGGTCGCCGGCTATGCCGTGATCGAGGCGGTCTACGTATTCTTCGTGTCGGCCGGCCACTTCACGCACTGGCCGACTTACCTCACCTTCCTCGACGACCAGGCCGAGGGCTTCCGGGCCGGTCATCTGCACTTCGCCGTCGAACCGGCGGCGGCGTTGCTGGCGAAGGCGAACCCATTCGACGCGCGCTGGAAGCCGCTCTGGTACTGGGACGCCAGCCTCTACGACGGCCACTACTACCTCTACTGGGGGCCGGTGCCGGCGCTGCTGCTGGCGGGCTTCAAGACGCTGTTCCGGGTTCACGCGCGCGTCGGCGATCAGGTCGTCGTGTTCGCGCTGGCCAGCATCCAGGCGCTGGCGGGCCTGCTGCTGATCGACCGCGTGCAACGACGGCTGTTCCCGGCGCTGCCGGGGTTCTTCGTGGTGCTGGCCGTCGCGGTGTTCGCGTTTGCCACCCCGACGCCGTACAACCTGGCGCGGGCGGGCGTCTACGAGGCCGCCATCGTCGGCGGGCACGCCTTCCTGATCGCAGGCCTGGTGTTCGCGTTCGACGCGGTGTCGGTGGTGGGCCGCCAGCGCTCGCGCCTGGCGCTGGCGGGCGTTTGCTGGGTGCTGGCCGTCGGGTGCCGCGCGTCGATCGCGCCCGCGGTCGTGTTGCTCGCGCTCCTGACCTGCTGGCTGGTCGCGCCCCGGGATCCCGCCCGCTGGCGGCTGCGCGCGTCGGCGCTCCGCTGGGTGGGCGCGCCGATCGCGGCCGGCGTGATGTTGCTGCTCGTTTACAACAAGCTGCGGTTCGACGCCTGGCTGGACTTCGGCAGGCATTACCAGCTGACGTGGATCTCGTTCGGCGGGTCGATCTCCTATTTGCCCGCCAACGTCTGGAGCTACCTGGCGCGGCCGGGCGCGCTGCACTGCACGTTTCCGTTTCTGTCCGCGATCTCCGACGCCGGCGCGCGCGCGCTTCCCGTCTGGCTCGACCAGCCACGCGGGTACGTCGTCTACGAGCCCGTGATCGGTGTGCTGCTGGCCGTGCCGTGGGCCTGGCTGGCCCCGGCGACGGCCGCGATCGGCGTCCGCCGCCTCTGGGTGCTCGCTCGCTCCGGCGCGCGCATCGCCGCCGGCCCGACCGACCTCGCCCTGACCTGGCTCACGGCGGCGACCACCATCGCGGCGGTGGCCAGCTTCGCCATCCCGCTGACGCTGTTCTGGGCCACGATGCGGTTCCTTGGCGACGCCACGGCCGCGCTGACCCTGGCCGGCACGCTGGGGTGGTGGCTCTGGTACGACCGCGTGCGCGAGCAGCGATCGGCGCGGCGCCTGATCGCGACGGCCGCCGTCGTGTTCGCGCTGGCCACCGCCGGCGCCGGCGTCGCGCTGGGGCTGGAAGGGCAGTACAAGCATTTCCGCCAGCACAACCCGGCGCTGCTCGATCGTCTGGAAAAGACCCTGTCTTTCTGTTAATCCGGAGCAAGCGCCATGAGCGAAGACTTCACGAAGAATTACCTGGACGAGACGGTGCGCGCGGTGAGCGCGCTGGATCGAAGTGCCATCGAGGGCGTCGCCGCCGGGCTGGCGCGCGTGCGCGAGGGCGGCGGTCGGTTGTTCATCCTGGGCGTGGGCGGGTCCGCCGGGCACGCCAGCCACGCCGTCAACGACTTCCGCAAGCTGTGCGGGTTCGAGGCCTACGCGCCCACCGACAACGTGTCGGAGCTGACCGCGCGCGTGAACGACGAGGGCTGGGACACCAGCTTCGCCGCGTGGCTCGAGGTCTCGCGCCTGGGGCCGCGCGACGCGATCCTGGTGTTCTCGGTCGGCGGCGGCAACAAGGAGAAGAACGTATCGGCCAACCTGGTGCGCGCGCTGGACCTGGCGACGCAGCGGGGCACCGCCGTGTTCGGCGTGGTGGGCCGCGACGGCGGCGCCACGCGCGCCGCGGCCGAGGCGTGCGTGGTGATCCCGACGGTGTCGCCCGACCGCATCACGCCGCACACCGAAGGGCTGTGCGCCGTGGTCTGGCACCTGCTGGTCAGTCACCCCGCGCTGAAGCGGGCGGCGACCAAGTGGGAATCCACGAAGTAGCGACGCGGTTCCGGCGCTGGGCGCGCGCGCATGCGGCCGAGCTGTGCATCCTCGGCGCGGGCATCCTGGTCCGGCTGTCGATGGCGCTGCTGTACGACGCGCGCCTGGGATACGACTTCAATGCGCACTGGCCGAACATCCGGTACGTCGCCGAACGCCAGACGCTGCCACCGCCGGACTACAACACCGAGAGCTGTCAGTCGCCGCTGTACTACGTGATCGCGGCGGCGATGGTCGCGCGGGGCCTGGACGCAGGCGCGGTGGGCTGGCTGGGGGCGCTGTGGGGCGTCGCGAGGCTGGCGCTGATCTGGGCGGGCCTGGAGAAGTGGCTCCCGGAGTCGCGGCTGGCGCGCGTGATCGCGCTGGCGCTGGCGGCGGTGTTGCCCGCCAGCGCGCACCTCGACGGCATGATCACGAACGAGACGCTGGTCATGCTGGTGTCGGCGGCGGTGTTCGTGGCGGCGCCGTCGGCGATCGCGGCGGCGCGCACGGGCGGCGTCGCGCCGATGGTCGGACTTTCGTTGCTGCTGGCCCTGGCCGTGATGAGCAAGGTGTCGGCGTTCGTGCTGTTGGTGGCGATCGCGGGAGCGATCGGCATCGAGATCGTCCGCGCCGCGCCGCCGTCAACCTGGTGGCGCGCGCTGCGCGCCCGCGCGCGGCCGTTGATCGCGGGCGCGCTGGTGCTGGCCGCGGTGGCGGGTCCGTTCTTCGTCCGGAACAAGATCCTCTACGGCGAGCTGTCACCGACCGCGTACGAGGGGTGGTTGAAGGGCGAAAATGCGGCGTACGAGAAGATCCCGTACTTCCAGCGGCGGCCGCCTGGCTTCTACCTGGCCTGGAACCTGGCGATCTACGTGCACCCGCTGTATCCGAGCGCGCTCAAGCCCGACGCGCGCTTCTTTCCGGTGCTGCTCGCGAGCACCTTCAACGACTACTACACCTTCAGCTTCTCGGGCGGCGGCCAGTACAACGCCCAGCGCTGGATCCCGGCGGAGGCCTTCACGATGGGCGCCATGTCGATCATGGCCGGCACGCCGATCGCGCTGGTCACGGTGATTGCGTGGTTCGCCGCGATGCGGGTGCTGTGGCGGCGGAGGGAAGACGGTGAGCCCGATCCGCGCTTCGCGTTGCTGCTGGCGCCGCCGGGCGCGTTGCTGGGAGCGCTGCACTTCGCGACCAAGTACCCGGACGATCACTTCGGTCCGATCAAGGGCGCCTACTTGCAGTTCATCGCGCCGATCCTGTGCGCGCTGTTCGGCGTGGGGGTCGCCTGGATGTGGAGGGGCGGGCGGCGGTGGCGCCCGGCCGCGCTGCTGGCGATGGGCGCCCTGGCGGTGGTCGCCGCGTACACGGCGCAGGCGCGCTTTCCTCGCTTCGGCACGCACGCTTACCGGGGCGCCCCCTTCTTTCAACCGCACGCGATCGCCCCGGCTCAGAAGTGACGGTAGTATCCCCGCCCGTGGCGGAGACCTCCCAGGGCCAGCGGTTCTTCATCGTCGGCGGCGCCGGCTTCCTCGGCAGCCACTTCTGCGATCACCTGCTCTCGCGCGAGGGCGGGGCGGCGGCCGTGACCCTGTACGACAACTTCTCGTCGGGCCGTGAATGGCACTTCGCCCACCACGCGCCCGATTCGCGGCTGCGCGTCGTGCGCGGCAACGCCGAGGACACCGTGGCGCTGGCGGCGGCGATGCGCGGGCACGATGTCGTGATTCACCTCGCCTCCAACCCGGACATCGCGCGCGCCGCGGCGGAGCCCACCGTCGATTTTTACCAGGGCACGGTGCTCACGCAGAGCGTGCTCGAGGCGATGCGAACGACCGACGCGAAGCGGATCCTCTACGCGTCGGGCAGCGGCGTCTACGGCGAGCTGGGCACTCACGACGCGCGCGAGGACCACGGCCCGCTGATCCCGGCGTCGACCTACGGGGCCAGCAAGCTGGCGGGCGAGGCGCTGATCGCCAGCTACACGGCGATGTTCGGCATCACGGGCTGCGTGTTCCGCTTCGGCAACGTCGTCGGACCGCGGCAGACCCACGGCGTGGGACTGGACTTCGCCCGCCGCTTGCTGCAGGCGATCGCCGCCGGCGAACAGCCGCTCGCGCTGCGCGTGCTGGGCGACGGCAGCCAGTCGAAGTCGTACATCCACGTCGAGGACGTCGTGCGCGCCGTGGTGCTCGCGCAGGAGAAGACCGCCGCGCGCTTCGCGACCTACAACGTCGCGACCGGCGATTACATCACGGTGCGTGAGATCGCCGAGCTGGCGGTCGAGTGCCTCGGCCTGGCGCCGGGCAGCGTGCGGTTCGACTTCACGGGCGGCGACCGCGGCTGGAAGGGCGACGTTCCGGTCGTCCGGCTGAACACGGACCGGATCAAGACGCTCGGCTGGCGCTGCCAGCGGCCGTCGCGCGAGGCGCTGCGGCAGTCGATCCTGGCGATGATCCCGGAGCTGCGGGCGGGGCGCTTGTGACCGCGCCGCGTCCCGACGCGGACGTCGAGCTGCTGTATCCCGCGGCCGACGTGGCCGATCCGGAGCTGTCGATCGTCATCCCGGCGCTCAACGAAGAGCTCACGATCGCGGACTTCGTCGCCTGGTGCCACGCCGGCATGAAGGCGGCCGGCGTGGTCGGCGAGATCCTGATCGTCGACAGCGGCAGCGATCGCACGACCGAGCTGGCGCTGGCGGGCGGGGCGCGCGTGCTGCGCACGCCGAAGCGGGGCCTGGGACGGGCGTACATCGACGCGCTTCCGTTCATTCGCGGGCGCTACGTGCTGATGGGCGACTGCGATTGCACCTACGACTTCCGCGAGCTGGCGCCGTTCGTCGAGAAGTTCCGGGGCGGGGCCGAGTTCGTGATGGGCTCGCGCTTCCGCGGATATATCGAGCCGGGATCGATGCCCGCGTTGCACCGGTACATGGGCACGCCGGTGACGACCGCGATCCTGAACGTGATCTTCGGCAGCCGGTTCTCCGACATCCACTGCGGCATGCGCGGCATCACCAGGGACGCGCTCACGCGCATGGACCTGCGCTCGCAGTCCTGGGAGTACGCGTCGGAGATGGTGCTGAAGTCGGTGCACATGCAGCTGCGCACCGAGGAGGTCCCCATCCGCTTCCTCAAGGATCGCGAGGGGCGCCTCAGCCACCACAAGCGCGCCGGCTGGTTCTCGCCCTGGCAGGCGGCTTGGATCAACCTGCGCGCGATGTTCGTCTACGGCGCGAACTTCTTCCTGTTCAAGCCGGGGCTGATCCTGCTGGCGCTGGGACTCTTGTTGACGCTGCCGCTGTCGTTCGGGCCGCTCACCGTCGGACCCATCACGTTCTCGCTGCACTGGATGCTGTTCGGCGTGTCGATGGCGATCCTGGGTTTGCAGTGCGTCTACATGGGCGTCCTGTCGCAGGTGTTCTTCGACTACGACGGCGCCGCGACCGCGCGCTGGTTCCGGCGCTTTCCTTACAACAGGATGATCGCGCTGTCGGCGCTGCTGTTCGCGCTGGGCATGCTGCTCGGCGGGCTGCTGACCGCCAACTACCTCCACAACGGATTCCGGCTGCTCGCCGGATCGACGGTCAACAACCTGGGCGTCACCGGGATCCTGTTCGCCATCTTCGGCTTCATGACGTTCACGTTCACGCTGCTGCTGCACTCGACCGCGGTCGCGGTCAGGCGGGGGCGCTGACGCGATGGCGGAGCGCGAGCACGCGTACTTGCAGAAGGAGAAGGCGACCGTCGTCGATCGCTTCGGCGTCTGGCTGTCGGGCCGTCAGATCCGCCGTTACGTCCCCGGCTTCGCGGGCAAGCGCGTCGGCGACTTCGGCTGCGGCTACGACGCCGCGTTCGCGCGCACGATCGCGGGCGAGGTCGCCAGCCTGGTCCTGGTCGACGTCGCGCTCGCCGACGATCTGAAGGCCGACGGGCGCGTGCGCGCGATCGAGGGCCGGTTGCCCGACGCGCTGGCGCCGCTGCCCGCCGCCAGCCTGGACGTCGTGCTGATCGTATCGGTGCTGGAGCACGTGGCGGATCCGGCCGGCCTGCTGCGCGAGGTGAAGCGCCTGCTCGCCCCGGGCGGCGTCGCGCTGGTCAACGTCCCGTCCTGGCGCGGCAAGAAGTTCCTCGAGTTCTCGGCGTTTCGCCTGGGCCTCAGCCCCGCCGCCGAGATGGACGACCACAAGATGTACTACGACGTTCGCGACCTGTGGCCGATGCTGGTCGCCGCCGGCTTCCGTCCCAGCCGCATCCGCTGCTTCCCGCACAAGTTCGGCCTCAACACCTTCGCGGTGTGCGAGTCCGATCCGTGAAGCCGCTGCTCCGCCGGGCCGCTGACTGGGTCGATCTGCAGTGGTCCGTGCTGGAACGATCGCTGCGGGCGGTGGCGCCGCGGGCGCGGGGGCGACTGCTGGACGTCGGGTGCGGCGACAAGCCCTACGAGGCGTGGTTTCGCCCGTTCGTCAGCGCGTACATCGGCATCGAGCACGGCGCGACGTTCGCGGCGACGGCCGCGGGCACGGGGACGGGCGGACGACCCGACGTCGTCTACGGCGCCGGCACGCTGCCGTTCAAGGACGGCAGCTTCGATACGGTCCTCTCCGTCCAGGTCCTGGAGCACACGCCGCGCCCCGGCGCGCTGATGGCGGAGATGAGCCGCGTGCTGGCGCCCGACGGCGTCCTGATCCTGACGGCGCCGTTCCAGTTTCGCCTGCACGAGCAGCCGCACGACTACTTCCGCTACAGCCCGCACGGCCTGCGCCAGCTGTGCGCCGACGTCGGGCTGGAGGTGTTCGAGACCGTCGCGCAGGGCAGCCTGTGGAGCGTCATCGGCCACAAGCTGAACAGCTACCTCGCGCTGCGCGTGGCGCGCGCCGGACAGCTCGCGCAGAGCATGGGCAAGCTCGGTCACGAGGCGCCGCAGGGTGCGGGGGTGCGGTGGTGGACGCTGCCTTTGGTCGGCCCCAGCGTCGTAACCATCGCCGCGGGCGCGCGTCTCCTCGACCGCTTCGCCGCCGATCCCGAGGAGTCTCTTGGATACCTGGTCCTCGCGCGCCGCCGCTAGCCCGCGCTGCCGCACGCACGCGAACCCAAATTACGCGCGTGTCGAACGCAGTCTCACGACCATCGGCGTCCGACGCGCGTGGACTTTTTCCGGCGCGTGGGCTGCGTCTACGATTTCACCGGCAGCCCACGCGCCGGAAAAAGTACGCAAGCGGATGCAGGGCACGGAAGGGACGCGAGGCGCGCCGCGCGCGCGAGGGGAGTTCTCGCGGCGCGCGAGCGGCGTTGGCACGGAGCGAGTCACAACCGGATCAGTTCCAGGGCCTTTTGAGCGTTATCCACACGCCGCGGGCCCGGGCTCCACGAACCCGTCAGCACCTCGGTGCCCGGGCGCTTCCGGTAGACGATCTCGAATCGATAGAGGTGCCCCTTGCGCCAGAGGGTTGCCGGCCAGATGGGACCGTTGGCGAGGGTGAGCTCGGCGGGATCGGCGGGCAGGGTGGACAGGCGCGGCGGGCGAATGACCTTCGCTTGGACCTTGAAGCCACCGTCGACCTCGAACTTTCCGGCGACGAACAGCAAGGTCAGGCTGCGGCGCGCACCGCGGTGGTGCATCCCGCCCAGCAACGTCGTGTCGCCGTCGAACACGGCCTGGCGCCGCACGTCCAGCATCGCCTCGAGGCGCGCGCGCAAGGCGGCAGCCGTCTTGTCGTCGTGGGTTTCCACCGCCACGTTGTGCGCGATGCGGATCTCGTCGAACGTCGCCGGCGTGCCTGTCGGCAGCGCCGCCGTCTGACCCAGCATCGTGCGCCACTCCCAGGTCACCCACGGGCTCCAGCGAATCGTGCGCACCGGTTCGACGGGACCCAACCAGAGCCACTGCCACCAGGACGGCTCGCGTTCGTCCATCGCGTAGCCGTCGAGCGGCGCCGGTTTCTCGGCGCGGTCCATCACCCACAGCGAGCCTATCGCGTGCACGTGGAAGCTGGCCGCCGCGCGCTTCAGGTCGGCCAGCGACGTACCCCGCGTGTCCAGAACGAAGATCTGCGTGCGGTCGCCGCCCGCGTTGCCAACCGGCTGGTTCGCGGTCGCCGGGTGCGGGCGCGTCTCCCACTGCATGGCCCAGTTGCCCGGAAAGCTGGAGTGGTAGGCGACGCCCACCGTCTCGGGAAAGCGCGCCAGAAACCAGCGCAGCACCGTCGACCGCTCGATGTCGCTGTCCAGGTTCGCCTCCGCGAACCGGCCGCCGGTCTCGCGCGCCAGGCGGACGATGGAAAGGCCGTCCTTCAGGACGAATCCGACCGGCAGCCCGACCACGACCAGCGCCACCCACGGCGCGAACCGCCGGAACCTGAGACGCAGAGCCCCGCCGCGGACCAGATCGCCCAGCCATGACGCCAGCTCGATGATCGACGCCGCGACCGCGCCGACGCCGAGCGCGAAGTAGGGCGCGAAGTAGTGGGGCCAGAAGATGTGGACGTCGGCGCCCTGGCGGAACGACACGTACTGCAGCAGCGCGCACAGCAGCAGCGGCATCGGCAACAGCTCGAAGTGGTCGCGCTTGATGACGGCGCGCCCGACGATCACAGGCAGCGCCAGCTTGCCCATCGCGATCGCCAGGCCCGTGAACATCAGCGTGATGCGGTAGTGGCGCGCGGCCAGCAGGGCCTCCAGCGGCGTCTCGCTGCCCGCCGAGCGCGTGAAGTACGACGCGATCACGTCGGACACGCGCCCGCTGTCCTTCAGGACGTAGAGCTCCAGCGCGATGCTGAACGCGGCGGCCACGCACATCGCGGCCCAGTAACGGCCGAACGCCAGCGCCCGCAGCGGGCGGCGCGCCGATTGCGGCAGCAGGAAGCCGTAGACGAACAGGCCCGACAAGAAGAACGCGCCCCACATGTACGCCGGCCAGTCGTGGTTCAGCGCGAACGCGAAGCCGAACACGCTGGCGACGGCGTAACGATCGCGCCAGGTCCGCACCATGCGGACGTAACCCCACGTCGCCAGCACGCAGCCGAACATCACCGGCTGCTCGAGATCGTGGTAGTTCGCGAACCCCAGCGTGATCGGCAGGGCGACGTACGCCAGCGCGCACAGCGCGCCCGGGATCGCGCCCCACAGCTCGCGCCCCAGCCGCCACAGCAGCCACGTCGTTCCGGTCACGTAGATCAGCGGCGGCAACCGCAGCAGCCAATTTGAAAAGGTGAGCACCTTGCCCAGCAGCGCGATCATCCAGAACACGCCCAGCGGGTGGTGCATGTAGAAGTTCGGGGTCGAGGGCGGGTGATCGATCTGGGTGATGACGGGGTACAGCGTGTGCCAGCGCCACATGTTGCTGGCGCCGGTGCCGATCGCGGCGCTGGACGCGTAGTGGCCCTCGGGGAACGGACCGCCGATCCCGATGGCCGAGACGGCGAACGCGATGCCGACCGCGAGCGCGCCCAGCACCGCGGCGACCCGCTCGTCGGGCGTCGCCGCCGCGACGCGCGCGCGCCACGCCCTGAGCAGGTTACTGATGGCCGCGCGCGGACCGGAGAATCCTGGTTCTCTCATATCGAAGCGCTTGCGCCGTCGTGCGCGCCGAGATGCTGCCAGGTCGACCCGGTGACGGCAAGAGTTGCAAACCGGTGGCCACTTGGCGCATGACGGTGGCGTGGTGGTTTTCGCCCAGATCGTGTCCACGGCGGTCTACCTGATCCCGGTGGCCCTGGTGGTGATCCTGTGGGCGCGTCGCGAGGCCCGGCTGGACGAACTGGCGGTGCTGATTCCCGCCGCGGTCGCCGTCGATCTGCTGCTCGTCATGCTGCTGTGCCGGGTGATGCGGCTCGAGTGGGCCGCGATCGCCAGCCGCGTGCTGTGGGTCGCGGGCGCGGCGGCGTATTTCGACCTCCGCCTGCGGCGGCCGGGGATCCGGCCGGCGCGGCCCGCCGCGCTGGACGCGCGCGCGGCCTTCGGGCTGGGCCTGGGCGCGCTGACCGGCGCCGTGCTGAGCCTGATCCTGTCGCGGCCCAACGCGATCTGGGATCGCGAGCTGCACATCCCGTTCGTGGCGTCGCTGCGCGGCCAGCAGATGCCGTTCGCCAGCCCGTTCGAACCGGGCGTCGCGTTCCACTACCACTTCTCGGGCGACGTGCTGGCGTCGATGCTGCAGGTGTTCTCCTTCTCCACCATCAACGCGTCCCTGGCGCTGTCGCTGGCGCACGACGTGATGTTCACGTTGATCGCGCTGGTGATCGGGCTGGCGCTGCTCCGGTCGGGCCCCCGGCCGGCGCACGTCGTGGCGCTGAGCGTCGCCGCCGTGCTGCTGTCGGGCCCGTGCGTGCTGCGCTTCGGTGTCGGCGAGCCCTACCTCGGCTACAGCTACTATGCGCTGTACATCTGGGGCTTCCGCTCGCACCAGCACGTCGCGATGCTGCTGTTCGTCGGCATCGCGGCGCTGCTCCTCGGTCGCAACGACAAGTCGCAGCCGATCGCCGGCGGCACCGCGGCGCTGGTCGCGATGATGGGCCTGCTCTCGGTCACCGACGAGACGTCGGCCGCCGTGCTGGGCCTGTGCCTCGGGATCGCGTGGCTGATCGATCCGGAGCTTCTGGCGCCGACCCGCCGCCGCGGCCTCGTGCTGCTGGGCGGGCTGCTGGCGGCGCTGATCGTCACGAACCTGGTGTACGCCGGGTCGCTGGCGCCGGGCGGCCCGGTGCAGAGGCTGTCGTTCGTCGCGCCGCGCTCGCCGGGTGTGCAGCAGCCGCCGCTGCCGCTGTCGACACCCGAGGGAATGATGGCGCTGGTCGCCGACACGTTCCCGATATGGACGATCCTGCTCGCCATCGCGCTGGTCGCCGTTCGCCGCGGGCAGGGCGAGGGCGACCGGCCGCTGCGCCGCGGGCTGGTCGTGTTCGCCCTCGCGCTGACGGTCGTGTCGATCGTCGGACTGACGACCATCGACGTGAACGGCGGACCCCCGGAAGGACACCGGTTCCTCACCGCCGCGATCTTCCTGTTTCCGGTGGTCGGGGTGCTCTGCCTGGACCGCTGGTGGCGGCCGGGGTCGCTGGGCCGCGCGCTGGTTCTGGCGGGGCTGATGCTCGGAGGCGGATCGACGCTCCTCTGGCTCAGTCACTACCCGGGCCACCCGACGCCGGAGGCGCACTTTCGCCAGCGCGGGAAGAATCTGCACACCTCGAACTGCCGCGAGCTCGCGGGCGCGCGCTTCGGCCAGAAGCCGGCCGTCAGCTACGTGGAGTCCAGCATCTTCTACGCGTACACGGGCTGCCGGCCCAGCTTCGCCGCGGGCGATCGGCGGACCAAGTACTGGCAGCGAAAGGAGTACCCCACGCTCGGCACCCG
>Ga0207675_100001562_pt1 | contig 22957 bp, 17 predicted proteins | sample KBSSwiS42_FD_184305 | JGI IMG/M metagenome (GOLD analysis project Ga0207675, IMG submission 184305) | Switchgrass rhizosphere microbial communities from Kellogg Biological Station, Michigan, USA - KBS Switchgrass S4-2 (SPAdes) (version 2) | ecosystem: Host-associated > Plants > Roots >...
TTCACCCGCAGCGGCAACGTCGGCCCGGCGAAGGGCGCGACCGCGTCGCAGCTGTTCGAGTTCGATCCGGCGCTGAAGTTCGTCAAGCAGTGGGGGCCGGACAACTACGCCGCCTCGTTCGCGCACACCGTGCGCGTCGACAAGGACGACAACGTGTGGATGACCGATGAAGGCGCGAACATGATCGTCAAGTTCAACCCGCAGGGGAACGTGGCGATGGTGCTCGGCCGCAAGACCGAGGCGATCGACTACCTCGAGGAGCACCTCGATCGCGGCGAGCGCAACGAAGTGCGCTACCCGGCCGGCAACCCGGGCACCTTCAACCGTCCGACCGACGTGACCTGGGACTCGCAGGGCAACATCTACGTCTCGGACGGCTACAACAACTCGCGCCTGGCCAAGATGTCGAAGGACGGCCGCTGGCTGAAGGCGGTCGGCACCCGCGGCGCCGCGCCCGACCAGTTCAACACGCCGCACGGCATCACCTCGGACGCGAAGAACAACATCTACGTCGCCGACCGCGGCAACCGCCGGATCAAGGTGTATGACACCGAGCTGAACCTGCAGAAGACGTTCTCGAACGTCGGCGCGCCGTGGTCGGTGTGCGTGTCGCCGGGAGCGACGCAGTACCTGTTCAGCGGCGACGGCAACGGCAAGATCTACAAGCTCGATCTGAACGGCAACCTGCTCGGCTGGGCGCAGACCGGCCTCGGGCACGGGCAGGCGGGCTGCCTCGTTCACGAGCTGCATTGCGAGTCGGAGAACGTGATCTACAAGGGCGACTGCTCGACCTGGACCGTCGAGAAGATCACGATCAAGGGCACTCAACGTCCGTCCGCAAACTGACGCTGAGACGGACGCTGCAGGGGCTGGGGGCTGGGGATTCGGGGCTGGCGATACTTCGCCGCTCCGGAGTACCTGGTTCCCACTCCCGCGCTCGTCCAGCCCCCAGCCCCTAGTCCCTGCTGCGACGGCCTCCGAGCCGCCAGGCGAGGAGCGCGACGACGACCCCGGCGACCGTCAGCAGCTGGCGCTCGGTCGCCGGATCGAACGGGTCGCCAACGACCTTCAGCTCGAGCCGCTTTCGGGTCCATCCCCCTTTGAGATAGAGCGCGTCGTACTGCTGCACCTGCATGTCGCGCGCGTTGACCGCGTCGGGGTCGTCGCCGCTGCCCAGGGCGAGTTGACCGGGCAGCGTCGGCAGCTCATTGCGCGGATCTACCGCCCAGTTCACGAACTTCGCCCCCAGCGACTTGCCGTCGCGCGGCGGCCATGCCGCCACGATCAGAACCGCGCACACCGCCAGCGTCCACCACTGCAGGTTGTTCATCGGTGAAGCGTAACATTGCGGATTGCGGATTGCGGATTGCGGATTGATTGTGGATTGCGGATTCTCGTTCTTCGGTTCATCATCCGCGGATGAAAATCGCGCTTCGCAGTGCGCTCTTCGTCGTCGTCGCGGCGTCCGGGGCCGCGCTCCTGGGTCAACCTCGTATCGGCTACGACGACACGCCGCTGCAGCCCGACGGCCGCTGGCGCATCCACGACGGCACGCGCCCGCAGCCGATCGTGGTGACGCCGGCGCCGGCGCCGCTCAACCCGATCCCGGCTCCGGCCGACGCGACGTTGCTCATCGGCGCCCGCGACGATCTCGCCGCATGGCAGATGATGGACGGCTCGCCCGCGACGTGGACGATGACCAACGGCATCGTCGAGACCGGCAAGGGGATGATCCGGACGCGCGCCGAGTTCACCGACTTCCAGCTGCACGTCGAGTTCGCGACGCCGCGCGAGGTGAAGGGCGACGGGCAGGATCGCGGCAACAGCGGCGTCTACCTGCTCGGCAAGTTCGAGGTGCAGGTGCTCGACAGCTATCACAACCCGACCTATCCCGACGGCCAGGCGGCGGCGCTGTACGGTCAGTTCCCGCCGCAGGTCAACGCGTCGCGGCCGCCGGGCTCGTGGCAGACCTACGACATCGCCTTCACGGCGCCGCGCTTCAAGGCGGATGGCACGCTGAGCCAGCCGGCAATCGTCACCGTCGTCCACAACGGCATCGTCGTGCAGAACGCGGCGCGCTTCTGGGGACCGACCGCGCACAAGAAGATCGAGCCCTACACCCCCGACACCGCGCGCGGCCCGATCGCGCTGCAGGATCACGGGAACCCGGTGCGCTACCGGAACGTCTGGATCCGTGCGCTCTCGAGCCGCGACATGCAGACGTCTCCATCGGCGTCAACCGCCGCGACGTTCGCGCTCTGGAAGGCCGGCGATCTCGCCACCCACGACCAGGAACTGTCGAAGCACGTCGGCGAGGACCACTCGTCGCGGGAAACGCTGGCAGACTACAAGAGCCACCGCTTCCGCATGCTCTACCGCGACGCCGACGGCAACCCCGAGCAGCACGACACGATCATCGACATCGTCTACGTGAAGAGCGGCGAGGGGACGCTGGTCCTCGGCGGCACCATGGCCGGGCAGCGGACGACCGGGCCGGGCGAGTCGGTCGGGACGCGCCTCGATGGCGGCGAGCGCCATCCGCTGGGTGCCGGCGACATCGTGCACATCCCGGCCGGCATCCCGCACGCGTTCCTGGTGCCGCAGGGGAAGCACCTTACCTACGTGCTGTTGAAAATTCCCGGGCAGCCCTGAAGGGCTGCGCTACGGAAGCGCCTGCCTGAAGGGCTGCGCTACGGAAGAGCCGCTGCCTGAAGGGCTGCGCTACGGAAATTTCTTATGAGCAAATCGTCTCGCTCGGCGATCACTATTGCCTGCGCGCTTGCGTCCGCGCTGGCCGCCGTCTCGCTTGCCGCCCAGACCGCCGATCGACTCGCGGGGAAGAACGTGTCGATCGCACAGGTCACCTTCAAGGGGCGGAGCGCGGTGCAGGTCCTCGCCGCGCCGGACGCCGCCAATGCCACGTCGTTTGCGGTGGTCAAGGACGCATCGTTCCGCGACGGCACGATCGAAGTGGAGCTCGCCGGACAGCCGGCCGCCGGCGCGGGTGGCGGAGCACGCGGCTTCATCGGCATTGCGTTCAGGATCCAGGCCGACGGCAGCTACGAGTACATCTACCTCAGGCCCACCAACGGCCGCGCCGAGGATCAGGTGCGGCGCAATCACTCGACGCAATACAGCTCGCACCCGAACTTCGACTTCGCGCGCTCGCGGCAGGAGGCTCCGGAGAAGTACGAGTCGTACGTCGACCTGGAGCCCGGCGTCTGGACCAGGTACAAGATCGTCGTCGAAGGCCGCAAGGCGCGGCTCTACGTGCACGGATCGGAGCAGCCGTGTCTCATCGTCGACGACATGAAGCTCGAGCCCCGTGCCGGCGGCGTCGCGCTGTGGGTGGGGCCGGGCACCGAGGGTTACTTCGCCAATCTGAAAATTACACCCAGATAACTTCCGACCTTCCCAGCCTTCCAGCCTTCAGTTCGATCCCATCACCTTGACGAAATCGCCCCACGGGATCACCGGTCCGTGGATCGGTGCGAGCGTCGCGACGTCCAGCTTCAAGCGCCGCACGTTGTTCAGGAACGTTTTTGCGGCGGCAGTCGGCGCAGGCGCGGGGCTGCCGGCGGGCGCCGGGTTGTACATGTCGGCCTCGACGAGGATCTTTTCCTTCGGCAGGTAGGCGACGAGCATCCCGTCGACGTGGTTGAGGCCCTGCACGTGGTGGATGTCCATCGTGCGGGCGCCGTCGCTCAGCGTGTACTTCTCGATCACCGTCTCGAAGCGGTAGCCCTCGGCCGCTTCCTCCGGCGGATACAGCGACAGCCGATCCGGTTCGAGCGTCCGCTGCGCCTTCAGCGAGAACAGTTCCTGGCCGTAGAAGTCGCGGTTGCCGCGGTAGGTGATGATTGCCGACCCCTCGTCGTGCACGTAGGTGCGGAGCCCGCCGATGTGATCGAAGTGGTGATGGGTGTTGACCACGTAGTCGACCGGTTTGTTCGGGAAGAGCTTGCGGATCTCGGCGATCACCGCCAGCGAGCGCTGTTCGTTCAGCGGCGCTTCGACCACGGCGACGTAGTCGCGGAACTCGACCGCCACCGTGTTGTGCGAGCTGCCGCCGATCGAGTAGACGCCGTCGGCCAGCTTCTGTGATTCGACGCGGATCTGCGGCGGCCTGAAGTTGCGAACCGATTCCGGCACGGCGATCGCATCGCCGCAGGCGTTCGCCTCGACCCGCGAGACGGCCATGTCGAAGCCGTGGTGGCCGCCGCGCACCACCGGGTTGCCGCTCGACTCGTCGTCCAGATCGTCGTGATGGTGGAAGCGGGTCGGGAACTTCAGCGCCCCGAACGTCTTGTAGCCGCTGTAGACGGTCTCGTAGTACATGTCGCCGACGACGGTGTTGGGCACCCAGGTCTGGACGCGCTCGATGACGTTGTCGGCGTTGATCGTCGCGTTGACCCTGTACTGGTCCAGCATGGTGATCGAGATCATGGTCACGCGCTGCTTGCCGCCGCCCTCGCCGCCCTCGTAGCGCGTCAGCATCACCGGCTTCGACGCCGCCAACGCCGCTTTCACGAAGCCGTGCGGGGTCAGCCACAGATCGAGCTGGCGACGCGGCGCGGGGACGGGACTCGCATTCCCTCCCTGCTGAACCCATGCGTAATTGCCGCTGACGAACAGGACCTGGCGAGCTTCGCCTTCGATGGGCACGCCGCCGCCGCGCGCGGGGTTGGAGCCCTGGCGCGTCACCTGTTCCTCGCGCGCCGCTCTGGCGTCGAAGTTGACTGTCTTGGTATAGCTCGCGAGCTCGACGCGTGGCCAGTCGTCTCTCGGGGTATAGTTCTGGCCGACGATTCCCACGTAGCCCGATCCTGAGTAGGTGACGCATTGCAGCGTGTCGGCGCCGATGTTCTTTGCCACCGCCTGCAGGAGCGCCCTGGCGTCCTGCGCGGCGAGGATCCGCGGCGTCACGACCGCGTGCAACAGCAAGAGACAGAGAAGCGAGAGCTTTGCGGCCATGCTGCCTCCCTCGTGCGGCGTATGTGTGAGAGCGGCATCACGGTAACACGTTGATCGGGCGGTCGGACAAACCGTTTCGCCAATACGGGCCGAGCAAGCTCGGCCCCTACGGAAAATCTGAGGCGTACCACTATGCGAGCTTCTGCGTTCGTGCTCTTCGCGCTGACGGTTGGCGGTTTCGTGACGCTGGCGGCGCAGAATGCCGATCCGGGCCGGCAGACGTTCGTGACCCGCTGCGCCAGCTGCCACGGCACCGACGGCAATGGCGGCGAGCTCGGGCCGAACATCGCGGTCCGCGTCCACGCCCGCACCGACGACGAGCTGACGGCCGTGATTCGCGACGGGCTGACGGCGTCGGGCATGCCGGCCTTCCCGAATCTCGCCGCGCGCGACCGCACCGACCTGGTGCGCTTCCTGCGCACGCTCCGGCCGCGCGACAGCGCGGTGCCGGCGCGCGTCAGGCTCGACCTCGATTCCGGCGCCGGACTGGAGGGCCTCGCGTTCAACCAGAGCGCCACCGATCTGCAGCTGCTCGGCGACGATCGCAAGCTTCACCTGCTCCGAAAAGAGGGTGCGCGCTACCGCCTGGTCACGTCGCAGGCCGACTGGCCGTCGTACAACGGCACGTTCAACAACGGCCGCTACAGCGCGCTGACGCAGATCGACACCGCCAGCGCCCCGCGCCTGACGCCGAAGTGGATCTTCAGCGTGCCCGGCACCACCAACCTGCAGACGACGCCGATCGTCGTCGAAGGGGTGATGTACGTCACCAACGCCAACGAGTGCTACGCGCTCGACGCCGGCAGCGGCCGGCCGATCTGGCACTACAAGCGCGCGCGCACCAAGGGGCTGATTGGCGTCTCGGCCGGCGGCGCCAATCGCGGCGCGGCGGTCGACGGCGATCGCCTCTTCATGGTGACCGACCACGGCCATCTCATCGCGCTCAACCGCCACACCGGCGCGCTGCTGTGGGAAACCGAGATGGCCGACTGGAAGCAGAACTACTACGGCACCGGCGCGCCGCTGGTCGTCGGCGACTTCGTGATTTCCGGGATCTCGGGTGGAGACGACGGCGTCCGCGGCTTCCTGGCGGCGTTCGATCGCGCGACGGGAAAAGAAGCGTGGCGCTTCTGGACGGTGCCGCGGCGCGGCGAGCCGAAATCGGAAACCTGGCAGGGCGGCGCAATCGAGCATCCCGGCGCCGCCACCTGGATGACCGGCGTCTACGATCGCGAGCTCGACACGCTCTACTGGCCGGTCGGCAACCCCGGGCCAGACATGATCGGCGACGACCGGCTCGGCGACAACCTCTACTCCGATTCGATCATCGCGCTCGATCCGAAGAGCGGGCGCCTGAAGTGGCACTTCCAGTTCACGCCGCACGACGTCTGGGACTACGACGCGCAGGAGCCGCTCGTGCTCGTCGACGCGGCGTGGCAGGGGCAGCCGCGCAAGCTGCTGGTGCAGGCGAACCGCAACGGCTTCTTCTACGTGCTCGATCGCACCAGCGGCAAGTTCCTGCTCGGGAAGCAGTACGTCACCAACCTCACGTGGGCCTCGGGTCTCACGCCGGAAGGGCGCCCGATCGTCGTCCCCGGCATGGAGCCGACGACCGCAGGCAAGCGCGTGTGCCCGTCGCTCGACGGCGCGTCGAACTGGTATTCGGCGTCGTACAACCCGGCGACCAGGCTGTTCTACGCCCAGACCAACGACAAGTGTGGCCTGTTCACGCGCACCGACATGCAGTGGGCCGGCGGCAAGGGGTTCATGGGCGGCTCGTTCGGCCCGGCGCCGGAGCCGGCGCGCCGGATCCTGCGCGCGATCGACATCGAGACCGGCAAGGTGAAGTGGGAGCTGCCGCAGACCGGCGCGGTCGAATCGTGGGGCGGCGTGCTGTCCACCGCCGGCGGCGTCGTGATCTTTGCCGAGGACAGCGGCGCGCTGATGGCGGCGGAGGCGGCCACCGGGAAGCTGCTGTGGAGCTTCCAGACGAGCGCGCTGTGGAAGGCGTCGCCGATGACCTACATGTTCGACAACAAACAGTACATCGCGATCGCCGCCGGCCCCACGATCATCGCGTTCGGCTTGTAGAAGCGATTCTTCGGGGTGCCTGCCAACGGCCGCTTCGTAGCGCAGGCCTTCAGGCCTGCCAACGGCCGCTTCGTAGCGCAGGCCTTCAGGCCTGCCAACTGCCGCCGGGGGCAGCCCTGAAGGGCTGCGCTACGTCTGCGCAGCCCTGAAGGGCTGCGCTACGTCTGCGGCGGTCAGTGCCCGAGCACGAGAAGCGCCCCGGCGAGCGCGGCGAGCGCCCACAGCGTCGCGCTCACCTCGCGGGCGCGGCCGGCGACGGCGTAGAGGGCGGCGTGCAGCAGGAACCCCCACAGGATCCCCTGCGTGATCGACAGCGACAGCGGGATCAGCACGACCGTGACGAACGCCGGCAGCCCGTCCTCGATCGACGTGAAGTCGATCGACGCCACCGACTGGAACATCGACACGCCCACCAGCACCAGCACCGCGGCCGTGGCATAGGCAGGGACGGCGGCGGCGAGCGGCGCCAGGAAGAAACAGGGCACGAAGCACAGCGCGGTCACGACCGACGCCCGGCCGGTGCGCGCGCCCATGCGGATGCCGGCGATGCTCTCGACATACGCGGTGCCGGGCGATGTGCCGGCGAGGCCGGACACGGTGGTCGCGACCGCGTCGACGATCAGGCCGCGGCGCAGGTTGATCGGCCGGCCGTCGCGATCGGTCAAGCCCGACGCCTTGGCGACGCCGATGAAGGTCGAGAGCGAGTCGAACAGATCGGTGAAGAGGATGGCGACAATCGCCGGCAGCAGCGACAGCCGGAGCGCGCCGGGGATGTCGAGCTTCAGGAACGCGGACGAAAAATCGGGCGGGCTGACGATCCGCGCCGGCGGCGCGGCGTAGCCGAGCGCCCACGCCACCGCGGTCACGGAGAAGATCGCCGCGAGGAACGCCAGCGGGTTGTGGCGCCGCATCAGCGCGGCGGCCACCAGCACGCCGGCGACGAGGAAGACGGCGCGGTGATCGAGCGTGCCGGCGCGGACGATCGTCACCGGGTCGGCGGCGACCAGCCCGGTGTTGCGCAGGCCGATGAAGGTCAGGAGCAGCCCGATCCCCCCGGCCGCCGCCGCGCGCAGGCCGATCGGGATGGCCATCGCAATCCGCTCGCGCACCGGCGTCGTCGAGATGGCGAGGAAGAGGACGCCGGCCCAGAACACCATGCCGAGCGCGGTCGGCCACGGCACCTTGTTCTGCAGCACGATCGTGAACGCGAAGAAGGCGTTGAGCCCCATGCCGGGCGCGACCGCGAACGGCAGCTTCGCGTACAGGCCCATCAACAGCGTCATGCTGCCCGCGACCAGCACCGTCGCCGTCAAGGCGCCCGAGAACGGCATGCCGGTGCCCTCGGTCGACAGGATCGCCGGGTTGACGACGACGATGTAGGCCATCGTGAAGAATGTCGTCACGCCGCCGATGACGTCGGCATACAGTAGACCGCGGCGGCTGGTGGCAGGCTCGGTGATCAAGGTCGGGGAATAGTAATCGATGAACACCCTTCGACGAGGATCAGGGCACGGAGTGCGGCTGATCGCGTTGTCGATCGTGAGCCTCTTCGCCGCGTCCTGCGTGGCGCGCGAGGCTGCCGCGCCCGCGCCATCCGCCGCGGAATCGGCACCGCGGCCGATCGTGGTGCAGGGCGCGATGGACGTCGAGACGCGGCGCCTGGCCGGCGCGCTCGAGAACGCGAAGGAAGAGAAGGTCCAGGGGTGGACGTTCTGGCGCGGCACCGTCAACGGCTATCCGGTGATCGTGTCGAAGACACTGAAGGGGATGGCGAATGCGGCCGCGGCCACCGCGCTCGCGGCGCAGCTGTATCACCCGGTCGCGATCGTCAACCAGGGAACGTCAGGCGGCCATCAGCCCGACCTGCAGGTCTACGACATCGTCCTCGGCGCCGAGTCGGTGAACCTCGGCTCGTTCAAGACCGGGTACCGGCCGCGCGGCCGCGGCAGCGAGCTGGCCGAGTGGGTGCCGCTCGATCTCAACCGCACCGACGGCAGCGCCGCCGAAAATCCCGACGCGCACCGGATGCGGCGCTTCGCCGGCGACCGGGAGCTGCTGGCCGCGGCGAAGAGCGTGAGCGGGCGTTATCAGAAAGGCCGCGTGGTCGAAGGGATCATCGGCTCGGCCGACGTGTGGAACAGCGAGATCGATCGGATCGACCGCTTCCACCGCGAGTACGGCACGGCGGTCGAGGAGATGGAAACGGCGTCGGCGGCGCAGATTGCGGGTCTGTTCGGCGTGCCCTTCCTCGGCATCCGCGTGCTGTCGAACAACATCACCAACGGCGGCACGTACGACCCGCGCACCGGCGAGGCCTGCCAGGATTACGTCGTCGAGGTGGTGAAAGCGTACATCGCGCAGCGATTGCAGCCTGCCCAGGTCACCGCACAATCGCCGGCTCGCTGACCGCCGGGGAAAAGCAAAAGCTCGAAGAGGGAAAAGCTGGAAGGCCTGCTTGAACGCGGCCCCGCGTCGGCGCATCATGTGCGCATGCAGGACGCCGAAGAATCCCAGCCCGCAGCAATAAGCCGGCGGACAGCGCTCAAAGCGATCGGCACCGTGGCGGCGCTGCCGTGGCTGTCCGACGAAGGGCTGCTCGCGTTCGCCCGCATCCAGGAGACCAATGCCGCGCCGCAGCTCAAGGTGCTCTCGCGCGCGCAGTTCAAGACCCTCGAGGCGCTCGTCGAGGCGATCATCCCGACCGACGACCGATCGCCGGGCGCGAAGCAGGCGCGGGTGGCCGACTACATCGATCTGCTGCTGAGCGAGGTCGAGCCCGAACTGGCCCTCGAATGGCTCGGCGGCCTGGCGGCGCTCGACGCCGAAGCGACGGCGCGGTTCCGTGTGCCGTTCGATCGGCTCGGCGCCAGTCAGCTCGACGCCATCCTCAAGAGCATCAGCGCCAACGAGCTCGCGCCGAAAACGCCGCTCGAGACGTTCTTCGTGATGGCGAAGCAGGCGACCATTCGCGGCTACTACACGTCGAACATCGGCATCCACGAGGAGCTGCGCTACAAGGGCAATCAGTTCCTCAAGGAGTTCGTCGGCTGCGAGACCGAGGACGGCAAGGACTGCCCGCACTGCGGGCAGAAGCATCGGTAGGACGTGATGCAAACTGATCCCACGCTCGACGTCAACCTCACGCGCGCGCTCGAGGAGTCGAAGCGGCTCGCCGATTCGATCAAGCCCGGCACCGATCAGTGGGACGTCATCGTCGTCGGCAGCGGCGCCGCGGGCGGGATGGCCGCGTTCCAGCTGGCGATGGCCGGCGTCAAGGTGCTGATGCTCGAAGCCGGCCGGATGATCGACGTGCGCACCGAGTACAAGACGATGGAGTGGCCGTACGCGTCGATGCGGCGCAACCGGCTGGCGCAGGGGGAGCGCCCGGTCGACGTCGCCGAGTACAGCTTTCTCGATCGCCCGTACGGGTCGAATCCCGCCTTCGCGAAGTACAAGAAGGTGATGTCGTACGCGGCCAACCGGTTCACGCGCAACTGGCTGCCGGACGAGCGGCAGCATCCGACCACCGGCACGCCGTACGCGTGGGTGCGCGCGAGCGTCCTCGGCGGCAAGACCAACTTCTGGGGGCGCGGCGCGCTGCGCTACGGGCCGCTGCAGTTCAACGCCGCCAGCCGCGACGGCTTCGACGTCGACTGGCCGATCTCGTACGACGACGTCAAGCCGTACTACGACAAGGTCGATGTCCTGCTCGGCTGCTCGGGAACCACCGAGGGCCTGCCGCAGGTGCCCGACGGCGTGTTCCAGCGGCCGTCGAAGTTGAATTGCGTCGAGGTGGCGTTCAAGCGCGCGATCGCGCCGATGGGGCGCCATTACATCCCCGGCCGCGCCGGCGTGACCACCGACGGCGTGATGAACAACAAATACCGGGCGCGCTGCGCCGGGCGCGGACGCTGCGGGCGCGGCTGCGACATCCAGGCGGCATTCCACTCGCCGACGGCGTTGATCTATCCGGCGCGCGACAGCGGCAAGCTGACCGTCCGTCCCTACTCGATGGTGTCCGAGGTGCTCGTCGGCGACGCGTCGAACCGCGCCAGCGGCGTGCGCGTCATCGACGCGAATACGCGCGAGGTGATGGACTTCAAGGCGCCGGTGGTCGTGCTCGCCGCGGGCACGCTCGACACCACGCGGATCCTGCTCAACTCGAAGTCGAGCGCACATCCGAACGGCCTCGGCAACTCGTCGGGCCTGCTCGGGTGCTACCTGAGCGAGCACATCATGGGGATCCGCGGCAGCGGCTACATCCCGGCGCGGATTGGCACCGAGTCGACGCTCGACGACGGGCGTCCGGTGGCTCCCTACATCCCGCGGTTTCGCAACGTCACCGAGCGGCACCCCGACTTCATCCGCGGCTACCATTTCCAGGGCGGCGGCGGCTGCGCCGAGTTCCCGAGCATGGCGAACGACATCGCCGGCTACGGCAAGGCGTTCAAGTCGAGCGTGCGCAAGTACTATCCCGCCCTCATCAGCTTCGGCGGCTTCGGCGAAGTCCTGCCGCGCAAGGAGAACCGCGTCACCATCGATCCGCTGGTGAAGGACGCGTGGGGCATTCCGGTCCTGCGGTTCGACTACATCTTCCGCGACAACGAGCTGAAGATGGCGAAGGACATGGCCGACTCGATCGAGGAGATGCTGACGGCGGCGCACGCCGAGGACATCAAGATCGAGCGCGAGCCGCTGCCGCCCGGGTGGTCGATTCACGAGATCGGCACGGCGCGGATGGGCGACGATCCGCGCGCGTCGGTGACCGACCGTTTCTGCCGGCTTCACGACGTCAAGAACGTCTACCTCGCCGATGCGGCGCCGTTCGTCTGCGGCGGCACCCAGAACACCACCTGGTCGATCCTGGCGATGGCGTGGCGGACGATGGACTACCTGAAGGATCGCCTGCGCGCCGGCGACGCGTGATGGATCGCCGAGGAGCGATCCCTGGCGGTGAGAGACCCGCTTAACCACGAAAGACACGAAAGCACGAAAACAATTTTTTCTTTTTCGTGTTTTTCGTGTTTTCGTGAGTTTCGTGGTTTGACGTCGAGATGAACGATCAGGTCCGCGCCCTCGCCCAGAAAATCTGGGACTACCACCACCTCGATCATCAGCTGACGCGCGCCGACGCGATTCTGGTGCTCTGCAGCCACGACACGGCGGTGGCCGCGCGCGGAGCCGAGCTCTTCCTGCAGCAGTGGGCGCCGCTGCTGATCTTCGCCGGCGGCCTGGGCGCGATCACCCGCGGGTTGTGGGACGAGCCCGAGGCCGATCAGTTTGCGCGGATCGCCGTCGGGATGGGTGTCCCGCAGGACCGGATTCTGATCGAGAACCGTTCGACCAATACCGGCGAGAACGTCCGGTTCACGAAACAGCTGCTCGCCGCGCGAGGGCTCGATCCGGCAACCTTCATCGTCGTGCAGAAGCCGTACATGGAGCGCCGCAGCTATGCGACGTTCCGCCAGGTCTGGCCCGAAAAGGACGCGCGCGTGACGTCGCCGCAGGTGTCGATGGACGAGTACCTGAACCGCTACTCACACGCGGCCTTGTCAGCAGACGATGTCGTCAGCATCATGGTCGGCGATCTGCAGCGGATTCGGGAATATCCGGCGAGAGGATTTCAGATCCACCAGGACATTCCCGCCGACGTGTGGGAGGCGTACGAGGCGCTGGTGCAGGCCGGGTACGACCGGCACCTGCTCAGCGCGTGACGCCCTCGCGTAGCTCGCGGATCCGGATGTTGCGATACGCGGCGCGATCGCCGTGGTCCTGCAGCCCGATGTGGCCGCGCCGCGCCCGGCCGTAGTTCGGGTAGTCCTTGAACTTGCTTTCGCGGACCCGCCGCTCCCAGTCGGGCGTCCACAGCTCGTACTCGACGACTTTCACGCCGTTCAGCCAGTGCTCGACATGCGCCCCGCGCGCGAGCACGCGCGTCTCGTTCCAGGAGCCGATCGGCCTGGTCACGTCGCGCGACGGCGGGTGCAGATCGTAATTGGCGCCGGCGTGCTGGGTCGGCTTCAGCGGCTCGTTGTTGTAGGCGTTGTCGATGATCTGATACTCCGGCGCCATGTGCCACATCACGTCGTCGTCCTCGATGACACGGTAGAAGACGCCGCTGTTGCCGTTGGGCGCCAGCTTCCACTCCAGCGTCAGCTCGAAATCGCCGAATTGGTCGATGGTGACGATGTCCCCGGCCTCGCCGACGCGAGTCAGCGCGCCGTCGATCGCCTGCCAACCGCCGGGGAGCTTCTGCTTTCGGAAGCCGCGCCATCCGGCGGTCGTGCGCCCGTCGAACAGAAGACGCCAGCCGTCGGCGCGCTCTTTCGCGCTGATCGTGTTCATCGTCGACTGTCCGGCGCCAATCCCGCGCCCCGCATGCGCCCCGAGCAGCACGCCCCCCACGATGTGCAAGAAGCCGCGACGTGAAGGAATGTTGGTCATAAAGATCTCTCGTTTCCGCCAGCAACTAGTCAGCGATCAACGGCAGCGCGATCGGCTTGCCGCCGAGCTCCGCGGACCGATCCGCCGCGAGGCAGACCTCCATTGTCTTCTGGGCCTCGAAGACGTTGATCGAAGTTTCGCGTCCGGCGAGCACGCACGCCACGAGCTCGTCGATCTCCGCCTGGAACGGGTGGTGCGCGACGTCGGCCGAGTCGGGCATCGTGCAGACGATGCGGATCGCCGGCCGCCCGGCGGGATCGGTTGCTGCGGCGAGGCGGACGTCGGGAAAGGGATTCGCCGCGGCCAGCCGATCGAGCTCGATGGGCGTGTCGAGCCATTGCAGCAGGTCCTGCCGCAGCGTCGCGCGGTCGCCCATCAGCTCGACGTGAAATGCGTACGGCATCATGAAATCGGTGGAGCTGGTGACATGACCGAGCGCGCCGCCGGCGAGCGTCATGTTGGCGACAATCGACGTCGGAAACTCGTAGCCGCTGGTGAAGTGCGTGTGCAGCGCGCTCACCGACTCGGGCTCCAGGCCGGAGCACCAGCGGAGCGCATCGACCGCATGGCAGCCCGCCGCGAGCAGATGGCTGCGCCCGCTCTCGCGGGTGTGCACCCACGACCAGCCGCTGTACCAGTCGGTGACGCGCGACAGGTACTGCGTGCGCGCGAAGCGAATCGCCCCGAGCCAGCCGCCCGTGCGCAGCCAGCGCGCGAAGATCAGGAACGGGTTGTATCGCAGCTCGAAGGAGACGATCGTCCGCACCCCCGCCTGCCGCACCGCGTCGCGGATGGCGGCCAGTTCGCCGACGTCGAGGCCGGTCGGTTTTTCGAGCAGCAGGTGCTTGCCGGCCCGCGCCGCCGCGACCGCCTGCCCGGCGTGCAGGTGGTTCGGCGTCGAGATCGAGACGATGTCCACGTCGGACGCCGCGAGGGCTTCGTCGTAGCTGGTGGTGAACCGCACCCCCGGCAGCGCGACGCCGTATTTCGCGAGGTTGGCGCGGGCGCGCTCCTGGTCGCGGACGACCAGCCACCTGACCTCGGCGTCCGGGTTGCGCAGAAACGCGGCAATGTGCTGCGACGCGCACCAGCCGACGCCGCAGACGGCGACGCCAAGCGTTCGATTGGCGATGGGCATTTCGGCGGGCTGTAGCCTAAACTACCGCGCATGACAAAGGCAAAACGCTGCGTTTGGTTGATGGCCGCGGCGGCGGTGGTTGCCGTCATGGCGCCGGCTGGCAAAGCAGCCGATGACTTCGTGTCACTGTTCAACGGGCACGATCTCGCCGGCTGGAAGATCCCGGCCGGCGACAACGGCCACTGGAAGGTGGTCGACGGCGTGATCGACTACGACGCCGAAAGCGAGGCGTCCGGCGACAAGAGCCTCTGGTCCGAGCGCGAGTACGGCGACTTCGTGCTGCGGGTCGAGTGGCGCATCAAGAGCACGCCCTACACCAATCCCTCGGTGCCGATCATCCGCTTCGACGGCACGCACAAAAAGGATGCGTCCGGGAAGGAGATCCGGATTGCCGTGCCGGATTCCGATTCCGGCATCTACCTGCGCGGCTCGAACAAGGCGCAGGTGAACATCTGGGGCTGGCCGATCGGCTCCGGCGAGGTCTACGGCTACCGCACCGACGCAAAGATGCCGGCCGCGGTCCGCGCCGGCGTGACGCCGAAGCGCAACGCCGATCGCAACATCGGCGAGTGGAACGCGTTCGAGATCACGATGCGCGGCAGCCGGCTGACGGTCGTGCTCAACGGCGAGGAAGTGATCAGCAGTGCGGAGCTGCCCGGCGTGGCGGCGCGCGGACCGATCGCCTTGCAGCATCACGGCGAGAAGAAGAACGGCGCATGGGTGGCGCCGCCGAGCCTGGTGCAGTTCCGGAATATCGCGATCAAGGTCATCGGGCCAGGGTAAACGCGTACAAGCTGTCGCCGGCGCCGACCACCACGAACTGCCGGCCGTCGAGCATGAAGGTGATCGGCGCATTCGACGGGTTCGCCGCCAGCCCGGCGTGCCACACCGGGTTGCCGGTCGACGGGTCGTAGGCGACGAAATTCCCCGAGCCGTCGCCGCCAAAGAGCAGATCGCCGGCCGTCGTCAACAGGCCCATCGCCCCGCCTTCAGTGAGCGCGTGACGCCAGCGAATCCTGCCGGTCCGGTAGTCGATCGCTTTGAGGAAGGCCTCGCGGCCGCCCGCGCCGCTCGCGCCGACGGCGCCGCCTCCATATCCTTCGGGCCGTTCGTCCGTGTCGGTGAGGTACTGCATGGCGTAGCCCTGTGAGGTGCCGACGTAGAGCAGTCCGGTCTTCGGGCTGAAGCTCGGGGGCGGCCAGTTGGTCGCCGAGCCGGGCGCGATCAGCACGCCGTCGACGCTGGCATCTTTCGCGGGGTTGTTGATCGGCTGCCCTTTGGCATTGACGCCGAGCGACCAGTTCATGAAGTCGACGTAGGGGAGCGTGAAGATGCTCTTGCCGTTGGTGCGATCGAGCAGGAAGTAGTAGCCGTTCCGCGCCGCCTGTGCCACGAGCTTTCGCGGCCGGCCATCGATCTGCCCGTCGATGAGCACCGGCACCTGCGCGCTGTCCCAATCATGCGTGTCGTGCGGCGAGGTCTGGAAGTACCACATCATGTTCCCGGTGTCGGGGTTCAGCGCGACCAGGGAGCAGGTGAAGAGGTTGTCGCCCTTGCGGCTGCGCGGCGCGAACACGGGATTCGGGTTGCCGGTGGGGACGTAGAGCAGGTTCAACTCCGGGTCGTAGGTCGGCGGCAGCCAGGTCATGCCGCCGCCGTGCGTCATCGAGTATTCGTCCGGCCAGGAATCGGATCCCGCGTCGCCGATCTTCTGCGGCGTGGTGTACCACCGCCACTGCACCTCCCCGGTCTCCGGATCGCGCGACTCCAGGAATCCCTGCACGTCGAGCGAATCGCCGCCGATGCCGACGATGACGTGGTTTCTGATCACGATCGGCGCGGGGGTGCAGAAGTACTGCTGCCGGACGTCGGCAATTTCCTTGTGCCAGCGTTCCTTGCCGGTCCGTGCATCGAGCGAGACCAGGTAGCAGTCGGGCGTCTCGAAGAACAGGTAGTTGCCGTAGATGCCGACGCCGCGATTGCCGATGTGAATGCCGCCGCGCGTGCGCCAGAAGTAGTGCCAGAGCTCCCGGCCGGTGCGGGCGTCGATAGCGTAGGCGTGATCGGGCGCGGCGAAATAGAGCACGCCGTCGACCACCAGCGGCGTCGCCTTGATCGTCACCGTCGCCGACGGCCCGCCCCAGTAGTACGGCTCGCCGGCGCGGTATTCGCCGCCGGAGTTGGCGCTCTCCTGCGCGGAGGCGCGGTGAATCCACGCCAGCGACAGCATCTGCACGTTGGCCGCATTGATCTGCGCCAGCGGGCTGTAGCGCCGCCCGGAATAGTCGCCGTAGTGCGTTGGCCACGCGTCTTTCTCGCGCAGCGGATCGAGCGCCTGTCCCGCGAGCACGATCGGCACCAATGCGACGCACGATGACAGCACGGCAAGAACAGTTTTCATGGTGTCGCCCCCGGCCAGCCAGCCGCCAGCCCCAAGTCCCCAGCCCCTACTTCATCGCCGCCAGATACGCCGCCAGGTTGTGAATGTCGGCGTCGGTAAATTTCGGCAGCAGGTCGATGTGTCCCTGCAGCGGATCGGTGACCTGCACTTTGGGCACGCTGCCGCTGCGCAGCCACGAACGCGGCACGCCGGCGTCGTCGCGAATCGTCACGTCGAAGTCGGTCAACCGGACGAGGACGCCGGTGAATGTCTCGCCAGACGGCAGCGTGATCGTGGCCTTGCGCGCGGTTCGAGAGGCCGCGGCCGCAGCGCCCTGTCCTCGTCCGCCGCCGCTGATCACCCCGAACGCGATCAGCGCCTGCAGCGCCGGGCCGTCGTGCCGCGCCCCGATGCCCTTCAGATCCCCCTCGGGCGAATGGCAACGGCCGCACCCACCGGCGCCCTTGAAATACGTCTCTCCCGCCTTCGCGTCGCCGGTCATGACGTACTGCAACTGGTAATTGCTTCGCTCGGCGGCGTAGGTGATCTCGCGATGCAGGAACGTCGCGATGTCGGCGATCTCGGCCGGCTCCAGCGGAATCGGCGGCTTGCCCTTGTCAGGGTGGCCGCCCTGCAGATGGGCGCCGATTTCCCGTCCGTTCGCGTCCTGAAGGACGAGCACGGACCGCAGCAGATCCGGACCCGCGAACCCTTCTCCGCCGCGCGCGTTCGCGCGATGGCACGCCGCGCACTTGCCGCCGAAGGTGGTGCGGCCTCGCTCGACTGCGGCCGGATCGAACGCGCGCAGCCGGTCGACGCCTGTCATCGGGACGGGCGGCGGCTGCAGCGCGTGCGGCGCGGCCGGCACAGCGAAGATGGCGAGTGCGATCGCTGTTGCGAGACGCATGTCAGTTCCTCCGATTCGCATAGCCGCACGGGGCAGCCCTGAAGGGCTGCGCTACGTCTGCGCTACGGTTTGCCGCCGGTCCCCCGCTCGAGCGTCACCAGCTTGTCGCCGGCGATGCCGGTCCACCGCTCGCTCGGGCCGTCTGGCCACTTCACGACCACGCCATCCGTCAGCGGCGACGAGCCGAGGCCGAAGTGTACGCGGACGTCCGACGCGGACAGATAGCTGCCGTCGGTCCTCACGCGGCGCCAGAGCGTCGGCCGCCCGGCGCGCTCGACGCCAACCAGGGCGCCAACCCCGAAACGGTTGCCGGGCGCCTGCGTCACGCGCACCGCCAGCCAATGATTGCGCGAGCCGGCCTGATTGACGAGCAGCCGCACCGGCCCGTTGTTGTTGGTGACGACGACGTCGACGTCGCCGTCGTTGTCGATGTCGCCGAAGGCGGCGCCGCGGCCGATCTCGGCGCGCGCGAACGCCGCGCCGCCGGCGGCGCTCGCCTCCTCGAAGCGCCGCTGCCCGGTGTTGTGAAACAGCTGGTTCCTCATCCGGAACGGCGACGGCTGGCCGCGCTGCGCCTCGACGACGTTGACGGCGCCGTTGGCGACGAGGAGATCGGGCCAGCCGTCGTTGTCGTAGTCGAAGAAATCGGTGCCGAACCCGGTGAACGCCGCGGTCGGCAGCGCCACGCCCCACCGCGCGCGCGCATCGTCGAAGCTGGCATGCCCGTCGTTGATGTAGAGCACGGAGGTCTCGCCCGCGATGTTGGTCACGAACAGATCTTCGTCGCCGTCGAGATCGACGTCGCCCGAGGCGATGCCCATGCTGCCCTCGGGATTGCCCTGCGCGTTCACCGCCGATCCGGAGAGCAGGCCGAGGTCGGCGAACGTGCCGTCGTGTTTGTTGATCCAGAGCTGGTTCGGCGTCGCGTCATTGGCCACGTACAGGTCGATCCAGCCGTCGCCGTCGTAGTCGCCGATGGCGACGCCGAGGCCGGCCCCATCGGCCTTGTTGACGCCCGCCCTTTCGGTCGCGTTGGCGAAGTGGCCGTTTCCCTCGTTGTGGTACAGCCGATCGGGAACCGGATGGTAGGCGCGCGGCCCGCAGTAGTCGCGCGCGCCGACCGCGTCGCTGCACACCTGATTGGCGGCGATGGTGAAATCGACGTAGTTGGCGACGAACAGATCGAGCCTGCCGTCGCGGTCGTAGTCGACGAACGCAGCGCTCGTGCTCCAGCTGGCGTCGCTCACGCCCGCCTGCCGGGTGACATCGGTGAACGTGCCGTCGCCGTTGTTGTGATAGAGGGTGTCCGGGCCGAACGAAGTGACGAAGAGATCGAGGTAGCCGTCGTTGTCGTAGTCGCCGACCGCCGCGCCCATGCCGTAGGCGCGCAGGCCAAGGCCGGAGCGTGCGGTCACATCGGTGAAGCGAAGCGGGCGGCGGGGATCGGCCGCCGTGAGATCGTTGCGGAACAGGCGGCTCGTCGCCGGACCGGATCCGTCGAGCGCGCCGCCCTGCACGAGGAACAGGTCGAGATCGCCGTCGTTGTCGAAGTCGAACAGCGCGACGCCCGCGCCCATCACCTCGGGCAGGTAATAGCCGCCCGCGGCGCCGTTGACGTGGGTGAAGGCCAGCCCTGCGGCCGCGGCGCGCTCGACGAAGAGCTCCTCGGGAGCGGCACCCGAGCCGGTACGGCCCGGCATCACGCTCACGACGATCAGCGCCGGCGCGAGGCGAACGAGGACCCGGTTCATTTCAACGACGCGAGATCGCGCGCGATCGCCGCGGCGAGATCGTCCTGCCCGTGCTCGAGGGCGAGCTGCCGCGCGTCGCTCGCCCATTTGATGCCGACCTCCCGGTGGCCGGCGCGGACATGCGCCGTGGCCAGGGCAAAAAGATACCGCGGCGCTTCGGCATCGCGCGGCTCGACGATCTTCTCGAGCTCCGCGATCGCGGTGTCGGGACGCCCGAGCGCCAGCAGCATGCGTCCGAGATTGAACCGCGCGAGCCTGAACGTCGGCTGGTTATCGATCGCGCGACGGTACGTCTCGGCGGCTGCCTCGAGCTGACGCTGCCGCTCGAGAATCTGGCCCAGGTTGTTGTAGGCCTCCGCGTTGAGGGGATTGACGGCGATGGCCCGCCGGTACGCCTCGGCGGCGAGATCCCATTTCTCCTGGAGGCCCAGCAGGACGCCGTAGTCGTAGTGCGCCGTGCCGAGGTTGGCGCCGAGCGCGACGACGGCGCGGTAATGCGCCTCGGCTTTCTCGAAGTTGCGCGCGCGGCCGTAGAGCGCGACCAGGTTCGCGTGCGCCTCGGCCAGCGACGGCTCTCGCGCAAGCGCCGCTTCGTGCGCGGCGATGGCGCCCTCGAGGTCGCCTCGCTCGGCGAGCTTCACGCCCCGCTGAACGCTCGCCCGCGCATCCTCCCTGAGCGCGCTGACGGCGGCGAGCGCGGGATCCTCGACGCCGGGCCATCGCGGTCCGTACTGCTGGTGCCGTTGCAGCGCGCGGACGGCTTCGTCGGCGCGTCCGAGCGCGCGGTAGGAACGCGCGAGCGCGTAGTAGGCCGCGCCCCATTCCGGAAACAGCGCGACCGCGCGCTGCAGGTGGGCGATCGCCTCGTCGTGGCGCCCGCGGATCGCGGCGATGCGCCCGAGCCCGAACGCCGCCGCCGGCTCGGCGGCCGGCTCGTGAGCGAGCGCCTCGAACGCGCGCTGGGCGGCGTCGAGGTCGTCGGCTTCGAGGAGCGATTCGGCGAGCTTCACGCGCGCCGGCAGGTAGCCCGGCGACGCAGCCAGCGCTTCGCGCAGGCGCGAAGCGGCCTCGGCATGACGCGCGAGCCGCTGCAGCACGATGGCATCGAGGTAGGGCCACTCGAAGGCGCGCGGTGCGAGCGCCTGCGCGCGTGCGTACGCCTGGTGCGCGCCGTCCCATTGCTCCCACGCATGGAGCACGCGGCCGAGCGCACCGACGGTGTCGGCATCGGTCGATTGCGCGGCTGCGTCGCGATGCGCGCGCGAGATCGCTTCACGCGCGGCGGCGGGGTAGGTGTCGAGCGCGAGTTGGGGCAGCGGCGGGGGGGAGGTCTGCGCCACCGACAGGACGATGGCGCAGAGACACATTGCGGATTGCGGATTGCGGATTGCGGATTGATTGCGGATTGGCCGCAGTCCGCAACCCGCAATCCGCATTGTCAGAAGCTAAAGCGGATGCCTAACCGAACCTGCCGCTCCGGATAGAACGACGCGCCGTTGTTGTTCGCGACGGCGGTGATCACGCCGAAGGTGCCCGACGTGACGTTGTTCTGCGGGTTGGCGAACACGCCGGTGTTGAAGATGTTTCCCGCTTCGATTCGTGCCTCGAGCCGCCGCGTGCCGCCGATCGGGAATGCACGGAACAGCGACAAGTCGAGGTTGTAGCCGCCCGGCCCGTAGAACTGATTGCGGCTGGTATTGCCGAAGCGGACGCCGGTCGGCTGCCCGAAGGCGTTCGTGTCGAACCACGCCCCCTCGTTGCCGACGTTGCCGGTGATGTTGTACGCCCCGTTCAGGTCGGCGAGGTTGGCGTTGGCGGTGTTGCCGGCGTTGTTGCTCGGCGTGTTCAGGCTGCCGCCGTTGGCGATCATCGTGAACGGGTTGCCGCTGAACGCGCCGAAGACGCCGTTGAACTGCCAGTCGGCCGCCAGCGCTTTCGCGATGCTGCCGTAGCCGTTGCTGCTCTGCCACGGCAGCGAGTAGATGAACCCCAACTGGAGGTTGTGGCGGCGATCGAAGCCGGCGGGTCCCCAGTTGCGGTACAGCTCGCTCGGCGTGTTGAAGCAGAGCGTGGCCGCGCCATCGCCATCGTTGCAGGCTTCGTTCATCGCCTTGGCCAGCGTGTACGCGCCCTTGAACGAGAAGCCGTGCGACATGCGCTTGTTGAGCGCGACCTGCATCGAGTTGTAGCGCGTCTTCAGACGGTCTCCCCACAAGAAGATCGGCTGGAGGCGTCCGAGCGACGCGTACGGACGGCCGCCGTCGCCGACGCCGAGCGTCTGCGGCGCGTTGATGTCGAGACCGGCGTAACCATCGACGCCCTTCGCGCCGACGTACGCGACTTCAACCGTCGTATCGAACGGCAGCATGCGCTCCACGGCGACGTTCCAGGTGTGCACGTAGCCGCGATCGATGTTGCCCAACTCGGGCGTGTAGAACCCGGCCGCCAGATCCAGGGGAATACGACCGGAGCTCAAGTCGGGCCCGAGGATCTTGGGAATGCCCTGCTGGAGCGTGGAATACGGCGCGAACGCCTCGGCATTGACGAAGGTGGAGGCGATCGTCACCGGGTAGTCGTTGTGGCCGCGCATCGGACGCGCCCACGGCTGCGCGTTGTAGGTCAGGCCGTAGCCGCTGCGGAACACCGTCGTGTCGTTGATGCGATACACGCCGCCGAGGCGCGGCGCGAAGTTGTTCAGGCTCGTCTCCATCCCGTTGGTCTGCGGGTTGCCGCCGCGTCCGGCGATGATGACGTCGAGCTGATGCCTGAAGTCCGGGTTGGCGAGGTCGAGGCGATCGATGCCGCGGCCGTCGACGCGGGTCATGATCGGATAGACCTCCCAGCGAAGACCGAGGTCGAGCGTCAACTTCTCGCTCGGCGTCCACCGGTCGCGGAAGTACAGCGCGTGCTGCCACTCGCGCGCGGTCATCAGCTCGTTCTGCACGCTCTTCTGCGCCTGCCCGACCAGCCCCAGCAGGAACGACGCGTAGGCGTTGTAGAAGTTCGCCGTCTGGCCGTTGCGCAGCCCCGTGGTGTTCGGCAGGAAGTCGAACCGCCCGCGAGGATTGCCGGTTTCCGGCTGCCAGTGATCGAGATAGAGGAAGTTCAGGAAGTAGCCGCCGCGGAAGTCGTGCTGCCCCTTGACCTTCGTGATGTTGTGCGCGAGCGAGTAGGTCCGCTCGTCGCGGAAGATCGGGTTCCAGCCGTCGCGGTTGCCGAGCTGGCTGAAGAAGCCCGAGGTCGTGCCGCCGAACCGGAACTCGGGGAAGCCC
>Ga0207675_100001567_pt1 | contig 22899 bp, 20 predicted proteins | sample KBSSwiS42_FD_184305 | JGI IMG/M metagenome (GOLD analysis project Ga0207675, IMG submission 184305) | Switchgrass rhizosphere microbial communities from Kellogg Biological Station, Michigan, USA - KBS Switchgrass S4-2 (SPAdes) (version 2) | ecosystem: Host-associated > Plants > Roots >...
GTGCACGCGCACCCGAAGACGGGCCGCGAGATGCCCGAGGAGCAGGAGTGGTCGATCGCGTCGAACCTCGCCTACGGCGTCACCACCACGCGCAACCCGAGTGGCACGCGCTGGAACGTAGCGTGGGGCGAGCTGATCGACGCCGGCGAGATGGTCGGCTCGCGGATCTACGCCACAGGCCCCCCGATCAGCAGTAACAATGCGCCGATCAAGAGCTACGACGACGCGCTCAAGGTCGTCCGCCGCTACAAGGCGCAGGGTGTGAACTCACTCAAGCAATACCTGGAACCGCGCCGCATCCAGCGGCAGTGGATCCTGCAGGCAGCGCTGGCCGAGGGGATCAACGCGACGAACGAGGGAGCGGGCGATCTCAAGGCTGACATCACCATGGCGCTCGACGGCTACACCGCGCTCGAGCACTCGATCGGTCAGGTGCCGATCTACAAGGACGTCGTAACCGTCCTCGCCGAGTCGAAGATCGTGTGGACACCGACGCTGGTGGTGGCGTACGGCGGACCAGCTGGCGACACGTTCTGGCGCGCGCGAACGGACCTCGACACCGATCCGAAGACGTCGTTCTTTACGCCCGCGGACGTGCTCCAGAGCCAGGCGCGTCGCCGCCCGATGATCGTCGAGGAAGACTACAACTTCCCGGCGATCGCACGTGGCGTGCGTGATGTGGTGCGTGCCGGCGGTCGTGCAGGACTGGGCTCGCACGGCCAGCAGGATGGGATTGGTGCACACTGGGAGCTGTGGATGCTGCAGAGCGGCGACATGACGCCGATGGAGGCGCTGCGCATCGCCACGATCTTCGGGGCGGAGTCGATCGGCTATGGCGCCGACCTGGGCTCGATCGAGCCGGGCAAGCTGGCCGACCTGCAGGTGCTCGACGCGAACCCGCTCGAGAACATCAAGAACTCGACGTCGATCAAGTACGTGATGAAGGGCGGCGAGCTGTACGATGCCGCGACACTGGATCGTGTGTGGCCGACGGCGCGCAAGTTCCCGAAGCCGTTCTGGGTACAGGAGCACGAAGATCTCGACGCGCTTCGGCGTAAGTAACGAGAAGGAGGAGGCGGAGGGCGATGTCGATCACCGGTGTACTCGGACTTCTGACAGCGGCGGTCATTCTCGGCGACGCACAGCGATCGGACACGTTTCCCACGTTCGACCGGGTGCTGCTCCTCGAGAAGACTTCCGAGACGTCAGCGAACGTGAGCATCGGTGACGTCGACGGCGACGGTCGGCTCGACATCGTCCTCGCGAAGGGCCGCCACTGGCCACTCGTCGACCGCGTGCTCCTTGGCGACGGCGCGGGTCATTTCAAACCGGGTTATGACCTTGGCACGGCATCCGATCGATCGTACTCCGGTCGCCTCGTGGACCTCGACCGCGACGGCGACCTCGATGTGGTCATCAGCAACGATGCGCCGGACCCAAAGCTCGTGTACCTGAACGACGGGAAGGGGCACTTTCATGTGGGGTCCAACTTCGGGAAGCCAACGTGGCCCACACGCAACGCGACCGTCGCCGACATCGATGGTGACGGCCTTCCCGACATCGTGGCCGCCAATCGCGGCGATAGCACGGACGCGAACTACATCTGTCTGAACAGAGGGAACGGTCGCTTCGACGGCGACTGCATCGCGTTCTCGCGCGAGCCGGCCACGACGATCGCGGCCGCGGACTTCAATCGCGATGGGCGGATCGACCTCGCCGTGCCGCATCGCGATGGTGGACAGAGCCGAGTGTACCTGGCCGGGCCGAAGGGGGCGTTCGACCGGTCCGCGACGATCCCGTTCGGGCCGCCTAACGCCACGATCCGAATGGCCGAGGCGGCGGATCTCGATGGTGATGGGTTGCTCGATCTGGTGACGATCGATGAGAATGTCGGAACGTCGATCTACTTCGGTCAGCGAGACGGGTCGTTCTCAGCGGCGGTGCGTGTCGCGGATGCCAAGCCGGCGCCCTACGCCCTGGCGGTTGCCGACGTCAATCGTGACGGTAAGCCCGACATCGTGGTCGGCAACATCGAGGCGCCGTCGGCCGTGCACTTCAACGACGGGACCGGTCGCCGATTTCACACCGTGCGGTTCGGTGACGGCAAGGGTACCGCATATGGGTTCGCGATCGCGGACCTGGATCGCGATGGCGTGATGGACATTGCAGCGGCGCGGTCGGAGGCGCCGAATGTGGTCTACTTCGGGCGCCTAACGAAGTAGCCTGTCATCACGAGTCTAGCCGGGGTCGCGATCGTCTCTGTATGGTCCTCTGTAGGTCCTCTGTAGGGCCGGTCTCCCTGCGCCACTCTGGCATCCAGAACCCAGGGGTCATACGCATGAGCGAAATGAGCAGCATGCTGTGGATCGCGCTCTACCGGGAGGTTGCCTCTCGCCACGAGCCGAAATGAAAGAGGGAACGGCCGCTCGGGACACTACCGTCCCCGAAAGCAGTTCCCCTTTTCATTCTGCTCGTTGCGTGAGGAGACGTACGTGGCATGGATGGATGCCCAGTATGCTGCTCATGCCGCTCATGCGGTCGACCCCTCCGTTCTGGATGCCGGCCCGGCCATCACTTCCCTGGCCTAACGACCAGATTCGCGAAGTCCCCCGGCGACGGATCGCCGACCCACAAGCCGACCCCGCCGCGACTCCGTCCGCTCAGCCCCTGGACGTGAAGCGCCGGCGATCCAGTGCCATTCACGAAAGCCGACACGTCGTTGCCGCGCACGACGACCTTGAGGTGCACCCACGCGTTCGGGTCGGGCTCCGGCAACACCGGCTTCTCGTACTGGCCCGACCGTTGCGACCGCAGGCGATCCCACGGGTGGGCCGGCTGCGAGATGTACTGGATCGCGTGCGCGTGACGCGTGGAGTCCGACGCCCGGAAGTTGAACGGACGCAGGTACACGGCGTCGAAGGCGGTGTCGGACTCGATATGGAACGCGATACCGAGGAAGCTTTTCTGCAGGACGTCTCGACCTCGCACGTCGAGCTCGATCTCGCCATCGGTGAAATCGAACGGCGTCCAGACCAGCCCCATCGTCGGGCCTTCGTCGAGGCGGACGAACTTGCGCCCACCGGAGTCGATGACGGTGGCGCGGCGGTTGACCGTCTTCCAACTGCGAACGATCGTTTGCGGTTCGATGGGTTGCTGCGCGCGGATCAGGCGCGGCGCCAGGCTGAACGCAGCGACCAAAGTCGCAGCGCCGAATACCGACTGCACAGCTGATGTCATGATCGCCCTCGACTCCCTGATGCTTCCTCCGAGACCCGCGTCGGTGTCTACCCTGTCGGTACGGCTCCGGTCCTATCCGAGTTGCGGCCGGCTTCGGTTCGACTTTCTCGTTGCCATTGTTCTGGGCGTGGTTGCCATGCGAACTACGCTTTCGGCCCAGGGCGCCGTCGTGACCGATTCGGTGTCGTCGCCAGGGCTCGCGCAGAACGTCGTGGGCGACAGCGCCGTTCGACGCACGCTCGTGTACCTGCCGCCCTCGTACCAACGTGAAGCGACGAGGCGGTACCCCGTCGTCTATCTGCTGCACGGCGCCACGTCTCTCCCGCAAGAGTGGGTGGACGGTTCGTACCAGGGGCTCGATCTCCGCGTTGCGCTCGACAGTCTCATCGGCGCGTCTGCCATCCCTGAGCTCATCGTCGTCATGCCCGATGCGAACAACAAGCTCGGGGCAGGCTTCTACGCGAACTCCGCCGCTACCGGCAATTGGGAAGACTTCGTGGTGCACGATCTCGTGGATCACGTCGATCGGCGCTACCGGACCGACGCGCGCGCGTCGAAGCGAGCACTGGTCGGACACTCGATGGGCGGATTCGGGGCATTCAACATCGGGTTCGAGCACCCCGACGTCTTCGGCTTCATCTACGCGATCAGCCCGTGCTGCATCGGGTTCGTCGGGCGCACCGGACCATCCCCGGCGTGGGCAACGCTCTCGAGGATCAAGCGCTGGCAGGACGCGCCGGGCAACGTCTATCTCTTGTTAGGCATGGCGGCGGCTCTCGACGGGAGTCGGACGGATCCGAGGCTCTTCACCGAGTTACCATTCGACGTGAGTCGGGACAGCACGGTCGTGGCGAACGCCAGCGTGCAGGCGCGCTGGCGCGCCCGCATGCCTCCGGATCGCGCGTCGGCGATGGTGCGGCGCGGCGTCCGGCCGCCGATGATCGTGATGGAATCCGGATCGGAAGAAACCCAGCTTCGCCTGGGGATCGAGGTCCTTCGAGCTCGCCTCGACAGCCTGGGCATCCGCTATGCCGACACGACCTTCACCGGCGGACACATCGACCGCGTGAGAGAGCGGTTCACGCAGCACGTGCTTCCAACGGTGGGGAAGTGGTTTCGCTGAGCGTTGATTGGATGCGTGGGGGGTCAGACTCCGTTTGGATCATTCCAATGCCGCGGCATTGGAATGATCCAAACGGAGTCTGACCCCCAACCCATCACTTTGACGCCAGGGCGGCTGTCAGCGCGCTGGTGAACGTCGTGTCGCTCTCGTGGATGGCACCGAGCCGCCGCCAGCGGAGGACGCCCGTTCGATCGATGAGATAGGTCGACGGCACGCCTAACGCCATGTACACCGATTGCACCCGCTCGTCCGGGTCGCGCCAGATCGGGTACGTCATGCGGAACTCCTGTGCAAAACTCCGGATCGCCTCGTCCTGACCGCGGGCATCGACCGACACGCCGACGATCTCGAGGCCCTCGGCCCGATGCTTCTCGTAGACCGACTGCAGATACGGAATCTCGGCGCGGCAGGGCGCGCACCACGTGGCCCAGACATTGAGCAGTACGACCTTGCCGGCCAGGGCGCCGGTCGACATCGAATCCCCCGCGAGTGTCGTGGCTGCATAACGCGGAGCGGGCTGCCCGATCTCCACGCGTGGCGGCTGCGTGTCGCGGTGGCACCCGAGTGACAGGAGCGCGGTGAGGGCAATGAACCGGAGCCTTCTGTCATCCCGAGCCGTCAGCCGAGGGATCGCCGTTCTCCGGGTAGAGGGCCCTCGATCAGGACGATCGCGATCCCTCGCTTTGCTCGGGATGACACGGGCTCCTCGGCTCGGGATGACAGGTGTCATTTGAGCTCTCCGACCGGCACGCTGCCGACCATCACCCGTGCGCTGTCGCCAGGCACCGTCCACGCCGCCAACAGCGAGTCGCCTCGCCTGACGATTCGCGGGAATCCCGAGGCGCGCGCGGCCTTCGTGCGCGAGATCGTTGTCATCGCGCCCAGATCGCCCGAGCGCGCGACACGCCTCACGCGCACCTCGGCGTCCTCCGGCGGCACGCGCTCGAGCCAGCTCACGAGCGCGTCACCGTTCTGATCGAGCACGATCCCGACACGTCCGGCGGGCGCGCCGCCGTCCACGCGTACCGGCGCGGCGAAGTGCGCTCCGCCGTCCACCGAGAACGCGACACGCACGCGCGCCGTGTCCTGTGCACCGGTAAACCACGCGATCGCTACGGTGTCGCCACGCGCCGCCAGCGCCGGCCCGTTCACCGGACACGCGTCGATGTGCCACCCGTCCGCGTGCACGATGCTCGGCGACGTCCACTTTCCATCCACGAGGCGCACGACCGCGATGTCGCGGACCTCGTCGTCGGTACGATCGCGGTAGGCGACTACCGGTCCGGATGCCGCAACCGTCGCGGCAACCTGGCAACAGTCACACGTGCGGAGGTCGACCGATTGCTCGGCGCCGAGTGCGCCGGTGGGTGCGACGGATACGGCTTGCACGCTCATCGCGCCCTGGCCATGACCGCCCGCATCGGCGGTCATGTGGCGACCGTCGAGCCATGCGGCACGCACCGAATCCCCCGGCGCGGCCCATAGCGCGACGAATCCGTGCTCGGCGGCGGACCGGTCGGTGTGCAGTATGGCGCCGTCGCTCCACGTCGCTCCGCCGTCCGTGGACTGGGCAATGCGGACATCGTATGCATAGCGCCCTGCGCCGCTCCGCTGCAGCCAGTGGACCAGAAGCCGGCCCGAAGGAGTCGCGATGACCGACGGGTAGTCCGCCCAATTGACGAACAGATCGTGGCGCTCCACGACGGTTGTTGGCCGGGACCACGTCGCCTCATCGAGTCGCGCGTAGCGGACGACGTACGTCGAATCACCGGTCTTCTCGATCCACGTCATGTGGACAGCGCCGGCGGCGTCGTTGGCGAGGAATGGCTCCCCGCTCTGTGGGCCGGCCGGCGAAGGCAACATGGCTATTCGGGCGGCCGGCGCTTGCCGGTCGGACGACGAGCAAGCCGCCAGAGCCAGTAATGCGATGGCTGGAAGACGGGGGGCCATGCGCACAATCTCCGCTGTTGGCGGCGAGCGGTCAACGCCCCGGCTGCAGCCCTCTCGCAGACGTGGCCGATCGACGGGACCTAACGAGCCGGCTCGGCACGCCCTGCAACCACAGCATACGGAGAAACTAGGGCTTGGGCGGCCTCATGACGATCGTGCCTTTGCCGCCTTTGTCGTCGACGCAGTCACCAGCGTAGCTCTTGTCTTCACGGAGCAGCAGAGTGCATTTGACTGTGGCGTCGCCGGGGACCCACGTGAACAGCAATCGCGTCGCCTCGACCTTCACATCCGACGCCTCGGCCTCCATGCCACCGGCCATGAGGGTGAGCTTTGTAGTGTCGCCGGCCATCCGGACGACGAATGAGGCGGCGAGCGCATCCTGATCGGGAGGGGAGATGGTTCCCGTCCACGTGCCTGGCGTGAGCTTTTGAGCAGCAAGCGATGCCGGCATGACGAGCGTCATGAGGCCAATGAGCACTTTGTGCATGGAGAGCATTTGATCCTCCTGAGGGGACTCAGGTCGTGTCTCTACGCGTACGGCCCGGCAGGTTGCCGGGTTACAACCTGGTCAGACCGGTTGGCCATAGCGGCCGGGCTGAGCCTCGGAAACGGCCTCCTCGCCCTGCTCGTCCACTTCGCATGGCGAAACCTCGCGGTGTGGACGCGCCCAAGGCGCCGCGCTCGACGTTCCCCGACTGGATCGAGCCGATGGCTGCTACGCTCACCCAGGAGCGCTTCACGGGCGCCGACTGGCTCTTCGAGCGCAAGTTCGATGGCATCCGACTCATCGCGTTCAGGCAGGGGCCCACCGTTCGGCTCTACTCGCGCACGCGCCATCTCCAGCACCTGCCCGCCTTCGCCGCCGCCATCGCAGCTCTCCCTGTCGATGAGATCATCCTGGATGGCGAGATGACGTGGGACGGCCACACCGCGTACCACGTGTTCGACATCATCTGGCTCGACGGGCGCGATGTCACGTGCCTAACGTTGACCGAGCGCCGTGCGCTGCTCGAGGCCCTGCCGCTCGCCGCACCGCTCGTCCGCGTCCGCGAGGTCCGTGACGCCGAGCCATGGGAGCGCGCGCGCCGTGAGGGCTGGGAAGGGGTGATCGCGAAACGCCGCGACTCGCTCTACGAGCATCGCCGGTCGAAGCACTGGCTCAAGATGAAATGCGAAACGGTACACGACTTCGTCATCGGCGGCTTCACCGACCCGCAGGGCGCCCGCGTGGGCCTCGGCGCACTGCTCGTCGGCTACTACGAGGGCGACGACTTCGTGTTCGCGGGCAAGGTCGGAACGGGATTCGACACGAAGCTGCTCACCGAGCTCCGCGCGATGCTCGACAGAAAGGAAGTCGCAAGCACGCCATTCACGAAGGCCAAGGGGCTGCCGCGCGTTGGCGCGCACTGGGTGCGCCCGACGGTCGTGGTGCAGGTCGCCTTCATCGAATGGACGGTCCACACCAAGCTGCGGCATCCCCGGCTGCTCGGCCTTCGTCCCGGGCGGCGTGCGCGCGACGTCGTCCGGACGGGGGACTCGTCGTGATCACGCACCCGGAGAAGGTGATGTTTCCGGACTCGGGGATCACGAAGGGCGAGCTGGCCGAGTATTACGCGCTGGTCGCCCCGATCATGGTGCCGCACCTTGCGGGGCGTCCGGTGACACTCGAGCGCTTTCACAACGGCATCGGCGAGAAGGGGTTCTTCCAGAAGAACGTGGCCAAGGGCGCGCCGGAATGGCTCGAGCGTGTGGCCGTGCCGAAAACCGACGGCGTCGTGAACTATGCGATCGTGCGCGATGCCCGCGGGCTCGAATGGCTCGCCAACCAGAACTGCATAACGCCGCACGTCTGGACGTCGCGCGTCCCCGAGCTCTTTCACCCCGACCTGTGTGTCTTCGATCTGGATCCACTCGTGGACGATCCGGGCGTGCTGCGGTCGGCGATGCTGCTGCTCCGTGACATCCTCGCGGAGCTCGGACTCGCGACGTGGGTGAAGACGTCCGGCTCGAAGGGGTTTCACGTCGTGGTGCCGCTGGATGGCAAGGCCGACTGCGGGCAGGTGGCGCGGTTCGCTCATGCGGTGGCGCGCACGTTCGTCGAGCGGGATCCGGCGCACCTGACGCTGGAGTTCTACAAGGCGGATCGCGGTGGGCGGATTCTCGTGGACACCGGGCGGAACGAGTTCGGGGCGACGTACGCCGCTGCATACGCCGTGCGCCCGAAGCCTAACGCGCCCATCTCGGCCCCATGTACGTGGGAGGAAGTCGAGAGCGGCGAAGTGGGGCCGCAGTCGATCACGCTGCGCTCCATGGCCGGACGGCTCGATACGCAGGGTGACATCTGGGCCGCGCTCTTCAACAAGCCACACCGGCTGCCTGAACCGGTTTAACGGGGCCGACCGTCCGGCGGCCGCATGGCCAGTTCCACGTCGTCAGTGGGTCGGTAATCCCTGATGCCTGATGGCCGAAGACTCAGGACTGACCCGTTTGGAACTGGCCAAGCCCGACTGCGATGCCCGCCAGACCGCCGTTTCGGTGCTGATCACTGACCCCTTGGTCGACGGCAGAGTAATATCGGGGATATGTCCAAGCCGATCCTCCTGACCGTAGACGACGACCCCGAAGTCCTGAACGCCATCGAGCGCGACCTGCGCCAGCACTTCCGCACGGATTACCGCATCGTGAAGGCATCTTCCGGTGCGCAGGCGCTCGAAACCATCACCGAGCTCAAACAGCGGGGCTCGCAGCTCGCGCTCTTTCTGGTCGATGAACGCATGCCGCACATGACCGGCACGCAGTTCCTCTCCGAAGCGATCAAGGTCTTTCCGGACGCGCGCAAAGTCCTCCTCACGGCCTACGCCGACACCGAGACCGCGATCAAGGCCATCAACCAGATCGGGCTCGATCACTACCTCATGAAGCCCTGGGAGCCGCCGAGCACGCGGCTCTATCCGGTGCTGGAGGATCTGTTATCGGAATGGCATGCGAAGGCACGGCCGACGTTCGACGGCATTCGTGTCGCCGGCAGCCCCCTCTCGCAGGCCAGCTTCGCCGTGAAGGATTTCCTCGCGTCGAACCACGTGCCCTATCAGTGGCTCGACATGGACGACGAAGCCACCGTGCGGGACCTGCTCTCCGGCGTCCCCGGCGGCGCTTTCCGGCAGCCGCTCGTGTTCTTCCCCGACGGTACGACGCTCGTGCAGCCAACCACGCGCCAACTGGCCGAGAAGGTCGGGTTACAGACACGGGCGAAGCAGCCGTTCTACGATCTCATCGTCGTTGGCGGCGGGCCTGCCGGTCTCGCTGGCGCGGTGTACGGTGCGTCGGAAGGGCTACGGACGATCCTGGTCGAACGAAGCGCTCCCGGAGGCCAGGCCGGTACGAGCTCCAAGATCGAGAACTATCTCGGGTTCCCGAGCGGCGTGAGCGGTGAGGAGCTCGCGCGGCGCGCGAAGACGCAGGCCCTGCGCTTCGGCGCGGAGATCCTCACGCAAGAGGCCGTCGAGATAAAGCGAGAGGATCCGTACCGTAAGGTGATCCTCGAGGATGGGACGGAGCTGACCGGGTATACGATCCTGATCGCGCCGGGAATGGAGGTGAGGCGCCTTGCGGCTGCAGGATGCGACTCGCTCCTGGGCGCGGGCGTGTATTACGGCGCGGCGCTCACCGAAGCCGCGACCTATCGTGGGCAGGACGTCGTCGTGGTCGGCGGCGCGAACTCCGCGGGCCAGGGCGCGATGTTTTTCTCGCTGCACGCGCACAAGGTGACGATGCTCGTGCGCGGTCCGAGCATGAAGGCCACGATGTCCCAGTATCTCGTGGACCGCATCAACGACGAACCTAACGTGGAGGTGCTGACGAACACCATGGTCGTGGCCGTTCACGGCAATGGCCGGCTCGAGGCCGTGACGGTAGCGGACAGCGTGACTGGCGAACAGCGCGATCTGTCCGTGTCCGCGATGTTCATCTTCATTGGCACGGCACCCCGAACGGCCCTGTGCGGCGACCTCGTCATGCGCGACCCGCAGGGGTTCGTGCTCACGGGCCGAGACGTGATGACCGACGGACGGCCTCCTGACGGCTGGACGCCTGCGCGCGACCCCTACCTGTTCGAGACGAACGTGCCCGGGATCTTCAGTGCCGGCGATGCTCGTCACGGGTCCGGCAAGCGCGTGGCGGCGGCCGTTGGCGAGGGGTCTGCGACCGTGAGCATGGTTCATCAGTACCTGCAATCGGTGTGAGCGATGACGCACGCACGGTCTCAGCCCGACATGGACAGCACGCCTAACGCGCGGGCTGACGGCGAGCTGGTCGCCCGCCTTCAGGCGCATCGCACGTTCCAGTCGGTGCCGCGCGAGGAGCTGGAGTGGATTGCCGCGCATGGGACGCTCGAGCACTGCGAGACCGGTGACCTCATTGCGAGAAAGGGCGAGGCGGTCGAGGCGCTCTACATCATTCTGAGCGGGCACGTCTCGCACTTCACCGACCAGGGCGGGACGTGGCACAAGGCGATGGACTGGCGCGGCGGCGACGTGACGGGACAGCTCCCGTACTCGCGGATGACTGCCGCGCCCGGAAACTCGGTGATTCAGGAGCCGACCGAGATCCTACGATTGCCGCGCATGCTCCTTCCGGCGATTCCCATCGAATGTCCGCACGTGACCGCTGCGCTCGTGCACGCGATGGTGGAGCGGGCACGCGCGTTCAAGTCGAGTGACCTGCAGGTGGAGAAGATGGCGTCGCTCGGAAAGCTGGCGGCCGGGCTCGCGCACGAGTTGAACAATCCGGCGTCCGCGGCGACGCGCAGCGCGCAGCTCCTCGCCGACGCGCTCGTGGAGTCGGACGACGCGTCGCGCGCGTTAGGCGCGTTGGGGCTCGACGGCGACGAGCTGGCCGTCATCGAGCGAGTTCGCGCGATTTGTCTCGCCTCGACGGCGACGACCATCCTGTCGCCGCTCGAGCGCGCCGATCGTGAGGAGGCCATCTCCGACTGGCTGATGGATCACGACGTGGACGATGCGCTCGCGGAATCGCTCGCCGAGACCGCGGTGACGATCGACCTGCTCGACGAGCTGGCGGGGGCACTCGAGGCCGACAAGCTGCGCGGCGCGCTGCAGTGGGTCGCCGCAGGGTGTACGGTCCGCGGCCTCGTGCGCGACATCGAGCGGGCGGCATCGCGCGTGCATACGCTGGTGAGCGCGGTGAAGGGTTTCACGTACATGGACCATGCGGCGGCGACGCCCGAGCCGGTGGACGTGCGGAAGGGTCTCACGGACACGCTTGCCGTCATGGGGGCGAAGGCGCGCGGGAAGTCGGTGGCGATGACGGTCGACGTGGCGGAGGATCTCCCGCGGGTGCGTGGCTTCGGTGGTGAGCTGAATCAGGTGTGGGCGAACCTGGTCGACAACGCCCTCGACGCTGTGCGGGAGGATGGCCGTGTCGCAGTGATCGCAAGCGTGGAGGGCGGAAAGGTCGTCGTGCGGGTGAGGGACAACGGGTCAGGTATCCCGGCGGATGTGAAAAGCAAGATGTTCGATCCGTTCTTCACCACGAAGCCCGTGGGGAAGGGCACGGGGCTTGGCCTCGATATCGTTAGGCGGCTCGTGGACCGGAACGATGGCCTCATCGAGGTCGACAGCGAGCCGGGCCGGACGGAATTCCGGGTGACGCTGCCGGTGGCGTAGCGGCAGGCGGCAGGCGACAGGCGACAGGCGACGGAGGCCGTCATCCCGAGCCGACAGGCGAGGGATCGCGACCTTCTCGGTAGAGGGGCCCTCTTTCGGGATGACCGCGTTCTTTCGCCGCCGGCCGCCTGCCGCCTGCTGATGGGTCAAACTACCCGTTCCACGTGTTCGCCCGGCTCCTAGGTTGAACGACATTCCTCCGATACATGTCGTTCACACCAGGTGCATTCATATGACTGCTGTCGACACCTCCCACGCTGCCGAAATGGAGGGTTCCACCCCGACGCCGTCGGCGCGCATCGTTCGCCCCGGCGAAGGCAACCGCGTTCGGGCATTCGGTAACGAGATCGAATTCATGCTGTCTGGCGAGCAGACCGGGGACTCGCTCACGGTGGGCATGGCGTCCGTCCCTGTGGGCAACGGACCGCCACCCCACGTCCACCACAGCGAGGACGAGCTCTTTCTCATTCTCGAGGGCGAGTACCGGATCTATCTGAACGGCGACTGGACGCGCGTTGGGCCGGGGACGGTCGTGTATCTCCCGCGCGGCAGCGTTCACACGTTCCAGGTGGCAGGTGAGAAGCCGGGCCGTCACTGGACGCTGCAGACGCCGAGCGGCTTCGAGCGGTACTTCGCGCAAGCAGGGGAGATTCTGGCGGCGCCGGGGAAGCCGGACCTGGCTCGGCTGGCCGCGGTCACGAAGGAGTACGGGGCGGAGTTCGTGCAGCTCGCGCCATAGCCGATCGGGGGGTCAGACTCCTAATTCATCATTCGAGCGCGGGTCCCGCGCTCGAATGATGAATTAGGAGTCTGACCCCCTTCGGAGTGTTTTTATGCCGCGCTTCTTCGTCGTCGGCATCGCCCTCACGGCGCTGGGCCTCTCGACCGTACCGGCCCAGCAGCCCTCCCCGGCCGTTGGGCTCTGGCAGACGGAAGGCTACGGGCTCGTCTTCGACGTTAGGCAGGACAGTGTCATCGGCTACGAGATCACGAAGGTCTCGTGCATTCCCACGACTCGCGCGGTGACCAAACCAGCGCCGCCCGCAGGCGCGCTCGGTGCATTCGGTCAACCCGGAACGCCGGTCACGTTCGTCATCCTCCCCGGCAAGTCACCGAACGACGCACGCGTGCACCTCGCGTACGCTGCGTCGGACATGATCATCCACCGGATCGACCGCAAGCCGGCGCCGTGCGACGCGCCGACGCCTGACACGCCGCGCTCGAACTTCGACGTCTTCGCGCAGACCTGGGCCGAGCAGTACGGGTTCTTCCGCGAGAAAAACGTCGATTGGGCAGCGGTCGTTGCCGCGAACCGGCCGCGCGTGACCGATACTACGACGCCGGAGCAGCTCTTCGACATCATCTCGGGGATGATCTCCCCGCTCCAGGACGCGCACTCGTTCATTGGCGCGCAGGCGATCAAAAAGAGCTTTGGCGGTGTCAGGAAGACGCCGAGCTTCATCGAGAAGCGCGAGGCGCGGGACTCGGCGTATGCGCTCGTGTCCGCCCACCTAACGAGTCCGCTGCAGCGCTTCTGCGAGGGACGCGTGGAGTTCGGCATGCTCGGCCCCGACGTCGGCTATCTTCGGATCCGCAGCTTCAGCGGATACTCGAAGGACGGCGGGTACGAGACGGGGCTCGCTGCGCTCGAGGCGGGGCTCGACACGGCGTTCGCGAACACGGGGGGATGGAAGGGCCTCGTCATCGACGTCCGGATCAATGGCGGCGGTGCGGACCCGTACGGCCTCGCCATCGCCCGTCGCCTGACGGCGACGCCGTACACGGCGTACGTGAAGCAGGCGCGAAGCGACCCGGCCGACGCAACCAAGTGGACCGAGGCGCAGCCATCGGTGGTCCAGCCGAGCGCGCGGCCGAGCTTCCGCGGGCCGATCATCGAGCTCACGGGGGTCCAGAGCATCAGCGCGGCCGAGACGTTCACGCAGGCGCTCATGAACCGGCAGCCGAAGATCACCCGGATCGGCGAGACGACCCAGGGGGTCTTCTCCGACGTCCTCGGCCGCCAGATGCCTAACGGGTGGCGGTTCGGCCTCGCGAACGAGCGGTTCGTGACGGATGGCAAGAGCTTCGACAACGTCGGCATCGCGCCCGACGTCGCGGTGGAGAGTCTCACGCCGGCCGCCAGGGCGACCGGGAAGGACGCGGCGGTCGAGAAGGCGCTGGCGATGCTGCGCGGACGTTAGGCATGAGCCCTCGGCTCGTGCGCGCGGGGCGTCGCGTGCTGGTGGCGTCCATAGGGCTCGGCGTCATCGGCGGGTGCGCCGGTGGCCGGCCGTCACCAGCGGCCATCGAGCCGGGACGCGTTCCAGCAACCGTCTATGCCGGCGGACCGGAGTGCGGCGGCACGCCGCCGTTCCAGGTCCATTCGTACAACGCGGACTTTTTCATCCTGCGCCAGGCGGCGTGCACGAACTTCGAAAAGCCGTTCCTCTACCTCGTGTTCGGTCGCGACCGGGTATTGCTGCTCGACACCGGCGCCCAGCGGGTGGACGTGGCAGCGCCGATCGACACGCTCATTCGGACGTGGCTGGCGCGGCACAGCCGAGCCGCGGATTCGATTCACCTCGTTGTTGCCCACAGTCACGCGCACGGTGACCACGTCGCGGGTGATAGTCAGTTCGTGCGCCGACCCGCTACCACCGTCGTTGGTCGCGACACCGCGTCGGTCCGGGCATTTTTCGGGATCGCCCACTGGCCGACAGACCTTGGAGCGATCGATCTTGGCGGGCGTGTGCTGGACGTGATCGCCATTCCCGGTCACCAGGCCGCGAGCATCGCGATCTACGATCGCCGCACCGGCGTTCTCCTCACGGGCGACACGTTCTATCCGGGCCGGCTTTATGTCCGCGATACCGCTGCGTTCGCGGAGAGCATCGACCGACTCGCCGAGTTTACGCGGACACACACGGTGACACAGTTGCTCGGGGCACACATCGAGAACACCGCCACGCCCTTTCGCGATTATCCGGAAGGTACGGTCGACCAGCCGAACGAGCACGCCCTGGCGCTCTACCCGCGACAGCTGTTCGAGCTCGATTCAGTGGTCCGGACCATGCGCGGCCGAATGACCCGCACAGTGCTTCGAGACGTGACGATCTGGCCGGTGACGCCCTAGCGGCCGATCCGCCGGGAAACCTAACGAGCCGTGCGCCGCGCGATCGTCGGCTACCATCAGGATGAGGAAGGCCACTGGGTGGCGGAGCTCGAGTGCGGCCATACGCAACACGTGCGGCACGATCCGCCGTGGCAGGTCCGCGTGTGGGTCACCACGCCGGAGGGCCGCGCATTGCATCTGGGCACTGAGCTCGAGTGCGTGCTCTGCGACGCACGGAAGCCTTCGGCCTAACGGCTAGAACCTTCAGCCAGAACCACGAACGCTGACGACGCAGACGGCCGCTTCGCGCCGCCGCGGAACACGCTGAGGGTTCTTTGTAACCGTTCCTAGAACAGTCCAGCGTTCTCAGCGCCGGCGAGCGCCGCCAGCGTTTTCAGCGTTCGCGGTTCCGACGGCGTCGCAGGATCCGAAGCCCAACCTCAGGACGTTTGCCCTGATTGTACGCGAGCTCGCCGACGAGCATCGCAAGCGGCTCCAGGTAGCGAGCGTTCAGAAGCGTGCCGCAGTCCACCGGATCGAAGCCCAGCTGACGAATCAGCCGCGCAGTGATGCGCTTCGCGCCGGCGTCATCACCGCAATAACACGCTGCCGGCTGCTCCGGTAACACGGCCACGCCGGCGCGAAGTAATTCGGCCGGTGTCGTGTTGAACGCCTTTACCACGAGCGCGCCGCGCGCGCGCCGCGCGACGATCTCGGCGCCCGATCTGCGATGCCCAACGGCAAGTGCGTCGTCCGACAGCGTCAAAGGGTTCGTGCAATCGATCAATATCTTGCCTTTCAGACTGCCCGCGATGCGGAGCACACGCGGGACGTGCTGCCACAGGACGGTGAGCACGACGACGTCGGCATCGCGCACGGCATCAGCGGGTGACGCGGTACGAGCGCGAGGACCGCTCGCTCGCGCGAGGCGCTCCAGCTTTTTCGCGTCACGCGAGAAGCTGTATGTCACGAAGTGACCAGCGGAGGCGAACAGGTGCCCAAGAGCACCGCCCATGTTGCCCGAGCCGAGAATGGCGATCCGCATGATTGTCGAAAGTGATCCACGTGTCAGGAACCGGACACGAATGTGTGTGGTTCGGTTCGCCGGCCTTGAGAGTGAAAGGACGTGATCGAATAGTCGTGCAGAAACCAACGAAGTCGAGCGCGTATGCACGCGAAACCAACATACGCAATTCTCGCCAGCGTGGCCGTCCTCGGCGCAATGGGCTCGGGCGCGGTGCTGAAGATCGCGGCCCAAGGCCGAACCGACGGCGTGACGATCACATTCCTCGCCAACGAAGGCGTGATGCTTTCGGCAGGCGGGCGAAAGGTCCTGATCGACGCACTCTTCCTGAAGTACGGACCCGAGTACGCCGTCCCGGCCGACTCGACTCTAGTCTCGCTTCAGCGTGCCCGGATTCCGTTCGATTCGGTGGACGTCATTCTCGTGACACATCGTCATGGCGATCACTTTCACCCAGTTCCGATGGCGGCGCATCTGCGTGCGAATGCGCGCGCGACGCTGCTCACTTCACAGCAGGTGATCGACAGCCTCCGCGGGCAACTCTCCGCCGAGGAGCTCCGTTCGCCGAGGATCATGTCGCGAACGACGGCGCCGGGCATGCGGAGACGCGAGTCGATTGCGGGAATAGCGGTCGAGCTGCTCGGTCTCCCGCATGCTGGCACCAGACATCGGATCGTCGAGCACCTGGGCTATGTCGTCGAGATCGGAGGTCGGCGTGTGCTGCACGTTGGTGACACCGACGTGACTGAGGCCAACTTCGCGCCGTTCCGCCTCGACACCGCGAGAATCGACGTCGCGCTCTTCCCGAACTGGGTCGTGACAAGCGAGGAAGGACGGCGGGTGATCGAACGGTGGATTCGCCCGAGGCAGGTCGTCGCCTTCCACGTGGGCACGGCCGATGCCGACCGCGCCATCCGTGATGTGCGCTCCGCCATGCCTAACGCCGTCACGTTTGCCCGGTCGCTCGAGATGCGCCGGTGGTAGGCTGGCTCAACGCACGCGGATCGGCACGGCGACCAGGCGGTCACCCGCTGCGCTCGACATCGTGAATCGAAGGTCACCGGGCGCGGTGGGTGTGAACTCGAAGTCGTACGTCTCGCCGTTGCCGGCCTGCTGCTGCGCCGGGCGCATCGTGGCCTGCTCGGACGGGAGGTCGCGTCCATCCTTCGCGACGGCTCGCCATTCGAGCAGCGTCGAATCACGCATGAGACGCGCGATCATGCTCGGGCGATACGTGTGGATGTCCACGAACCGCAGGCGGTAGCGCTCGCCGACGCGCATGTCGAGCGCCCCCGGCGCATTCGTTCCATTGACGAATACGGTCGCGCGATCCGCATCGCGACGCGGCGAGCTCACCAGCAGAACGATGTCGTGCGTCGCGTCGTACGTAGCGGGGTCGTCGAGCACGACGATCGCGCCGGAGAGTCCCGCCTCCTGCTGCCGCACTTCGTCGGCGTGTGGATGATAGATGAACGTGCCGGCGCGCGGCGGAGTGAAACGCGCCTCGAACGAGTCGCGTGGCGCAATGGCGGGCGAGACCTTCCCGGAACCGCCGCTGAACCCTGCGACGCCGTCGAAATAGCTCTCGAGCTCGATGCCGTGCCAATGGACGGCCGTTGCTTCCGGCAGCTCGTTCACCACGGTGATGCTCACCGGTTCGCCGCGCTTGAGAACGATCGTCGGGCCGGGGAGCAGTGGGGAACGCGTCGGCGTCATCGAATTGCCGTCCTGCAGCACATACCCGTATGCCGGCTCGGTGTCGGTACCGCCCGAGTCGACACGCGCCACCAGCCGGAGCCGGCGCCGAACGCCATCGTTAGGTTGCGCTATCGGCCGGGAGTTGGGACGCACTTCGACTCCCATGACCAGCCCGCCCATCATCTCCAGCGCGTGATTGCTTACGTGCATCCGCTGCTCGTCAGCCAGCCGAGAACCGTCGAGCGGGCGGTTGCGAAGCACGTGGTAGTTGTCGTGGCAGTGGAACATCCAGTTGCCTGCTCGCTCCGGCACCCAGGTGAGGGAGATCGTGCGGCCAGGCGGGACCCGTTCCGTGACGACCAGATGCGCGGATCCGGCGGCATACGTCGTGTCGCTGCGCTCGCTGCCGCGCGAGTCCACGTTGAAGTAGAAGCCGTGGAGGTGCATCGGATGCGGCACCACGGTCGTGTTCACGATGCGGAACCGCACCGAGTCGCCGACGGTGTACGTGAGCCGTTCGGTGTGAGGCCACGACTTGCCGTTGATCACGAACCGGTTCACGTCAGAGCGTGCTATGATGCCCGTATTGTCCCCCGGGGTCCAGAATCCGAGCACGAATACGCGGTCTCGCGGCGCGCCTAACGCGGTGCTGCTGTCCACGACGAATGCGCCGCTGAGCTGCGACGCCGGCCCTCGAAAACCGACCGCCGCGGTCGCGCCGGTCGTTGCCCAGTAGAAGTACGTGCCGGGTGCGCCGGCATCGAAGCGAACCTCGCGCACCTCGCCTGGTTTGACCTGCACCGTGTCGGGGCCTCGAGCGCCACGCGTGTACAGTCCGTGCACGAACAGCGTGCTGTCGGGCAGCGAGTTGCGCACGAACGCATGGATTGCGGTCCCCCTCGGCACGCGGATGAGTGGGCCAGGGATTTGAAGCGGCTTCCCCTCTTCCGCAAAGGCGGCAACAACGATTCCGGGGTCAGTATCGCCGTCCGGACGCCAGTCTCCGCGGCGTGCCTCGAGGCGAATCGTCAGCACGCCATCCCGAAGGATGCCGGCCCCCGCACGGTTGTCATTGATGGCGATCCGCTCGACGAGCGCCGAGCGTCCAATCGGCAGGGAAAGCGAAGCGTCACGCGTCAGCCCGACCGAACACAGGGTCAGCGCGATCACGAACGAACGTGTCACGAGAACCTCCATCACTCGTGACGTCTAAGAAACGCCGTCGTGCGGCTGGGAGCAAGAACGCGGCTCGGCACGCTCGAGCGTGCCACCAAGGCTACATCAGCGCTTCAGCCGGGCACCGTAGCTCTTCAGGTACTTCATGCCGGTGTCGCACATGATCGTCACGACAGTCGCTCCGGGATCCAGCCGCTCTGCCACACGAAGCGCCGCGATCACGTTCGCTCCGGTCGACGTTCCGGCAAAGAGCCCTTCCTCGCGCGCGAGGCGGAGCGCCATTGCCACCGCATCGTCCGTCGAGACGCGCTCGATCCGATCGGCGATGCCATCCTGCCAGAGCGGTACGACGAACCCGGCGCCGATCCCGTCGATCTTGTGGGCGCCGGCAGGACTACCGGACAATACCGCTGATTCGTCCGGCTCGACGGCGACGATCCGCACGTCGCGCGTCCGCTCGCGAAGACGTTCCGCGGTGCCGCGAAGCGACGCTGCGGTCCCGACGCTCTGAACGAACGCGTGAATCTCACCGGCGGTCTGTGTCCAGATCTCGTCGGCCATCACGCGATAGGCTGCGAGTTGGTCGCGGTTGTTCAGCTGATCGGTCCAGAACCCACCGGTCTCCTCGGTGATGATGCGCGCGGCTTCGATCATGTCGCGCGTGAGCTTCTCGGTCATGCGTCCGTCGTCGCTCTTCAGCACGCGTAGCCGGGCGCCGAGCAGCGCCATGTGGTCGAGCTTCTCCTGCGCGAAGGCGTCGGACGTGACGATGTGCAGGGGGTATCCCTTCACGCCGCAGACGAGCGACAGCGACACGCCCGTGCTTCCGGCGGTGTACTCCACAACCGAGCCGCCCGCCGCGAGACGACCGTCCGACTCGGCCGCCTCGATCATCGCGAGCGCCATGCGGTCCTTCATGCTGCCGGTGGGGTTCTCGCTTTCGATCTTGAGCAGAATGCGGGCGCCGTTTGCCGGGACGATGCGGGTGAGCGGGACGAGGGGCGTGTTGCCTATGCAATTCAGAATGTTTCGCGGTGCGGTGGTCGTGGACATGCAGCTGCTCCGGTGGATCGAGGTCGGATTGGATCGACACGAACGGTACGTGCTCGCGCCGTCGGATCGGTACGGGCAGAAACGCCATCTTTGATATCGATTTTGCCAGCGCGGACTGGCGAGGTCGAACGAGCGGAGATCTGGAAGACGAACGCTGGGAAACGCTGGCGGCGCTGCGCGCCGGGCGCTGAGAACGCTGAATGGTGCGTGCGTTTCAAAAACCGAGAAGCCTCAGCGTGTTCCGCGGCGACGCGAAGCGCCGACTGCGTCCTCAGCGTTCGTGGTTCAGAAACTCGGACGTGGCGCCCGAGTCAACTGGCCGGTAGAGGTCAGAATTGGCGTTTTCCAGGGAGCCGACGATTCGCTCGTACTGCAGCACGACCCCAAGGCACGTCCTTCCATGTTCCGCCACGCTTCCTCCCGGCGCTCCGTCGCTGCCGGTGCGACGCTCGCAGTCGCCGTCCTGTTCTCGGCATGCAATGATCCGGTCAGCTCCGGTGGCGGAGGCCCAACGACCTCGGATCCCCCACCCGCGATCCAGTCGGTCGTGACGGGCGCGCACACATGTGCGCTAACGACCACCGGCGCCGCGTACTGCTGGGGATACAACGCGAACGGCCAGCTCGGGAACAACGGCACGGGCACGATCACGGCAACGCCAGTTCGGACCGTTGGTGACATTGTGTTCGAGAGCCTCTCCGTCTCGAAGGTCGACGACGTGTCGTGCGGGCTCTCGACCAGTGGCGCTGCCTACTGCTGGGGGAAGAACGACAAGGGCCAGCTCGGCGACGGAACGACGACGCGCCGACTGGTGCCCACGCCGGTTGCGGGAGGCTTGCGATTCAAGAGCCTCGCGGTGGGCTCCGGACACGCATGCGCCGTGGCGATGAGGGGCGCGGCGTACTGCTGGGGGTCGTCGCCGAACGGTGCGTTCGGTGACGGGTCCACCGGCACGCGCCTAACGCCAATGATTTCGGCGCCGGGATTGACGTTCGAGAGCATCGTGGCGGGCGGCGATTACACCTGCGCGCTCACGACGTTGGGCGCCGCATACTGTTGGGGCGTCGGCGCCCTGGGCCAGCTTGGCGACGGTGCCGTGGAAATGCGCACGACTCCCGTAGCAGTGGAGGGCGGGCTCGCGTTTCGCGCGCTCGCCGGCGCTGGCCAAGGGGTCTGCGGCCTAACGACCGATGGCAAGGCGTACTGCTGGGGCCACAACTTCTACGGCACGGTGGGAGACGGCACGGTGATGCGGCGCCTGACGCCGGTGCCGGTCTCGGGCGACCTGACGTTCCGCAGCCTCTCTGCCGGTTGGCAGACGGTCTGCGGCGTGACCGATTCCGGCGCGAGCTACTGCTGGGGCTACAACTTCGGCGCCCTCGGCGACGGGGATATCGAACACAGCTCTGTTCCAGTGCCAGTGGTGGGTGGTCAGTCATTTCGCAGCGTAGCGGCGGGGACCGGGTATGCGTGCGCTGTCACCACCACGAATGCCGTGGTTTGCTGGGGCTCGAACAACGACGGCGAGCTCGGCGATGGAACAACGCAGACGCGGCTCGTTCCTGTCGCGGTGCACTGGCAGTAGTAGCTCAGCGTCATCCCGAGCCGACAGGCGAGGGATCGCGATCCTCCCGGTAAGCGCCCTCTGTCGGGACGACCGCGATCCTTCCCTTCGCTCAGGATGACCCACCCCGTAGATTCCGCCCCTCGGCGACTCACGAGGGTGCGAGGTCATGAGCAACGCGGACGTCAGGATTCGGCCGGCACGGCCGGACGATGCAGAGTGGATCATCCCACTTGGCCACCGGATGCACGAGTTCGGGCCACCGCCGTGGCGTGACGTGCGCGTGATGGATGACGCCGTCGCGACGCAATGGGCGCGTGAGCTCGCGAGCCCGACCGCCGGCTCCGCGTTTCTCGTGGCCGAGGATGCGTTAGGCAGCCCGGTCGGCTTCATGTGGTTGAAGACGGAGCGTGACTACTTCATCGACATGCCGGTCGGTCACGTGATCGACATCGCCGTCACCAAGGCAGGTGAGGGGCGCGGAATCGGACGCGCGCTGCTCGATGCGGCTGACCGGTGGGCAGAGTCGAACGGGTATCCGTGGATCACGCTACACGTGTTCGAGGGCAATGACCGCGCTCGGCGTGTGTACGAGAAGCACGGTTACGTGCCCGAGTGGACGCGGATGTTGAAGCGGCTCGGGCCCCCCGCCCGTGATCGGCTATGACCTCCGAGCAAACCTGAGCGGCATGTGCTCCTGTCAGCACGCAGGAGCACACACGCCAGGTCGGTTACGGGTTAGCGCCGGGCGACCAGAACTTCGGATCCTTCGCCTTCGTCGCGGCGTCCACGTAGCTCTGGACGGGATCGAGCTGGAACCGCTGCGTCTCCGAGTTGATCAGCCCTGTGGTGCCGAACTTTTCCATCAGCTGCTGCTCTTCGGGCGTGAACGCTTTCCCGATTTCCATGTCGTCCTTCATTCCGCGGTCGAAATCGGCGAAGGACTGCACGGAGGAGAAGATGAGGAAAGTCGGCCCGGGAAGACCAGCGATCACTTGGTAGGTACGCCAACTCACGTTGGGCGCAGCACGCTTGGCTGCAGCGGCGTACGCCTTGGCGACGTTCGCGAAGGCCTCCTCGTAGCCGGGGCGAACGCGGAACGTCGTGACCTCCCAGAATCTCGCGAGCCCCATGTCGGGGAACGCGCCGTAACTCAGATCAGTGCGCGCGACCGCGTGGATGGTGCGAGTGCTGTTGATGTGGTCCGCGTCCCCCTTCTGGAGGCGGGCGAGGTCGGCGCTCAGCGCCTTGTTGTCTGACTCGAGCTTCATCGACTCA
>Ga0207675_100001571_pt1 | contig 22840 bp, 21 predicted proteins | sample KBSSwiS42_FD_184305 | JGI IMG/M metagenome (GOLD analysis project Ga0207675, IMG submission 184305) | Switchgrass rhizosphere microbial communities from Kellogg Biological Station, Michigan, USA - KBS Switchgrass S4-2 (SPAdes) (version 2) | ecosystem: Host-associated > Plants > Roots >...
CCCACTGTCTGGTCGTCGCCGATTTGAGCACCGCGTCGGTGACGAGATCCGTCGCCAGCCCGTCGCGGAAGGTCGGCGACGCCGGCGTGCCCTTGTGCAGCCCGTCGAGAAAGTCGGCGAACTGGTGCACGAAGGTGTGCTCGTAGCCGATCTGCAGGCCCGGCACCCACCAATGCTTCATGTACGGGTGATCGGAGTCGGTGATGTGAATGCTGCGCCAGCCCCGGACCGTCCCCTCGTCGCGATGATCGAACCACTGGAGGCGATGCAGGTCGTGCAGATCCCAGCGCGCCGAGGCGTGCTCGCCGTTGATCTCGAGCGTGTAGAGCGCCTTGTGGCCGCGCGCGTAGCGCGTCGCCTCGAAGATCGCCAGCGAGCCGTTCTGGAACCGCGACAGGAACGCGCTGGCATCGTCGATCCCGACCGGCTCGACCTTGCCGGTGAGCGTGTGCGTGCGCTGCTTGATGAAGGTCTCGGTCATCGCCGACACTTCGGCGATCGGACCGTTCAGCCACAGCGCGGTGTCGATGCAGTGGGCGAGCAGATCGCCGGTGACGCCGCTGCCGGCGACGCCGACGTCGAGGCGCCAGAGGCCCTCCCCTCCCTGCGGCAGATCCTGCGAGATCGTCCAGTCCTGGAGGAACTGCGCGCGGTAGTGGAAGATGCGCCCGAGCGTGCCGCGGTCGATGATCTCCTTGAGCAGCATCACCGCCGGCACGCGGCGGTAGTTGTACCAGACCATGTTGGCGACGCCGGCGCCCTCGACCGCCGCGACCATCGCCTGTGCTTCGGCCGCGTTCCGCCCGAGCGGCTTCTCGCACATCACCATCTTGCCGGCGCGCGCCGCGGCAATCGCGATCTCGGCGTGCGTGTCGTTCGGGCTCGCGATGTCGACCAGATCGATGTCGCGGCGATTGACGACGGCGCGCCAGTCGGTGTCGACCGATTCGTAGCCCCAGTTGCCGGCGAACGCCTTGACGCGGTCGGCGTTGCGCGCGACGACCGCTTTCAGCACCGGCTGATAGGCGAGATCGAAATAGCGCGGCGCCTGCAGGAAGGCATTGCTATGCGTCCGCCCCATGAAACCGTAGCCGATGAGCGCGATATTGAGCGGCTGTTTGGCCATTACTCCCACCCATGTTCGTTTCGGACCGCGATCATCGTCCCCAGCACCTTCTCCCACGTCCGCGGCTGCATCATGGTCGCGTTCGGGAACATGCAGCCATCCCAGCAGATGTGCTGGAACGCGCGCGTCGGCTTTCCGGAATCGTCGCGCATCCAGAAGCCGGCGTGGTGCGCGACGTTCAGCTTGCCGTTGGGGTCGTCCGGCAGGCAGTGGCGGCCGGTCTTGTCGTGCGAACCGGAGCCTTTCACCGTCGCGTCGTTCTGCGCGACGTGGAAGTCGATCGTCCACGGCCGCAGCGCCCTGGTCATCGTCTTCAGCGCGGTGTCGAGCGTGCCGGGGCTCGACCAGTTGAAGTCGGCGGGCAGCAGCCGATCCTCCGGCGCGTTGTAGCCGAGCGTGAACAGCAGCGTGTGCGCCATGTCGGCCTGGAAGCCGAGGGTCTTCGGCCGATCGACCATCTCGAGCAGCTGCAGGTTGCGCTTCCAGCTGTGCATGCCGCCCCAGCAGATCTCCCCTTCGGCGGCGAGCCGCTCGCCAAATCCTTCGGCGACCTCGCAGGCTTCGCGGAACGTGTCGGCGATCTTCCGGGTGTTGCCCTCGGGATCCTTTGCCCACTCGCCGGGACTGGACGCCGAGTCGATGCGGACGACGCCGTAGCGGCGGACGCCGAGATCGCGCAGCTTCCTGCCAATCGCGCAGGCCTTCCGCACCTGCGTCACGAACTGCTTCCGCTCGGCCGCGTCGCCCATCGCCGAGCCGCCGCCGGTGGGAGGCCAGACCGGCGCGACCAGTGAGCCGATGACGAGGTTGCGCGAGCGGACCCGATCGGCCAGCCGCTGCAGCTCGTCGTCGGTGGCGTCGATGCTGACGTGCGGATCGAACAGGAAGAGATCGACACCGTCGAACCGGACGCCGCCAACCGAGGCGCACGCGGTCAGATCGAGCATGGTGTCGAGATCGATCGGCGGCTCGGAGTCGGGTCCCTTGCCGACGAGCCCCGGCCACATCGCGTTGTGGAGGGCGGGATACGTGTGGGTCGCGGCCGCGTTCATCGATCCTCCGTTCAGCGCGCCTCGCGCAACGGCTCGGCGTCGGGGTTTCCGGGGCCGAAGTGCTTCAGGACGACGAGCGGATCGAACTCGCTCGTGTTCTCGATGCGGACGCCGGCCTGCGCGGCGTCGGCGGAGACGAAGAGCTCGTCCTCGGTCATCGCCCCGTAGCGGATCAGCGCCGGCGTAGAGACCGGAAGCTTGCCGATGCGGCCGTGCCCCTGCGTCAGGATCAGCCCGTAGGCGGCGGCATCGCGGATCGTGACGCTGCGCTTCGGCTGCACCGTCAGCTCTTTCGCCGAGTAGTAGCCGGTGCCATAGGACACCCACCGCTCGCAGTAGCCATCCGGCTCGCTTTCGGCGCGCGGCTTGACCGGCCGCGGGAACACGCGGTTGCTCTTCGCGAACGCCGGGTTCACGTTCGCGTCCCAGTCGAGCATGCCGACGAGGTAGTCGAGATCGCGATGGTGCGCGGGCGGCACGTCCTTCGTCAGCAGGCTCCAGTCGATGATGCGGCCCTCGACCTCCGACTGGAACATCGCAAAGACATCGCTGTTGACCTGCGGCTCGTAGGTGACGAGCGAACCCGGCGCGTGCAGGATGCCGGGATCGATCTGCCAGCCGCTGCCGGGCTGCAGCCTGAACGATCGCGAAAGAAAAAGAATGCCGTTGTCGCCCTTGTTCCAGTTCTCGAGGCAGCGCCGCACGTCGTCTTTCGTCGTGCCCGGCTCGAGCCCCATGAAGGTGTAGGGGAAGTTGTTCTCGATCTGGTTGTACTGCGGCGGGAAGTAGTAGGCCTCGGGCTTGCCGCGCCGGCCGACCAGGCGCGCCTGCGCGTCGCTCTGGTGCATGTGATGCGGAATCGGCCCCATGTTGTCGAAGAACTTGCAGAGCAGGTTCCAGCCGCCTTCGCGCTGCATCACCGGCGACCCGATCAGCAGATCGCCGGCGGCTTCGACGGCGGCCTTGAGCAGGAACCGCTTGCCGTCGGGGTTCCGCACGTAGCTGAGCCCTTCGTCGTCCGGCGTGCCGGGACCGTTGTCGGCGTTGGTGGTCGAGGAGAACCAGCGCTCGTTGATGCCGCCGCGATGGCCGCCGAGCGCGTAGAGATCGTCGGGATGCAACCGGAGCCGGCGGCCGGGCAGCATGAAGGTGCGCGGCACCCACGCCGGTTCCAGCCGCAGGACACCGGCCCCGGCGTCGAGAGCGTCCTGAACCGAGGCGCGATTCAGCATGCGGAAACGGTGTCCTTTCGGATCGCGGATCGGCCGGGAGCGGCCGAGGCGGTGACGATACTCGCGGGCGCGGATGCACATCAAGGCTCGCGCCCGCTACCGGCTGGCGTTTCGCACTGAGAGACGCGCCGTCAGCCGCAGCGCCCCGGGCGTCCACTCGCTCCGATGGCTCGGGATTGCGCGATGCGAAACGCGCCCGGTACCCTCGCTCGCCCGCCGCGCTCGACACCGGTCCGGCGTAATGTCCCCGTCGATGCCAGGCGCTCCTCTGCACCGCGGCCGGCGGGCGGCCGTGATCGAGAACGGGGATCTGCGCGTGACCGTGCTCGAAGAAGGCGGCCATCTCGCCGAGGTCGTCGACAAGCGAACGGGAATCAACCCGCTGTGGACGCCGCCCTGGACGTCGATCGAACCATCGGAGTTCGACGCCGCGCGCCACACCGAGTACGGCGGCGGCGCCGACGCGAAGCTGCTCGCCGGCATCATGGGACACAACTGGTGCCTGGATCTGTTCGGGCCGCCGTCCGACGAGGAGCTGGCTTCAGGCATGGGCCCGCACGGCGAAGCGTCGGTCGCGCGCTATGAGGTCGACGCCGGCGGTGACCGGCTGGCGATGCGCGCCCGCTTCGCGCTGGCCGCGCTGGAGGTGGAGCGCCGGATCACGCTGCACGATCGATCGGTCCGCATCGTCGAGACGGTCGAGAGCCTGTCGAGCTGCGACCGCCCGATCGGCTGGACGCAGCATGTCACGCTGGGGCCGCCATTCCTGCAGAAAGGCGTGACCGAGTTTCGCGCGTCGGCGACGCGATCGCGAGTGTTCGAGGGCGCGTTCGGCGCGGCCGACTATCTCCAGGCCGGGGCGACGTTCGAGTGGCCGATCGCGCCGCGATCGAACGGCGGCGTCGCCGACCTGCGCGTGTTCACCGACGCATCCTCGTCGAGCGCCTACACCGCGCACCTGATGGACCGCCAGCAGCGCGACGCGTTCTTCGTCGCCTTCAAGGCGGACGAGCGGCTCGCGTTCGGCTACGTGTGGACCCAGGCGGATTTTCCGTGGCTCGGCATCTGGGAAGAGAACCGCAGCCGACGGCAGGCGCCGTGGAACAGCCGGGCGCTGACGCGCGGGATGGAGTTCGGCGTCTCGCCGTTTCCGGAGACGCGCCGGCAGATGGTCGATCGCAACAGCCTGTTCGGCACGCCGACCTACCGCTGGCTGCCGGCAAAGAGCCGGCAGTCGGTCGAGTACTGGATCGTGATCCGCAGCGCGGACGTCGTTCCGGAGTCACTGGAGAGACCGTAGGGATCAGAAGATCAGACGCGCGGCCTCTCGTAGCGCAGGCCTTCAGGCCTGCCAACGGCCGCGGGGCAGCCCTGAAGGGCTGCGCTACGATCATTGACCGCGAGACTACGGGAAAGGCCAATATGAGCACCGATCGAGCCGACCGCATCTTCGCCGCGCTGGACGGGTTCCGCATCGAGCTGCCCTCGTGGGGCTTCGCCAACACCGGCACCCGGTTCGGCAAGTACATGCAGCCCGCGGCGGCGACGACGCTCGAGGAGAAATTCAGCGACGCGGCGCAGGTGCACGCGCTCACCGGCGCCTGCCCGACGCTCGCGCTCCACGTGCGGTGGGATCTGCCGGCGGGTGTCGACAGCACGCCGCAGGTCGCCGCGCTCGCTCAGCGGGTCGGGATCGCGGTGGGCGCGATCAACCCGAACCTCTTCGAAGAGCAGCACTACAAGTTCGGATCCTTCGGCAACCCCGACGCGGCGGTGCGCGAACGCGCCCGCGCGCACGCGTTCGAGAGCGTCGAGATCGGCCGCCGGCTCGGCACCCGCGACGTGTCGTTCTGGTTCGCGGACGGCTCCAATTACCCGGGCACCGCCAACATCCGGCAGCGGCGACGCTGGTTCGAAGAGGCGCTCGGCGCCGTGCACGCGCGGCTCGGCGCGGGACAGCGCATGCTCGTCGAGTACAAGCCGTTCGAGCCGGCCTTCTATCACACCGACATCGCCGACTGGGGCATGGCGCTGCTGCTCGCGCGCGGCGCCGGGCCGCAGGCGCGCGTGCTGGTCGACACCGGGCATCACTACCTGTCGCAGAACATCGAGCAGATCGTTGACTGGCTGTTGATGGAGGGGATGCTCGGCGGTTTCCACTTCAACGATCGCCGCTATGCCGACGACGACCTGACGATCGGCTCGATCGATCCGTACCAGGTGTTCCGCATCTTCCGCGAGATCCGGTCGTTCGAATGGGAAACCGGCCGCGCCGCCGACCTCGCCTACATGATCGACCAGAGCCACAACCTCAAGGGCAAGATCGAGGCGATGATCCAGACCGTCGTCTTCGCGCAGGAGTTGTACGCCAAGGCGTCGCTGGTCGACGAATCGGCGCTGGCGTCGGCGCAGATGCAGACCGACCTCGTCCGCGCCGAGTCGCTGCTGCAGGACGCCTTTGCCACCGACGTGCGGCCGGCGATCCGCGAGTGGCGGGCGGCGCGCAAGCTCGCCGCCGATCCGATCGACGCGTTTCGCCAGAGCGGCTATCTCGAGCGGATCACGAGCGAGCGCGCCGCGCGCAACGCCGCGGGAAACTCGTCGTACGCGTGAAGGACGGAGGCGGCGATGTTCAAATCAGTCGGCCTCTCGCTCATCCTCGGCATCACCCTGCTCGCGGCGGACCGCCAGGGACAGCCGTCGACGACTTACGTGCCGAAGCAGAGCGATCGACCCGAGCCGGTTTCTGGAGACGAGCCGGGCTTCGAGTCAATCTTCGACGGGAAGACGCTCGCCGGCTGGGACGGCAATCCGACTTACTGGCGGGTTGAAAACGGCGCGCTCGTCGGCGAGATCACGCCGGCGACCATCATCAAGAGCAACACGTTCATCGTCTGGCGCGGCGGCCGGCCGAAGGATTTCGAGCTGAAGCTCGATTACCGCATCACCGCCGACGGCAACAGCGGCGTCAACTACCGCAGCGCCCTCGTCCCGGACCCTGTGACGCCGGCCAACCAGTTCTCGATGCGCGGGTATCAATGCGATCTCGACGGCCGCAAGCGGTATCCCGGCAACAGCTACGAGGAGAAGGGACGTCTCTTTCTCGCCGTCCGCGGCCAGATGACGCACATCGTCGGCGGCCGTCCACCGGTCCTGCTCTCGACCTTCGGCGACGCCGACGCGCTCGCGCAGCTGGTGACCGACGACTGGAACGCGGTCCACATCGTCGCGCGCGGCAACGTGCTGACGCACATCATCAACGGCCACGTCATGACGGTCGTCGTCGACGACGATGTCCCCAACCGTCCGGCTGACGGGCTGATCGGCGTCCAGGTGCACGTCGGGCCGCCGATGAAGGTGGAGTATCGGAACATCCGGCTGAAATCGTGGTAAGGGGATGTGACATGTGGCTATTGATTGGTATCTACGCGCTCGTCGTCAATGTCGTCGTCGCGCCAGCGCTGTTCGCGCAGACGCCGGCCCAGGGTGAAGCCGATCCGGGCGTGCGCCCGACCCGGTTGATCGATCGCGCCGAGATTCGGGTGTCGCGCGTCGAGCTGCAGGCGGGCGCCACGCGGCGCGTCCACACGCACGACGATGTCGAATATCACGTGTGGGTACCGCTCGACGGCTCGTTCCAGATCACGATCGGATCGGATGCGCCGGTGACGGCGAAGCCGGGCCAGGCCTTCTTCTTCAAACGGGGGACGCCGCACGGGTTCAAGAACGTCGGAACCTCCGCCGGCGCGGTGATGGAGATCTTCGTCAAGCAGGCGACGGCGGCGGCCGATTACGCACCGTGGCTCGCGCTCGCCACCACGCCAAGCCTGCTCCAGGTCCCTCGAGCTTCAGCCGATCGCTGGTAGGCGGGCGCGCGAGCCGTCGTTCGTGTTTCGAGAAACAAGGCTGCGCTCGTGGCGCGACAATTCTGCGCCAGCTGCCATGCTCATCTCCTGCATCGTCCTGGCGGCGGCCATCGTTTCGGAACCGTCAGCCGCGCACGGCGTCTCGGGGGTGCAACCGTCACCCGACTCCGAGCAGGGATTTCTGCCTCTCATCGATCGAAGCCTGGAGAGTTGGGAACGTGTGCAGCTTCCGCGCAACGCTGCGTCGATTCGCGATCGCAGTCTGCTGATGACGGGCGCGCCAGGCTGGCTGCGAACGCGCAAACCGTTTTCCGATTTCGTTCTTCGATTCGAGAGTCGCTTCAAGGATCCGTCAGCCACGTTCTCGATTCTCCTCCGCGCGGTCGACGCGACGCGCCACTCCCCGGTGCCTGCGAACGGCTACGCCGTGCGCATCGAAGCGGGCGGCCCGCAGGGTCCTCCTCGCGCGACGGTCGTCGCGTTCAGCCAGCAAGGAGCGCCGCGCGAGTTTCCATTTACGCGTAATGGCCTCGCGGAGCGGCTGACTGCGTACGATCAATGGCAGGCAATGGAGCTGTCGTGTGCCGGAGCGAATTGCACGCTGCTGGTCAACGGCGGCGCCGCCGCCGCCATGACGGCGCTCGAAATCCCCGTCGGCTACATTGGCCTTTCCGTCAGCAGCTCTACGGTCGAATTCCGGAATTTGCGCGTCCGGCGCACCCCCCCGATCAAGGAGGGATTTGCGTGTCTCGTGAATCCGGATGGCGAGGTCACCGAGGTCATGCTGCTGCGCTCGCTGGATCGCCAGTCGGGCCTCGATCGAGAGGCCGTCGCGGCAGCGAAGCAATGGCGCTTTACGCCGACGACGCTTCGAGGCCAGCCGGTCCAGATTGTGGTGACGCTCGAGCTGACATTCAGAATTGGAAGATAGCGCTACCGAGCCTGCTCCTTCAGCCGGGCGCCGCGGAGGACGTTGACCAGGCTGTAGTTGCCTTCGTGGCACGCGTACTCGTAGATCCGGCCTTCAGTGACGCCGCGCGCCGACTGGTTCGTGCTGAGCGGAAGCCTCGCGGTCCACGGACGCGTGAACACTTCCGGATCTTCCATCGTGAACTCGTAATCGAGCGTCTCCGCGTCGATCCGCGTGAAGCGCTCGACCATCCGGAGGCCGGGCCGCGGCGCCCGCCAGCTCGTCGCCCACCAGTACGCCGACTTGTCGAGGAAGCCGTCGGTCTCGACGACCAGCGTCTTCCCGTCCCAGCGGCCGCGGGATTCTCCCAACCAGCGCGGGATGCCCGTTCGGGGACGGCCGTCGAGGGGAATCACGCGCAGGTTGTGGAACATCTCGCCGAAGATGACGAGGTAATCCGGCGTCTGCACGATCTGGTAGTTGTTGTTGTAGCCGGTCCAGTACGGAATGGGCACGCCGTCGGTGAGGCAGCGTTCACCGGTGTCGAAATCGAAATGGCTGTCGCGCGCGCCGGTGCCGTAATGATCGGTGGCGCGCGTGGCGAGATCCCGCCCCTTGGGCGTGAACGGGATCCGTCCGTCCGGCGGGTCGACGATCAACGACGTTCGCCGATCGGGCACCACGGCAGACGAAGGGTCGAACCAGATCTGGTTGTAGGTCCCCGGATCGCCGGGCGACACGGGCGGCTCTGCGGCGTTGCGGGCGCGCGCGCGCGCCTCGAGTGCGGCCGCCTCCTCTGAGGTGAGCACCGGCTTGTTCGCGAACTCCTTCGGCCGTTCGAGCGGCGTGATGGTGGAGCCGGTCCAGGTACCTTGCAGATCCGGCGCACCCCACGGGGTGCGCGGCGCACTGCCGGCGGATCGCACCGCCGCATCCTGGGCGTGGGCAAGCGCGGCAAGGGAGAGTGCCGCCGCAACGGCGGCGACAGCAGCGATCGCGGGAGACCGGGCGCACATATATCCTCGCCTTCTGTCGACGTGTCTGCGGCGATTCTACACGCGGCTCGCCGCCCTCAACACCCTCGCGAATGAAACCAGGCCGACGTTTGACCTGAGGAACGGTAGGCAGGAACCCAGCCGGTCTCCGGCGTCGCCTTCGGGATCGTCTCGCCGCAGGTTTCAGTCTGCAGCCGCACGCGAATCCACAGCGTGCCGCCGGCGCGTTGCACTGCGAGGACGTCGATCGGGATAACACCTCCGAGCCGCGCCGCCCATCCCTCTGGGACTCTCGCCGGCCCGGCCGCGCCGGGCGCGCGCCAGAGCCGGCCGTCCCATCCTTCGCGCAGGTAGGCAAGCCGCTCGGTGAGGAGCTCGGGATACGAAGCGAAATCGGCCGGCGTGTCGCGGTTCACCCACGCCGAGCCGCGCTGCAGCGCGACGCGAAACCAGGCGCCCGATCGCTCGTAGACCACCGCCGCCGCAACCTCGTAGCCGCTTTCTTCGGTCGGGAGCTGCTCTTCGGCGCCACCGGCAGTTCGCTGGACGACGACGGTCGCAGCGCCGCAGCTGACGCCGCCGGCCCGCCGATCGTCGACGTGCAATCGAATCGATCCGATCGGCGCGGCCGCGGTCGACGCCGCGGCATACAGCGCAATGCTGCCCGGCTGATCCGGTCCGCACCCGCCGCCGACGATCTCGGGAAGATCGAGGAGGCCGGCAACTCGTTCGGTGGTGAGATTCTCGGAGACCGCGCGGTGCCAGTCCTGCGCCTGCGGCTGCAACGCGGCATCGTCACCGAGCAGCGCGAGCAGGCCGAGGACGGCAAGCCGCATCAGGTGGTGTGGCTCAGCGCCCACGCGCCGTCGTAGATCATCCGCGCCGACACGTAGACGATCAGCGCCAGGCCGATGTAGTTCAGCACCGGCCAGCGCTTCAGCAGCCCGACGATGAAGTTGGCGGCGATCGCCATCATCACGATCGACAGAATCAGCCCGGTTGCCATCACCCAGACGTGCTCGCGCGCCGCGCCGGCGACCGCCAGCACGTTGTCGAGCGACATCGAGACGTCGGCGATGGTGATCTGCACCACCGCCTGCCACAGCGTCTTGTTCTCCTGCTGCAGGTGATGCTCGATCGCCGCTTCTTTGGCGCGCAGCTCGCGCCACATCTTCCAGCACACCCACGCCAGCATCAGGCCGCCGACCAGCACCAGGCCCGGCACATCCAGCAGGCTGACGGTGATGACGGCGAAGATCACCCGCAGGAGAATCGCCCCGGAGATACCGATGCCGATCGCGCGCTTGCGCTGCCGCACCGAGAGCCCGGCCGCCGCCATGGCGATGATGATCGCGTTGTCCCCCGAGAGGGACACGTCGATGAGGATGACTTGCAGCAGCGCCGCGGCGGCAGGCCAGAGTCTGGTCAATTGCGGGCCCTCAGGCGGCAGCGGAAGCAGCAGCTCTCACCAGCGGTGCTCGCTCCAGTCAAGGCTGACCACCGGGCCAGGGCGTGGTGAATTCGAAATGAACGAACCGGCGAATTCGCTGAAAGTCGCGCTCGTTGTCGGTCACGAGCACACAGCCGGCCTCACGGCAGGACAGCGCCAGCAGCACGTCATTGGCAAACGATTTCGAGACGCGCGCGATTTCCAGTCCATCGGTACGCGCAATGTCCGCGAGCAGGTCGCCCGATCGGTGCCACGCCTCTGAAGACGGCGCGATCGTTCGATCCGAGCGCTTGAAGACATCGAGGACGTGCTTTTCCAGCGCTTTCCGATCGCGGGGACGTTGGATGCCCGCCCGCAATTCCTGCGCGACGATCACGCTCAGATATTCGAATGGTGCGAATAGACGATGGAAGTGCTGCAGCGCTTCATTGGCCGCGGGGTCGCGGAAACCGTGGATGAAGAGCTGCGTATCGAGGACGTACTTGCGCGATCGAGGCGTCACCGGTCGAGGTCGGGCGGCGTAATCTTGATTCCCTGCATCGATCGTGTTCCGTCGACGAGCGCCCGCTGGAACACCACCAGGTCGAGCGCGCGCTCGATCGTTTCGGTTGCCGTGGCGGCCCCGAGCGCTCGCTTGGCGGCGCTCAGTTTCGACAGCGGCAATCGGTAGGTTCGAGAGATTCGCTGTTCGTCGGTAACCGACCGCTTCCGGCGGCTCGTGCGCGGCATGGGTCAGTGTATTTACTCGTCGCGTGATATGTCAATACGCAGCCCCGGCCCGTGAGTCACGCGGAAACGCGTGGTCCGACGTCGACCGTCCAGCCTACGACTGCTGGTCGAAGAACGTCTCGACCGGCGGCGCCACCCGCGGCGGCTCCGACCGCGTCAGCCGCGACCCCGCCGCCGGCCGGCGCATCGCCGAGAAGAACTCGATCGCCGCGTTGACGTTGCGCCGCCGCACCTCCTCGTCCGGTTCGAGCGACCAGTTGCCCGGGTCCTGCAGGTTGCCGACGATGATGCCGTCGCTGCGCGCGTTCATCGTCGCGCCGACGCCGCTCGAGGTCGGACCGGACGCGCGGTAGTCGACTTCCGCCTGCGGCACCATCGCCGTCAGCTGTCCCTTCACCGGCATCAGTTCCTTGTCGTCGAAGAGCGTGAACGAGCCGAGCCCGGTGCAGTTGACCACCACCGGCTCGGTGAGCGTCGCCAGATCGCGCGGCGTGTCGAACTTGCGGATGACGATGCGGCCGCCGAAGAAGAGGAAGTCGCGCACCAGCGCGTCGAGGTAGATCGACGGCTCGATCGACAGCGCCAGGGTGCGCGTCGCGTACTTGGTCGGGAACGGGTGCTCGCCCGGCCCGAGGATCTCGCGCGTGCGGTTCGGCCGCAGCGAGTCGGGCAAGAGCTCGGCATCGGTGGCGTAGTTGCCGCGCCCGCCGCCGCCGCGGCCACCGCCGGCGCCGGTTGGGTCGTCGGTGGCGTTGTAGGCATCCATCCAGTAGACGCCGTAGCTGCGCCCGACCATCAGCTGCAGCTCGCGGTACGAGAGCTCGGCGACGCGGAGGAACTGCGCGTCCCACGCCGGCGACCGGTGCTCCTTGTCGATGAGCGCCGTGGTCGGCGTGAAGCCGGCGAGCGACATGTTCGACGTGGTGTAGGGCGGCACCGTCATCGCGTAGATCGTCACCTGGAACCCGCGCCGCTGCAGCTGCCGCGCGGTGCACAGGCCGGGTGAGCCGCAGCCGATCACCGCGGCACGCCGCGCCTCGGTCTGCAGCGCGAGCTCCGAGACGACGACGCCGCAGCCCCAGGCGATCGACATCCCCGCGCCGGCGTGGCCGTAGTTGTGGATCAGCAGCTTCTCGTCCAGCTTGTCCGCCTTCAGGACGAAGCCCGACTTCCGGTGCGGCCGCAAACCGACGGTCGTGCGCAGCACGCGATCCCACGAGGCGATGACCGGCGCCAGGTTGCGCCCGGACCGCGCGCTCCTCCCGACGTCGAGGCTGGACGAAGTGCGGCAGGCGCCGACGCCGAGCCCGACGAGCGCCATGCTTCCCTGTTTGATCGCCTGGCGTCTGTTCATCGGTATCTCCCGGCCCCTTCCTCTGTGTCCTTTGTGCCCTTTGTGTCCTTTGTGCGGACGGCGGCCAGTGCCACCCGCCGTCCGTGCAAGAAATTCCGGCTCGATCGTTCTTCTTCCTGAGAGGGCGAAGATGCCGGACCCGCGACTTTACCAGATTGCGATGCTCGCCTCGCTGCTCGTTTACGGGATGGGGTGGCTCGCCTTCGACATCACCCTGCCCCGCGCGATTCTGCTGCTGGCCACCGCACTCGGCACGCAGGCGTTCTGCGATCGCGCCATTGCGGATTGCGGATTGCGGATTGCGGACTTGCGGCATTGCCTATTGGGCGTTTTCCGCCGAGTCCCCCAGCCATCGCCAATCCGCAACCCGCAATCCGCAATCCGCAATCAATCCGCAATCCGCATTCCGCAATCCGCAATGGGAAACTGGCGCAGCGCGCTGATCTCAGGCCTGTCGCTCTGCCTCCTGCTGCGAACCACCCGCACGGAACTCGCCATCGCCGCCGCGGTCGTCGCCATCGGCGCCAAGTTCGTCTTTCGCCTTCGCGGCAAGCACCTCTTCAACCCCACCAACGGCGGCATCGTCGCCATGCTGCTGCTGACGGATCAAGTGTGGGTCTCCCCCGGGCAGTGGGGGTCGGCCGCGTTCTTAGCCTTTCTGATGGCCTGTCTGGGCGGCGTGGTCGTCAACCGTGCCTCGCGCAGCGACGTCACCTACGCGTTCATCGTCTTCTACTGCGCGCTGCTGTTCGGCCGGTCGGCCTATCTCGGCGAGCCGATGGCCATCCCGATCCATCGCCTCGGCAGCGGCGCGCTGCTGCTCTTCACCTTCTTCATGATCTCCGATCCGAAGACCACGCCCGATTCGCGCAGCGGGCGGATCCTGTTCGCCGCGCTGGTGGCCGCCGGCGGGTGGTACGTGCAGTTCCGGCTGTTCCGCACCAACGGCCTGTTGTGGTCGCTGGCCGCCTGCTCGCTCGCGGTGCCGCTGATCGATCTCCTCCTGCCCGGCGCGCGCTACACCTGGACGTTCAACAAGGAGCAACGAGATGAAACGGTTCGTATTCACCGCCGCGCTGGCGGCGATCGTCGCGGCGTCGGCGCAACCACTGCTGGGCTTCTGCGGCTTCTACGTCTCAAAGGCGGATGCGAAGCTGTTCAACAAGGCCTCGCAGGTCGTGCTGGTTCGTGACGGCGATCGCACCGTGATGACGATGGCCAGCGACTTCCAGGGCGACCCGAAGGAATTCGCCGTCGTCATCCCGGTGCCCACCTTCCTGAAGCGGGAACAGATTCACGTCGGCGACAAGGCGCTGGTCGATCACATCGACGCCTATTCGGCGCCTCGTCTGGTCGAGTACTACGATTCGAACCCCTGTATTCGCATGATGACGCTCGAGTCGTTGCAGATGCGGGCGGGGGTGGCTGGGGCGGCGGCGATGAAAGACCAGGACGCGCGCGCGCGCAGCCTCGGCGTGAAAATCGACGCGCAGTACACCGTCGGCGAGTACGACATCCTGCTGCTGTCGGCGGAACAGAGCGCCGGGCTGGAAACCTGGCTGCGCGAGAACGGCTACCGGATTCCCGCCGGCGCGTCGGCGGTGCTGGCGAGCTACCTCAAACAGAACATGCGCTTCTTCGTCGCCCGGGTGAACCTGGCGGAGCAGGCGAAGCTCGGGTTCTCGTACCTGCGGCCGCTGCAGATCGCCTACGAGTCGCCGAAGTTCATGCTGCCGATCAGACTCGGCACCGTCAACGCCAACGGCAAGCAGGAAGTGTTCGTCTACGCGCTGACGCGCAAGGGCCGGGTCGAGACGACCAACTACCGCACGGTGAAGTTGCCGTCGGACATCGACCTGCCGGTGTACCTGAAGGACGCGTCGGAGTTCGGGAAGTTCTACAAGTCGATGTTTGTGCGCCAGGTCAGCGAGCAGCCGGGCGCGGTGTTTCTCGAATACGCCTGGGACATGAAATGGTGCGACCCGTGCGCCGCTGATCCGCTCACGAGCGACGAACTGCGCGAGCTTGGCGTCTTCTGGGCGGAAGGGCGCGGCGCGCAGCCGCCCGACGTCTTCGTCACCCGGTTGCACGTGCGCTACGACAAGGCGAGTTTTCCGGAAGACCTCGTCTTCCAGGAAACGGCGGATCGCAACAACTTCCAGGGACGCTACGTGCTGCGGCATGAGTGGAAGGGCGCGGAATCATGCGCCGCCGCCACGGAGTACCGGCGCGGCCTGCGCCAGCGGCACGAGCAGGAGGCCGGACAGCTCGCATCGCTGACCGGATGGAGCTTGCCCGAGATTCGCCAACGGATGGGGCTCGGCGCCGAGGCCGCGCCGCTGCGGCAGCCGGCGTGGTGGGAGCGGCTGTGGAAGAATTGACGTAAGTGAACCGATCCCACGCGGCAGATGTCGAGCTCGCACAGCGATGTGCCGCCGGCGATCCGGCAGCGTGGGAGAGGTTCGTCCTCGAGTACCGGCCGGTGCTCTACCGCGCCGCCGACGCGCTCGATCGGCACGGCGGCGCGCGCGAGATCGCCGACGCGCTCTACGCCGAGCTCTACGGGATGAAGGATGGCGGCGGCGCGCGGCCGTCGCTGTTCCGCTACTACGGCGGCAAGAGCAGCCTCGCCAGCTGGCTGCGCGCGGTGCTGGCGCAGCGTTACGTCGATCGTGTTCGGGCGCAGCGCCGGCTCGAGCCGCTGGCGGCCGACGATCGCGGCGCGGTGCAGGAGCCGGCGGATCCGCGGCTGGGCCGCCATCTCGCGCTGGTGCGCGACGCGCTCGGCCGCGCGCTCGGCCGGCTCGCCGTCAAGGATCGCCTGCGCCTCGCCTACTACTACCTGCAGGAGCTGACGCTCGCCGAGGCCGGACGGCTGCTCGGCGAGCACGAAGCCACCGTCTCGCGGCAGCTGACGCGGACGCGGCGTGCGATCCGCGACGGCATCGAGCGCGAGCTGCGCGAAGCGCACGGGTTGACCGGCGCGCAGATCGACGAGTGCATCTCGTCGATCGCGGCGGATCCCGGTCCGCTCGATCTCGGTCCGCTGCTCGGCGGCGACACGCCGCGCCGCGCGGCCTCGGAGCGATCGCTATGACCAACGCCATCGACAAGCTGCTGCGCGAGGCGCTCGCGCGCGAGCGCGGCATCACGCCGCAGACGCCGTGCCTCGATGCCGACACGGCCGCCGCGCTCGCCGAGGGGACGCTCGCGTCGCGCGACCGCGCCGCGGCCGAAGCGCACATCGCCGGCTGCGCCCGCTGCCAGGCGATGATCGCCGCGCTGGCGCGAACGCTGCCTCCAGTGTCAGCGCCGGTGTGGTGGCGGCGGCCGGCGTTCGTCTGGCTGGCGCCGTTGACCGCGGTGGCCGCCGCGCTCGTCGTCTGGGCGGCGGTGCCGCAGCGCGAGCGCCCATCGCCGCGTGCGCGACCGTCGACGGCCGCGCAACCGGCGGAGATCGAGCAATCTGGTGCGGCCGCGGCGCGCAAAGAGGAGGCGCGCGAGCCGCAACAGCCGCCGCAACTCGCGCGCAGTGAAGCCGCGCCGCTCACCGCGCCGCCGCCGCCAGCCGTTGTCACAGGCGGGCGTGCGGCCTCTCGTGCGCCGGCCGCAAACGATCAGCGCGCGTCGTCCGCCCGGAAGGAGGCGGATGCGATGCGGGAGCGGACGTTCGCCGACAGCACCGCGGCGAGCGCAATCGCGCCGCCGCCGGCACCGGCGCCGGCCATCGGCGGCGAACTGCAGGCGTCGGTCGGACGCGCCGCACCGGCGCCGCCGCCGGCGCCGCCGCTTCAATCGAAGCCGTTGCCAACTGCGGCCGCCAGCGCCGGCGCGGCGGGAGCGGACGCAGCGGCGCCGCAGGTCGTCACCGAGAGCGTGCTGGTCTCGCCGGGCGCGGCGCGCCAGTCGTTGATGCGCAGTCTCGCCAGCGAAACGGTGATCATGTCGCCGAACCCCGCCAGGCGCTGGAGGATTGGAACCGGAGGCGTCGTTCAACACTCTGGCGACGGCGGGACGACGTGGCAGACGCAAAGCACAGGCGTGAGCGTCTCGCTCGTCGCCGGCTCGTCGCCATCGGCGACGGTGTGCTGGCTGGTTGGCCCCGGGGGCACGGTCGTCGTGACCGGCGACGGAGGGCGCTCGTGGCAGCGAATCGCGTTTCCCGCGGCCGTCGATCTGCGATCGGTCCGTGCGACCGACGACAAGACGGCGACCGTCGTCACCGCGGACAGCCGCCAGTTCAGCACATCCGACGGCGGCGCGACCTGGCACCCGCGCTAGGCGCGGCGCGCGTTGGCACGCCCCATGCGGACGCCGGCGCCCATGTCTCCCTCATCCGCGAAGAACGAACCCGTCCCGCGCCGCCCCTTCGGCCGTCATCCCGACCCGGTGTCGATCATCGGCCTCGGCGGCTACCACCTCGGCAAGGCCAGGACGAAGGCCGAAGCGGTGCGCATCGTCCACGAAGCGATCGACGCCGGCATCAACTTCCTCGACAACGCCTGGGAGTATCACGAGGGCGAGAGCGAGGAGCGGATGGGCCGCGCGATCGAGGATCGCCGCGGGTCGGTGTTCCTGATGACCAAGGTGTGCACGCACGGACGCGATGGGCGCGTGGCGATGCGGCAGCTCGATGAATCGCTGCGACGGCTGCGCACCGACTATCTCGACCTCTGGCAGATCCACGAGTGCGTGTACTACAACGACCCCGATCGCCATTTTGCCCGGGGCGGCGTCGTCGAAGCGCTCGTGCAAGCCAAAGAGCAGGGCAAGGTGCGCTACGTCGGCTTCACCGGTCACAAGGATCCGGAGATCCACCTGCGGATGCTGTCGTTCGATTTCCCGTTCGATGCCTGCCAGCTGCCGCTCAACGGCTTCGACGCGCATTTCAAGAGCTTCCAGACGCGCGTGCTGCCGGAGCTGGCGCGGCGCCGGATCGCGCCGATCGGGATGAAGAGCCTCGGCGGCGACGGCCGCGTGGTAAAGAAAAAGGCTGCGGCGATCGACGATGCCTTGCGCTACGCGATGAGCCTGCCGGTGTGCACGACCGTCTCGGGGATCGACTCGATGAAGGTGCTGCGCCAGAACCTGCGCATCGCGCGCGGCTTCGAGCCGATGAGCGCGAAGGAGCGCAAGGCCTACGAGGAGAGCCTCGCCGAGTACGGGCCAGACGGCCGCTTCGAGTTGTACAAGACCAGCGCCGAGCACGAAGGCGAAGTCGGGCGCAAGCAGCACGGCTTCCCGTCGCAGGAAGAGATGGCGGGGTAGTCAATCCAGCCCATGCTGCCGCAGCCGCACGTAGAGCTGCTTGCGGCTCAGGCCGAGCATCTTCGCCGCCCGCGACTTGTTGTGCCGGGCGTCCTCGAGCGCCCGCTCGATCGTCGCCCGCTCCAGCACGCGGAGATCGGTCGTGTCCGGCACCGCGGCCGCCGATCGCGCATCCTCGCCGCGCGCGGCGGCCGCTGCCGCACTCGCGGCCGGCGCCGAGAACGCCAGATGCTCCTCCGTGATCAACCCGCCCTCGCACAAAATCGCCGCGCGCTCGAGCGTGTTGCGCAGCTCGCGCACGTTGCCGGGCCAGGCGTAGGCGACCAGCGCGTCGCGCACCGTGCGTGAAATGCCGGCGGGCGGGCGGCCGAACGACCTCGCGATGTCCTGCAGGAAGGCTTCGCTGAGCGGCAGGATGTCGTCCCGCCGCTCGCGCAGCGGCGGCAGTCGAATCTCGAACACCTGCAGGCGGTAGTAGAGATCCTCGCGGAAGCTGCCGGCTTCCATCGCCGTGCGCAGATTGCGATTGGTCGCGGCGACGACGCGCACGTTGGCTTTCAGCGTGCGCGTGCCGCCGAGGCGCTGGAACTCACGCTCCTGCAGCACGCGCAGGAACTTCGCCTGCGCCGCCGGGCTCATCTCCGCGACCTCGTCGAGGAACAGCACCCCGCCCGCGGCCTGCTCTATCTGGCCCGGCTTGGTCTGCTGCGCGCCGGTGAACGCGCCGCGCTCGAAACCGAACAGCTCCGACTCGAGCAGCGGCTCGGGCAGCGCCGCGCAGTTGAGGGCGACAAACGGCCCGCCGCTCCGCGGCGACGCGCGGTGGATGAACCGCGCCACGACTTCCTTGCCGGTGCCCGACTCGCCCAGCAGCAGCACCGTGGCTTCGGTGGCCGCCACCTGCGTCGCCTGCTTCAGCGCCTGCGTCCACGCCGGCGACTGCCCGACGACGCGGTGATAGCCGGTGACCGTGTCGAGCTCGGTGACCAGCGACTTGACGCGCGCCTCGAGCGCGCCGGCCAGCGCCCGTGCGTCCTCGGCGCGGCGTGCGGCTTCATCCTGCTGCAGCCGCGACAGCGCGAGGGCGATGCGATCGGCAATCCGGCGCGCGATCAGGATGTCGGCCGGCTTGAACGCCGATGGCGTCCGCGACAGAAACACCAGTCCTCCCGCCAGCCGGCCGTCGAGCCGGATCGTGACGCGCAGCGCGGAGCGGAAGCCATTGGCGGCGGCCGTCTGGTTCTGCGGTTCGGCCGACGCGGCGACATCGTCGACGAGCTCGTAATCACGAGCCTCGCGCAGGATGTCATCCGGCACCTTGACGACCTGCGGCGGCGCGCTGATCCCGGGCCCGCTATAGGCGTAGGCGCGCGCGTGGATGCCGTCGGGCTCGAGCATCGGCAGCGTCAGGGCGTCGTGCGGCAGCACCTTGCGGGCAATTTCCGAGATGCGATCGAAGACCGCGGTCAGCTCGCCGCTGCCGCGGACGGTCGCGAGCCGCTCGTCGAGCAGCTCGAGGCGCGCTTCTCTCGTCCGCAGCTCCTCGTTGCGGCGCGCTTCGTCGGCCAGCCGCTGGTGCGACAGCGCGAGCGCTACGTGATCGGCGATCCGCCGCGCCACCATCACGTCGCCCGGTTGATAGGCGTCCGGCTGGCGTGAGAAGAAGTCGAGCGCGCCGGCCAGCTGCCCTTGCAGCCGAATCGGGACGGCCAGCCGCCCGCGATACCCGGCCTGCCCTGGCGGCAATGCCTGCTCGCGCGGATCGGCCTGCATGTCGGGGACGATCACGAACTGCCAGGGCGCGTCGAGCAGCTCCTTCTGGTGTTCGGGGAGCGGCACGCGCGCGGGAAACGCCACGTCGGCGCCGGTCATCGCATGGACGACGACGTGCTCGCGATCGTCGCAGACCAGCGTCAGCAGCAGCATCTCGTGCGGAATCACGCTGCGCGCAATCGCCGACACCCGCTCGAAGACGCCGCGAATATCCAGCACGCCGGCCAGCGCCGGCAGCAGCGCATCGAGCGCCGCGAGACGCGCCAGCTGCACCCGTTCGCCCGCCTCGCCGGCGAAGGCCTCGTCCATGGGGACCGCCGACTCTATCAGATTGCGGCCGCCAGGTTGTCTAGGGACGCGCAGTCTGTGCCGATTGGCACACCGGCGCGAGGCGCAGGGATGCGCAGGTTCCGATTCCGCCCGGCAATTTCGCCCGCCGTGCCTTCGACAGCCGCGGCATGCCGTTGGCAGAGAGCGTCTGCGCACGGCGGCTCTGTTGACTGGAGAATTCACGATGCTGCGATCAACCACGGACGTCCTCATCGTCGGCGCCGGCCCCACCGGCCTGGCGCTCGCCATCACGCTGCAGCGCGCGGGCGTCGATCACATCCTCATCGACAAGCTCGCCGCCGGGCACAACACCTCGCGCGCGGCGGTGATCCACGCGCACACGCTCGAGGTGCTCGACCAGCTTGGCGTCTCGTCGGCGCTCGCCGCCGAGGGGCTGAAGCTCGCGACCTTCAGCGTCCGCGATCGCGACCGCACGCTGATTCGCGTGCGGTTCGACGCGCTGCCCTCGTCGCACCCGTACCTCCTGATGCTGCCGCAGGACGTCACCGAACGCATTCTCGCCGAGCGGCTGATTGCCGTCGGCGGCTCGATCGATCGCGGGGTCACCGCCACCGGCGTGCGTCAGAACGGGGATGGCGTGCAGGTGGCGCTGATCACCGACGCCGGGCTGCGCGAGATCTCCGCGCGGTATGTCGTCGGCGGCGACGGCATGCACAGCATCGTGCGCGCGGCCGCAGGCGCCGATTTCTCCGGGGAGTCCTACGAGGAGTCGTTCGTGCTCGCCGACGTCTCGATGGAATGGGCGCATGGGCGCGACGAGGTGATGCTCTTCTTCTCGCCCGCCGGCCTCGTCGTCGTCGCGCCGCTGCCCAACGGCCGCTTCCGCATCGTCGCCACGCTGGACGATGCGCCGGAGCATCCGGGTATCGGCGACATCCAGCGCCTGCTCGACAGCCGCGGGCCGTCGCGCGGCCGCGCGGTGGTGACCGACATCGCGTGGAGCTCGCGCTTCCGTATCCATCACCGGCTGGCCAACGCCTACCGCAATCAGCGGCTGCTGCTGATGGGCGATGCGGCGCACGTGCACAGCCCCGCCGGCGGCCAGGGCATGAACACCGGCCTGGTCGATGCGTGCGTGCTCGGGCGGCTGCTGACGGCGGTGGTGTCGCTGAATCAGCCGGACGTCATCCTCGATCAGTATCAGAGCCTGCGCCGGCCGGCCGCCGAGCAGGTGCTGGGGCTGGCAGGGCGGCTGACGCGGATGGCGATGTTGCGCAATCCCGCCGCACGGCAGCTGAGAAACGCGGCCTTCTCACTGGTCGATCATCTGCCGTTCGCGAAGCATCGGCTGGCGATGGCGCTGTCGGGGCTGAGCCGGCGCGAGCACGCGGAGGTTGGCGAGGTCGACGCGGAGCGCGCGGTCGTCGAAGCCTGAGGCAGGCTCGCCGCCGCGCGCGTCCGGACTCGACAGGCGATCAGGACTTGATGAACGCCAGCAGGTCGGCGTTGATCTGATCCTTGTTGACCGTGCACATCCCGTGCGACAGCCCCGGATACACCTTCAGCGTCGACTTCTTCACCAGCTTGGCCGTCGGAATCGCCGACGCGGCAATCGGCACGATCTGGTCGTCGTCGCCGTGCATCACCAGGGTCGGCACGTCGATCTTCTTCAGGTCCTCGGTGAAGTCGGTCTCCGAGAACGCCTTGATGCAGTCGATGACGCCCTTGAAGCCGGCCGTCATCCCCTGCAGCCAGAAGGTGTCACGCACGCCCTGCGAGACCTTCGCGTCGGGACGGTTGGCGCCGTAAAACGGAATCGTCAGATCCTTGAAGAACTGCGAGCGGTCGGCGAGCACGCCGGCGCGGATGCCGTCGAACACGTCCATCGGCAGCCCGCCCGGATTCGCCGCCGTCTTCAGCATCAGCGGCGGGACCGCGCCGATCAGCACCGCCTTGGCGACGCGGCCGCTGCCGTGCCGGCCGATGTAGCGCGCCACCTCGCCGCCGCCGGTCGAGTGGCCGACGTGCACCGCGTTCTTGAGATCGAGCGCCTGGGTCAGCGCCGCCAGATCGTCGGCGTAAGTGTCCATATCGTTGCCGTTCCACGGCTGGCTCGAGCGGCCGTGCCCGCGGCGGTCGTGCGCGATGCAGCGGTAGCCGCGCTGGCCGAGGAACACCATCTGGTCCTCCCACGCGTCGGCGTTGAGCGGCCAGCCGTGGCTGAAGACCACCGGCTGACCGCTGCCCCAGTCCTTGTAGTAAATCTGCGTGCCGTCGCTGGTGACGATGAAGTTCCGATCGGCCCCGGTCAGGATGGTGGTCATCGCAAACGCTCCTTCCTCGAATGTCCGGGGAGCTTGCCCTTCGCGGCGGCGAAAGGTCAAGTAAGATCGGCACGTCGAGAGGTGCGCTGATGAGCCGAGCGACACCGAAGCGGAAGGCGGCGGACGGATTCGCGGCGGTTCGCGCCGCCGGCCTGACGCTGCCCGGCGTCGAAGCGTCGACGCGATACGACGGCGCGCCGGTGCTGAAGGCGGGCGGCTGCTTCGTGGCCGCGCTGGCGACGCATCGGTCGGCCGAGCCCGGCACGCTGGTGGTGCGGATGGATGCCGACGAGCGCGAGTGGCTGATCGCGGATGCGCCCGAGACCTACTACCTCACGGACTACTATCGACGCTATCCGCTCGTCCTCGCCCGCCTCTCGCAGCTCAGTCGCGAGGCGCTGCGCGACCTGCTGTCGGTGTCGCGGCGGCTGGCGCTGGAAAAAACCTCGAAACGCGGGCGCAGGCACACC
>Ga0207675_100001576_pt1 | contig 22800 bp, 11 predicted proteins | sample KBSSwiS42_FD_184305 | JGI IMG/M metagenome (GOLD analysis project Ga0207675, IMG submission 184305) | Switchgrass rhizosphere microbial communities from Kellogg Biological Station, Michigan, USA - KBS Switchgrass S4-2 (SPAdes) (version 2) | ecosystem: Host-associated > Plants > Roots >...
GGAAGGACCGCAAGAAGAAAGTCGACTGGCCGCTGTTTCCCGGCTACTGCTTCGCCCGCTTCGATCCGGCCGACGCGCTGCGGATCCTGAAATGCACCGGCGTCGTCAACATCGTCTCGTTCGACGGCAAGCCGGCGCCGATTCCCGACATCGAGCTCGACAGCATCCGGCTGCTCGTCGGCAGCGATCTGCAATACGACCCCTGCCCGATGATTCACGAAGGGATGCTGGTCGAGGTCGTGCATGGGCCGCTGAAGGGCGTGGTCGGCCGTCTGGTGCGCAAGGACGCGCCAAAGGCGCGGCTGGTCCTGTCGGTCGATCTGATTGGCCAGGCGGTCAGCGTCGAAGTCGACGCCGCTGACGTGAAACCGTACTAGGTATTACGAAATGTCATCCGCGCGCTCCACCGCGACTCTTGTCTGCCCGGAAGCAGACTTCGTCGGCAGCGCCCGCGCAGCGTCCCGGTTTTTCTGCGAAAAGTCGCCGTTTCCCTTCCTGGTACCGGCAGTCCGATTGCTCTAACCCTCCCGGGCTAGGACGGCCAGCCCCCCTAACTCCCTTTTCGGGAATCAGGATTTTTCGGCGTGGTGTGGCTGGCCCTGCGCCTGGGACCCTTCCGGATTGTCTGGCTCCCCCAGCGTTTCCGGTCAGGTGATGTCTGTGACTGACGGCGGAATCAAACGACGGTTGTGCGCGCTCGCGGCGGCACTGGCGATGGTGGTGTGCGCGACTCCGCGCGCCGCCGCGCAGACCGCGATGCCGGAAGGCATTCCTGATTTCTCTCAGGACGTGTCGCGGCCGAGCGTGCAGACCGTCCAGAGCGGCAGCTGGTCGAGCCCTTCGACCTGGCAGGGCGGCGTCGTGCCGACCTCGAACCACATCGTCCGCATCCTGCAGGCGCACACGGTCACGATTCAGAACCAGGCCGCCACCGCCTATACCGTGTCAGTTGACGGCAAGCTCGCCTTCGATCCGACGGTCAACACGCGCCTCTACGTCACCAACCTGCAGGTGATGGCCGGCAACATGGGCATGGGCACGCCGGGCGTGCTCGAGGTGGGCACGGTCGCGAATCCGATTGCTGCCGGACGAACCGCGGAGATCGTCATCGCCAACAACCCGCTCGGCGGCAGCGTCGCCGACGTCGATCAGTTCGGCACCGGCATCACCGTGCTCGGCAAGGTGTCGATGCACGGCAGCGTCAAGTCGCCGACCTTCGTCCGCCTCGCGGCCGAACCGCGCGCCGGACAGTCGACGTTGACGCTGGTCGATGCGGCGTCTGGCTGGGCGGTCGGCGATCGGCTGATTCTGCCCGACACGCGGCACATGAAGTTCAACGAGGTCAACGACCCGAGCTGGACCAACAAGATCAATCAGTGGGAGGAGCTGACGGTCGCCGCCATCTCGCCGGATGGCAAGACGATCACCCTCTCGGCGTCGCTCGTCTACGACCACCTCGGTGCACGCGACCTGAACAACGTCCTGGAATTTCTCCCGCACGTGGGGAATATTTCCCGCAACGTCATCATCCGTTCCGAGAGCGCCACCGGCACGCGCGGCCACATGCTGGCCACGCACATGGCGGACGCGGACATCCGCTACGCGCTGTTCAAGGATCTCGGACGCACGACCTACCTGCCGCTGAACGCGACCACCAACCACATCGGCCGCTACCCGGTGCACATGCACCACCTGATTGGGCCGACCGTGACGCCGGCCAACGGCTACCAGTTCACGCTGGTGGGCAACGCGGTCGACGGCGGCTCGGTGGAAACCCAGTTCAAGTGGGGCATCACGGTCCACGGCAGCCACTACGGGAGCATCAAGGACAACGTCGTCTACAACTACAACGGCGCCGCGATCGCCACCGAAGATGGCTCGGAGAGCTTCAACGAGTTCGACCACAACTTCGTGATGCGCGGCATCGGCGAGCCGGACGAGCCGGGCGTGCAGGCGCGCATGGCGATGGGCACCGAGGGCGTCGGCTTCTGGTTCCGCGGCCCCAACAACTTCGTCCGCAACAACGTCGCCGCGAACTATCAGAACCCGACGACCGAAGCGGCCTACGGCTTCGTCTTTCAGTTCATCGGCCTGGGCAACGTCGTCGTCCCGACCTTCAAGGGCGCCGATACGCTCGGGATGCACGGCCCCGTCCAGGGGACGCTGGTGAACGGCAACAACCTGCCGCTGCTCGAGTTCAACAACAACGAAGCGTACGGCGCCATGCAGGGCGGGCTGACCTACTGGTGGCTGGGATCGCTGGATCCGCAGCCGCAGACCGGCGTGGCGGAAAGCGTGATCAGGAACTTCAAGGCCTGGCACACCTACAACAAGACGGTCTACATCTACCCGGGTCAGAAGGTCACCTTCGAAGGGTTGAAGATCCGCGGCAAGTTCGACGCCGCGAGCCACTGCTGCGGCGACGGCGTCTGGTTCGAGGACTACTCGACCAAGGACACCATCATCCGCAACGCCGACATCCAGGGCATGGAGGACGGCATCCAGGCGCCCTCGTCCGGCTTCGGCCCCGGGCCGAACCTGCTGGTCGAGAACTCGTACCTGCGCAACTGGCGCAACATCAACGTGCCGACGCCCTCGTCGGTCAACGGTTGCTGGATGGAGGACAAGCTCGTCACCGTCAGCAACACGCGCTTCGAAGCGCCGCCGGGCCGGTCGCTGTCCGCGATCAACATGGTCGGGAAGGCGAATGGCGTCGAGTGCCTGACCAAGCTGAACGAGGTTCGCGTTTACGCCTACAACGGCGACGCCGTCGACAATTTCCAGATCTATCACCCGAACGCCTCGGTGCTTCCGAGGCCGCCGCTTGGCTGCACCACGGCAGCAGTCGCCGGCGTCAACGGCCTGCTGAACCCGACGACCCTGGTGAGCGCACCGACGTGTTCGATTGCGCCGCTGGTCACCGCGAGCTCGATCACCAGCCCGGCATCGGGATCGACGCTGACGTCCGACACGCAGCTGTTTCAGTGGACGACCGGCAGCAGCGTCACCGGCTATCAGTTGTTCATCGGCACGTTCGAGGGCGGGACCGACGTCTACGCCGGTCCGCCCACGACCGACACGTCGGTCACCGTCACCGGCCTGCCGACGCACGGCGGCGTTGTCTGGGCGCGGCTGTATTCGAACATCGCCGGCGCGTGGCAATACGTCGACGCGAGCTACACGGCGGCCGGCGTGCCGCTGTTCATCGACCTCGCGCCGTCGAACATGGTCAGCGTCGAAGGCGTCGAAGCGGTGACGACCGCGCCGTTCAATGCCGCGAAGAACGACCTTCTGGTGGCGTTCGTGGCGTCGTCCGGCCCGGGCGCGGCCGGGCAGACGATGACGGTTTCCGGCGGCGGCCTCGCATGGACGCTCGTCAAGCGCGCCAACAGCCAGTTCGGCGTCGCTGAAATCTGGAAGGCCACGGCCGCTGTCGATCTCACCGGGATCACCGTGACGTCGACGCCGACGCAATCGTCGCCCTCGCAGTCGCTCGTCGTCCTGAACTTCGCCGGCACCGGCGGAATCGGCGCCTCGGCGGCGGCGAGCGGCGCGATTGGCGCGCCCTCGGTGTCGCTCACGGCCACCAAGACCGGCTCGTTCGTCTACGGCGTGGGCAACGACTGGAACGGCTCGGTGTCGCGCACGGTCGGGACGAATCAATCGATCGTGCACGAGTACCTCGGGCCCAACGGCGACACGTTCTGGGTGCAGCGGCTGAACGGCACGGTGCCGCTGATCGGCACGTTGATCACGCTGAACGACAGCGCGCCGACCGATCACAGCTGGAACTTCGCTGCCATCGAAATCATCCCGATGCAGCGCATTCCGCCGCCGATCACCTGGCCGACGCCGGCGGACATCGTCTACGGCGCTGCGCTCGACGACGCGCAGCTGAACGCGACCACGGAAGTTGCCGGCACCTTCGTCTACACGCCGCCGGCCGGCACCGTGCTCAACGCCGGGGCGAATCAGACGCTGTCGGTGACCTTCACGCCGGCGAACAGCACGACGATCTACGGCCCGGCGACGGCGACCGTGTCGTTGAACGTCCTCAAGGCGCCGAGCTTCGTCACCTGGCTCAACCCGGCTGACATCACGTATGGAACCGCGCTGAGCGCATCGCAGCTGAACGCGACCGCGAACCTGCCCGGCACGTTCGTCTATTCGCCGCCGGTGGGCACGATCCTGAGCGCGGGCAACAGCCAGCCGCTTTCGGTGACCTTCACGCCGGACGACGCGAACTACCAGACCGTCACGACGGCTGTGATGATCAACGTGACGGCGACGACGCCGGCGGTGACCTGGAACCCGCCGATGGCGATCGTCTACGGGACGGCGCTGTCCGGGACGCAGCTGAACGCATCGGCCGGCGTGCCCGGCACCTTCGTCTATACCCCGGCTGCCGGCGCCGTGCTCGCCGCCGGCGCCCGCACGCTCTCGGTCACGTTCACGCCGACCGACACCGCGTTTGCGCCGTCGACCAAGACGGTGCCGCTGACGGTGTTGAAGGCGACGCCGGTCATCAGCTGGGCGACGCCCGCGAACATCGTTGCGGGAACGGCGCTGTCGGCGACACAGCTGAATGCCACGGTGGCCACCCCGCCGGGCACGCTCGTCTACTCGCCGGCGGCAGGGACGGTGCTCGCAGCGGGGCCCTCGCAGCGGCTGGCGGTCACCTTCACGCCGACCGACACCGCCAACTACAACGTCGCCAGCGCGGCGGTGCCGATCACGGTCATCAGCGCGGCGGTCGCGTCGCCGGTGAAGATCGGCACGACGATTGGCGGCACCTTCAGCGACGCCACCGGCCACTCGGGCCAGTCGCACCTCGTGTTCGCGCCGAACGCCAACGTGTGGTGGCTGTTCACGCTGTCGTCGGCGCACGACACGCTGGGCGATCGCACCGTCCAGAGCTATGTGAGCAGCGGCCCCGACCTCGCCACGGCGACGTGGAGCGCGAAGGCGGTGAGCCCGACGCTCACCAACGTCGGCGGCGCGACCAGCTCGGTGCTCGCCGGCGGCCGATCGCTCGGCGTCGCGGTTCGCAGCATCGGCGGCGTCGACTACGCGCACGTCTTCGTCTCCGCGGCGTTCGACGGGCAGACCTCGTCGAATGGTCACGCCAGGGCGACCCTTGGCGCGACCACGATTTCCTGGGGCGCCTGGAACAACCCCGGCTCGCCCAACACCGCGTCCGAGTGGCAGGGGCCGCTGAACTCCGGCAACCCGCCGAGCGCCGCGTCGACGCACACGTCGTGGGGCAACTCGATCGGGATTTCGACCGGCGGCTTCATCCATCACTTCAGCGTCACGCTCGACCAGGAAGTCGATTGCGCGGTCGGCCGCTCGACCAACGCTGACGTCTCCGCGTCCTGGACCAACGGCTTCGGCACCAACACCAGCCCGACCGGCCTGGCCGGCACGTCGCCGCCCTGGACGGTCGCCGTCATCGACAAGACGATGACCAACGAGTGCAAGGCGATGTCGTTCGCGCCGCTTGCCTCCGACTTCATGCTGGCCGTCTACAGCAACGGCGCCGTGGTCCAGCCGAACCTCACCAACCTGCGCTACCAGAAGTCCGGCGCGTCGGGCACGTGGACCAACATTTCGGCGAGCACCGGCGGCGGCAGCGGCAACGTCTTCTCGTCGACCGCCACCATCAACCAGAACGACTGGGCGCTGGTGCCGGTGAACACCACCACCATCCACGCCTATCGGCGCAAGGCGACCGGTACGGGGATCGATGCCGCCACCTACAACGTCGCCGGCAACTCGTTCGCCGCATCGGCCGTGCAGCCGCCAGCCTTTGGAACCGGCCAGGCGTTCAAGGCCGGCGGCGGCCTGTTCGGCGCGACCGACGGCACCAACGTCTGGCTGTTCGTCATCAACACCGACACCGCGAACTCGATCCTGTATACGCAATGGAACGGCACGTCGTGGACCGCGTGGGCCACGGTGCCCGGCACCGGGGTCGGTTCGCAGACGCGCAACTACATCACCGGCAACCCGACCATCGGCAGCGGTCAGGCCGGTCTCGCGTGGACGCAGACCAACGGCTCGAACTTCGACGTCTATGCCACGTCGTTCCGCACCGCGACCGCCGCGCCGCCGGCAACGGCGTCGATTACGGCTCCGGCCAACTTGTCCACCGTCGCGGCCACGGTCAACGTCACCGCGAACGCGACGCCGGGCGGCGGCACCATCGCCGGCGTGCAGTTCCTGCTCGATGGCGCGAACCTCGGCGCCGAAGACACGGTGAGCCCGTATTCGGTCTCGTGGGATACGACGGCGGTGACCAACGGCACGCACTTCCTCACCGCCGTCGCCCGCGATACCAATGGCGGCACCGGCACTGCGACCACGGTCAGCGTGACGGTCGCCAACGACCTCACCGCGCCGACCGTCGCCATGACCGCGCCGGCGAACGGGTCGAGCGTCAGCGGCGCGAACGTGTCGGTGGCGGCGGAAGCGCTCGACGACATCGGCGTCGTCGGCGTCCAGTTCCTGCTCGACGGTGCGAACCTCGGGGCCGAGGACACCGTCGCGCCGTACATCATCAGCTGGAACGCCTCGACCGCCTCCGCCGGCACGCACACGCTCTCCGCGCGCGCGCGAGATGGCTTCGGACGCCAGACCACGTCGGCCACGGTCAGCGTCACGGTCTCGAGCGCGACGCCGTCGATCACCTGGCCGCCGCCGGCGAACATCGTCTACGGCACCGCGCTGAGCAGCACGCAGCTGAACGCGAGCTCCAGCGTCCCCGGCACGTTTGCCTACACGCCGCCGGCCGGAACCGTGCTGCCTGCGGGCGCGTCGCAGACCCTCTCGGTGACCTTCACGCCCACCGATACGACCGCCTACAGCACGGCGACCTCGACGACGACGATCACGGTGACCAAGGCGACGCCCTCGCTGACGTGGGCGACGCCGGCGCCGATCGTTTACGGGACGGTGCTGACGGCAACGCAGCTGAACGCGACGACGGGAGTGGCCGGCACCTTCGCGTATACGCCGGTGGCGGGAACCGTCCTCGCCGCGGGCGCGGGCCAGACCTTGTCGGTCACCTTCACGCCGACCGACACGGCGAATTACACCAACGCGACGGCGAGCGTGGCGATCACCGTCAGCAAGGCGACGCCCGCGATCACGTGGCCCACGCCGGCGTCGATCGTCTACGGCACGACGCTGTCGTCGACGCAGTTGAACGCCACGACCAGCGTGCCGGGCACGTTTGCCTATACCCCGGTGGCCGGCACCGTGCTGCCGGCCGGCGCGGGCCAGACGCTTTCGACCACCTTCACGCCGACCGATCCGTCGAACTACACGACCGCGACCGCGAGCGTCGCGATCACGGTGACCAAGGCGACGCCGTCGATCACGTGGCCGTCGCCGGCGAACATCGTTTACGGCACGGCACTCGGCGCGACGCAGCTGAACGCGACGACGAGCGTGCCAGGCACGTTCGCGTATACGCCGGCGGCGGGAACCGTGCTGGCGGTCGGCGCCGCACAGACGCTGTCGACCACGTTCACGCCGACCGATCTGACCAACTACACGACCGCGACCGCGACGAGGACGATCACGGTCACCAAGGCGACGCCGTCAATCACGTGGCCGGCGCCGGCGAGCATCGTCTACGGCACGGCGCTCGGCGCCGCGCAGCTGAACGCGACGACGAGCGTGCCGGGCACGTTCGCCTACACGCCCGCAGCGGGAACCGTGCTGGCGGCCGGCGCCGGGCAGAACCTCTCGGTGACGTTCACGCCGACCGACGCCGCCAACTACACGACTGCGACCGCAAGCGTCTCGCTCACCGTGCTGAAGGCGTCGCCGGTGCTCACCTGGCCGACGCCTGCCAGCATCGTCTACGGCACGGCGCTCGGTGCGGCGCAACTGAATGCGACCGCCGACGTGGGCGGCACCTTCGTCTACACGCCCGCCGCCGGCGCGGTGCTCGATGCAGGGTCGCAGACGCTGTCGGTGACCTTCACGCCGACGAGCGCGAACTACTCGAACGCGACGACCACGGTCACGCTCCCGGTCACGCCGGCGCTGCCGGTGCTGGCGCTCACCGGCGGGCACTTCACCTACGACACGGTTGCGCATCCGGCCACCGGGACCGCGACCGGTGCCGGCGGTGCGTCGGTTGCCGGGTCGTTCGCCTTTACCTACACGCCGGGCGGCGCCGCGGCGCCCGTGAACGCGGGCAGCTACGGAGTGACGGCGACGTTCACCAGCAGCGACCCGAACTACTCGGGTGGCAACGCGACAGCCACTGTGACTATTGATCCGGCCGCCACCACCGTCACCTGGGCGACGCCGGCGGATATCGTCTACGGAACGGCGCTGGGCGCTTCGCAGCTGAATGCGACCGCCCCCGTGCCGGGCACGTTTGTCTACTCGCCGCTGACTGGCGCGCAGCTGAATGCGGGCAATGCCCAGGTGCTGTCGGTGACGTTCACGCCGACCAGCTCGAACTACCTCGCTCAGACCAAGACCGTGAGCATCAACGTGCTCAAGGCCTCGCCGGTCGTGACGTGGACGAACCCGGCCGACATCACCGTCTCGACGGCGCTGAGCGGTGCGCAATTGAACGCGACCGCGAACGTGCCCGGCGCCTTCGCCTACACGCCGGCGGCCGGCACCGTGCTGGCCGTGGGCAACCAGACGCTGTCGACCACGTTCACGCCGACCGACAGCGGCAACTACACGAGCGTACCGAAGAGCGTGACCGTGCGCGTCAGAGGGCTGCCGAGCATCGCGGCCAGCGCGACCAGCGTCACGGTCGGCGCGATCGTCACCGCGACGGCGTTGGACGGGCCGGCCAACAAGACCGACTGGATCGCGCTGTATCCGGCCGGCGGCGCCACCTATCTCGATTGGAAGTACATGAACGGCACGCAGACCGCGCCCGCCGCCGGCCTGGCCGACGCGATCGTGCCGTTTGCGATGCCGATGACCGCCGGCAGCTACGAGCTGAGGTTCTTCTCGGGCTCCACGCTGCTGGCGACGAGCGCTGCGATCACCGTCAGCGGGCCGACGCTGTCGCTCAGCGCGTCGACCGTGATCGTCGGCGCCTCCGTCAACGCCACGGTTGGCAACGGACCGGGCAACGCGCGCGACTGGGTTGGCGTCTACTCGGCCGACGGATCGACCTTGTTCGACTGGAAATACCTGAACGGCTCGCAGACGGTGCCGGCAACAGGCGTGAGCAACGCCGTCGTCAGCCTGGCGATGCCGACGCTGGCCGGCGTCTACTCGGTGCGCCTCTACGCGAACGGCGCCCAGCTCGCGAGCGCCGGCATCACGGTCACGGCCGCGTCGTCGCCGACGCTGACGGCGAGCGCGACGACGGTCGCGCCGGGAACGGTGGTCACGGCAACCGCTGCGAACGGGCCCGCCAATCCGCGCGACTGGATCGCGCTCTCGCTGGCGAGCGACGTCAACAACTATCTCGATTGGAAATATCTCAACGGCACGCAGACGGTGCCGGCGACTGGTGTGTCGGGCGCTGCGGTACCCTTCACGATGCCGGCGGCCGCGGGCACTTACGTGCTGCGGTTCTACACCGGCAGCACGCTCCTCGCGTCGAGCGCGCCGATCACCGTCGCGATGCCGTCGACATCGCTGACGGTCAACACGACGACCGTGTCGCCGGGCGGAACGGTCTCGGCAACTGTGGTGAACGGACCGGGCGGCCGCACCGACTGGATCGCTTTGTATCCGGAAGGCTCGTCGACGTATCTCGACTGGCGCTATCTCAATGGAACGCAGACCGCACCGGCAACCGGGCTGAGCAGCGCCGTCGTCGACATCCCGCTGCCGACGACGCTCGGCAACTACACGCTGAAGCTCTACACCGGCTCGCTGCTGATCGCCACGAGCGCGACCGTCACCGTGTCGAGCGGCAGCTCGATCAACTTGAGCGCGACCACCGTGGCGCCGGGAGGGACGGTTTCGGCGACCGTGCTGAACGGCAGCGGCAACAAGTTCGACTGGGTCGGGCTGTTCGTGGGCAACACCGGCACCTACGTCGACTGGAAATACCTGAACGGCACGCAGGTCGTTCCGGCCACCGGCCTGACGACGGCGACCGTGTCGCTCTCGATCCCGGCGGTGCAGGGCACCTACACGGTGCGGCTGATGAACGGCTCGACGCTGCTTGCCGTGAGTCCGACGATCACGGCCGGCTTCGCGGCGACGATGACCCTCAGCGCGACGACCGTCGCGCCCGGCGAGTCGGTGACCGCGACGGTCGCCAATGGTCCGGGGCTTCAGCGCGACTGGATCGGCCTGTATCAGAACGGCAGCTCCACGCTCCTCGACTGGAAGTACCTGAACGGCTCGCAAACCCTTCCGGCGTCAGGCGTGTCGAGCGCCGCGGTGGCGTTCCCGATGCCGACCACGCCGGGCTCGTACGTCCTGCGGTTCGCGAGCGGCAGCACCATCCTGGCGACGCGATCGATCACCGTGCAGTAGCGCGCAGGACGGCGGTCCTGCGCGTTCCTGCTATCCTTGGGACAGCGTGAAAATCGGCGCTGTCGAGCTCGCTTCTCCCCTTGCCATCGCCCCGATGGCCGGCATGACCGACACGGCGTTCCGCCGTCTGGTCAAGCGTCATGGCGGCTGCGGCCTCGTTGTCTCCGAGATGGTCAGCTCCGAGGGCCTCGTGCGCGGCATCGATCGCACGCTGGAGTACGCGGAGTACACCGAGGAGGAACGACCCGTCTCGATTCAGATCTTCGGCGGCGACCCCGCGAAGATGGCGGCGGCCGCGCAGGTCGTCGAAGGCATGGGCGCCGACATCGTCGACGTCAACATGGGCTGCCCGGTGCCGAAGATCGCGAAGCACAACGCCGGCTGCAGCCTGATGCGCGAGCCGGCGCACGCGGCGACGGTGATTGGCGCGATGGTGAAAGCGGTCAGCATTCCGGTGACCGTGAAGATGCGCGCGGGCTGGAACGACAGCGACCGCAACGCCCCGATGCTCGCGAAGATGGTCGAGGATGCCGGCGCGTCGGCGATCGCCGTGCACGGCCGCACCGCGCAGCAGAGCTACAGCGGTCTCGCCGACTGGGAGATCGTCGCGCGCATCGCCAGCGAGCTCACGATCCCGGTGTTCGGCAGCGGCGACTGCGTCGAGCCCGAGCAGATCGTTGCTCGCCTGCGATCCGGCGTCCACGGCGTGCTCGTCGGCCGCGGCGTCCTGCGCAACCCGTGGATTCTGGCGCAGGCCAGCGACCTCGCCGCCGGGCGGACGCCGCGGACGGTGACGCCCGAAGAGCGCGGCCGTTTCCTGTTTGACTACATCGAGTTGCTTTTGCGAGAACGCACCGACGAGGCGCGCGCGCTGACCCACGAGCGATGGGTCGTCAACAAGCTGCGCGCGCTCGGCTCGTGGTACACCAAGGGCCTCGAGAACGGCTCGCACCTCCGCACCGCGATCAACAGCGCCGAGTCGCTGCAGCAGGTGCGCGACTCGATCGAGACTTTCTTCTGCTCTGCAGCAGCCAGCCCGGCGGGTTGAGCCTCTTCAGTATCGTTTTCACAGCCTTTTGTATTTTTCTTGACACCGGTTCTCAAAGAGGTAGAATCGGACGTCCACTAACTGACACCTGTGACGATTCGCGTCACACAACCCCCCAAGGTCAACAACAGGGTTGTGTGAAGTCGTTCACAACTGTTACCGGCTGACTCAGAAGCTCCCCCGCTTCGCATCAGCCCTGGCTGGTAACAGTTTTCAGGTTTAACCCTGGACCTGTAAGTCAAAGGGCGAAGCTACGTCTTGGCTAAATACAAGAAAACACACTATTTCGCGCTGACAGGCTGCCTCGTCCTGGCCGCCGCCGTATTGCCCGGATGCCAGCGCCGGCCCGAAACCCGCCGGATCGAGCCCGTTTACGACCCGAAGACGGGGAAGCTCCAGCTCCTCAAGTACGACTCCAACGGCAACGGGGTGATCGACACCTGGAGCTACATGGACGGGGCCCGGGCGGTCCGCATCGATATCGATGCCGACGAGGACGGGAAGATCGAGCGCTGGGAGTACTACGGGCCGAACCAGAAGCTCGAAAAAGTCGGCTTCTCGCGGTCGAACGACGGCAAAGAGGACGCCTGGTCCTACCCGGGGGAGGGCGGCGCGATCGAGCGTATCGAAATGTCGACAAAGCGTGACGGCAAGGTCACGCGCGTCGAGCACTTCAAGGCCGATCGCCTGGTGGCGGCGGAAGAGGACAGCGACCAGGACGGACGCATCGACAAGTGGGAAACCTATGACGGCGATCGGCTCGCGTCGGTGTCGTTCGACACCCAGCATCGCGGTTCGGCCGACCGCCGGCTGATTTACGCGTCCAACGGCACGGCGCGGCTCGAGGTCGATCCCGCGGGCGACGGCCACTTCACGCCGGCGCCGGAGGCCGCGCGCGGGCGCACGCGATGACGTCGGTTCTCTATCTCGGCTGTCCCGCGGGCGAGCGCGCCGACGCCGAGAAAAATCTCAGCGCCGGCCAGCTCTCGGTGGTCTGGGCCGACGATCTCGCCGCCGCGCTCGACACGCTGCAGCGCCGCGAGATGCCGGTGCTGCTCGATCTCGCCCGCGGCGCGGCCGCGCTCCAGCTCGCCCACGATCTCCGAACCCATCGCAACACCACGCTGATGTTCGCGGTGCTCGACGAGCGCCGTCCCGATTTGACGACGGAGGCGGTACTGGCCGGGATGGCGGACGTGTTCCCGCGTCCGCTCGGCGGGCGCCGCGTCGCCAGCGCGATCGAGCGCGAGCAGCGCAACGGATCGCGTGACGGCAATGGCAGCGGCACCCACGTCAGCGACGATCTCTACAGCCAGTCGCCGTCGATGCGCGACGTGATGTCGGCGATTGCCGACGCCGCCGTCAAGCGCGCCGGCGTGCTCGTCCGAGGCGAAGAAGGGACAGGTCGCCAGGTCGTCGCGCGCGCGATCCACCTGCGCCAGCATTTCTCGCCCTCGACGTTCATCACCGTCAACTGCGCCGCCTACGACACCGAGGAGCTCGACGCCGCGCTCTTCGGCGGGCCGGCGCGGTCGCAGGGCTACGGCGACTCGGTCGGCTCGCGCGGCCTCGCGCGCGTCAGCCGCGAGGGGCGGCTGCACGACGCCATCGGCGGCACCATCTACATGCAGAACGTCGCCGACGCGCCGACGCGCGTGCAGGCGCGGCTGGCGCGGGTGCTGCGCGACCGCGAGGTGCTGCTGGTCGAGAGCGGCGAGCCGATCGCGTTCGGCATCCGGCCGATGGCCGGCGTCGATCCGGCCTTCGACCGCGCGGTGCAGGAAGGCCGCGTGCGCGACGACCTGTTCCGGCGCCTGGCGGTGACGCGCATCGACGTGCCGCCGCTGCGCGAGCGGCGCGAAGACATCCCGGCGCTGACCAACTATTTCCTGCGCGAGATCTGCGCGCAGCTGCGGGTGCCGCCGAAGACGGTGTCGCGCGCCGCGCTATCGCTGATTTCGGCGCTGCCGTGGCCGGGTAACGCGATCGAGCTGCGGACGCTGCTCGAGGCGGTGGTCCACGGCCTCCACGGCGGACGCAACATCGGGCTCGAGGAGCTGCTCGCGCACGTGCGCCTCGACGGCGGCTCGGTCGGCCTCGCCGCCAACGGCGGCACGCTGAAGCAGGCGCGCGCGCGCTTCGAGCGGGAGTACATCGCCACCATTCTCGAGCAGCATCACGGGCGCATCAGCGACGCGGCGAAGGCGCTCGGCATCCAGCGCACCAACCTCTATCGCAAGATGCGGTCGCTGCGGGTTACCCAACGGAGGGAGTCGTCGTGACGCGCCCTCGAGTCTTCCTGAACCACTCCGGGAACTTCTTGCTGTCAGGTGAGCACATGCGCCTACTCGCACTTCTGCTGATTCTCGTTCTTGCGTCGCCGGCGTCGCCGCTGGTCCTCACCAGCGCGGCCCAGGCCGAGCTCGCCTCGGTCGGCGGCACGGCCACCTCGTCCACCGGCGAGACGCTGATCAACGCCACCGTGCAGCTGCGCGATCTCGCGACCGGCACGGTCACCAGCACGACGACGAGCTCGTCGACCGGCGCCTTCGGCTTCGCCGCGGTCAACCCCGGCAACTACGTCGTCGAAGTGCTGAACGCGGCCGGCCAGGTGGTCGGCACCAGCGCGTCGATCTCGGTCGCCGCCGGCGCGGCCATCACCGGCGTGACGGTGACGGCCACCGCGGCCGCCGTCGCGGCCACCGCCGCTGCCGCGAGCACCGCGACGATCGTCGCGGTCACCTCCGCGGCGGCCGCCGCCGGCGTCGCCGGCATTGCCGCGGCGAGCGGCCAGGGTGACGCCAGCCCGTCGCGGTGAGCGCGATGTTCGTGCGCCCGCCGCGTCCGTGCTCTTCAACGACTGTCGGGACATCGTCATGCGCCGAATCTGCGTCGTTCTGATGGCTCTTGCGCTCGGTTACCCGGCGACGGCGGCGGCGCAGAGCGACGGTGGACCCGACCCGGCGAAGGTCCGGGTGCGGATCGGCGCGCTGCTGATGAACCCGACGGTGGGCATCGCCAACATCGGCGTCGACGACAACGTGTTCAACGAGAGCGACGCGCTGCAGCCGAAGAGCGACTTCACCTTGACGGTGACGCCGCGAACCGATCTGTGGCTGCAGCTCGGGCGGTCGTGGCTGACCGGCACGGTCGACGAACAGATCGTCTGGTATCAGAAGTATTCGAGCGAGCGATCGACCAACAACCGGTTCCTGGTCGGCTGGCGCATGCCGGCCAACGTCGTGAACATCAACCTCAACGCCAGCTACACGAAAACGCGCGAGCGTCTCGGCTACGAGATCGATCTGCGGGCGCCGCGACAGAACGTCGGCCTCGGCGGCGCGGTCGAGGGCCGGGTCATGTCGAAGACCTTCGTCGGCGTCCGCGCCGAACGCCAGACGGTGGATTTCGACGACACCACGGTCTTCGCCAACGCGCTGCTGCGCGACGAGCTGAATCACGTCACCACCACCGCCGGGTTGACGCTGCGTAATCAGCTGACGCCGCTCACCTCGATCGAATTCACCGGGTCGCGCTCGAAGGACGAGTTCGAGTTCTCGTCGCTGCGAAACTCCGAGTCGACCTCGTTCGGCGGCAGCGTCACCTTCGACCCGCTGGCGCTGATTCGCGGCACCGCCTCGTTCGGCGTCCGCGACTTCAAGCCCGAATCGCCCGACATCCCCGGCTTCACCGGCGGGACGATGGCGGTGGACCTCACCTACACGCTGCTGGGATCGACGCGCTTCACCGTGCGCGCGCTGCGCGACGTGCAGTACTCCTTCGACGTCCGGCAGCCGTACTACCTGCAGACCGGGTTCGACGCCTCGGTGGCGCAGCAGATCTTCGGGCCGGTCGACGCGGTCGTCCGGCTGAACCGCCAGCGGCTCGACTACCGCAATCGCGCCGGCGTGCCGCAGATCGATTCGGACCGCGCCGATTCCGTTCGCTCGTATGGCGTCGGCGTCGGCTACCACTTTGGCGGCGACGTCCGCCTCGGCTTCAACGTGGACAACGTGCGGCGCGACTCCGACATCGCCGTGCGCTCCTATGACGGCCTGAAATACGGCGCGGCACTGACGTATGGCTTCTGATCGTGTTCTCGCGCTCGGCCTGGCGGCGCTGCTCGCCGCGGCCGCCCCGGCCGCCGCACAGGAACCGCCCCGTCCTGCGCCGACGCCGGCCCCGTTCGGGCAGCTGAACATCGGCGTGGTGTCGTTCACCCCGACGCTGCAGCTGCGCAGCATCGGTTTCGACTCCAACGCGCTCGATCTCTCGTCCAGCGAGCCGGTGAAGAGCGACTTCACCGCCACGGTCGAACCCGGGGTCGAGACGCGGTTCACGACGCCGCGGCTGGATGCGCGGCTGGCGAGCACCGTGGCCTTGACCTACTACCACGAGCATGCGAGCGAGCGAGCGGTCAGCCCCAACTTCGCCGCGACCATCGACCACCGGTTGAGCAGCGCGCTGGCGCTCTACGGCAGGGGCAACTTCGGCTTCGTCAAGGAGCGCACCGGCTTCGAGATCGACACCCGGCCGCGCCGCGAGAGCCATTCGGCAACCGCCGGCATCCGCATCGGCCAGCGCAAGATCGAGCTCGACCTCCACGGCACGTATGGCGGCCTGTCGTACGACCCCGAGGCGACGTTCAGGCACGCCAGCATGGCCCAGACGATGAACCACTCCTTCACCGGCGGCGGCGCCGGGATCAAGTACCGGCTCAGCCCGTACACGTCGCTGACCGCGCTCACCGACGTCACCGCGACGCGCTTCCAGTTCTCCCCGATTCGCGATACCAACTCGTACCTCGGCGTCGTCGGCGTCGAGTTCCACCCGCGGGCGATGATCTCGGGCACGGCCGGCATCGGCTACCGGGTGCTGAACCCGCTGTCGGATCAAACGCCGCCCTTCTCGGGCTTCGCGCCCCGCGCCGGTCTGACCTACACGCTGCACGACATCTTCACCGTCAGCGGCGGCGCGCAGCGCGACGTCGAGTACTCGGTCTACGGCGACCGCCCCTACTTCCTCTACACGCTCTATGAGGGCTCGGTGCGCCAGGCCCTGTTCCACCACCTCGACGTCGGCGGCAGCCTGCAATACACGACGCTCGACTACCAGCAGTTTGCGACCGAGGCCGGCGTCTTCCCGTCCTTGCCCACCGAAGTGGTGCGCATGGCGACCGCCAGCGTCGGCGTTCCCATGAAGCGGTTCCGCGTCGGCTGGTACGTGCAGCGGTGGGACCGCGTCTCCGCGGATCGTCCCTACAAGACGATGCGCGCGGGTCTCGAATTGAGTGTCGGCAGGGCCAGTGTGAGCCCGCGCGGCGTGTTCCTGAGCGGGCCGGGACGGTAACGATATGAGCAGCGCACTGATCGTCGTCTTCGCAATGTTCGTGGGTCTGTTCGGGCTCGGCACCGACGCCTCCGCCCAGGCCCTCACCGCGTCGCCCACCGCCTCGGCGCCCGAGACGGTGCCGGACGAATACCTGATCAACGTCCAGGACACCGTCAACGTCACGGTGTGGGAGAACGCCGACCTCACCGGCAAGTTCGTTGTCCAGCCAGACGGTGTGATCACGCTGCCACTCGTCGGCCGCATCAAGGCGGCCGGGCTGTCGGTGCGCAACTTCGAGGCGCAGCTGACCCGCGCCCTCGCCGACGGATTCCTGATCGAGCCTCGCGTCGCCGTCACCCTCGATCAGCAGCGCGGCAGCCGGGTGTTCATCTTCGGCGCGGTCTCGAGTCCCGGCGCCTACGCGATGCCCGAAGGCCAGACGCTGATCGAGGCGCTGGTGCGCGCCGGCTATGCCTCCGCCTCGCAGGTGGTGGTGGTGCGCCCCAAGCGCCCGTCGGCCGGCCCGACGATGCCCGAGAACGCGGGCGACGCCGAGGTGATTCGCGTCAACCTGAAGGAGCTCGAGAAAGACGTCGAGCAGGGATCGCTGGCGCGCAACATCCCGCTGCACGACGGCGACACCATCTTCATCCCGCGCTCCGACCCGACGCGCATTTTCGTCTCGGGTCAGGTGCGCACGCCCGGCGCCTTCTCGATCACCGAGAACACCACCGTCCTGCAGGCGCTGACGCTTGCCGGGGGGGTGACCGAGAGCGCCGCGATCAACCGTCTGCGGATCATGCGTATCGTCGACGGCAAGCAGAAGACCATCAACGCGAAGATCACTGACGTCGTCCAGCCTGGCGATACGCTCGTCGTCCCAGAGAGGTACTTCTAATGTCTCCTCAAGCCCACGGCCGGCCGACGCCCGGCGGTGACTCCCAGGCGGCGCCGCTCGATCTGTTCGGCGCACCCCAGCGCGAGACCCGTCCCTTCATCGACTGGAAGAACGCGGTCCGCATCGTCCGGCGGCGGGTGTGGCCGGCGGCAACCGTCGCGGTCATCGTCTTCGTGGCGGCGGTCGTCCATGCGTTCACCCAGGTGCCGGTCTACGAGGCCAAGGCGCGCATCCTGATCGAAGCCGATCGCGGCAATCCCGCCGGGCTGAAGGATCCGCTCGAGGAGGATCGCTCGTCGGTCACCGACTACCAGACGCAGCTGATGATCCTGCAGAGCCGCTCGCTGGCGCGCCAGACGATGCAGGCGCTGGGCGTGTGGAACCGGCCGATCGCGATGAAGCTCGAGACCGAGCCCGAACGCGGCTCGTTCCCCGCCTTCCTCAAGGCGGCCAACGACGGCGCGAAGAACGTGATGTCGTGGCTGTGGGAGCCGGCCGCCCCGGTGCCGTCGACGGTGCCGCGGCGCGATGCCGACGAGCAGGGCGACGACACCAGCAAGATCGACGAGTTCCTCGCCGGCCTGCGCGTCGCGCCGGTGCCCGACACCCGCCTGGTCGACGTCTACTACACGTCGCCCGAGGCGCCGGTCGCGTCGATGTATGTCAACGCCATCGTCACCCACTTCATCCAGCAGAACGCCGAAGCCAAGATGACGGCGTCGAAGGAAGTGATCGACTGGCTGAACGAGCGCCTGGTCGAGCAGCGGAAGACGCTCGAGGCGAGCGAGGGGGCGCTGCAGCGCTACCGCTCGAAGCACAACATCGTGACCATCGGCGAGCAGGCGTCGCTCTCGGCGCAGAAGCTCACCGAGATGAGCGCCGCGGTGACCAAGGCCAAGACCGACCGCATCGAGAAGGAAGCGATGTTCAAGCAGCTGGAGTCGATCAAGAACGACCCGGCGGCGCTGGAGTCGTTCCCGGCGGTCCTCGCCAACCCGCACGTGCAGGCGGCGCGCAGCGAGCTGATCGCGCTCAAGCGCCAGCAGGCGCAGATCGCCGAGAAGTTCGGCCAGCGCCATCCCAACCGGATCAAGATCGACGACCAGGTGCAGTCGGCCGACGCGCGGCTCAAGGCCGAGATCGCCCAGGTGCTGAGCGCGGTGCGCAACGAGTTCGCCGGCGCCCGCGCCGCGGAAGAAGCCCTCGATCAGACGCTCGAAGTACAGAAGCGCGACACGCTCCTGCGCAACGGCGACGACGTCGAGTTCGTCCTGCTGCAGCGCGACGCCGAGAGCAACCGCGCCATCTGGCAGAGCCTGCAGCAGCGGGTCAACGAGTTCGCGGTCACCCGCGAGCGCCGCAACAGCAGCGTCCGCATCGTCGACGCCGCTGAGGTGCCCAAGGTGGCGCTCGCCGAGACGGTGCGCAAGAACCTGCGCTACGGCGCGCTCGGCGCCTTCTTCCTCGGCCTCTGCGTCGCCTTCTGCCTCGAGTACTTCGACAGCCACGTCAAGACGCCGGAGCAGATCAAGACCGAGCTCGGGCTGCCGTTCCTCGGCCTGGTGCCCCTGGTGAACGCCCGCGAAGTGGTCGGCTCGCCGCTGGTCGGCGCCGACGTCAACGACCGCGCCGGCATCCCGCCGGGCTTCGGCGAGTCGTTCCGGAAGCTGCGCACCAACGTGCGCCTCTCGATCCCGGACGACCACACGCAGCCGCTGCTGATCACCAGCGCCGGCATGGGCGAAGGCAAGACGGTCGTCGCCAGCAACCTTGCGACCACGCTCGCGCTGTCGAACCAGCGGGTGCTGCTGATCGACGCCGACCTTCGTCGTCCGCGGCTGCATCGGGTGTTCGAGCTGCCGCAGGAGCCGGGGCTGTCGAACCTGCTGGTCGGCGAGGTGGTCGCCTCGCAGGTCGTGCAGAAGACGAACATCCCGGGCCTGCTGGTGCTGACGAGCGGCACGGTGCCGCCGAACCCCTCGGAGCTGCTCGAATCGAAGCGGTTCAAGGATTTCCTGTCGCAGCTGAGCCAGCACTTCGACTGGGTGTTGATCGACTCGCCGCCGGTGCTGCCGGTGACCGACGCCATGGTGCTCTCGCAGATCGTCGCCGGCGTCGTCCTGGTCGTGTCGGCTGATGCGACGCCGCTGCAGGCGGCGCGCACGGCAGTCGACCAGCTCGACGTCGCCCGGGCGCGCATCCTCGGCGCGGTCCTCAACCGCGTCGACCTCGAACGGCGCGCCTACTATTACGCCCAGCACTACAGGGAAGAGGACGAACGGTATTACAGCCGCGCCGCAACGCCGGCCTGATGGAGCTGCATCGTGGCTGCCACACGCACCGCTCGTAGCCGTTCGGCCCGGGAACAACGCCCGCAGCGTTTGCTGCGCGCGGTTGAAGCGGGCTCGGCCCGCGCCGCCGCCGCCGCCGTCCCCAAGTTCGGCGTCGGCCCGAAGCGCCAGGAGCTGCTCTTCGCCCAGTCGGTGCTGCTCGCCGATCTCGGCGTGCTGGTCGCGAGCTTCTTCCTGGCGTATGTGCTCCGCACCCAGGCGTGGTGGTCGAGCGAGCTGCTGCCGCTGCGCGAGTTCGTCTGGGTGCTCGGGCTGATCATCGTGCTGTGGCCGATGCTGGCGCGCTCGGTCGGCCTCACCGACTCGCACACCTATCTCTGGCCGCGCCGCATGTTCCTGCTGACGGCGCGCGTGCACGTCATCGGCGGCCTCGCGCTCCTCAGCACGCTCTACATGCTGCGCGCCGTCGAGGTCAGCCGGTTGTTCATGCAGACCTTCCTGGTGGTCAGCGGCGTCGCGTTCGTCGGCGAGCGCGCGCTGATCCGCCGCCTGATGGTCCGCAGCACCGCCGGCCGCAGCCCGTACGGCCGCCGCACGCTGGTCGTCGGCACCACCGCCGCCGCCGCGCAGTTCCAGCGGCTGCTGATCATGCGCCCGCACTGGGGCAGCGAGATTGCCGGCTTCCTCACCATCGACGGGCCTCTCGATCAGATCTTCTGCGACAAGCCGATCCTCGGCCGCCTGCGCGACCTCGAGGCGCTGCTCGACGCGATGATCGTCGACGACGTGGTGCTGGCGGCGCCGCTCGAGGAGGCCGAGGTCAACCAGATGGTGCAGACCTGCGCCGACCGCGGGTTGACCTTCCACACGCTGGTGCACGTGCCGGCGCCGCCGCAGGCGCGGCCCTACGCCGAATCGCTCGGCAACGGCATGTACCTGATGTCGCTCGAGCGCACGCCGCAGAGCGTCGTGCCGCTGCTGGTCAAGCGGGTGGTGGACGTCATCGGCGGGTTGATTGGCGTCCTGCTGTTCGGCGTCGCCTATCTGATCGTCGCGCCGCTCATCAAGCTGACCTCGCCTGGCACGGCGCTCTTCAAGCACACGCGCGTCGGCCAGAACGGCCGCCTCTTCGTCCTCTACAAGTTCCGGACGATGCGGGCGGATGCCGAGGCGCAGAAAGCGGCGCTCGCTGCCGCGAACACGATGCGCGGCCACGTCTTCAAGCTGCGCCAGGACCCGCGGATCACCGGCGTCGGGCGCGTGCTGCGCCGCTTCTATCTCGACGAGCTGCCGCAGTTCTGGAATGTGCTCAAGGGCGACATGAGCCTGGTCGGCCCGCGGCCGCCGCTGCCCGAGGAAGTCGCCGCCTACGCGCCGTATCACCGCCGCCGCCTCAGCGTCCGTCCGGGCATCACCGGCCCGTGGCAGGCGCGCGGCAACGGCGTCGTCGCCGATTTCGAGGACATCGTCCGGATGGAATGCGACTACATCGACCAGTGGTCGCTGTGGCTCGACGTCGTGATGATGCTCCGCACCTTCTCGACCGTCGCCCGCATGGCCGGTCAGTAGGACCCCCGGCATTTCCCCGGCTTTACCGAACGTCCCTCCTGGTCAGGTTTTTCGTTCAGCCCGTCACCGTGGAAGCTACGCGTCCGGAACCGTTCGAAATCGTCCTGCGGCCCGACACCGGCTGGCGGAGCGCCGAGCTCGCCGGGCTCTGGCAGTATCGCGACCTGCTGTCGCTGCTGGTGTGGCGCGATTTCGTCTCGAAGTACAAGCAGACCGTCCTCGGCCCGCTGTGGTTCATCGTCCAGCCGGTGGCGATGACGCTGGTATTCACGGTGATCTTCGGCAAGATCGCCGGGCTGTCGACCGATGGACTCCCGCCGGTGCTGTTCTACCTGTGCGGACAGCTCGGCTGGAACTACTTCTCGCAGACCTTCACGTCGAACTCCACCACGTTCGTCACCAACTCGGCGCTGTTCAGCAAGGTGTACTTCCCGCGGCTCGTCGTGCCGGTCGCGGCGCTGGTCAGCAACCTGATCGCGTTCACGATTCAGTTCGCGACCTTCGTCGGCTTCTACCTGTATTTCAAGTACGTGCTGCACGCCGGGGGCTTTGCGGCCGGCTGGATGGTGACGCTGCTGCCGTTGCTGGTTCTGCAGACGGCGCTCCTCAGCCTCGGCGCCAGCCTGGTGATGTCGGCGGCGACGGCGAAGTACCGCGACCTGACGCACCTCAGCGCGCTGCTGCTGCAGATCTGGATGTACGCGACGCCGGTGATCTATCCGCTCTCGAAGTTCCCCGCAGACTGGCGGTGGATCGCGGTGCTCAACCCGATGACGCCGATCGTCGAAGCCTTCCGCCTGGTGCTGCTCGGCACCGGCACCGTGCAGCCGCTCGATCTGGCCGTGTCCATCGGCACGACAATGGTGCTGCTGGCCGCGGGGCTGGTGCTCTTCGGCCGCATGGAAAAGACGTTCGTCGACGTGGTGTAGCGCGATGAGCCTGCCGATGATTGCCGCGCGGAACGTATCGAAGGCGTATCGCCTCGGTTCGATCGGCGCGACCTCGCTCAAAGAGGAGCTGTCGCGGCTCTGGGCCCGGGCGCGTGCGCGGTCGCCGCGGCCGGCGGCCGACGAGTTCTGGGCGCTGCGCGATGTGTCGTTCGACGTCCAGCCCGGTGAAGTGGTCGGCATCATCGGCCGCAACGGCGCCGGTAAGTCGACGCTGCTGAAAATCCTGTCAAG
>Ga0207675_100001578_pt1 | contig 22798 bp, 14 predicted proteins | sample KBSSwiS42_FD_184305 | JGI IMG/M metagenome (GOLD analysis project Ga0207675, IMG submission 184305) | Switchgrass rhizosphere microbial communities from Kellogg Biological Station, Michigan, USA - KBS Switchgrass S4-2 (SPAdes) (version 2) | ecosystem: Host-associated > Plants > Roots >...
AATGTTCCGCGCCTTGGTACGTGTACAGCCCCAGCCCCAATTGTTTGATTCGACGCAGACGTTGGAATTCCGGCGCATCGATTAGCCGAACGATCAATCGGCCCTCGGCGTCGTCGCGCAGAGGAATGATGTTGTGGACGGGGTCGCGGTAGATTCGTTGGGACAATTCTGCGCGCCTAAATTACGGAAATTAAGGAGCGCAGTCTATCACACGGTTTGCTGAGCGATGATGCGACGGAGTTCATCTCAAGATTTGCGGCGGCACCATGCGTAAAAGCACCTGAGTATTGGCGAGCAGCTTTAGACTCTTCGCCTTAGTGGCGATGATTGTCAGCGGCGGCGGAATGCTGAGGTTCCAAGAGATCTCGACATTCTCATACCCAATCGCCCCTTGTGAGTCTTCCCTCAACAACAGACCGGATTCTGAAGCGCCTTTGAATTCGGCAGTCGCGACTGCTGCATTCGAATTCGCTTTGCTGCTGGGCTGTAACGTTCCGGAAGAGCTAGCACTCGAAGTTCGCGAGCCGACCATTTTTGGCTCATTTGAATGCATCATCGCGTACGTTGGATCATCCGGGAGTGGCGTCTGCGGCGCGGCGATGGCGGCGATGATACCTTGCAGATGGATGTCGCCGTTTTTCAAAATCGCTCTATCAATCGCAATCGCCAGGAATGTCTTCGGCTCTTGTTTGTCTTTATTAATAACGTTGGCGAGGTAACCCATGATCTTCGTGCCTTTTGGAATCATGACTACCGTACCAACGGTGATGTCATTTAGTGTTTGCAGTGTGATTTCGTCACCTTTCGCTGCGATCTTTGAATCAATTGCCGCGGTGAGAGTCGCAAAGACTCTTGTCACCGGCGGCTGATCGTTAGATTGGGCGCTCAGCGTAGTGCAGCCAAGCGCGAACGCAAGAAACAGAAACAAAACTGAACGGAAGGACTTCATTGAAAGAAAGAGGGCGGCAGTAGTTCTGCCGCCCTAAGATTACCGCAAGCCGGAAGCTTTCAGAAGCTCCATCTAACACCAATTTCGGCCGACAAGCTATGCGGCACCGTTACGCCAGTCGGAGTAATAAAGTTGCTGGGCGTCGCGAAGTTTGTCTGGCGAATATCAGTAACGAAGTTGTTGCCGAAATTCGCGCGATTAGTCAGATCAAAAACCTGGAAGATCGCTTGCAGGTTGTTATGTTCACCAAATTTGAAGTTCTTGGTGACGCGCGCATCGAGTTGGAAATAGGGTTGACCCCGTAAATCATCGAACGGCGCGAACGTGCATTGGCCGGCGCGGAGACAGTTGCGGAACTTGACCGCGTTTGCAGCCACCGCAGGATCGCCGAAAGCCGTAAGTGTCGCGCGCAGGTCGTCTGGTGACGCGGTGAATACGACGACGTGCGACGTTCCACGTCCGCCGCCAACTCCCTGGATGTCAACGGCACCGCCATAGCCCGCTGTGTACGGCCGTGCCGATTCCCATTGCATGATGGGCGCGACCTGAAATCCTCCCGGCAGGTTGACCACACCGCTCATCGAGAATCTGTGGCGCGTATCGTTCGGCGTGGGACCGAGTTCATAAGGAGCGAAATAGTTGAAAACGTCCCATGCCCGGTTGCGGAATGCGGCGGAATTTCCGTTGTAAGCCAGCGCGCGAGCCATGGTGTACGTGGCATTCACCGTGAAGTGGTTATGCAAACGGCGGCGATAGGAAATGTTCATGCCGTCATATCGCGAGCGACCGACGGACGCTTCCAAATCCACGCGACCCAGCACTGGTTGACCAGCTGCCTGGAGCGCGGCCGTCAGCGGCCGGGATGTAATTTCATTGCCGCCCGCGTCGAGGAACATTCGCCGCGTAGGATTGATGTTGATGGTCTTGGATTCATGCAATCCCAGGATATGCGTATACTCAAACTCAAGAACTGAGTATGAGTTGAGTTGCCACGCGTATCCGAGATTCCATTGCTGCGTCACTGGATTCTCGTAATCGGGGTCCATGATGCGCCCGGTTGAATTCGCGGGCAGCTGGGTTGGCGGCGGTGGAATAGTGGGCAATGGATCGATGCCAAAACGCCAGTTCGAAAGAAGGATTCCCGTTCCGGGCACGATGTCACCACTGGCGATGCTAAACACACTCACGAAGATCGTCGGGTTGATCTGCTGAATCATGAACAGCGGTATGTTTAGAAATGTCTGGCCGTAGTAAAGTCCATAGCCACCTCTCAGCAAGTGACGACCGCTGCCCGTCATGTCCCAGGCAAACCCAACGCGCGGGCTAAAATCCTTATTGACGTCGTGCGGCAAGGAGGCGGCGGCGGGGTGGTTGATCGCTTTTAGAACCTGGTAGGTTCGGCTTTTTTCCTGCGCCTGTGTCCCAATGAGGTTGTAGTCCTTGTCCCAACGAACACCAAGATTCAGCGTCAGGTTGCGTCGGGCTCTCCAGTCGTCCTGGAAGTAGAGGCCAAGCATCTTCGCGCCGCCGGGCAAATCGAAATATGGGTTACCGGCCGTAGCGGTCATTCCCCCAACCAGTCCGGCAGTGGAAAACCCCTGCGGTAGCGCCAGGATGGCACTGGGTAACTTGGTGAAATCGATTTCCAGCGTAGGATTGAATTCGAAGAAACCGCCCAGCTTTGGTTCCCACAAATAGTCCACGCCCGTTCGGAAAGTGTGATTCCCACGATTGATCGACAGGTCATCCTTGAACTGGTATTTGATCTGGTAAGACTGTTGCGGCACGTTCACGTTTGTCCCAAAGCCAATGCCGGTTGGGAAGGTGAACGTGGTGGTCTTTTTCTCGCTATCGATGAGGTTATTCCAGTATTGATAGCCGGCAGTAAATGCGTTATTCACGTGCGAGCTAAGCGCCGAGTTCAACGTGAAGTTGCCGATGATCAGCCGGTTGTGCGTGAAGTTTCCTTGCGTCAAATCAACACGTCCGTTCGCCTGATCGTTAAGGCCGAGGTTCGTCTGATCGCTGTAGCTCAGAAAGAAGCTGTGATTCGAATTGATCACATGATCGACGCGCGCATTGACCCGCCAGTCTTTGTAAGGGGTTGGCAGAAACTGCGCCGGCTGAGCTCCTAAAAACTGGACTAGTTGCAACTCGGCAAACGCGTCCGAGGCGACCGGAATCGTGGTGGCTTCCTTCTGATGCTCGAGCGCAAAGAAGAAATAGGTGCGATGATTGTCGTGATGGCTTGGAGGGCCTTCGCCGAAACGAGGGAAGTAGAGCGGGCCGCCTATCGAGCCGCCCCATTGTTTCCGATTGAACGGCGGCTTCGATTCAATTGAAGTATTGCTCGGCGACACCTCGCTGGCATTCAGTTTCTTATCGCGCACAAAGTAAAACACGGAGCCGTGGAATTCATTGCCGCCGGCTTTCGTTACGACGTTGACCGCGGCGCCTTCACTGCGACCGTTGACCGCTGAAAAACGGGCTGTGCTGATGACAAATTCCTGAATAGCCTCCAGCGGAAACTGCATTACCGGCCCGCCAACCGTGTTGTCTTTGTTATCGATGCCGTTGACGGTGACGTTAACGTTACGGCCGCTCGAACCATTGATACCGAAGACCGAGATGCGGCGTTTTGTCGGATCATACGAATCGACGGGCTTCGCTCCGGGCGCCAAATAGGCGAGGTTCCCTAAGTCGCGTCCGTTGAGCGGTAGATCCTGCACATCGCGTGGCGTGATATTCATGCCGACGTCGGTTTTCTCTTTGCTCACGAGCTCGGTTTCGGCGGTCGTAATCGTTACGCTACCGGTCACGCCCGCCGGTTGCATCGTGACGTCCAACGTATTTGTCTGACCGACGAGCACCTCGACGGAGTCGGAACTAGCGTCAGCGAATCCGGTCTTGGTGACTTTGATCTCATATCGGCCAGCGGCCAAAAGGTCGAACTTGTACTGGCCTGACTCGCCTGTCTCAAGCGTACGACTCTGACCGGTGGCTTTGTTGGTAATCGTCACGGTCGCGCCTGGAACAAGCGCACCATCTTTGTCAACCACGGTTCCGCCCAGCGATGCGCTGGCGGTTGCCTGGCCTAAGGCGATTGTCGTGGCTCCGAATACACACAGAGCCACCACAATCAGACGCATTGAAAATGTACTTACGTCCAATCGCATTGGGGTCTCCTTTCGCAAGCAGAAACAGGTTTGAGAGAACGTCGTCTTGACGAGCGAGGGCGCTGCCACGATAGCACGCCGATCTTTCATGTCAAGACGTTTTCCGTCGGATCTACAAAAAAACAAAGTCACCGCATGTCTGCTGCGAGCTTGGCGTCATCGCGCAGAGGAATGATGTTGTGGACGGGGTCGCGGTAGATCCTTTGAGACAACTTCGCGCTCTATTTATCTGAGGAGTATTGGACGGCGGCAGTCTAGCACAGCGCGTTGAACAACGAGATGCAGAACTCAGGTAATCCCTGATAAGCGATTTTCAACTTTCTGAGGAAAACCAAAAATTCGGATTTGCAATAATTCACTCCATTCAAATTAACGGTGACATTTTCAAGCCTCACCAGGCCATCTCATTTGGCATCATCATTGCTTCGTCGAATCGCGAGTCTCCTTCGGTTTCAACACTACGACGCTCGGCATGCGCAGGCGAGAAATTCCTGGAGATGGCACTAGTCATAGCAGGTGCATTCAGCAACCGTCTTCATCGAGGCATTCGGCAACTACCTCAGCCAATGTTCGAGCTGCTCACACTCTCAGAAAGGAAACAAAACAAATGAGACTACCCTACATGCTGGTTTTTGCGATCTGCATCGCGCTCGGTTCTCTGCCAGCGTTTGCCCAGGAGCCGACGGGCGGTATTGAAGGCAGTGTCACGGACCCGCAAGGCGCCGTGGTCCAAGGCGCTACGGTTACCGTCCGCAATACCGCGACGAACTTGACGCGCAACGCGACGACGGGAGACAACGGTCAATATCGTCTCTCGCAACTTCCGCCAGGCATTTACGAAGTAAAAGTCGCGGCGGCGAACTTTAAGACGTCAGTCGCCAGTGAGATAAAGGTCGAAGTCGGAAGGAATTCGGCACTCGACGTTAAGCTCGAAATCGGTGGCGGTACTGAGATAGTAAATATTGTCGGCGGCGCTGAGGCTCAGATTGAGCGAACCGACAACGTTGTGGCCGGCGTCATCGGCACACAACAAGTTCAGAATCTTCCTTTGAATGGAAGAAACTTTCTTGACCTGGCCCAGCTACAACCAGGTGTCGAAAAAGTTGAAGGCGGAAGTTTCGATCCGACGAAAGCCAACTACACCGGCGTTTCGATCGGCGGACAAGCCGGACGCTCAGCGCAGATTTCGGTCGATGGCGGCTCAGTCGTCGACAACGTAGTCGGCACGACGGTGCAAAACTTCTCGCAGGAGATCGTGCAGGAGTTTCAACTCGGGATTTCGAACGTTGATGTTTCCACCGGTGCATCAGGCACTGGTTCCGTCAACATCGTTTCGCGATCGGGCTCGAATCAATTTCACGGTAATGGTTACGTCTATTGGCGCGATGACAAGTTTGCGGCTTTTCCCGGACTGTCGCGATTAGACGCGGCCAACGGCATTCCGCCACTCGCGCAGGCCGACCGCGTTCCGTTTGATCGCGAACAATACGGCGGCACGTTAGGTGGGCCCATCAAGAAAGACAAATTGTTCTTCTTCACTAATGTTGAGCGCAATCACCAGGACGGTTCCGCGTTACACAATCCGCCGGAAGGGCCATCATTCGCCGGCTTCACGGCGAATCCGTTTCGCGAAACGCTCTTCACCGGCAAAGTCGATTGGGTCTTCAGCAGTCGCACGACTGTCAGCGGCCGTTATTCTTACGATGACAACTTCCAGCAGACCCCGTTTGCGCAAGCCACCGGTATCACGCCGCGTCAGTCGGCCTCGGGGATTTTTCAGACAAACGATCAGCTTGTCTCAAACCGCGCGCATAGCGTCGTAGCCAACGTCAATCACTCGTTCAACTCGACGCTGACCAATAACTTTGTTTTTAACTTCGTCGACTTTTCGAACGTAATTGATCCGGCGACGGTCGGCTTTCCGGAGATTCGCATCCTTGGATCGCAGCTTTGGAAGTCGGGCACGAACTACATCACGCCTCAGTCGACCTTCCAGGAGCGGTATCAATTCCGCGATGACCTGACAAAAATTTGGGGCAATCACACTTTCCGCTTCGGTATCGATTACGAGCGGACTTCGATCAACGGGCAGTTTGCATTTGCCAAACCGGCCCGTATCCGCCTCTTCGATCCTTCGACGCCGGGTCTGACCGCGCCGGTGACCGAAGCTGAGTTCCTCGCTTATCCAGTCCGCGACATCTCAATGGGCATCGGCAACGATATCCTGCCGTTCGCTTCTGATGCCAGCGACACGCTCAATCATCGGTGGCAGCCTTATTTCAACGACTCGTGGAAGTTAAGACCAAACTTCACTCTGAACCTCGGACTCGCGTACCGGTACGACACTAATCTTTGGAACCACGACCTTGGCCACCCGGCGATCATCGCGCCGCTATTCGGCAAAGGTACGGCGCCCAGTCCGCGCGACACTAACAACTGGTCGCCGCGGATGGGTTTCGCGTGGGACATTGGCGGAAAAGGCCGCACCGTTGTTCGCGGTGGAGTGGGTATGTATTACGACACTGCCATCGACAATTTGCGGTTGTTTGAGCGCGCTGACCTCGGCCGGCCCGGTTCAGAACTGTTCCTGATCGGCACCGATCTTCGGAGCCCGCTACTACCAGGTGGCGACGGTCGGTTCAGCCTCGGCCAATTAACTCTGGCGCAGGCACTAGCAATTGTGCCGGCAGTCCGGGCGAACGTTGAAGCCAGCATTGCATCCTGCACTCTACCGACGGGCATCGAGTGTGAAGACCAATTAGGTCTCGCGCCTTCCGGACCGCTGTTCTCGACAGAGTTTCAGGTTCCGTATTCACTGCAGTACAGCATTGGTGTGCAGCGCGAACTGCCGTGGAAGATGCTGCTCCAGGTCGATTACAACTATCGCAAGGGTGTTCACGAAGTCTTTACCTATGACGCCAATCACTTCTTCGATCTAAACGGTGGGCCACGCACGGCTTTCGGCAACTCGGTGCCATACGCCGACTCGTCGGGCTTCTCAACATACCAGGCGATGCTCCTGCGGCTCGACCGCCGTTTCTCGAACGGTTTTCAAATGACCGTCAGCTACGCCCTGTCACGGTTCAAGGCGTTCGGTGGCGACACGCTCGGTTTAGGCGCGACTCTTACCGATCTGAACGATTTCCGAAAAGAGTTCGGCCCGGCGGGACTCGATCGCACGCACCGTTTTGTCGTTAGTGCCATCTACGACTTGCCATTTGGACGTAACACAAACAGTGCCTTCAAACGCCACGCGCTTGGCGGTTGGCAAGTGTCGTTGATCTCGACCGCGTTTAGCGGCCAGCCATTCAGCGTCTTTCTGCCGAACTTTGTCGACCTGTCGCGTTCGGGGACATTCCAGACGTATTTGCCTGGGACTGGCGAAGGTTCACTCGGCCGCAGCGTCAGAAGCGTTGCCGCATTGAACGCGCTGATTGACGCTTACAACACGAGCATTCCGCATCTGGGTGAACCGTGCGACGTCGATCCCGCCGTTCGGTGCGATGCGGGCGACGCGTCTGATCCGAACTTCTTCTTTCACGATCAGATCAATCCTTTGGAGCACGTACCGAACGACACGCTGCTCGGCAGTGATTCGCTGATCTCGCAAGACCTGCGAGTCACCAAGACGTTCAGTTTTGGCGAACGCGTGAAACTCGATCTGATTGGCGAGGTTTTCAACCTTTTCAATATCGCGAACCTAACGACGGGCGGAACGCAGGGTTTCACGCTGAATGAAGTGGGAACGCCCGGCAATCCGATCGCCCCCTCCGAACGCACGACGAGTGTGTTCGGCACCGGCGGTCCTCGTGCGTTCCAGTTCGCGGCCAAGGTCCGCTTCTAGTACTGGCTCTGACGAGCGCACAAAGTGGCGGGACGTTGCTCTTTTGATCGACGTCCCGCTCTTTGTTTCGTGAACTGTTAGTGTTCCCGAAGATTTCGCGTGAACCAAATACCCGTGCTGCGCAGACGCTTCCGAATCCACGCGGTGATGTTCGTCCTGCTTTTTGCGGGTTCGGCCCTCGCGCAAGGCGGCAACAGCATCCGCGGGAAGATACGTGACGCGAACGGCAACAACGTGCCGCGTATCACCGTAGATTTACACACAGGCACGGGCGGACAAATCGATCAAACAACCACGAACAACGAAGGAGATTTTTTCTTCGGAGGTCTCACCGACATTAGTTATGTCGTTGCTATTCATGCCGCTGATTACGCACCGGTAAGTGAGCCGGTCGAGTTCACCATCCGCGCGGGGCGCGATGTGCCGGGCGAAATGCGCACCGTTGAGATTACGCTCATCGCGAACGAACGGTCACGCACGCTCAAGGCGGGAGTGACGTTCGTTCAGAATGTTCCCCCGGCGGCGCGCGATGCTTTCGAGCATGCAAGAAAGTCTCTCGCAGACGGGCGGAGCGAGGAGGTTCAAAACTTCCTGACGACCGCGATCAAAATCTTTCCTGACTACTTTGACGCTCACTTCATGCTGGCAAACGAGTTTATCAAGAGCGATCACCTGGATGACGCGATCAAAGAACTGAACGAGGCGCAACGCATCAACGCCAAAGATGATCGCGTGTGGTATCTCTTCGGCACAATTCTCATGCGACAAGGAAAGTATGCCGTCGCAGCCCGCGTCTTTGCGGAAGCAGCGCGACTCAGTCCACTCGATGCGGATTATGTATTCATGCAAGCTGTGTCTTTGTTGAATCAGGCCGTGATCACGGAACCAACTTCAACTCAGGCAAAAGAAGTTCGTACCTATTTTTTCACCGAAGCTGAGAAGGCTTTTCTGCGAGCCTACGACGTGAGTGGAAGAAAGATGCAAACTGTTCATCTGCAACTCGCTCGACTGTACGAGAAGCGGGGTGACCGCGCGCGCGCAGCCGGCGAACTGGAGGAGTACCTTAAGAAATCTCCCGACGCCAAGAACGCACCCGCCATCCGCGAGGCCATCAAGAAATTGAAGACAGCCCCTTAGCCCCGTCACTTTTTTCGGAATTTCGGAGTAAAACCGAAATTTCGGATTTACAAATGGCCGTAGAGTGGCCAAAATCGAAGGATTTCGCACTCCCACGACAGGGTCTGCTATGGCACCGTCATTGCTTCAAAGGTCGCGGAATTTACTCTTTGCGGATGACCGGGATGATAAATGACATAGTTGCCAACGTAAGGCACGCCGCGATGCCGCTATTGAATCAGGAATGATTAGGCTGATCTTTCGACCTGAGCGATTAGCCAGTGAATTGAATTCAATTAACTCGGAGCCGGTTTTAGGCTTCAAAGAAAGGAAACAAAAGATGAGAAAAGTTTTGATGTTCGTTTTTGCGATGTGCCTGGCGCTGTTCGCAGTTAACGCCATGGCACAAACCGCAACAACGGGTTCCATCGAAGGCAACGTGCTGGATCCGCAAGGTCATGCAGTTCCGAATGCGGCCATCACGGTAACTGGAGGGAACTTGCTCTCGCCGTTAACGGCGACGACAAACGATCAGGGCCACTACACCGTCTCTCAAGTTACGCCCGGTAGATACACCGTGACGGTTGCAGCGACGGCAGGTTTTGCCGAAGCCTCGAAAGAGAATGTAGAGGTCAATCTCTCCAAGACAAGCACCGCAGATATTTCAGTTCAGATTCTGGGTGCGTCGGCCTCGGTGACCATTACCGACACGTCCGGTGCGGCGATCGATCCAACATCGACGACGCGCGGCACCAACGTTTCGACCGATCAGTTTTCGAACTTCCCGACTGCGCGTACAGTCCAGGGGCTTTACACAATCGCGCCGAGCGTTGTTCGTTCGGGCTTGCGTGATGCTTCAGGCCGCGAGCGCGATCCCTCGGTTAGTGGATCGTCAGGACCTGAGAATAACTACATCCTCGATGGTGTGAACACGACCGACCCGGCATTCGGCGGATCGGGCGCGAACCTGCCGTTCGAGTTTGTGCAGGAAGTTGAAATCAAGACCGGTGCGTACGGCGCAGAATACGGCCGCGCCACTGGCGGTATCTTCAACGTTCTGACCAAGAGCGGTGGTAACGAGTTTCACGGTGACTTGTTCGGCTACGTCACCAGCAAGGGCCTCGTTCGCGAAACGAAGAACTTCCCGTTCACCGGTTCAGCCCAGAATGGCTTCTCGGAAGCCGACCTCGGCGGTGACATCGGTGGTCCAATCATCAAGAACAAGCTGAGCTTCTTCGGCGCGTTCAATCCCCAACAACGCAAGAACTATTACCTGACGCAAACGTTTCGTACAGACGCCGACAACAAGGTCAAAACGCCGTTCTACGCCGGCAAGTTGACGTGGCAGATTAGCCAGAACCACGTTTTCAACTTCTCGACGTTTGGAGACTTCACGAAGATCGAAGGCTTCCTGGCGACCGGTGCGCTGACGAACGTTTCGGGTTTTGGCGATAACATCGATGCGTTCCTGGGCAAGCAGGAGACCGGTGGTCACAACTACGCTTTCCGTCTGAACTCGACTTTCCGGCCGACCTGGGTCGGTGAGTTCATGGTCGGTCTTCACTTCCAACGCGCGAACACCATTCCGCTTGCAACTGGTCTGGCTGCGCCATTGATTGCCGACAACTTCGCAGTGCTAAAGAACGGCTCGGTGCTTACGCCCGTTCAAACTGGGGTGAATGGACCTACGTCCACTGGTTTCATTGATTTCGTTGATGGCCGTGGGGGCACACTGCAGCGGAATTTCATCCGAGGCCCGGGTTTTGGCTTGTTCTCGACGCAGGACCGCAACCGTTACGAAGGGTCCGCGAAGCTCCAGAACATCTACGGACGTCATACGATCAAGTATGGCTTCGAATGGTTCCGGAATATTTACAACATCAACACGCTGTCCAGCGGCCCGGCGATCACCTACGCGAACCCGTTGGGTATCGTTCCTGGTAACTCGAGCGCGACACCGATCAACTCGGTTAACGGCATGCGCATCACCAATAACTGGCTGGTATGTACTACTCGCACCGGTGCTATCACCTGTCCGAGTCAAGCAGGTGTCGACCGTGCCAGTCTTATTCCAGGTGCCACCCTCGCAGCTCTAGGTTTGACTGTGAATCCAGTTGCAACCGCCATCACCACGTCAGAGGCATTCAACAATCCGTTCATGCTTCGCAACACCACTCGCGTTCGTGACTTTGAGTTGGTGGCCGACACCTACACGGATGTCGAAGGCTTCTACATTCAGGACGACTTCAAGATCTCCAAGGACGTGCAGTTCAACTTCGGACTGCGCTGGGACTTCCAGCAGGCGTACGGCGCCGGCAACGTTACGTACCTGAAGCTTAACAACTTCAAGGACAACACCCAGCCGCGTCTCGGCCTGATTTGGGATTTCACCGGCAATGGCCGAGGCAAGATCTCCGTCAACTTTGCTCGTTACCTCGAAACACCGATTCCGCTCGACGTGAACGTTCGCGCCGGCGGTGGTGATTCGCAGACCGACAAGAACTTCAACGTCAACCGTCTGAACGCCCCGGCTGGTTCCACGATTGCAAATGGCTTATTTGTTAATCTGGGCGCCGAAGCGACTCCGATCGATGAGGATCTGAAGCCGCAGACGGTTAACGAAGCATCTGTCGGTATCGAATACGAGATGGTCAAAGACCTCGCGATAGGCGTCCGCGGCGTTTATCGTACGCAGGGTTCGGTGATCGAAGACGGTTCATTTGACGATGGCAACAGCTACTTCCTGTTCAACCCAGGCGAGAGCGCCACTGAGCGTGCGGCTTGCGCGAACCCGGCCGTTGGCTGTTTCGGTCGCGCTCGTCGTTACTATCGCGCAGTGGAGTTTAGCGCTACGAAGAGATTCACGAACAACTATCAGTTCATCGCTTCGTACGTGTACTCGAGCCTGATTGGTAACTACGAAGGTCTGTTCCGTAACGACAACGGGCAGTCTGACCCGAACATCACTTCGCTGTTCGACCTGGTCAGCCTCCTGACGAACCTTTACGGACGTCTGCCGAACGATCGGCCGCACGTCTTCAAGTTCAACGGCAGTTACCGCACCCCGTGGAAGTTGGTCGTTTCCGGCAACTTCTACGCCCAGTCCGGTATTCCGTACAACCAGTTGATTCCGCACCCCGTGTACGGAAACAACGAAGGTTTTGCGGTGCCCCGTGGAACGGCGATCGTCCCGAACACCGGGGCGACCGTGCCGGGTGGTTCTGCTGGCGTCGAAAGCGCCATTGGAAACAACCGCACTCCGTTCACCACGAACTTGGACCTCGGAGCTTACATGCCGATCAAAATCGGTGAGAACAAGGAACTGCGTTTCACTGCTGATTGGTTCAACGTCTTCAATAACCAGCGCGCTTTGACGCTGGATCAGACGTTCTCACTCAACAGCGGCGTCGCCGGAGTACCAGCAGTCCCGAATCCGTTCTACGGTTCGGGCCTGATCTTCCGGTTCCCGTCTTACTTCAGATTCGGCGCCAGGTTCCAGTTCTAATACTGGCAGCTTAACGTGCCCGCGAAAGCAGACACGTTCACTTTGCAGAGAGGGGCGCCGTAAAGCGTCCCTCTCTTTGTTTTTTTGCCAAACCATCCCCGAGCGCGCTAAAACTGAATAAACCAAAGTCACCTTTCTGAGTTACCTGAGAAAGGAGTCAGGCATGACCCTATCCGCCAGCGCTTTATCACGCAGTCTGTTCTTCTTATTCCTCGCGGCAATAATTTTTCCCATGTGTGCAATCGCCTCGTACGCGCAAGGCGGTATCGATTCGATGGGTACCGGTGGGCTACATCGAATTCAAGGCCGAATTTACTTTCCTTCGGGACGCCGATCGGATGTCACCAACATCAAGGTTACTTTGGAAAGCTCCAGCTCTGAACGGATCTTTGTCATCGCGGACATGAATGGGTCGTTCACTTTCAACAACCTCGCTCCTGGAAATTACACCATCACTGTTGATGCCGGAACAGAATTCGAAAAAGCGACTGAATCAGTGCTGATCGAAGGAGTGGCCTCAAGTCGCACAACCAATGGCGCGGACGCCCGCTCGAACATTCCGCGCACATTCAGCGTGATGATCAACCTTCAGCCTAAGCCCGTTTCCGGCAACAAAGCTGCCGTGGTAAATGCCGCCTTGTCGTCCGCGCCAAAGGCCGCCGCTGATGCGTATCGCGCGGCCCTCGAGTCCGCAAAGCTGGGCGATACGAGAAAGGCAATCGACGAACTGAAGACCGCTCTGAGTCTCTATCCAAATTTCGTGCTCGCTTTGAACGAGTTGGGCGTGCAATACCTGAAGATCGGCGAAACCGGCAAAGCAGTAGACGCTTTGCGCAACGCCACCACCCTACAACCGGATGACTTCACTCCCCGTCTGAATTACGGGATTGCGCTGCTTGAAGCGAAGAACGCCGCCGCCGCTGAAGAGCAACTGCGTATGGCCGTTGGCAAGAACGGATCTTCGTGGAGCGCGCACATGTACCTTGGGGTCGCGCTGATCGGTTTGCGCAGATTGTCCGAAGCGGAACAGGAACTACTCCGCGCGCTCGATATCGGTGGGCGCCGCGTTGGACTTCCGCATTACTGGCTGGGCGGGATATATTGGGAGCGCCACGAATACGCGCGCGCAGCTTCCGAACTAGAGCAGTATCTGGAACTCGTCCCGAACGCGCCAAACGCCGACAGAATTCGCGGCACGATAAAGGATTTACACGCCAAGCAAAGATCTCCAAAGCAGTAACTGAAAGGATTTACCAATGTTTGATTCAAGCATCCTCATTAGGTTCCCGCTTCGATTAATTCTCGTCTTCATCATTAGTTTTGTCGCCGTCGCCTCAGCCCTCGCCCAAGGCGTGGGCAGCTCGCGCGGATTGCCTGGTGGCGAGGGCCGCCACATGATCAAGGGCCGTGTGTTCACTCCATCCGGACGTCCGATGGAAGCCGGGATGAAAGTAAGGTTGGAGGGCCAGGGCGACGCAGCCGGCTCGAAGACGGTGGTGACAGATCTGGACGGGGGGTTCTTATTTAGTAACGTGACGCCGGGAAGCTATACGGTGATCATCGACCAATACCCGGATTACGACGTTGCGCGCGAGCCGGTGCAGATTACGGTCGGCATGGGTGGGGGAAACTACTCCGCGGCTCAGACCATAAATGTAACGATTAATCTTAAAGCTCGCGGCGCGGCTGCTGCCTTCGCCAAAATCCCCAAGGATGCGCGCGATGCCTACTCCAAAGGCCTGGACGCAGCGTCGAAGGGTGAGACTAAGACGGCCGTCGAAATGTTCGAAAAGGCGATCACGATCTATCCGACGTTTTCACAGGCGCTGGGTGAGCTGGGTTTGCTCTATATGAGATCCGGCAAAATGGACAAAGCAGCGAAGACCTACGAATCTCTGCTCGCCGTCACTCCGAATGACGCGACCGCGCACTTGAACTACGGCATCGCTCTGTACAATGTCGCCATCGCGCAAATTAACGACAAGAAGCTGGACGAGGCGAAAGAGACACTGACCAAGGCCGAACTTGAGTTGCGTCAGGCGTTGAAGGCGAACTCAGCCAGCCCCAGCGGCCATTACTACCTGGGTCTGATTCTCATCAAATCCAAGAGGTACGACGAAGCGCAAAAAGAAATGGAAACGGCGATCGCTGACGGCGGACAGGATTTGGCGCTGGCACACAAGTACCTCGGCGGCTTGTACATGAGTTCGAATCGCCCCAAAGACGCCGCCGATCAACTCGAAAAGTATCTGGAACTGGATCCGAAAGCACCCGATGCTGAACGGATTCGCGGCACGATAAAAGACTTACGCAGCAAGCAGTAAAGTCGATGAGCCGAGTTCATCTCGCTTTCCTCTGTGGCGCCGTCGCTCTGACAGTAACGCTGTCATCGGCGGCGCTTGTTTTCAGCCAGGACAAACCCTCACCGCAGCAGTCTGCCGATGACGTTATCCGCGTCAATACTGAATTGGTTCAGACCGACGTAACCGTGCTCGATAAGAAAGGGCGCTTTGTTGATGGATTGAAGCCCGAACAGTTTCAACTCATCGTCGACAAGAAAACTCGGCAAATCGCCTTCGTGGATCGCATCAGCTCAGAAAGCGGCGCGCAAACCGCAAACAGAACTGCCGCTGACACTAATACTCCCGGCGTCACCACGACGAAACGGTTGGGACGAACGATCCTGTTCTATGTTGATGATGTGCATCTTGCGCCAGACAGTCTGATGCGTGCGCGCAAAGCGCTGCTTGATTTCATCGATAAGGGTCTTGGGCCGAAAGATCAAGTAGCGATTACTTCCGCGAGCGGCCAGGTCGGCTTTCTGCAGCAGTTTACGGATGACAAATCAGTTTTGCAGTTAGCGGTGGCGCGTCTTAGCTATCAAGCTGCTTCCAAAGTCGATACTGAGCAGCCCCCGATGTCAGAGTACATGGCGTTGAAGATTCGCGATGGCGATGAAGCCGCGATCAGCTATTACGTCACCGAAATAATGCGCCAAAACTGTTATCGCGCAGGCCCAAGCGGCGAGCCGATCTGCATGGTAACGCCCCAGGGCGCGCGCATCATGGTGCTCAACCGGTCGCGCACGATTCTGACCCAAACAGCCCCCGACACAAGGTCGACCTTGATTCGTCTCGAAGGTCTGATGCGCACCATAGCCCAATTGCCCGGTCGCAAGGTTCTGTTCTTAATCTCCGACGGTTTTTACTTGAATGACAAACAGACGGGGTCACAGGACCGCATCAAGAAGATCACTGACGCAGCCGGCCGCGCCGGTGTGGTGATTTACACGCTCGATGCGCGGGGACTCGTGACTGAAGCGTTGGACGTCATGAACAACCGGCCGACGGACCCCCAGGGATTGACGATCGGTGCCACAATTGGCGAAGTCGCAGCATCGCAGGACGGTCTCAACGCTCTGGCTGAAGACACCGGTGGCCGCGCGTTTCGCAACACCAATCGCCGGATGAATGAATGGGTTCAGGAGGTGTTGGACGAGACGTCTAACTACTACATTGTCGCCTGGCGCCCTGATTCTGAGGAGCAGAAGAAGCGTAAGTTCGATCAGCTTCAGGTGATCATCAAGGATCGACCCGATCTCGTGGTCCGGGTGCGCCGCGGCTATTTCAAGAGCGCGCCGTTGCCGGTTCTCAACGTGTCGCACAAAACCGACAACAACTCAGGCAAGGGTCACGAAGATGACATGCGAGTCTTGATTGATTCACCAGTGGTGCAAAGCGAGATTTCGACCGAGTTGTCTCTGGACATGTACCAAATGCCTGGCATCGGAACGCGCGTGATTGCGTCGGTGAAGATGAGCCGCGAGGCGCTCACGTTCGACTCTTTCGAAGGCAGGCAGGCAGCTGACGTTGATATCGGCGGCATTTTTTACGACGACAAGGGCAAGCCAAAAACGAGTTTTGTCGGCAGATTAAAAGTGTACGGCGACGCGGCCGGCAACAACACTCCCGCGATTTATAGATTTCAGTCGTGGCTTACGCCGGGTCTGTATCAGTTGCGCGTGGGAATACGCGACGTGCGGACGGGACGCTCAGGAAGCGCCACAAAGTGGATTCGCATCGGAGCGACTAACTGATCTTCTTCAATTCCAGCAGGTGCCCCATCTTCTCTTTCTTCGTTCGTAGGTAAGCAGTCGCTCTTTCCGAAGCCGGTGTTTCAATCGCCACGCGTTCAACTATCTCCATTCCCGCTTCTTCCAGTGCTTGCAACTTTCCGGGATTGTTAGAAATCACCCGCACCTTGCACAAACCAAGATCGAACAACACCTCGGCGCACTGACGATATTCGCGCGCGTCGACAGCGAGGCCCAGCCGCTCGTTTGCTTCGACAGTGTCAGCGCCGCGATCCTGCAACTCGTACGCACGAATCTTGTTGATGATGCCGATACCCCGGCCCTCCTGCTGCTGGTAAACAATCGCGCCGCGTCCTTCTTTTTCGATCATGTGCATCGTCGCGTGCAGTTGTTCGCCACAGTCGCACTTCTCTGATCCAAATACATCACCTGTCAAACACTGCGAGTGAATGCGCACGAGCGTAGCGACGTCCGGGCGCAGTTCGCCCTTGAAAAGTACGACAAATTCTTCGCTGCTGGTCTTTGAGCGGTAGCCCGCGATTTTAAAGTCGCCCCATTCGGTGGGCAGATTGGCCACCGCGACGCGCTCAACGGTCAAATCCGGGGGCGCATTTGGGCAAACCAACGGTTCAACTTCGGCGGCATTTACATTACAAGGCATGGTCTTACTCTGTTCCTATTGAGCAGTTCGCACCAAGATTCGTGAAAGATCGGCGTAAAAGCGAATTATAGAGGCCGCATCCGCAGGGGACAAGCGCGCAAAAATCAAACTATTGATGCCGACCAAACTGGCGCGATAAGATACCAACGGCTTTTCGAAAGCCGCCGGATGCCCGACTGCGCGGGTCCTGCCAATGACAACCAAGATCGAAGAGATTTCCAGCCACCCCGAACCGAGCACCACGCAAAGCGGAGGACTGCGCGAACCACAGGCCGAGCGGCGACCGGCGCTCGTGTTCTTACGGGGCGAATTGCTGGCGGTTCCGATTCCGCTGGAACGCGCTGAAGTGACGCTCGGGCGCGCCCTGGACGCTGACGTACGCATCAACGACAATCAGGCATCGCGACTGCACGCGCAAATTCGCACTGAACGAGACGACGCTACGGGCGAAGTGCGTTACCGATTGATCGATCTCAAGTCCACCAACGGCACGTTCCTGAATGGTAAGCCGATTGGCGAAGCGTTCCTCGAAGATGGCGATAAGTTCGTGATCGGTGATCAACTGATTCGTTTCGAGATGCTCGACGAGATCGATCGCGAGTTTCAACAACAGATTCATCGTCTGCTGGTGCATGATGACTTGACTGGATTGCTGACGAGCAAATCCTTTTTCTCTGAACTGCGTCGCGAGGCGGCGCGCGCCGAAGCTGAAGACCGTCCCTTTTGCGTGCTGATGATGGACCTGGACCACTTCAAAGAAGTCAACGACACCTACGGCCACCTGGTCGGGAGCGAAACGCTCGAAGAAGTTGGCGGGGTCATTCGCGGATCGCTGCGCGCCGGCGATGTTGGCGCGCGCTTTGGCGGCGAAGAGTTCGCCGCATTCCTGCTGGACGCCGACTATGCGCAGGGCATGGTTGCCGCAGAGCGGGTGCGTGCCGCAATCGACAAGAATCAGTTTTCAGCTACGCGTCGCGGCGCCGACACGGAAGTTCGCACGCATCACATGACAATTAGCATTGGCGTCGCGTCGTTTCCGACGGATGCCAGCGATCCGATTCAGTTGGTCGAGAAAGCGGACTCGGCTTTATATCGCGCGAAACGTTCGGGCCGAAACCGCGTCTGCGCGTACCAGCCAGGAAAACACGCGCCGAAAAAGTTGGTGCGGCCGCGAAAATAGTTTTAATCTAGCGTCCAAACAATTCGGGAGGAACTGCCGTGAAACGCTTTGTGCTCTCTGCAATATTCGTCTGCTGTGTATTCGTAGTAGCTTCTGCTCAACCAACTGAACCGCGCGTTGCGTTAGATCAGCCGGCGCTCGCCGCCGATTCGCACGGCGCGCCGGCCATTGAAGCGCGTTTGGCCACTCAAGTACTGAATGGTTCGGACGATTCGCCGGTCATGAATGTGAAATTGAACGTGAAGAACGTGAGCGGCACGTTCTACAACTACGTAAGCGGTTGGGCGACGTTCTACGATTCGGCAGGGGTGCGTTGTGGCGACGGTCTGTTCAAGCTGGACGCGCTGGCGGTGGATGAGACGGCGTCGACTGATACGCCGGGCGTGCGTATCCGATGTTCGCCCGCAACGTGGCGCATTGTCGCGACAAACCTGCTCACTCGGACGGCGGACGTTGCGAAGCCAGGCGAAACGGCGCCACCCAGTGAGACGACTGCCCCGGCCACGGAAACAGAGTCAAGTCGGCCGCGTCAGACTAATTTCATCATTAGCATCGACGGCGAAGAGCACCCGATTCAACTCAACAATCCAGTTGTTCTGAAGATGGGAAACCGCGATCGAAAGATTGTGCTGCGCAGCGCGCCTTAAGTCTCAGTCCGCGGTAACAGCGCCGCGCCGCGCGGCATAATGTACCCGGTCGCGTTTAGTGAGAGCTGGGCCAGAATCGACTCGATCGAAATTGCCGGAGTCATGCGCATGCCGCGCACGCGGTCTTCATCAAGGCCCGTTAGGATGTGGACACGAAAGTTCTCGGCTTTTGTCATTAACGCCCAGGCCGTTTGTCCGTTAACTTCGTAATTCTTGCGGAGGCGGAGCTCAAGCGCAGCGGAGTTAGCAGACTCAAACCATTTCAAAAAATCTGAACGTCCCAGACCATCGGCGCATTCAGCCAGCAGCACAATCGTGCCGCCGTCTGCGCAAGCGTGCGCGGCCATGTCGAGGGCCTTGTGCGCCTGAATCATGTTGATGTCGTATGGTAAGCCGCCGCAACTGACAATTACGATTTCGCGCTTCTCAGAAATCGTGGTCGAGTGCGCTGATGCGTAAGCTGCACACGCGCGCTCATGTGCGGTGCGCCAATGGCCGGCAAAGATGTTTTCAACGGCGCCGCTCTCATCCACGATGGTATTGATCGCAAACGTGGGATTGATTAGCGCTGCGACACGTTCACATTCTTCGCTGACCGCGTTGCCTTTCAGCAAACCCGTTCCGACGCCTGCGCGACGCCCGCCGCGTTCGAAATCTAAAGCCAGCATGTGTGTCGCTTCAATCGTCCGTGCTGATGCAAGTCCCGGACAAATCGATTTGCGCCCGCCGGTGAAACCCGCGAAGTAGTGAAAACTTACGCCGCCCGTCACAATCAACTTCGAAAAATCTTTCAGCACCCGATTGACTTCGATGGGCGTTCCGTCGGCCATCGTTGCGATCTGGATTAAATTCGCCGCGTCATACGCGTCGTGATCGATTGTGCGAATGCGCTGCGCTATAAAGGGCGTCAGAAGTTCAGTCTTCTCTTCGTCGCGGACCGCGCGATGAATTCCGGTGGCGAAAATGATCGCGATGTCCGCCGGCGCAATTCCGTTTTGAATCAAGCGGCGCACCAGCAGGTTGACTACTTGTGCGCTGCCCGTTGCGCGCGTGGCGTCAGACGCGACGATCAGCACAGAGTCGCCTGGTTCAATCAGTTCCTCGAGCGGTGGTGATTCGATCGGATCATCCAGCGCGGCGCCGATTTCCGGATCGCTCAGTGGGGTTGAGTCGCGATGGGTGGTGAGGACTTCGAATTGGGCTGGATCATATTCGAAGTCAATCGAATCGTGGCCGTAACCGAGTTGAATGGTTGGCATAAAGCGACATTACAGAACCGCGAGCGGTAGCGAGCGGGATAATCGCGCAAACAAATCTACGAGGACGTTTTTTGACGAACTTGAGTCCTTATCCCGCTCACTATCGTTCGCGGTTCTGTAACTGGCTCCTACTCCCGTTCTGATCGAAAGCACGCGGTGCCGGCATGGCAAAAATGGAACGTGTCGTCTTCAAATTCCGGCGTCTCCATCTGCAAAGTCAGATGATCAACGCCAAAAAGGTCGTGCAGCTTCGTCCGCAATTCTTTCAACAGCATCGATTGAGAGATTGAGTCCGCGTGGATGACGTGAGCGCTCAAGGCTTCGCGTCCGGAGGTAATCGTCCAAATGTGCAGGTCGTGAACGTCTGAGACGCCTTCAGTTTCGAGGATCGCGTCTTCCACCGCCGCGAGATTGATGTGCGCGGGCGTCCCTTCGAGCAAAACGTTGGTCGCCTCACGAATCAAATGCCACGCACTCCAAACGATCAGCACGCTAATCACAGCGCTGATGAGCGGATCCGCCGCGTACCAACCGCTAAACGTAATCACCACGCCGGCGACAATGGCGCCGACCGAGCCCAACGCATCAGTCATGATGTGCAGCCACGCGCCGCGCACATTTAGATCGTCGTGACGCTCTGTGTGCAGCAAACGCGCGCACAGCAGATTGATCGCCAGGCCGCCGGCGGCGATCGCAGTCATCGTGCCGCTGCGCACCGGCGTAGGCGCCAACCAGCGTATGTAAGCTTCGTAAAAAATGAATAGCGCAATCAACACCAGCGCCACGCCGTTAATGAATGCGGCGAGAATTTCTAAACGGTAATATCCGAAAGTCTTTCCCGGGGTCGCCGCGCGCGCAGCAAACCAAACGGCGACGAGCGCGAGCGTGAGTGCAGCGACGTCCGCCAACATGTGGCCTGCATCCGCGAACAGCGCCAAAGAACCGGTCCACCAGCCGCCAAATGCCTCGGCCAGCATGTAGAGCGCCGTTAAGATCGTCACCGTGATCAGACGGCGCCGGCTCGCTTCGGCGCGGCCATGACGATGTCCGTGATGTGAATGAGAGTGAGAACCGTTGGAGCTTTGTGCGCTCATCTCGCGAACAGATTATCAGATCAGTTGATCGGGGGAAACGTACTTGTTACTCCAGAATCAATCTCAATGCTAGAATCCCTGCGCTTCAAAGTTCCTTCATCTCGCACCGGCAGGAGTATGTGATGAAACGACCTGAATTGCTGCGGCGACTGGCCGTTAACTTTGCCCTTGTCTTTCTTGCCACGCTGACAGTATCTGCGCAAAGTTTCAGCCTCGAGCAAGTGACGAGTTCGCCGTTCCCTTCGGATTTAGTAACAACGAAACGCGGCGACCGAATCGCCTGGGCGTTTGACGCCGAAGGCAAGCGCAACATTTGGATCGCCGAGGCGCCGACGTTTGCGGCGCGTCAAGTGACACGCTACGACCTCGATGATGGCGGCGAGTTAACTGATCTCGTCTTTGCGCCAAGCGGCAACTTGATCGCCTACGCTCGCGGTGGCGAGCAGGGAAAAAATCAGGCAGGCGAATACACAAATCCCACGTCGGATCCGGCTGGTTCAAAAAAAGAAGTTTGGGTAGTTGACACGCGAACGGGACGCACAACGAAGATCGGTGAAGGTGAAGCGCCGATGTTCACCGCCACGGGCGATCAGGTTATTTGGATTCGCGGCGGCGATCTTTTGACTGCGCCCGTGATCGGTGGCAAAGAGCGGAAGCTATTCGAAATGCGCGGCAATGTCAGTGCGCCCACATGGTCACCCGATGGAACTCAGCTCGCTTTTGCGTCGATGCGTGGCGATCACAGCTTCATTTCGATTTATGAAACGCGGACGAATCGTTTGCGTTTCATTTCACCGAGTGTCGATCGCGACACGGCGCCGCGCTGGTCACCTGATGGAACCCACATCGCATTTATTCGTCAGTTTAGCGTGCCTGACACGTTCTCCGTTGATCGAGATCGCATGCAGCCCTGGGCCATTTGGATCGGCAACGCGCGCACCGGCGAAGCAAGCCAAATCTGGCGCTCGGGTGATGCTGATAACGACTCGTACCCGGGCATTCAGGACGAAGACTTCTGGCAATGGGCCGCCGGCGATCGGCTCCTTTTTTCTTCAGAACGCGACGGCTGGGCGCATCTCTATTCCATTCCGGCGGCGGGCGGCGCGGTCGTCTCACTGACGCCGGGAGATTTTGAAGTTGATAGTGCAGCGCTGTCACCGGACCGGTCGTTCGTAATCTTTTCCGCTAACAAGAATGATGTCGATCGCCGCCATCTCTGGCGCGTGGACGTTGCGGGTGGCGCGCCTCAGGAGGTCACTCGCGGCGAGAGCATC
>Ga0207675_100001579_pt1 | contig 22778 bp, 27 predicted proteins | sample KBSSwiS42_FD_184305 | JGI IMG/M metagenome (GOLD analysis project Ga0207675, IMG submission 184305) | Switchgrass rhizosphere microbial communities from Kellogg Biological Station, Michigan, USA - KBS Switchgrass S4-2 (SPAdes) (version 2) | ecosystem: Host-associated > Plants > Roots >...
CTCAAGAGCGAGACCCGCTTCGAGCCGAGCCTCGGTGCACGAGCCGACGCGCGGGGTCAGCGCGCGCGGGAGCTCGGCGAAGAGCTGCGCGAGCTCGGCGCGAAGGAGGCGGAGCTGAGGCGCGCGGCGGCGGAGGCCGGTGAGCGTGCGTCTGCGATCGACGTCGACCTGGCGACGCTTGCCGCCGAGGCGAAGGAGCTCGAGCGGCGCATGGCCGAAGCCGCGGCCGAGCCGGCCGAGGGAGACGATCCGGCGGAGCTCGCCGAGAAGCTCGGCCGCCTGGAGCGCCGCCGCGAGGCGCTCGGCAGCGTCAACCCGCTCGCCAAGGAGGAGTACGAGCGCGAGAAGGAGCGCCTGACGGAGCTCACGGAGCAGCGCGCCGACCTCGAGGCGAGCCTGAAGGAGCTGGAGGAGCTGCGCGCGGAGCTCGCGGACACGGTCGAGCGCCGCTTCGACGAGACCTTCGCCGCGGTGAGCGCGCACTTCGAAGAGGTGGCGGCGACCCTCTTCCCCGGCGGCCAGGGCCGGCTGCGGCTCACCGAGCCCGGCGAGGACGCACCCGACGCCGAGCCGGGGGTCGAGGTCGAGCTGCGGCCGGCAGGCAAGCGCGTGACGCGGCTCTCGCTGCTCTCGGGCGGCGAGAAGGCGCTCGGCGCGATCTCGTTCCTGTTCGCGCTCTTCCTGGCGCGGCCGTGCCCCTTCTACCTCCTCGACGAGGTCGAGGCCGCCCTCGACGACGCCAACATCGGCCGCTTCGTCGAGCTCCTGCGGCGCTACTCCGAAACGGCGCAGTTCATCGTCGTCACGCACCAGAAGAAGACGATGGAGGCCGCCGACGTGCTCTACGGCGTGACGATGGGCGGCGACGGCGTCTCGCAGATCGTTTCCCGGCGCCTGCCGCGCGACGAGCCCGCCACCGCAGTCGCGTAGTGCTCTACAACGCGGATGCGTTCGAGCCGCTCACGGACGCGCCGTGGGCGGAGGACCGCGTCCGAAACGAGATCGCGGCCATCGTCGGCGACGTCGACGCGCACTTCGACCCGGACGAGCTCTGGCCGGCGAACGAGTGGGACGCGTGGAACTCGACGCCGCCGCTGAAGGACCTCTACTGCGGGGCCGGCGGCGTGCTGCTGGCGCTCGACGTCCTGCGCAGGCGCGGGCTGGCGGAGACGGCGGTCGACCTCACGGCGACCGTGCACCGGGTCCTCGAGCGCTGGCGCGTCGAGCCGGACCTCTCGGGCGGGGAGATCGAGCTGCCGACCCCGAGCGCGTCGTCGCTCCTCGGTGGCGAGACGGGGCTGCTGCTGGTCGCGTGGCGCCTCGACCCGACCGAGGAGTTCGCGGCGACACTGCTCGCACGCATCCGCGAGAACGTCGACAACGAGGCCGAGGAGCTGATGTGGGGCGCGCCCGGCACGATGCTCGCCGCGCGGCTCATGGATGCCTGGACAGGAGAGGAGCGCTGGGAGGAGGCCTGGCACGAGAGCGCGGTCGCCCTGCTCGACCGCCGCGACGCGGACGGCATCTGGAAGCAGCGCCTGCACGGCAAGGAGTACCGGATGCTCGGCCCGGTGCATGGACTCGTCGGCATCGTGCACGCGCTCCTGCAAGCCGAGGAGCTCCGTGAGCGGCTCGAGCGCGAAACGGCGGCGATCCTGGTCCAGGAGGCGATCGTCGAGGACGGCCTCGCCACGTGGCCCGCGGTGGCGGGCGGCAGCCTCGTCCCCAAGGACGGCCAGATCCGGCTGCAGTGGTGCCACGGCGCGCCCGGGATCGTCGCGACTGCCGCGCCGTACCTCGACGAGGAGCTCCTGCTCGCCGGCGCGGAGCTCACCTGGCGCGCGGGCGCGCACGGGGAGGAGAAGGGCGTGGGCATCTGCCACGGCACCGCGGGAAACGGCTTCGCGCTGCTGAAGACGTTCGAGCGAACCGGCGACGAGCGCTGGCTGGAGCGGGCCCGCCGCTTTGCCGTCCACGCGCTCGGGCAGGTCGAGCGGGCGCGCGCCGACGTCGGCCACGGCCGCTACTCGCTCTTCAGCGGCGACCTCGGCGTCGCCCTGTTCGCGTCCGCGTGCATCGAAGGCGAGGCCCGCTTCCCGGTGTTGGACGGCTGGGGGTAGTCGGCGTGCCGGACCAGGCGCCGCGCCTGTCGGTGCCGCCCCAGGGGATCCGGGCCGGTGACCTGATCCTCCGCCTTCCCGTGCTCGACGACGTCGATGCGCTCCTGCCGGCATTCGGGGATCCCGAGTTGCGCGAAGCCGGCAATCTGCCCGCCTTCGGGCGCACCGAGCTCGCCGCATCTCTAGGCGAGCTGCCGGCGCTCGCGGAGAGCGGCCGGCTGTTGCCGCTCGCCGCAGTCGAGGCGGCAAGCGGGGAGGTGATCGGCGCGGGGATCCTCCACCACCTGGACGCGGAGCGGAAGATCGTCGAGATCGGCTACTTCGTGTTCCCGGCCGCACGCGGGCGCGGCGCGGCAACCACGATCGCACGCACGCTCGCCGAGCACGCGTTCTCGGTAGGCGTGGAGCGCGTCGCCGCCTACGTGAACGTCGGCAACCGCGCCTCCGAGCGCGTGCTCGAGCGCGCGGGGTTCACTCGCGAGGGAGTCATCCGGTCGATGCCGAAGCCGGACGGGCGGCGGGTGGACAAGACGCTCTTCTCGCTCCTCCCCGGCGAATAGCGCTCGCTATCGTCCGCGCGTGCCGCGGAGCTGGTCGGAGCTGCTCGGAGAGGACGGTGCTGCGCCCGAGCCGGAGGCGCAGGGCGGCGGCATGTTCGCGCGGCTCCGCGACTCGCTGGGCCGGAGCCGACGCGCGCTGACAGAGCAGATCGGCGTCGAGTCGTTCGACCCCGCCGACGCGAGCTCGTGGGAGCGGCTCGAGGAGGCGCTCATCGCGGCCGACGTCGGCGTGCCCGCGACCGCCGAGCTCGTGCAGCGGCTCGAGGCTCGGAACCCGGCCGACCTCGGCGAGGCGCTGCAGGAGGAGGTCGCGCGACTGTTCGGCGAGCCGGCCCGCCTCGACCTGAAAGGCCGGCCGAGTGTCGTCCTCGTCGTGGGCGTGAACGGCACCGGCAAGACGACGACGATCGGGAAGCTCGCGCAAAAGCTCTCCGAGCACGGCCGCACCGTGCTGGTCGCCGCCGCGGACACGTTCCGCGCCGCGGCCGAGGAGCAGCTCGAGATCTGGGCCCAGCGCGCCAAGGCCGACTTCGTCGGCTCGGAGAAAGGCGGCGACCCCGCAGCGGTCGCCTTCGACGCGATCGCGGCGGCCGAGTCGCGCGGCCGCGACGTCGTGGTCGTCGACACCGCTGGGCGGCTGCACACGCAGTCGAACCTGATGGAGGAGCTCGCGAAGGTGCGGCGCGTGATCGCGCAGCGGCTGGAGGGAGCGCCGCACGAGACGCTGCTGGTCGTCGACGCGACGACAGGCCAGAACGGCCTCCAGCAGGCACGGCTCTTCGGCCAGGCGGTCGACGTGAGCGGCATCGTGCTAACCAAGCTCGACGGCTCGGCCAAGGGCGGGATCGCGATCGCGATCGCCCACGAGCTCGGCCTGCCCGTGAAGCTGATCGGGATCGGAGAGAGCCTGGACGATCTCAGGCCATTCGATCCTGACGACTTCGCCCGGGCGCTCGTGGGCGGCGACTGAGCTCAGGCGAGCATGCGCTCGAGCGCCGGCCGAGCGCCCTTCAGAACCGGCTCCCCGTGGGAGACCAGCACCCGTTCCGCCGGCAGCTCGAGCAGCGGCTGGAGCGACGCGCGCAGCTGCGCCTGAGTCGTGGACTCGGGCAGCCAGGAGTCGGGGCAGAGCCGCAGTCCGCCGCCCTCTGCGCCCAGGATGACGTCGCCCGGCACGACCGCGCGGCACCCCGGAAGCCAGTAGACGACCTCGGTGCTACGAGCCGTCGCTAGAGCCTCCACCCCGCCCGGAAGCGCATCGCCCGGGCTGAAAAGGTCCGTGACGGCACCCGTCCGCCGCTCGATGGGCGCCCGGGCGCGGCGCGGGGCCCAGAGCCGTCCGCCGTAGCGCTTCACGACCTCGGCGGCACTGCGCGCGTGCCAGAAGATCGTGATCAGGACGTGGACGGCGCCGCCCGCGCGCTCGACGTCCCGGTCGAGCGCGCGCCAGAACTCGTCGGCGTCCGCGGCGGGAACGAGCGGGTCGATCAGCACCACCGAGTCGGAGCTCTCCCAGTAAACGCTGCCGACCTCCTGCTTCCACTCCTCGTGCCAGGCCGTCCAGCGCCAGAGCCCGGAGACGATCTCGCGGACCTCCACGGCGTAGAGCCTAGAGCGTTAGCGCTCGACGGCGAACGCGATGTCGACGGTGGTTCGGTACTCGGAGATGCGGTCGTTCTCGACAGTGGCGCTCATCGACATCACGTGCGCGCCGCTGATCCCGCGCACGGTCTTCGAGGCCTCCTGAACGGCCGCGTCTGCGGCCTTGGCGAAGCTCTCCGGTGAGCTGCCGATGATCGTGATCACCTTCGCGATTCCTGCCATGTCGCTCCTTTCGGGTTATCTGACGATTGCGAGGATGCCGAGCGCCCGCGCCGACCCTCCGTGGCATCTTCGCGCAGCTGCCCGCTACCGGGGGCCGGAAACCGCGGCGCTACACTGGCTGGCCGTGTTCGACACGCTTTCAGACCGGCTACAGGGCGCGCTCGGCGACCTCCGCAAGCGGGGGAAGCTGGACGAGGAGGCGATCTCGCGTGCGATGCGCGAGGTCCGGCTGGCCCTGCTCGAGGCCGACGTCAACTTCGAGGTGGTGAAGGACTTCGTCGCCCGCGTGCGCGAGCGCGCGAACGGGGCCGACGTTGCCAAGAGCCTCACGCCTGGGCAGCAGGTGGTGAAGATCGTCCACGAGGAGCTGACCGCCCTGATGGGCACCGGCGACTCGAAGCTCGCCTTTGCAGGCCGACCGCCGACGGTGATCCTGCTCGCGGGGCTGCAGGGCTCGGGGAAGACGACGGCCGCCGCGAAGCTCGCGCTGCTGCTGCGGAAGGAGGGCCGCAAGCCGGCCCTCGTCGCGGCCGACCTCCAGCGCCCGGCCGCCATCGACCAGCTCGAGCAGCTCGGCCGCGAGCTCCAGGTGCCGGTGTTCAGCGAGGAGCGCGCCGACCCGGTCGCCGCCGCGACGGAGGGGCTCGAACGGGCACGCGCCGAAGGCCTCGATACCGTCGTGCTCGACACCGCGGGGCGGCTCCACGTCGACGAGGAGCTGATGGACGAGCTCGTCGCGGTCCGCGATGCGACTCGCCCGACAAACGTCCTGCTCGTCCTGGACTCGATGACGGGCCAGGACGCCGTCCGGGTCGCAGAGGCCTTCGCCGGCCGCGTCGCGTTCGACGGCGTCGTCCTGACCAAGCTCGACGGCGATGCCCGCGGCGGTGCTGCGCTCTCCGTCAAGGCCGTCACCGGCAAGCCGATCAAGCTGATCTCGGTCGGCGAGCGGCTCGACCAGCTCGAGTACTTCCATCCGGACCGCATGGCCTCGCGGATCCTCGGCATGGGCGACGTGCTCAGCCTGATCGAGAAGGCCGAGGCGGCGGTCGAGGACGACGAGCGCGAAGAGATGGAAAAGCGCATGATGCAGGGCGAGTTCACCTTCGACGACTTCCTCCGCAGCTACAAGATGCTGCGCCGCATGGGCCCGCTCCAGGGCGTGATCAAGATGATCCCCGGCCTGGGCAAGCAGCTCGAGGGGCTCGACGACGTCGACGACCGGCAGCTGGCGCGCGTCGAGGCGATCGTGCTCTCGATGACCCCGCACGAGCGCCGCATTCCGCACGTGATCGACGGCTCCCGGCGCAAGCGGATCGCGGGCGGCAGCGGCGCGACCGTGCAGCAGGTGAACCAGCTGCTCGAGGCTCGCAAGCAGATGGCGAAGATGATGAAGCAGATCGGCAAGGGCAAGATGCCGGCGCTGCCGGGGCAGCCGCAGGTGCAGAATGGGCCTGCCCGCACGTCCAAGAGCAAGCGCAAGAAGAAAAAGAAATCCAGATCACGGAGGTAATCGTTTGGCCGTCAAGCTCAGGCTGACCCGGGTCGGCTCGAAGAAGAACCCCGTCTACCGCATCGTCGCGGCCGATTCGCGTTCCCCGCGCGACGGCAAGTTCATCGAGATCGTCGGTCGCTACAACCCGCAGACAGACCCGTCGACGATCGAGTTCGACGAGGCGAAGGTGAAGGACTGGCTCTCGAAGGGAGCGCAGCCGAGCTCTACGGTGCAGCGTCTGCTGAAGGCCAAGAACTTCGGTGGCTGAGATCGTGGAGTACCTCGCGCGCCGGCTCGTGGACGAGCCGGATGCGGTGCGCGTGGAGGAGGTCGACCGCGAGGGCGACACCGTCCTGCAGCTCTACGTGGCGCCGGACGATGTCGGCAAGGTGATCGGGCGCCAGGGCAGGATCGCGAGAGCTTTGCGCACGGTCGTCCGCGCCTCGGCGGCGCGCGAGGACCGGCGCGTACTCCTCGAGATCATGGAGTAGCCCCGGTGCGCGTCGCGGCGCTCTACGACGTCCACGCAAACGTCCCCGCGCTCGAGGCCGTCTTGGCCGACGTCGAGCGGGAGCGCGTGGACACGATCGTTTTCGGCGGAGATCTCACCTGGGGCCCCGAGCCGTCCGAGGCTCTGACGATCGTCCGCTCCTTGCCGCATGCCCGATTCGTTCGCGGCAACTGCGACCGGGAGCCCGACGAATGGGAGCGGTCGCGCCTGTCCGCCGAGGACGTCGCTTTCCTGCAGGGCCTGCCCGAGAGCGTCGAGCTCGACGCCGTCCTCTACTGCCACGCGACACCCCGCAGCGACGAGGAGATCGTGACGCCGGCGACCTCGGACGAGGATCTGGCCGAGATCCTCCGGGGTGTCGAGCAGCAGGCCGTCATCGCCGGTCACACGCACATGCAGCAGGATCGGCAGATCGGGACGGTGCGCTTCGTCAACGCGGGGAGCGTCGGGCTGCCGTACGAGGGCGAGCTCGCCGCATTCTGGGCACTGGTGGACGACGGCGAGATCGAGCTGAGAAAGACATCCCTCGAGGTCGACCGCGTCGCCGACGCGTTCCGGCGCAGCGATTGGCCTCGCGCGGAGGAGCTCCTGCGCGAGAACGTGCTTGCGTCGGTCACGCGCGAGCAGGCGACTGCCCAGATCGAGGCACCGAGATAGGCGACGAGCTGGTCAGGGTCGGCCGCGTCGGCAAGCCGCACGGCCTCGACGGCTCGTTCTTCGTCGAGCACGGCAGCGAGGACGACGCGCGCTTTGCGGTGGGCGCGACACTGCACGTGGACGGCGAGCCGGCGAAGGTCGTCGGCTCGAAGCGCTCGCGGGGCAGGCCCGTGATCAGGCTCGACCGCGAGCCGTCGCGCGGCGCCGAGCTCGCGGTCCCGCGCGCCGATCTTCCACCGCCGGGCAAGGGCGAGTATTACGAGTTCCAGCTCGTCGGGCTCGAGGCGCAGGAGGAGGGGGGACGCGAGCTCGGCAGGGTCGCGGCGGTCCAGCCCGGAGTCGCAAACGACGTGCTCGAGCTGGACTCGGGCCTCCTGCTCCCGCTCGTCGAGGCGTGCGTGCGGAAGGTGGATCTCGGAGCGGGGCGAATCTGGATTGCACCCGGCTTCGCGCCGCCTAGCTAACCTGCCTGCGGCCGTCCTGTGCAGCTCGACGTCTTCACTCTTCTTCCCCATGCGTTCGCCTGGCTCACCGAGCAGCGGCCGGTTGCGGCCGTGCTCGGAGACGAGCTCGAGCTGCGCCTGCTCAACTACCGCGACTACACGCCGCTCTCCTCCGGGCAGGTCGACGACGAGCCGTACGGCGGCGGGGCGGGCATGGTGCTGCGCGTCGACGTCGTCGCCTCGGCTCTGGAGGCCGTGTACGGCGGTGCGCCGCACCACCGCGTGGTCGCGCTGAGCCCCCAGGGACGGCAGCTGACCCAGGAGGTCGTCGAGGAGCTTGCGGGCGAGGAGCGGCTGACGCTGCTCTCTTCCCGGTTCGAGGGCTTCGACGAGCGCATCGCGATGCACCTCGCCTCGGATGCGATCTCGATCGGCCCCTACGTCCTCTCGGGCGGCGAGCTGCCGGCCATGGTTCTCCTCGACGCGGTCGCCCGTCGGCTCCCGGGCGCCCTCGGCAGCGAGGAGTCGGGCCTGGTGGAGAGCTTCTCGCCCGAGCTCGAGGGTGGTCTTGAGTACCCTCACTACACGCGACCGGCCGAGTTTCACGGCTGGCGCGTCCCCGACGTCCTCCTTTCAGGGGACCACGGGAGAATCGACGAATGGCGGAAGGAACAGAGCCGTCTGAGGACGAGGTCATGACCGACGAGCGAAAAACAGAGTCCTCGGAGCCCAACCTCATGAACGACGATCACTTCCGCGAGCCCCCGCCGTACCCGCCTGTGCTGGAGCGTACGCCCGAGCGGCAGAAGCATCGCTCGCGGAACCCGCTCGACCGCATGACGGCGGGTCTCCCGCGCCCATGGCGGATCGCGATCGACTGGATCGTGACGATCGCCGGCGCGATCGCGATCGTGCTCGCGATCAAGGCCTGGGTCGTGAACCCGTACCGGATCCCGTCGTCCTCGATGGAGCCCACACTCCACTGCGCCCGGCCCGGCCAGGACTGCGAAGCGCGTCTCTCCGACCGGGTGCTCGCCAACCGCTTCATCTACCACTTCCGCAACCCTCACCGGGGCGAGATCGTCGTCTTCAACACCCCGCGCGCCGCCCAGGACATGTGCGGCGCGAGCGGCACCTTCGTCAAGCGCCTGGTCGGCCTGCCCGGCGAGACCGTTACCGAGAAGCAGGGCGGGTTCGTCTACATCGACGGCAAGAAGCTGAACGAGCCGTACATCAAGCCCGACCGGCGCGTGCACGACTCGACGACGGGCACGTGGAAGGTTCCCCAGGGCTCGTATTTCTTCATGGGCGACAACCGCGGGGAGTCGTGCGATTCGCGCCGCTGGGGCTCCGTCCCGCGCAAGAACCTGATCGGCGAGGTCTTCGCGACCTACTGGCCGCCGAACCGCATCTCGCTGCACACGATCCTCCCGGCCACCCCGTGGCTCGGCCTCCTGCTCGTCGCCCCGCTGCGTCGTCGAAAGCGCAGCAGCGTGCGCTAGCATTCCGCGTCGGCCCGCCGGGCCTCTTTCTATGAACCGCGTGATCGAAACCCTCGAGCAGCGCCAGCTGCGTACCAATCTGCCGCCGTTCAAGGCCGGTGACAGCGTCCGCGTGCACTTCCAGGTGATCGAGGGCCAGCGCCGTCGCGTCCAGGTCTTCGAGGGGATCGTGCTCAAGCGCCAGGGCGCGGGCGTCCGCGAGACGTTCACGGTGCGCAAGCAGTCGTTCGGCGTCGGCGTCGAGCGAACGTTCCCCGTGCACTCGCCCAAGATCGAGCGCATCGAGGTGATCGCGATCGGGGACGTCAACCGCGCCAAGCTCTACTACCTGCGCGGCAAGGTGGGCAAGCGCGCACGCGTGCGCGCCAAGCGCGGGGTCGCGCTGCCCGAGTCGGAGCTGCTCGTGGGGGCGATGCCGCCCGAGGGCGCGGAGGTCGACGAAGAACTCGTTGCGGAGGCGGTCGACGAGGCTCCCGAGGCCGACACCGCGGAGGAGCCGGTCTCCGAGCCGCAGTCGGCGGTCGAGCCCGAGCCGGAGCCAGAGGCCGAACCCGAAGTGCCGGCGGGCGAGCCCGAGCCCGAGCCGGTCAAGGAGTAACGAAAGCGTCACGACCGCTGGGCGCCGGCTGAGCGCGGCGCTATCCTCGCGGCCGTGGCTCGACGCACCGGCCGAAAGCTCCTCCAGTTCGATCGTAAGCTCGGCGCGCGCTTCGTGGCCGGAGCCGACGAGGCCGGGCGCGGGCCGCTGGCGGGGCCGTTGCTCGTCGCCGGGGTCCTGCTCGACTACGCCAAGCTGCACGATCACGCGGTTCGGCCGCTCGCCTGCCTGAACGACTCGAAGCAATGCAGCGAGGGCGAGCGCGAGACGCTCTTCCGCGCGGTGTTGGGGTGCGCAGAGCGGGTCGTGGTGCGGGCCGTCCCACCGGGCCAGATCGACCGCGACGGGCTCCATCGCTCGAACCTCGCCGGTCTCCGGGCCGTTCTCGCGGAGCTCACGCCGCCGGCAGAGGTCTGTCTCGTCGACGGCTTCCGCCTCGGTCCGACCGCGCCGGAGCACCGCGCGGTCGTGGACGGGGACGAGAAGAGCGCGGCGATCGCGGCGGCCTCGATCGTCGCGAAGGTGACTCGTGACCGGATGATGCGGCGGATGGACGCGCTCTATCCCGCCTATGGGTTCCGGTCGCACGTCGGCTACATCACGCCGCGCCATTCCGCCGTCGTGCGCGAGCGAGGGCCCTGTGAGATCCACCGCCGCTCCTTCCAGGCCCTCTGCTACTCCTAGCACCGCCGCGGCCGGCAGGGCCGCCGAGCGGCGTGCGCTGTGGCATTACCGCCTGCGTGGTTACCGGGTCCTGGGCACGAACGTCTGGATCGGCGGCAACGAGCTCGACCTCGTCCTTCGCCGCGGGAGGCGACTCGTCTTCTGCGAGGTCAAGGCCAAGGCCGGCGGGCGCTACGGCGACCCGTTCGAGATGGTGACCGAGGAGAAACGGCGCCGACTGCGCCGCGCGGCGGAGGCCTTCCTGGCCGCGAACCCGGAGCTCGCGGAGCTCGAGCCGAGTTTCGACGTGATCGCGTTCCGCGGCGGCCGCCTTGAGCGGCTCGGGCAGGCGTTCTAGCGTCACCGTCGAAACGGAGCGGGGCCGTGGCCTCGACCCAGGACGCGCTCTACCGGCGCATCGACCTCGACCTGTCGTGGTCGGAGCGCGACCTCCCCGAGCGGGAGCGCACCAAGCACGTCCACCGCCTGCATCCGTACCTCGGGAAGTTCATCCCCCAGCTCGTGGAGGCGCTGCTCGCCCGACACCTCCCGGGCGGCGGCCGCGTGCTCGACCCGTTCGCGGGCTCCGGGACGACGCTTGTTCAGGCGTTGGAGTCGGGCTTCGACGCCGCGGGATCGGATGTCGCACCGTTCAACTGCCTGCTGATGCGCGTGAAGACGCGGGAGTACAACCCGTTCGTGCTCGAGTCGGATCTGCGGGACGCGCTCGGCCGGCTCGACGCCTTTGACGGCGCACGCGCCGAGAGTCCGGTCTCGCGGTACGTGCGGGACTGGTACGCGCCGCGGTCGGCCGCCGAGCTGCTCTTCTTCCGCGGCCTCGTCGAGGATTACGAGCATGCCGACGTGCTGCGGGTCGTGCTGGCGCGGGCGGCCCGCTCGGCGCGGCGCACGACGCACTTCGACCTCGATTTCCCGCGCTCGCCACAGCGCTCCGAGTACTGGTGCCACAAGCACCGGAAGACGTGCCGCCCCGTCGGCGAGGCGCGTCGGTTCCTGCGCCGGTACGCGCTCGACACGCTGGCGCGAATCCGAGAGTTCGCGCGCGTACGCGTACGTGAGCGCGAGGCAGAGGTGCTCCACGGGGACGCGCGCGAGCTGGAGTTCGGGACGCGCTTCGACGGAGTCGTCACCTCTCCGCCGTACCCCGGCTTGATCGACTACCACGAACAGCATCGGTATGCCTACGAGCTGCTGGGCCTGGAGGAGTACCGCGAGTTGGAGCTCGGCAAGGGCACGAGCAGGAAGGCGCTCGAGTCCTACAGCGAGGGCGTCGCGGCGGTGCTCGCGAACGTCCGGCGGGCGCTGAAGCCCGGGGCTCCGGTCGTGATCGTGATCAACGACCGCCGCGAGCTCTACCCGGAGATCCTTGAGCGCGCCGGCTTGCAGCTCGAGGAGCGCTATCGCAGGCACGTCAACCGCAGAACCGGCCGCCGAGCGGGCGAGTTCTACGAAGACGTCCTCGTCGCGCGCTGATTCGTCACCGTTCGGTGTCACATGCGTGACGGTCTGTTGTCTACCGTGACGACGTGCTCGCACGGACCGTCACCCATGCCCTTGTCGGCCTCGACGCGCGACGGGTCGAGGTGGAGGCTCACCTTCAACGAGGCCTGCCCGCGTTTGCGATCGTCGGGCTCGCCGACCGTGCGTGCCAGGAAGCGAAGGAGCGCGTTCGCAGTGGAATCGCGTCCGCCGAGCTGGAGTGGCCGTTGCGGCGGATCACGGTCAATCTCGCTCCGGCAGAGCTTCGCAAGGAGGGATCGGGCTTCGACCTTCCGATCGCGCTGGCCGTGCTGGCCGCCTCCCGGCAGGTTCCGGCAGAGGCGCTCGAGGGGCACGCAGCCGTTGGCGAGCTCGCTCTGGACGGCCGTCTGCGTCGGGTCGGCGGCGTCCTGGCCGCGGCAGAAGGCGCGCGACAGGCCGGCCTGACGAAGCTTCTTTGCTCGGCGGCATGCGCGGCCGAGGCGGCGCTCGCCGGCATCGAGCCGGTCCCGGTTCGCCACCTGGCCGAGGCGGTCGGCTACCTGCGTGGCGACTGGGTTCCGCCGCCGGTCGAGACACTGTCGCTGAACGGCAGCGATGCGGATCCAACGGGCCCCGATCTCGCGGATGTCCGGGGTCAGGAGCGCGCGCGACGAGCGCTGGAGCTCGCGGCCGCGGGCGGGCACAACCTCCTGCTCGGCGGCCCGCCGGGAACGGGCAAGACGATGCTCGCCCGCCGCCTTCCCGGAATCCTGCCGCGGTTGCCTCCGGATCAGGCGCTCGAGATCACGAGGATCCATTCCGTTGCCGGACTGCTGCCGCCCGACCGTCCGCTGGTGAGCTCGCCGCCGTTTCGCGCGCCGCACCACACGGCGTCGGTCTCGGCGATCGTCGGCGGCGGTCCCACCCCGAGGCCGGGCGAGGCGAGCCTCGCGCATCACGGCGTCCTCTTTCTCGACGAGCTGGCCGAGTTCCCGCGCAACGCGCTCGAGGCGCTGCGGCAGCCGCTCGAGGACGGTGCGATCTCGATTGCGCGTGTCGGCGGGAAGATCGTCTTCCCCGCCCGGTTCCAGCTGGTGGCGACGATGAATCTCTGCCCATGCGGGGCGCGCGGCGATCCGGCCGCCGAATGCTCCTGCTCGGCCGCTCGGCTCGCCGCCTATCGCGACAAGCTCTCGCGAGCGCTGCTCGATCGCTTCGACCTGGTCGTGACAGTGCCTCGGGCCCGTGCACTGGAGCTCGAGAGCGGGCCGGGAGAGCACTCCGAGGCGGTGCGCGAGCGGGTGGCCGCGGCGCTGGCGCGGGCGCCGGCCAAGCCGATCGGGCGGTCGAACGAAGCGAGCGAGCTCCTGACCCGGGCGGTCGAGCGGCTGCCCCTCTCTGCCCGAGGGCGGGCGCGTGTCGCACGCGTGGCCAGAACCGCAGCGCTCCTCGCCGCCGCGGACGAGGTCGCAGCCGAGCACGTCGCAGAGGCGATCTCGTACCGCTCTCCGAGCGAGCTGGGAACGCCGTGAAGGAGCTGGCGCTCGCGGCGTTTGCGGCCGAGACCGGTTCGCACGTCGTGGAGCAGCCACGTGAACGGCGCTTCGAGCGGTTCCGAAGGAACTTCGACGCGCCGCGGTACCTCGATTCGCTCGCAGAGCGCGGCCTGCGCTTCGTGGGTCGCCGTGCTCACGACTATCCGGAGCTCCTTCGCGAGCTCCACGACCCACCGCCGGGGCTGTTCTTACGCGGTGCGGGCGGTGCGGAGCTTCTGCGTCGGCCCGCCGTCGCAATTGTCGGAGCGCGAGCCTGCTCGTCGTACGGCGCGCAGGTAGCTCGGCTGCTCGGGCGGGAGCTGGCCGCGGCCGGCCTCGTCGTCCTCAGCGGCCTCGCACGCGGCGTCGACGGTGAAGCGCACCGAGGAGCTCTCGACGCCGGCGGGTTGACGATCGCGATCCTCGGCTGCGGCATCGACCGCGACTATCCGGCCGCACATGCCCAACTCGCGCAGCGAATCTGCGAGCGGGGCCTGGTGGCCTCGGAGTACGCGCCCGGGGTGGAGCCGGCGCCGTGGCGGTTTCCCGCCCGGAACCGGATCGTCGCTGGTTTGGCCTCGGCCACGGTGATCGTCGAGGCGCGCGAGCGAAGCGGGGCTCTCATCACGGCCGACTTCGCGCTCGAGACCGGTCGGGAGGTCTTCGCGGTGCCCGGCGAGATCACCTCGTCCCTGTCCGCTGGAACCAACGCGCTGCTTCGGCTCGGCGCAACGCCGTTGACGAGTTCGGGCGACGTGCTGGAAGCGCTCGGCGTTACCCCTGCGGAGGCAGAGGCGAGCCCGCCGGACCTGAGCGAGGCAGCGATCGCCGTCCTCGCCGTGCTTGCGACCGAACCAGCAGGGGCGGATCAGCTGACCCGCATGATGGGCCTGGGCGCTCCGGGTGTCGCACGGGCGCTTGCCGAACTCGAGCTGGCAGGGGCGGTTGCAGAGGCGGACGGCCTGTTCAGGGCGGTGAGGCCGCCAGCCCAGGATCGCTGACATCGTGACGAGCCCCTACTGGCTCTCCGAGCACGCCGGGCCTTGCCTCGGTGCTGGAGCTCGTCGAGCCGGCCGGGTTGCTCGCGGTCTAGCCCTCGCCCGGCGCCGGCACCGACTCGTCGGACTGGAAGAGCGAGAACGCGTTTCCCTCGGTGTCACGGCAGCGGGCGAACCAGCCGATCGCCGGAATGGGCTGCTTGTCCTCCGCAGAGCCGCCGAGCTCGCGTGCGCGCGCGATGGAGGCGTCGATGTCCGAGGTGGCGAAGTAGACGATCGGGCCTGATCCTGCTCCGTCCTCTGCCGGGTAGATCGCCCCTCCCGGCTCGATGCCGTCGAGCATGTGGTACTCCACCGGCCCGCTCCACTCGCGGAACTTCCAGCCGAAGAGCGACTTCCAGAACTCCTTCGCACGGCCTGCGTCTGCGGCCGGCAGCTCGAAGTGCACCAACTGACCTTCCATCTCGCCTCCTTCGCTAGGAGCGGTCACCCTACCTCGGGGCCTCCTGGCGTTAGATCTCCACGAGCGGGGGGTCGACCTCGCTCACGGCCTCGAACGCCGCAAGGGCGATCGCCAGGTCCTGGATCGCCAGGCCCGTCGAGTCGAAGGTCGTGACCTCATCGGGTCCGCGACGTCCAGCGGACTCGCCGGTGAGGACCGCGCCGAGCTCGGTCACCTGCTCTCGGGTCAATGCGGCCGCCTCGATTGCGTGTACGAGCTCTCCGTTATGGCTCGCCTGTTCCCAGTCGTCGCAGAACATGTGCGTCCGCACGAGCTCGAACGGGTCGATTTCGGCCTTGCCGGGGCCGTCGGCGCCCATCAAGCTCACATGCTGCCCGGGGCGAAGCGAGCCCGCGGGAAAGAGCGGCTCGTGCCCCGGGGTCATCGTCACCACGAGGTCGGCGTGAAGAGCCTCTTCTGCGGACTCTGCCGCACGGGCGCCGAGCTCGTCTGCAGCCGCCCGTGCCCGCGACGCGTCGACGTCCCAGAGCACGACGTCCCGCCCTCGCGCGAGGAAGGTCCGCGCAGCCGCGCGGCCGTTCACTCCCGCGCCCACCACCGAGGCCGTGTCTGTGTCTACGCGACCGAGCGTCTCGGCCGCGAGCACCGCCGCGGCGCCGGTTCGCAGCGCGGTTACGGCTGCGGCGTCCAGCACCGCCACCAGCGAGCCGTTCGCCGCGTCGGAGAGCAGCACGACGCCGCTCACCGTGGGCAGTCCCCGACCGGGGTTGCCCGGGAACGAGGTCACCCACTTCAGCGCCGCGTACCCGGCCCCGAGCACCGGCATCGCCCGGAAGTCGCCGGCCGGGTAGGCCGGCACGTACACCTTCGGCGGCATCGACCACTCACCCCGTCTGTAGGCGACGAACGCGGCGCGCACCGCCTCGAGCGCCTTTTCCGGCGAGACGGCCGCCTCGACGTGCCGAGCTGCGAAGAACGGGACCACGGCCCCGCTAAAGGCCCTTGACGTCGCCGATCAACTTGGCGATCGACTCCTTGGCGTCGCCGAAGAGCATGACCGTCTTCGGGTTGAAGAAGAGCGGGTTTTCGATCCCCGCGAACCCGGGGTTCATGCTCCGCTTGAGCACCACGACGGTCTCGGCCTCGTCGACGTTGAGAATCGGCATTCCGTAGATCGGGCTGCCCTGGTTGTTCCGCGCGTCGGGGTTGACCACGTCGTTCGCCCCCACGACGAGGACGACGTCCGTCCGGCCGAACTCCGGATTCGCCTCGTCCATCTCCTTGAGCTGCGGATAGGGGACATTTGCCTCGGCGAGCAGCACGTTCATGTGCCCCGGCATGCGCCCCGCGACCGGGTGGATCGCATAGCTGACCTCGACGCCCTTCTCCTCCAGCAGGTCGGCGAGCTGGCGGACGTCATGCTGCGCCTGGGCGACGGCGAGGCCGTAGCCGGGCACGACGACGACCTTGTGCGCATAGGCGAGCATCACCGCGACGTCTTCCGCGCTCGCGGAGCGTACGGTGCCGCCGTCGGTCCCGGCCGCCGTCGCGGCGCCCGCCGAGACCTGCCCGAACGCGCCGAAGAGGACGTTCGAGATCGAGCGATTCATCGCCCGACTCATCATCAGCGTCAGCAACGTGCCGGAAGCACCGACCAGCATGCCGGCGACGATCAGAACGTTGTTCTCGAGCTCGAAGCCGGTTGCGGCCGCGGCCAGACCGGTGAAGGCGTTCAGGAGCGAGATCACGACCGGCATGTCGGCGCCGCCGATCGGGAGGACGAAGAGCACGCCGAAGAGGGCAGCGGCTGCGAGCAGGGCCCACATCAGCCATTGCTCCTCCGCACCCGCAGCGATGGCAACTCCCGCTGCGACGGCAGCTCCGAAGACGAGAGCATTCACCAGCTGCTGGCCTGGATAGGTGATCGGACGGCCTTGAATCAGCTCCTGGAGCTTCGCGAAGGCGACCATCGAGCCGGCGAACGAGATAGCGCCGATCAGCGCCGAGAGCATGATCGCGATGCTGATGTCGACCTTCAGGTTGCCGGGGTTAGGCGCGCGGTTGTGGAACTCCGCCCACGAAATGAGCGCCGCCGCGCCGCCGCCGACGCCGTTGAACAGCGCCACCATCTGCGGCATCGCGGTCATCTTCACGCGCCTGGCGGCGACCGCGCCGAAACCGCCCCCGATGACCATCCCGAGGACGATCTCCCAGTAGCTGACGATCTCGCTCTGTGCGAAGGTGACGCCGATTGCGAGCAGCATCCCGGCCGCCCCGATCCAGTTGCCGAGGCGGGCCTTGTCAGGCTGCGAGAGGAAGCGAAGCGCGAGGATGAAGGTCACGATCGTGACCAGATAGAGGAGGTCGGTGGTGGCGCGGCTCACTGCTGCGGGCCGGACGCCTGGTCGTCGTCCTTGGCCGCAGGCTCGGGCCGGCGTCGCTTGAACATCTCCAGCATCCGGTCGGTGACGACGAAGCCGCCGACGACGTTCGCCGAGGCCAAGATCACCGCGATGAACCCGAGTATCCACGTGAGGGTGTCCTTGTCCCCCTGACCCATGACGAGCATCGCGCCCACGATCACGATGCCGTGGATCGCGTTCGTTCCCGACATCAGCGGGGTGTGCAGCAGCGTGGGCACCTTCGAGATCACCTCGAAGCCGAGGAAGATCGCGAGGACGAGGATGGTGAGCTCGAAAACGAGCAGCAGCCCGTGACTCATCGAGTCGGACCCTCGGCGCCCTTGACCGATCCGATCATGCCCGACCAAGCCCGTCGCCCCCCACCCTGGGTGGGGAGAACCGACCCGCCGCCCTCGCGGTTGACGCTACCCGAGCCTTGCTCACGCGTCTGTGCCGTGCTCGCGTCGATTGTGTGCCGTTCTCTCACGCAGGCACCTCCTGCTTGCGTGTGACGCAGGCTCCGGCCGTGATCTCGTCGTCGAAGTCGAGCGCGAGCTCGCCGTCGGGCGCGAGATGTTGCAGAAGCGCGACGACGTTGCGTGCGTAGAGCTGGCTCGCGTGGTAAGGCATCGAGCTGGGCAGGTTGGTCAGGCCCACGAGCGTCACGCCTTCGCGGACGACCTCCTCGCCGGGCTCGGTCAGCTCGCAGTTGCCGCCCGCTTCGGCGGCAAGATCCACGATCACCGATCCTGGCCGCATCGCTGCGACGGCGCTCGCGGGAATCAGCCGCGGCGCGTCGCGGCCAGGGATCAGGGCGGTGGTGATGACGACGTCGAACTCGGGCAAGCGGGCCTCGAGCTCTTCCTGCTGTCGCCGCTGTTCCTCCTCGGAGAGCTCCTGCGCGTAGCCACCGGCGGTCTCTTCGCCGACGACACCCAGGTCGAGCCAGTTGGCACCAAGGCTCTCGATCTGCTCGCGAACGACGGGGCGAACGTCGAAGCCGGTGACGACGGCGCCGAGGCGGCGTGCGGTAGCGACCGCCTGGAGGCCGGCCACGCCCGCACCGAGCACGAGCACCTTCGCCGGAGCGACCGTTCCGGCTGCGGTCATCAGCATCGGGAAGAACTTCGGCAGCCTCTCGGCCGCGAGGAGCGTCGCCTTGTAGCCCGACACCGTCGCCTGCGACGAAAGGGCGTCCATCGGCTGCGCGCGTGTGATCCGGGGAATCGACTCCATCGCGAAGGCGGTGACTCCTCGACCGGCGATGCGAGCGATTCCCTCCGGATCCGTCAGCGGCTGCAGGAAGCCGATCAGCACCTGACCCTCGTGCAGCTGTCCTGTCTCGACCTCGGTCGGCTTCTGCACCTTCACCACCACGTCGCTCTCGCCGTAGACGTCGTCGACGATCCGGCCGCCTGCCTCCTCGTAGGGCGCGTCAGGAAATGAGGCGGCAGCGCCCGCGTCGCGCTCGACGAGAATCTCGAAACCGCCCGGGACGAGCCGGGCGACCAGGTCGGGGACCAGTGCCACGCGTCGCTCGCCGGCGGCACGTTCTCTCGGCACCCCGACCCTCATGCGGCGCCAATGCTAGTGCGTGACGCTCTCGGCACGCTCCCGGCACCCACGCGTGCGCCTCTCGTCGATACGGTCGCGTCGGGGAGGAGGCCGGGCGAACCGAACTAAGGGGAGCGGTAGAGTTCGTCGCCGTGGCCGGACCGCTGGCGGAGATCTCTGACAGCTTCTTCAGGCCGGCGGTGAACGATCTCGTCCCCTACGAGCCGGGGAAGCCGGTCGATGAAGTCCAGCGCCAGCTCGGGCTCGAGCGGGTGGTCAAGCTCGCTTCGAACGAGGGGCCGTTCGGGCCCTTTCCCGAGGCCCGCGAGGCCATCGAGCGCAGCGTCGCAGAGCTGAACCGCTATCCGGACGGCGGTGCGTACCGGCTCAGGGCCGCACTCGCCGAGCGGCTCGACTTGCCCTTTGAGGCGGTCGCTCCCGGCGCCGGCTCGGACGGGCTCGTCGACTGTCTCAGCCAGGCGATCCTCGAGCCCGGCGACGAGATCGTCTGCGGCTGGCCGTCGTTCCCGAGCTACGTGATCGACGCGCGCAAGTTCGGAGCCGCGCCGATCACGGTTCCGCTGCGCGACGGGCGCTACGACCTCGAGGCAATGATCGAGGCCGTCTCCCCGCGGACGAAGATCGTCTACCTCTGCCTGCCCAACAACCCGACGGGGACCTCGAACACCCGCGCCGAGCTCGACGCCTACTTCGATCGCGTACCGGAGCACGTGCTGACCGTGCTCGACCAGGCCTACCTCGAGTACATCGACGACCCGGAGTACCCCGACGGGATCGAGGAGTACCTCAAGCGAGGCCGGCGCGTGGTCGTGCTCCGAACCTTCTCCAAGATCTACGGCCTCGCCGGCCTACGAGTGGGCTACGGGCTCGCGCCGGCGCCGATCGTGACCGCGATCGGGAAGGTGCGGCGCGCGTTCGACATCACGACCCCGGCCCAGGAGGCCGCGCTGGCAAGCCTCGACTCCGCGCAGGAGCTCGCGCGGCGCCGCCGCGCCAACGCGGAGGGCCGCACGCAGTTGGAAGGGATCCTGCGCGAGCACGGGCTCGAGCCGGTCGCACCAGCCGTGGCGAATTTCGTCTTCGTGGACCTGGGTGACGACTCACGGCCGTTCTTCGAGCAACTCCTGCGCGAGGGCGTGATCGTCCGGCCGACGCACGGCTTCGGCGCCCCCAGCGCCCTCCGCGTCACCGTGGGCACACCCGACGAGCACGAGCTGCTCGCAGCTGCGCTCGAACGCGTGCTTCCGCGCGCGCCTGCATAGACACGGCCAAAAAACCCCTCGTTTGAGTGCCGGTAGCGGTGTTACCGTTCGAGAGCCGATGGGCCGCCCCCTCTCAGCCGGCACCCAGCTCGGACTCCTCGGCCGCGAGCCGAGTTTCCGGCGCCTCTTCTTGGCGACCCTGGGGTCGGGCGCGGGCACGTGGCTCGCCCTCGTGGCGCTCGAGGTGGACGTCTGGACGAGGACGGAATCGTCAGCGTGGGTCGCAGCGCTCCTGATCGCCGACCTCCTGCCGACCTTCGTGATCGGGATTCTGGTCGGGCCGCTGATCGACCGACTCTCGCGTCGGCGCCTGATGATCGGCTCCGACCTCGTTCGCTTCGGCGTCTTCGCCGCGCTGCCGTTCACCACCAGCGCGCTCCAGATCACCGCGCTCGCGGCCGTCGCCGGCATCGCCACAGGATTTTTCCGTCCCGCCGTCTACGCCGGGCTGCCGAACGTCGTCCAGGACGCCGACCTGCCAAGTGCGAACTCGCTGCTGCAGACCGTGGACAACCTGACCTGGGCTCTCGGCTCTCTCGTCGGAGGCCTGCTCGTCGCGGGTTCCGGTGTCGACGCGGCCTACTGGATCAACGCGTGCACATTCCTGATTTCCGCGGTCTTCCTCTGGGGAATCCCCCAGCGGCTGCTGCAGGCCACTCCGGCAGCGAGCCGCGGCCACTGGCTCGACTTGAAGGACGGCTTCAGCCTCACCGTCCGCTCGCGCGCGCTCCTGACCGTGCTCATCGCGTGGAACGTGGCGATGTTCTCGAACGCCGCCGTGAACGTTGCGGAGCCCCGGCTTGCGTTCCGCGCGTTCGATGCCGGGACGTTCGGGCTCGGCCTGATGATGGGCTGCTCGGGCATCGGCCTCGCGATCGGCGCCTATCTCGCGAGCTCCTGGATCGAGCGGCGCGGACTGCCGAACGTCTACGGCGCCTCGCTCGGGTTGATGGCAGTCGGGATTGGCCTGGCCGCGATGGCCCCCAACGTCTGGGTGGCCGCCGCCTGCGTCGTCATCTCCGGGGCGGGCAACGGCGCCGCCGTCGTCTGCAACGCGCTGCTCGTGCAGCGCGGCGCGCCGGATGCGCTGCGCGGTCGGGCGTTCGCGGTCCTGATGAGCTCCAACGTGGCCATGCTCACCCTCGGGATGATCGTCGCGGGCCACTTCACCGACATCGTCGGGCCGCGCTGGATCTGGGCCGCTGCGGCGCTCGCGGCGGCGCTCGCAGGTGTGGTCGGGTTCGTCCTCTCGCGCACCGTGGCGAGTCGGCCAGGCTTGGCTCAGCCCGAGCCGCAGCCGATCCACGCGACCGCGGCAGAGCCCACGCAGCGCGCGGTCTGAGCGGAAGCCGCTTTAGCATCACCTCCGTGGCGGCACGGCGTGACTTCACCCGCGAGTCGCTGGCCGACGGCGTTCGCGCCGGCGACCGGCGGGCGCTCGCGCGTGCGATCACGCTGGTCGAGAACTCCGATCCGCTCGCCTACGACGTCGTCCGCGACCTCTATCCGGAGACGGGCCGCGCCTACGCCATCGGGGTCACGGGCCCGCCGGGAGTCGGCAAGTCGAGCCTGATCAGTGCCCTCGTTCGGCATGTCCGAGAGCAGGAACGCTCGGTCGGCGTGATCTCGGTCGACCCCTCGAGCCCGTTCACACAGGGAGCCCTCCTCGGCGACCGCATCCGGCTCGCCGACCACTTCCTCGACCCCGAGGTCTTCATCCGCTCGATGGGGACCCGCGGCCACCTGGGCGGGCTGGCCGAGGCCACGCTCCAGGCGTTGCTCGTTCTCGATGCGGCCGGCAAGGAGCTCGTCTTCCTGGAGACGGTCGGCACCGGCCAGGGCGAGGTCGAGGTGATCGGGATCGCCGACACCGTGGTGCTCGTGTTGATGCCCGGGTCGGGGGACTCGATCCAGGCGCTGAAAGCAGGGATCATGGAGATACCTGACGTGATCGCGATCAACAAGATGGACCACCCGGCTGCGAAGACGATGCTGAACGAGGTCCGCTCCGTGCTCTCGCTCGACAAGGAGCGCGCGTGGAAGCCGCCGATCGTCCTCACCGAGGCCCTCCGCGGCGATCACGTGCCGGAGCTCTGGGAGCAGGTCGAGGCCCACCGCGCCTTCCTCGAATCCGACGGCCTGCTCGAGGAGCAGCGGCGCAAGAACCTCGCCGGCGAGGTCTTCGCCGTCGCCTCGGCGCGAGCGAAGGCTCACCTGGAGCACGCGGTCGCAGACGATCCCGAGCTCCGACGCCTCCTCGACGAGGTGCAGAGCCGCAAGCTCGACCCGCTGACTGCGGTTCGCGAGATCATGGAGAAGGTGTTCAAGGTTGGCGACTAAGACCGGCCCCAGCTTGAGCGACATCAACGAGGCGCGATCCCGGCTCCAGGGAGTCGCGCGGGAGACGCCGGTCTACGGCTCGGAGACGCTCTCGCGCCAGGTCGGGCGCCCGGTGTCGCTGAAGGCCGAGAACCTCCAGCGAACCGGCTCCTTCAAGGTCCGTGGCGCCGTGAACAAGCTCGCGACGCTGAGCGAGGGCGAGCGGCGCGCCGGGGTCGTCGCTGCCAGTGCCGGCAACCACGGCCAGGCGGTGGCATGGGCGGCGCGCGAGGCCGGCGTGAAGGCGACGGTGTTCATGCCCCAGGACGCGCCGATGGCGAAGGTGGAGCCGACGAAGAACTACGGGGC
>Ga0207675_100001581_pt1 | contig 22764 bp, 16 predicted proteins | sample KBSSwiS42_FD_184305 | JGI IMG/M metagenome (GOLD analysis project Ga0207675, IMG submission 184305) | Switchgrass rhizosphere microbial communities from Kellogg Biological Station, Michigan, USA - KBS Switchgrass S4-2 (SPAdes) (version 2) | ecosystem: Host-associated > Plants > Roots >...
GCGGTCCAAGCGCTCCCAGAGCCGAGCGACCGGGGGTGGGAGGCCGATGCGATGGTGGTTCTTCTCATGACGAGCTTCCGTATCTGGTTGCGCGACTGCGGTTCCTGCCGTGCACGGGCCGAAGGCAAGACTGACGCGCCTTCACTGGCTGTATGACGTTGTGGCCCGGTGGCGGTCGCAGGCAGCCAGCCGCTGGTCAGCGGAGCAGCGCGGCTGCCGCGTCGGCGCAGCCAGACCGAAACCTGCGTCACAGACCCGGCCGAGCCTGGCACTACGTTTCACGCGGGCGGACCCGGAGGGCCCTCCTGGCGTCGGCCGGGGTCGTATGCGGACGAGCCCCTCGACCCCTCTACGACTGCGACTGCGACTGGGCGAGTGGCGGCGCTTCCGGTTCCGAGGGGTCCAGGAAGTCGCGCTGCAGGTGGTCGCATACGAGCGCCGCCGTATCGATCACTCGCGTCAGCTCCTCGTGCAGGCCGGCGTGCAGCACGTCCGCAATCTTGGCGTTCCGCAGGTGCATGAGCATGGCTTGCAGGGCCTTCAGCGACGCGGTCGGTGCTGCGCGGGCGGTGGCCGCCTCGATCTGTCGGAGCAACAGCTCGGCGCGCTCGAAGCAGTGCAGCACCGAGCGCGGGAAGCTCGGATCGCGCAGCAAGAACTCCGCGACGCGGCGCCCGGTGGGAGCGGCGCGATGGCGCTTGAGGAACGACTCCTCCGCGGCGCACAGCTTGAGCTGGCTGACCCACTGGGCTGACTGCCAGGGCGTCTCCAGCGTCTGCCGATCGCCGCCGGCCACGCGATGATGCTTCACGTCCATCAAGCGCGCGGTCTGGTTGGCGCGCTCGAGCATCAGGCCGAGCAGCATGAAGTCGAGCGGCTCCTCGTGCAGCATGCTGCTGTCGGAGGTGCCGCCGAACTCCGCACACAGCGAGCGGATGCGCCGGTAGAACTGGCTGCGGTCTTTGCGGTACTCACGCTGCGCGGCCTTGCTCGTGAACCATTGCCACGAGGTGTTCAGCGTCTCCCACATCTCGCGGCTGATCACCTCGCGGATCATGCGCGCGTTCTCGCGCGCCCAGTACAGGCTGCTGCGGATCGAGACCGGACTCTGCTGGTTCCAGGTGAGGTACTCCTCGGCGTCGTCGTCGTCGTGGTAGCGCTCCTTGCCCACGAGCTCTTCGAAGCGCGCTTGCTCGCCCAGCACGACGATCACCGGCATCCAGCGCTCCGCGCGCTCGTGTTCGGCGTCGAGCACGAGCATGCGATTGACCGAGGCGAACCGGGCGCAGCTCTCGGCGCGCTCGATGTAGCGAAAGAGCCAGAAGCAGCTGTCGGCGACGCGCGAGATCATGAGCTATCGGCGGCGAGCACCCAGGTGTCCTTGGACCCGCCTCCCTGGCTGGAGTTCACCACGTACGAGTTGGGCTTGAGCGCCACCCGGCACAGCCCGCCCGGCAGCACCCATACCTTCTTGCCGGTGAGCACGAACGGGCGCAGATCGACTCGCCGGGGCGCGAGCTCCGTATCGCACCAGGTCGGTGAGGCGGACAGCTCGATGCGCGGCTGGGCGATGTAGCCGCGCGGGTTGTCGCGCAACTTGGCGGCAAATTCGGCGATTTCGGCCGCGCTCGCCGTCGGCCCCATCAACATGCCGTAGCCGCCCGAGCCATCCACGGCCTTGACTACCAGCTCGTTCAGGTGCTCGAGCGTGTACTCGAGGTCGTGCTTGCGGCTCAGGTTGTAGGTCTGCACCTGTCCGAGGATCGGCTCTTCCGAAAGATAGAAGCGGATCATCTCGGGCACGTACGGGTAGACGGCCTTGTCGTCGGCCACGCCGTTGCCGAGCGCGTTGGCCAGCGTCACGTTGCCCGCCGCGTACGCGGAGACGAGCCCGGCGACGCCGAGCAGGCTGTCGGGGCGGAAGAACTCCGGGTCCAGGAACGCGTCGTCGATGCGCCGGTAGATGACGTGGATCTGCTGGGGACCCGCCGTGGTCTTCAGGTACACCTTGCGATCGCGCACGAACAGGTCAGAGGCGTACGCCAGCTCGCAGCCCATGCGCCCGGCCAGGAAGCTGTGCTCGAAGTAGGCGGAGTTGAAGGGACCCGGCGTGAGCACGACGGCGCGCACCGGGCTATCGGGCGGTGGGGGAATAGAGCCCTTCGGCGCCCCGGACGGCGCGCTCTCGAGCAGCGTGTCGCGCAGCACGGTAGGGTAGTCGTCGATCGAGCGCACGTTCAGCTTGCGGAAGACGCTGGGCAACGCACGCTTCATCACGCCACGGTTTTCGAGCACGTACGACACGCCCGACGGCGTGCGCACGTTGTCCTCCAGCACCAGGAACTCACCGCTGGGGTTGCGGATCAGATCGATGCCGGCCACGTGGATGAACACGCCGCCCGGCGGCGTGACGCCGCGCAAGCGCTCGAGGTAGCCGGAGGACCCCAGTACCAGCCGCGCAGGCAGGATGTCTTCGGCCAGGATGGCCTGCTTGCCGTAGACGTCCTGCAGAAACAGGTTCAACGCCTGCACGCGCTGCGCCAGGCCCCGCTCGACCAGGTCCCACTCCTCTGCCGAGATGACCCGTGGGATCAGGTCGAACGGAAAGACCCGCTCGCCGCCGCGTTCGTCGGAGTAAACGGAGAAGGTGACCCCGGCGTTCAGGAAGGCGCTATTGGCGAGCTCTTGCCGCTTCTGAAACTCGCGCTGGCCGAGCCGGTCGAGCGCACGCACCAGCTGGCTCATGTTCGGCCGAGGCTGGCCGGGCGCAGCAAAAAACTCGTCGTACGTGCCGGGCAGCGGCCGGTAGTCCGCGAAGAGCGGCAGTTTGGGGACGCCCGGGCTGGTCATCGGCGCCCCTTCGTTACGGGTTCGGGGCCGGGTGTCAACCCCGGCGATGTCTACAACGCGTCGTCCTTTTCCGAGGCGAGCGCCGGCTCTGCCCCGTTGCCGTTGGAAGCAATCTGCTCCACGCCCGCCTCGAAGATCGGAGCCAACCCGGGCTCGGCTTCTCGCACGGGCTCCGCGAGCGGTCGGTCGGGGTTGCACTCGCCTTCGCCTTCGCCTTCGCGTTCGAGCGAGGGAGCGGTGCGGGGCGCAGGCACCTCGTCGGGGGCGGCGCTGCCCACGTGCAGCGAGTCGACGAGCTGGGGCAAGCTCTCGACGGCGATGCGCGTGGCCATGTCGAGAGCACGGCGGTTCACCGGTGCCTCCACCATCACGCACAGAAAGCCGCCGCGAAAGCGCATCATCGACAGCTGATAGCGGTTGAGGCTGAAGGCACACTGCTCGACTCCGAGCTCGCACAGCTCCGCGCAGCGCACGATGCTGGCCAGGCGCACCGTCGTGCGCGCCAGCTCCTGCTCGCCGAACTCCGGAGGCATCTGGTGCAGCAGGAGCTGACCTGCGGAGTCCGCCACGAAACTGCCCACCACCCACTCGACATCCAACAGGACGTTCAGAATGTCTTCCCCCCTCACCCCAGCCCGACCTTTCGCAGCAGGGACCGGAGCCGCTCGGTGGAGCCGAGCGCGGCAGCGATGTCGTTGACCTCCGACTTGACCACGAGCAGGCTGAGCCCGCCGCCTTTCAGGTGCACCGCGGTGCGCCCGTGCCGGCCCAGATCGGCCGCGATCAGCTTGGCTTGATTGTGGATGAAGGCGGCGGCATTCGCGAGCCGTTCGCATTCTTCGCCGCGGGCCGCGAGCAGCATGCCGCGCCCGGAGACGCGCACCATGCTCGTGGAGAGTGGCAGCGCCGTCGCGCGTGTGCTGGCGGGCGGCGCTCCTGACGCCGGCTCGCTCGACGGTGCGGTGTTCGGCCGCGCGGCGAGCGTGCGGCGTACCCAGGTCACGGGCAACGTACGGGGGAGCGGCGGCGCGCCGGGCTCGCGTTCGACGCCGGGCGCCGTGACTGGGGCGGCAACGGCGGCTGAGGCGACGGCGGCTGGGCCGACGGAGGGCGCGGCAGCGACTGGGGCGACGGAGGGCGGGGGAGTCGCAGCCCGGGGAGTCGGGGGGCGCGCGGGCTGTAGCCGCGAGCGCACTTCGCTCGGCGCACGGCTGGAGGCCGCCCGCCGCGGCGCTGACGAACGGTGCGCGGCGGCCGCCGCCGCGACGGCGCGCGAGAGCTCGGAGACGGCGGAATCGAGCGGCGGGTAGTTGGCTGGAGAGAGCGCCGAGAAAACGGGCAGCCTGGGGCCGGCGGCCGCGGCCGGAGCAGGGGGCTCCGAGCGCGGGACTTCGCGCAGCGCCTCGGGGCGCAGCGCTTTGGCGCGGCTGGGGTCCCCGCGCTCTGGTTCGGCGGCTAGCTCCGGATTCGGCAGCGGCGGTGAATCGTCGAGCTCCGGGCGTTCGGCGCTCGAAGGCTCTGCGGACCCCAGATCGGGACCCGGCTTGCGGCGCACGCCCGTGAGCACGTTGGACGCGCCGGGCCGCGTCGCGGCCAGCAATTTTTCTGCCGTGAAGAACAGACTGTGCTGGCTCGGCCAGGGGCGCGCGCAGGGGCGAAACTCGACGGCTCCGCAGTGCAACATCTTCATCACCGCCCCCAGACCCACGTCTTCACCAAACTCCGCATGCACGACGTGACCTTGATCGAAGAAGATGTGACCGCGCTTGTCCGCTGCGACCACACGCACGCCACGCCGCAACCCCTGGCTACACAGCGCGCGGATCAACGCCGCGACGTTTCCCTGGGCAGGGTCCCAATCGGGTGCAGTATGCCCGGCGCTGTGGCTCGCACCCGGGCTCTCGCGTCCTCCAGTCACCGGGGGCCCTCGCAGCCCAAGGACGAAACGGCCCTGGACGAAACGGTCCTGGACGAAACGGCGACCGCGAGCTGCGCGAGCGTGCCCTTCGCTCTGGATGCGCTCGCGGAGCGTAGTGGCCTGGGCCGCGAGCGAGGCCCGGACATCTCCAGCTGTCCCAGCCTCGCCATCGTGGCCTCCACCGTCTGTCGAGCGCGCCGCCGGCGCGAGGCTGCGGTGCCGGGGGGGATCCCGAGCTCGCGAGCCACTTCATTCTTCGATAGCTGCTCGAGCTCGAACAGTACAAACGCCTGAGCCAGATCGCTGTCGAGCCGCTCGAGCACCTGGTTGAACAGCTCCAGGGCCAACACCCTTTCGTTGGCTTCATCCTGCGCCGAGCCGGGGGCTGCATGCACGTCCATGTCCGCTTCGAACTGATAGCGCGCGAGCCGCCGCCGTTTCGAAGACGTCACACGCAGCACGACCCCAAACAGGAACGCCCGCTCGCGGTCCGGACGAATCTCTTCCAGACGCTCCGACGCGATCAAGAACGCCTGTTGCGTGGCGTCCTCCGCGGCGTCCGCGCTCAGCCCTTGTCGACGCAGCGACCTGCCGATCGCGCCGGAGTGGCGTTCAAACATCAACGCCAGACGACTCCCCTTCGTTCGCTGCCCGGCGCACTGAGGTCGGCTGGAATCAGGCACCACGTGATGGTATGCGATCGTCTTTCAGAGCGATCATGAAATGACGCGGCGGCGAACAAAACTGACACGCCTGGACGCGCAGCGAACATCGGGAATCGTCGGCCCGCGCACCCGCCCGAATCTCGTTCTCGCGTCATCGCGCTCGACGCGCGTCTTCTGTGTCGGCTGGTGTGTGTTTCAGGGCTGGTGACCACGTGGGCTGATGTGTGTTTCAGGGCTGGTGACCATGTCGGTTGATGTGTCGTTCAGGGCTGGCGACGATGTCGGCGAGTGTGTCCGTTCCGAGATTGTAACGGCCGCGGGCAGCGCGCCCACGACGGCCGCGCATGGCGACTTTTCGCACAGCGCTGGCTGTGCCGAAATGAATCGATAAGCGCCATCCCCGAGCGACCGCGAGCACGCGGTAACCTTCGCAGCGCTTCGCACGCTGCATGCCGCGAGCGCAGCACGCGGATCACAGAAAGCTGCAAAGTGAGCATGAAAACCGCTGGACGAGAAGATTCGAGGCGTTGACACGATCGCTGACTGCTCACATCCTGAGCGGCGTTAGGCGCGAGTGGGTGGGCTCGAGTCACCAGCAGAACAGGACCGACTGTGGACTGGAGAAGCGTGCACCGCAGAGACGCGTACCGGATTAGCTCGTACCCCAACAGACGTCCGCGCAGACGTCGCTACCAAGCGGGGTGAGCAGCGTGAGCAGCCCGAACGTCGAGCGCATTTCAGGCTACCGGGTGTTGCGTTCGCTCGGGCAAACTCAGCTCGGCAGAGTGTACCTGTCGATCTCCACGGAGGAACGATCGAGGGGAGCAGCGTCCCGTAACGACGAGAGGGGAGGGCCCGGATTTTTCTGTCTGGAGCTGCTGCACCCAGACTGGGCTCGAGACGACGAGCTGCGAGACCTGTTTCTGGAGGAAGCAGAGCAGACGCTCCAGCTCGAGCATCCCAACGTGGTCCGCTCGCAAGAGCTGCTCAGCGATCCGGAGGCCTGCGGCCGGGTCACGCGCTGGTTTGCGGGGCACTCGCTGTCCGGATTGCTCGAGCGCGTGGGGCGCGCCGCGTTTCCCTTGAATCTGCACGTGCGCGTGTTGTGCGAGGTGCTCGCCGCCTTGCAGTATCTGCACGAGCTGGACGATCCGACGGGCGCCTCCGCGGGTATCGTATATCGCGACGCCTCTCCGGAACGCGTGTTTCTGACCTACACCGGGCAGGTCAAGCTGCTCGGCGCGGGCTTCGAGCGGACCATCGACGAGATTGAACGGCGCTCCGGTCACTTGATCGCCGACCTCGGCTACGCCTCGCCCGAGCTGTGTCTGGGCTACCCCGCCAGCCCGAGTGGAGACGTGTACTCCGTGGGGGTGATGTTGTGGGAGGCACTGGCGCGGGCGCGGCGCTCTTTTGCCGATACGCCGCAGGACTGCCTGCGCCTGCGCGTCAGCGGTGAGGAGCCCGACGTCGAGCAGTTTCGACCGGGCGTGCCCGAGCGGCTCGCGCGGATCTGTCGTCGAGCCCTCGCGGTGAGCCCGCGCGATCGCTACGAGAGCGCCCAAGAGCTGCAGATCGATCTGGAGAGCTTCCTCAGCGACACCGAGACGGACGCGCAGCAGGACGCGGGGCTGGGCGCGCTCGCGCAGTTGATGATGCAACACTTCGCGCCCGAGCGGGCGGAGATGCTGACCTGGATCGAGCAACAACTCGCCACGCTCGATCCGCCCGAGGCGGCGCTGCGCACGCCGGGCGACGCGGCGGCCGGCGAGCTCTCCAGCACGTTGCGCTTCGATGTGCTGCCGGACGCTGCGTTGTCCGACGATGAGCTGGGAGAGGACGAGACCGTCGCCAACGTGCTGGCCGACGCGTTGCTTTCCGCCCCGCTGCCCGCGTTCGCGCTACCTCCCGCTGTATTGCAAGAGGGCGTCTTGCAAGAGGGCGTCTCGCAAGAGGGCGTCTCGCAAGAGGGCGTCTCGCAAGAGGGCACGTCGCTGGAGGTCATCTCGCAGCCGGTCATCTCGCAGCCGGCCATCTCGCAACCGGCCGCGTCGCAGCCGGCCATCTCGCAGCCGGCCGTGTCGCAGCCGGCCGTGTCGCAGCCGGCCGTGTCGCAGCCGGCCGTGTCGCAGCCGGCCGTGTCGCCCCCCGCTGGTTCGCTGGAGGGCGTGTCGCAGGTGGCCATGTTGCCGCCGGCCACATTGGAGCCGGCGTTCGCAGAGCTCTGGGACGACCATACCCACAACGTGTCCAGCGTCGAAGAGCTGCCGGAGGCCGAGCGCGAGCCCCCACTCCCGGAGGTGCCGCTGCGAGATCCGGAGACGAGCGGCCACCGTGCCTATTCCTCCAACCTGCAGCAGGTGCTGCCGAGGCCGAGCGCCCTTTCGCGCATCGTCGTGCCGATCGCGCTCGCGGCTGGGGTGTTCCTCTTGGTGACCCTGTCGCTGCGCATCATGCAGCTGGAGCCGAGCCCGGCGAAGCGCGCCTCTTCCGCGCACGACGAGCTCGCCCGGCGGGCGTTCGCTCGCGAACGGCGCGAAGCGGCTCCGGGCGACGGCGCGGCTCGACAAGTCGTCGCCGCGCGCGCGCTGCAGCCCGCCGTGGCGCCGCCTTCCCTGCCAGCGCCCCAGAGCTTGTCGCGCCCGGTCGCGGCCGACGCGGCCGACGCGGGCGCCCCGGAGCCGACCGAGCCGGCCATGCCGATCCTGAGGGCAGACACCCTCGAGCCGAGGGTCGAGGCGCGCCCAGCAGCGAAGCCGCGACGTGCGAGGCCCCGCCGCCCCGAGGCACGCTCGGAGGCGCGGGCGGCGCGGCCGAGCGGCGTGTTGCCGCGCAACATCGATGAAACGGATCCGTACCTCGAGTGAGCTTTCCGGAGATCTCCCGCCATGCCTCAGGCCCCGCACGCGACCGCTTTCCACCTGCCGTTCGCACCCCTCTCGTACCTTCTGGCCCTGCTCGCCAGCCTGGTGCTGCTGCACGCGGCGCCCAGCCACGCGCGTGATGCCGCCGCGGTTGAGGCATCGGGCGCTCCTGCAGACGGCGACGGCGAGCGCGCTGCCGCGGTGGAAGCGGCGCGCCAGCATTTCGCGCGCGGCGTGGCGCTGTATCGTGCCAGCGCATACGACGCGGCCCTGGCCGCCTTCACGCGCGCCTATGAGCTCGCCCCGACTTATCGCATTCTGTACAACCTGGCGCAGGTTCAGGCGCAGCGGCAGGACTACGTGCAGGCGCTCGAGCTCTTCGGTCGCTACTTGCGCGAGGGCGCCGACGCCCCCGGCGACGCGCGCGTCCCGGAGGCTCGCGTCGCCGAGGTGCAGTCGGAGATGACCGAGCTCGAGCGCCGCGTCGCCGAGCTGCGCGTCGAGACCAATGTGGAGGGCGCGATCCTGGTCGTGAACGAGTCGCGAGTGGCCGAGCTGCCGCTCCAGACGCCGATCTGGCTGAACGCGGGGATTCACCGCATGCGCGTGGAGAAGCCGGGGTACTTGCCGCTCACCAGGGTCGTGACGATGGCCGGCGGCGAGTCGGCGCTGATTCGCTTCGACCTGGAGCGCGAGACGTTTCCCATCGACCTGAGCGCTTTGCCGCCGCCGCGAGGCATCCCGAGCACGGCTGCGCGCGACGAGCCGCCCGCGCCCGGCATGAACACGGCCGTCGCAGTCGGCCTGGTCTCGAGCGGACTCCTGGCCGCGGCCACGGCCGCTTGCGCCGTGCTCACCTACCGGCAAAGTGGTGAGCTCGACCGCCGGCTGTCGCACTACCCCGAGGGCCTCGATCGGATCGAGAGCGCTCGCTCGCGGCTGCGCACGCTCGCCGTGCTGACGGACGTGTTCGGTCTCGCCTCGGTCGTCTCGGTCGGTGCGACCACGTACTTTCACCTGTCGGCACCCCGCCGCGAGGCGCCGCGCAAGGCGGCAGAGCTGGGCGCGGGCGTGAGCTCCGAGGGCGTGAACCTGTGGTTGCGAGGGGAACTGTGAGCTCGCGGCGCTCGACCGTCAGCGCTTGGCTTGCCCTCATGTGGCTCTGTTGGCTGGCGAGCTGCGTGAGCTACGGCAGCCCCATCGCCGAGCCCGCCGAGCCCGTCGAGGGTGCCACGATGACGGCTCCGGCCTTGCTGGGGCCGCTGGAGCCGCCGGCGGCGCCGAGCTCTCCGCTCGCTGATCCCGAGGGCACGCCAGACAGCGCAGAGGCAGCGCTGCCGTCGGCCCTGGATCCCGCGAACGATCCCGGCTCGACCGGCGCCGCGCCGGCGGACTCGGCTGAAATTCCCCAGCCCGGGCCGGCAACCGAGACCGCGGCCGCGCCGCCCGGCACACCGCCGCCGGATTTGCCCCTGCTCGGCACGAGCGAGCGGCCGCAGCTCGACCCCGTCGCTGCGGCGTCGCTGGAGCTCCTCGACTACCTCGCGCTGGCGGGCAATCTGCCGCTCGGTCTGAGCCGCGACGACTGGGATCCGACGGCCGGAGGCGGTGACGTGCTCGGCTTCGTGGCGGACTACCGGGTCGCCGCCAGCGGCGGCACCCATACCCGCGTGCAGGCCGCGATCAGCGCAGCGGTCGCTGCCGGCGGCAACCAGCGCCGCTATATCGAGCTCGCGGCAGGCACGTATCGCGAGGTCGTGTGCGTGCCGTCGGGTGCGCCGCCCATCACCCTCTACGGCGTCGAGCCGGACGCGACCCAGACCGTGATCGTGTTCGACAACTACGCCGGCAAAGCGAAACCTGCCGGCACACCGGGCAACCCCTGCAACCCGAACACAGCGGCCACCACTTACGGCACGAGCGGGAGCGCCACGCTGGCCGTGTTCGCGCGCGACTTCGTCGCCCAGAACCTCAGCATCGTCAACGACACCGACGAACGGGGCGCGAGCGGCAGCGTGCAAGCGCCCGCTCTGCTGAGCCAGGGCGATCGCGTATCGTACGAGAACGTGCGGGTGCTCGGCAATCAGGACACCTTGCTGGTCAAGACGCCGAACGTGGACACGGTGACGCGGGCCTACTTCAAGTCTTGCTACATCGAAGGCGACAGCGAGTTCATCCTGGGGCGAGGCACCCTGGTGCTCGACGGTTGCACGATCCACTCGCTCACTTCACGTCTCAGCGGCGCCGTGCTGGCGCCCAGCACCGACGCGCGCAATCCGTTTGGCATGTTGGTCACGGGCTCCAGCTTCACGGCGGACGCCGCGGCGCAGGCTGCCAGTGTCGCCCTCGGCCGAGCCTGGGACGAAAATCAGACCGCTCTGGCCGGCTACGCTGCCCTGGTGAGCTCGGGCGTGTACCCGAACGGTCAGCTCCTGGTGCGGCAGTCTGTGCTCGGAGCGCACATCCAGAACGTGCAGCCGTGGCGTTCCGCGTTGAGCACGGCTCGGCCGTTCGCTGCCGTTGCTGGCGATTACCCTGCCAACCGTCTGTATGAATTCGCCAACGCCGGTCCCGGCAGCGCGAGCCCGCAGCCGTGACCCTGCTGCGGCCCCAGCGCCGCAACGGTGCCCCGCAGGCGTGAAAGTCGGTCAAAAAGGGCCGGCCGTTCCCCGGGCGCCCGTGATATCAGGGCGGCCATGCGCGAGCGCGATGCGTCATCGGTGTACGGGGGTTGGCTCTGGGCAACCAGCCTGGCGTGCGTGAGCAGCCTGGCGTGTGCGAGCACCCCCGCCGCCCCTGCGGAGGGACCGTCGGGCGCCGCGAGCGACGCCAAGGTCGTGATGGCGCAGGAGCTGGGCGAGCGCCCCGCGCCCGAGGGCCCTTGTCCGGAGCGGACCGAAGCGCACGTGCTCGAAAATCCCCGCGCTGCCGTGCATCGCACGGCGCTCGGGCTGGCGTACTGCATGCTGCAAGAGGGGCCGCCGGGTGTGGTGCCCGGCGCCAACGACGTGGTGAAGGTGCACTATTCCGGCTGGACCGAGGAGGGCGAGATGTTCGACAGCTCGATCGAGCGCGGGGAGCCGGTGGACCTGCCGTTGAACTCGGTGATCCGCGGCTGGGGGGAAGGCTTGCGCCTGATGACCCCGGGCGACAAGGCGCGCCTCTGGATTCCGGGCAATCTCGGCTACGGCCGGCGACCGCCGGGTGCGGCCGCCGGCACCCCGCCCAAGGGCACCCTCATCTTCGATGTCGAGCTGATCAGCGTCGAACGCACGCCAGCGGCGCCCACGGCCTCTGCCGAGGGCGCTGCCAAGAACCCGGACGACGATTCGAAGCCGCGGCTGTTGCCGAAACCGGTGCCACAGCGCGAAGAGCCGAGCAGCTTCGGCCACCGGCGCAAGCAGCACGCCCCGGACTGAGATCGGGACCGAGATCTAGGACCGAGATCTAGGACCGAGAGCTCACGAGTCGACCGCCGCTAGCTCCAGGCGCTGCACGCGCGTCTGCCGGTTCAGCTTCTCGAGCGCGCCCGTGACAATCTGCCTCACCCGCTCTCGCGTCACGGAGAAGATGACGCCGATCTGCTCCAGTGTGCACTCATCGGCGCCGTCCAGGCCGAAGCGCATGCGCAGCATCTGCTGCTCGCGCGCGCTGAGCGTGCAGAGCAGCCCGCGCAGCTGTTCCATGCGCTGCTTGCAGAGCGCTTGCTCCATGCCGTTGGGAGTGGCTGCGTCCGCCAGGGAATCGCCCAAGCGAACGTCCGTATCCGCGCCGCGGGGGGCATCCAGGCTGAGCGGTTCGCGCGCGAGGCTGAGCAGCTGGGCCACGTTGCTCGAGCCCACGCCCGTGGCCCCCGCGAGCTCCTCGTCGGTCGGCTCGCGCCCCAGCGTCAAAGCCATCTTGCGCGCAGCCTGGTCGAGCGAGTAGCGCGCGCCCAGCGCATGCACCGGAATGCGGATCGTGCGCGACTGGTTCGCCAGCGCCCGCCGCACCCCCTGGCGCACCCACCAGACGGCGTAGGTGCCAAAGCGCCCGCCGCGCCGATGGTCGAATTTCTCGACCGCTCGCATCAGCCCGATGTTGCCCTCCTGCATCAGGTCGTCGTGGCTGAGACCCATGCCGAGGTAACGCTGTACCACGTACGTGACGAGACCTTGGTTGGCAGTCAGGAAGCGATCGCGGATCCGCTCCGCTTCCGCACCCAGGCCGCGCAGGCGGCGCTGCAGCGACTCGGGCAACGAGCTGGCGCGCAAGCCCTCGAGCAGCCGCGCCACGACGGCCGGGCGCAGCGTGAGCGTGCGGACCAGCTCCTGGCTGCCGCGCAGCTGCGATTCGGTGAGCTCCGGGTCTTTCCAGGCCTTGGCGGCTGCGCGCTGCAGCTCCACCGCGCGCTCGAGCCAGCTGGTAAACTCGGCCTTCCCGGCTTCCGCCGAGCGCTGCTCGAGCTCCACCAGCTCCTGGACGCGGAGCTTGCCGCTGTTCAGCTCGGTCTGCAGGCGTTTCAGCCCGGTCAGGCATTCCTGAGTATTCAGCGCCAGCGTCAGCATCTCGCGCCGGCACTCTGCCAGCCGACACGCCAGCTGCAGCTCATCGGCATGGGTGATACGGGAGGCCGCATGCCAGTGGTCGAGGAGCTTGGCGGACAAGTTGGCCGCGCTGCGTGTAGAGAGAGAGGTAGATTGTTTCAATGGACTCCTGCTCGGCAAAGGCAGCCGAGTTTTCGTGGCCCAGCCGGTGGAAACGAGCCCCACCGGCGTGGGCTCGGGCAGGTCACCAGGCGGGACCGGGGGCACCCGATCGGGCCTACCTGACCGCTTCCAACTGACTGAACCAGTTGTGCGCACCAGCGTTCTGGCGGGCTCTTGCCGCTGCTAACGAGCCACTACGTACGAACTGGCTCGATGCTTGCGACTCTGGGGCAATTTATGTGGGGGCAGTTTACGTGGGGCAATTTAACGCCACATCGCTCGAGTGCAAGGTGGCCTGGCTGGGGCATCGCACCACCCACATGGGCCAGGCCGCGGCCTACCCATGCGGGCCGGGTCCACAGCTTACCCCTGTGGGCCGGGTCCCACGCGCATGCGGTTGGGCAGCTCGGGGTAGCGAGCATCCTCAGCGGCGGGCTCGGTATGTACCACGACATCGCGCACACCGCTAACCTCCCGCTTCAACGCATCGATCGCCCAGTGCGTCACCTCGTGCGCGTGCCGGACATTGAGGTGGGGTGCGATCTGGATGTGCAGATCGATGCGGATCATGCCGGGCGTGCCGCGCGTACGGACTTTGTGCGCGCTGGCGACGCCCGGGACCCGGCCCACGATATCCCGGATCTGGGCTTCATCTACCTGCGCAGAATCCATCAGATAATCCACGTTGGAGCCGATCACGCGGACACCGGTGACCAGGATGAACACCGCGATCGCGCAGGTCGCGGCCGAATCCACCCAGGGGTAGCCGAATTGCACGACGATCACGGTCAGGAGCACCCCTAGCGTGACCATCACGTCGGAGAGCGTGTGGGCCGCATCGCTGGCGAGCAACGTGCTCTCGAGGGCCCGCGCCGCGCGCGCCTCGTAGCGGGCCACGCCCAGATTGATCGCGAGCGTGACCAGCAGGACCACCACGGTGCCCCAATTCAGCTCGGGGGTCTCGGCGCCGTGGCGCAAGCGATCGATGGCGTCCCCGACCAGGCCCCAGGCCACGAGGATCAGCGAGGCACCGATCGCGCTCGCCGCCAGCACCTCCATCTTCTCGTGGCCGTAGGGATGCTTGGAGTCGGGGGGCCGCGTCGACCACCAGATGCCGAGCAGGCCGAGCACGTTGTTCCCGCCGTCGGTCAGCGAATGAAAGCCGTCGGCCTCGAGCGAGAGCGTGTGCGTGAGCCGGCCGTAGGCGAGCTTCAGCGCGGCCACGAGCACGTTCAGGCCCAGCGTGAGCAGCAGCACCCGGCGTACGCCGCGGGCGCGCGCTTCGGGAGTTGGCGGAGGGGCGATGGCGTCCACCGTCGGCGTGGCTAGCGCTGCGGCCCCTCGTTCACCTTGCAGCGCATGCTTGTCATTGTCTCACCCGCCGTCGGGCCGCGTCCAGAGGATTGCTGGGGCGGGAGGGCAGAGCGGCTCGCCGCGAGCCAGGTCCCTGATTCGCAGCGCATTTCAGGCCCTGCGAGAAAAGCGCAGAGCGATGAGTTGTGCCCCGAGACCTGTCGCCACGAACACTGCACGGCGATTGGACGTGAGCTGCGCCAGCCAATCAAAGGCGCCGCCGTCGATCAGCGGCAGCCGCGCGCCGTCCGGCGCCGTCACCCAGACTTGATAGCGCAGGCCCGCGGAGTAGTAGCGATGTTCGAGCGGCCGGCTCCGAGCGAGCGTGCCGAGCCCCGCCACCACGCGCGCGCCGAGCGCGCGGCGCTGCTCCGCGGCGAGCACGTCCACGCTGCGCTCGCCAAAGCCGTAGCCGTGTTGCTCGAGTCGATCGAGGCAGGCGAGCGCGGTGCGAATGTGCAGCAACAAGGTCTCGACGCTGAAGGCGTGATCCTTGGACTCCGTGCCTCCGCTCGCCAGCGCCAGCATGCGGAAATGTCGTGCATAGCCGGGCAGCTTCGGGATCGGCTGCGCGCGCAGCACGCGCTGACTCGTGACGAGGTGCACGGCCGCGCTCGAACCCGCCGCGCTCGAACCCGTCGCGCTCGAACCCGCCGCGCTCGAACCCGCCGCGCTCGAACCCCCTCCGCCCGGCCTTGCGCGCAAACGCCGCGCGCACTCGAGCGCGAGCACGTTGGTCGGATCCGACACTACCTCCGTGGCGCGCAGCGCCGAGAGCACGCGATTCTGATCGGTCAGGCCGAGCGCCGAGCAGGCGCCCAGCGGCGCCACCGGCGACAACTCGATCGCCTCGAAGCGCTCCGCCGCCGCCAGGAGATGCTGGTCGATGGCCACGCTGGTGCGCTGATCGACCGCGGCCGGCAGGCAGAACGAATCGCTCTCGTACTGCGACGAGAGCTCCCTCGCCCCGCGGCGGCGCGCGCGCCGCTGCAGCACCTCGAGCAGCAGCGACTGCAGCTCCGAGCCTGTGAGCTCCGTCGCCAGGCGCTCGAACGCTTCCGCTCCGATGCTGTCGACGATCCAGGAGCGACCGGGCGAGCTCATGCCGGTATGATACGTGCCATCACCATACGTGCCAGCACAGGGCTTGGAAAAGCGGGCTTTGTGCCGTACCGCGCGGCACAAAGCCCGCTCACCCAAGAAGGGGTCGGAGGGGTCGGAGGGGTCGAGGGCAGGGGAACGTGGGGTCAGCGCTTGGCGTCGCCGGCTTCGCCGCCGGGAGATTGCAGATAGCGGAACAGCCGCGCGTTGGTCGAGAGCACGAGCCAGCTCTCCTTGTCGATGCCCTTGCGATAGGTCTCCATCGATTTGGCGAACTCGTACAGCTCGCGATTGCGCTGGTACGCGTCCGCGTAGACGGAGGTCGCCTCCGCGTCGCCGCGGCCCATGATCTCTTGCGTCTTGCGGTAGGCCTCGGACTCGATCACCTTGAGCTCGCGCTCTTTCTTGCCGCGGATCTCCGCGCTCTTGCCCTGGCCCTCCGAGCGGTAGCGGTCGGCGATGCGCTTGCGCTCCGAGATCATGCGCTCGAACACCTTGGCTTGCACACTGTCGATGTAGTTGATGCGCTGGATCTGCACGTCCACGACCTCGATGCCGTAATCGGGCACGATCTGTGAAGCCCGCTCCAGGATCAGCCGGGTGATCTTGTCGCGGCCGAGCTCCACCTGGCGCATCTCTTCCGCCTCCATCACGTCCTCTGCCTCTTCCGCCTGCTCGAAGGCGCGGTTGCTGGTGCGCACGGCCTCGATCAGGTTGTGGCTGGCGATGACGTTGCGCGTCTCGCCGTCGATGATGTCGTCCAGGCGGGACTGCGCGCCGCGCTCGTCACGCAGGCGCTGAAAGAACAACAGCGGGTTGGCGATGCGCCAGCGCGCGTACGTCTCTACCCAGATGTACTTCTTGTCGCGCGTGGGCACCTGATTGGGGTTGCCGTTCCACTCCAGCCAGCGCTTGTCGAACACGTTGACCTCTTGCGCGAACGGCAGCTTGAAGTGCAGGCCGGGTGACGTGACGGCCTGCCCGATGGGTTCGCCGAACTGGGTGATGATCACCTGCTCCTGCTCGGACACCGTGTACAGGGACGCCTCCAGCGCGATCAAGAGCGCCGCGGCCGCGAACAGCAACCAGCCGATGCGGGCGGTCATGGCTTGCCCTCCGGCTTGTCTGCAGGGCTCAGGGGAAAGAGCGGCAAGATGCCCTTCGCTCGCTCGTCGAAGATCAGCTTCTTGCCGGCGGCGGGCAAGACGGCCGACAGCGTCTCCAGGTACAGGCGCTGCCGCGTCACCTCGGGCGCCTTGCGGTATTCTTCTTCGAGCGCGATGAAGCGCTGCGCGTCGCCCTTGGCGCGGTTCACGCGGTCGACGGCGTAGCCCTCGGCCGCCTCGATCGACTGCTCGGCGAGGCCGCGCGCTCGCGGAATCTCCTGGTTGTACTCGGCCCAGGCTTCGTTGATCGCGCGCTCGCGCTCCTGGATGGCCTGGTTGACGTCGTTGAACGAGGGTTTCACCGATTCCGGCGGGTCGACGTCCTGCAAGACCAGCTGCTGCACGGAGATACCGTTGTCGTACAGCTTGCACAGGTTCGAGAGCAGCTCCTTGGCCCGGGCGGCAATCGCCTCGCGACCCACCGTCAAGAGCTCGGTCACGCTGTGGTCGCCGACGACGGTGCGCATGGATGCCTCCGCCATCAGCCGGAACGTTTCCTCCACGTCCCGCAGCTTGAACAGGTACTTGTACGGGTCGGAGATCTTGTACTGAACGATCCACTCCACCGTTGCCACGTTCAGGTCACCGGTGAGCATGGTCGATTCGGCTGAGGTGCGCTCGTCCTTGGCGTACGAGCTTTGCACATCGGCGCGCGTCGTCCGGAAGCCGAATTCCTGCTTGAGCTGGCGCTGCACGGGCACCTTTTGCACGCGTTCGATGCCGAACGGTAGCTTGCCGTGTGGGCCCGGGCTGGCCGTGTTCACGAAGCGGCCGAAGCGCGTGACGATCGCGACCTCGTCCGGCTCGACCTGATAGTACGAGCTGATCAGGGCCAGCGCGACCAGCGCGACCGCAATCAACAGCCCGAGTGAGCGCGGCAGCTTGCTGCGCATGTTGCGCGCCATGCGCAGCACATCCTCTGGATCGAAGGCGACTCTGTCGTTTGTCATGCGATGTCGTTTGTCATGCGATCTTCTGTCCCCCGAACCCGCTCGGGATTCAACCGCGCCACGGCCCGCGACTCAGGCCGCCACTGCGCGGGCGCGAGAACATAGCGCATTCCGGGCCAGCGCCACCCGAATTCACTCACCCGAGGTCGCGGCGCTTGCCCGCGGAAGCCTAGGCGCAATTCATGCGGGGGGACGGCAAGACCCGCAGTCGAGCAGGTCGCCGCAGCCGTCCGGGGCGAAGCCGCAGCGCGCTCCGACGTCAGCGCAGCTGAGCGGTACGCAGGGGGGCGGCAGCGGCTCACTGCCGACGCAGGCGCCCAGGTCGAACAGCATGTAGAGCAAGATCTTTTCCTGAGGGGTCAGATCGCCCACGCAATGAGCCGGAAAGACCGAGTCGAAGAAGGGCGTGTTGCTGCCGCTGGTCGCCGCCACGTGAAAGCCGCTGTATGCCACGCGGCCGCAGCTGGCCTCTACGGGCGCGCCGTAGGGCGTGTTGAAAGAGAACTGCTGCGTCCGCCCGTTGCCACCCTGCCGAAACGCGAACTCTTCTGACGCCGGGCCCAAGCCCGTCGCCAGACTGCGTGGGTCGGTGAGAGCGAACTGGTAATCCGGCGCGCTGGTCACCCCTTCGGTCACCAGCCAGTCGGCAAAACTCTGGATCCTCGGGCTGGCGTTGGCTCGACCGAGCGCCACGACCCCCGTCCCGGCGGTGTCCAGATTCCCGTCCGCCGCGAAGTCGATGTCCCAGGTTGCCGCCGAATCGAGCCCGGTCGCGATGGGGGCCGCCGCGGCATAGGCTGCGGTGCCGTTCTGATAGAGCCAGCTGAAGCTGAGGTGGCTGGCGAACAGACGTCCGCCGCGATTCAGATACTCGCGCACGTTGCCACCGGACGCCTCGCGCTGAGTGAAGGAGTTGGAGCCATCCCAGGTCTGGCCCTCGCAGTCAGCGACGACCATGTCGTAGCTCTGCAGGCGATCGAGCGCGCCGTACAGGTCTGCGTCGTAGGTGGTGGCGTCATCGATCCGAGCGCCGGCCTGAGCAGTTGCGCTCGCCCCGCCTCGGTACAGCTGGATGCGCCCGTCGGAGCCGGCGTTGCCAAACTCGCCATGATCGATGCCCAGCTTCTCGAGCACACATTCCATGGCATCGATCTGCCCCGTGGAAACGGCGACGCGCGGCAGGTTCACGGCCAGGCCGTCACTGCTGCTACGCGGTAGGCGGGTGGGGTTGTCCGGTAGCGCGCTCGACAGCGTGGTGGTCTGGCAGGCGGCGGTTGCGGGCAAGCGTTGGCTGACGGCGCGCCGAAACTTGCCGACCTTGACCACCAACGCGAAGTCTACGCCCACGGGGATCGTGCCTTCGAGCACGTAGTTTCCCGACGCGTCGGTCACCGCACCGACCAGCACGGGTCCGAGATCCTGGTCTTCACAGCGATCGCAGCTGGTTCCGCCGCTCGGGATTCCGGTGGGAATCGCCGGCAGGTCGGCCACGACGTTGTCGCGCAGAATGTACACGATGGCGTTCGGGACACCGATCTGGTTGCCCGTGTCGCTGTCGTTCCTGCCCGGGGTGACGACGCGACCCGTCAGTCGGGTGGGCTCGGCACCAGCGCTGCAATCGGGAATCGCCGCACACACCTGGCAGGTTGCCCCGCCGCCTCCTGCGACACACTGCGTGGGTCCAGCGATGCCGCCCGTACAGACTTCGCCTGCCGCACAGCCCAGACCCTCGGCGGCGCAATCGATCACCTTGCCGCAGGCGTCGAGGGTGTACCCGCAGGCCCAACCGAGCTCCGCACACGTCTGAGGTCCGCAATCATCGACGGGGAAGTCGCCCGGGCTGTCGCCGGGCCCGTCGCCCGCGCCGCCCCCGGCGCCGCCCGCCGCGCCGACGCCCGTCGAGCCTGCCTCCCCCCCGCCGCCCACGAGGGACGTCTCCCGATGGCTGGAACAAGCGCAGAGGATGCCCAGCAGGGCACTGCCCAGCAGGCCGTATCGAAGTTGACTCGAGTTCATATCGTCGTCCGAAGACCTTCGTCGCGCGACCTGGCTCGCCCGCCGCACGCGAGATCACCAGCCGTCGATTTTGCCGTCGCTCGATCATGCTACCACGCACGTGGTAGCCCTCCATGCGGCATCTCACTCGAGCTGGGAACGACTCCTGACCAGCTGCCCCGGCAGGCCGCGATTCCAGTAGAACGCGACGCCGATGGGCGGTGAGCCGAGAGGCTCACGAGATGTGCCGGCACGCGTCATCGGGTCCGATGAGGGATCTTGGTACTAGCGAGAGAGGTGAACCGCCAAAGACGCAAAGACGCCAAGATCAAGGTTGTCAGGCAACCCCCGGCTCGACCAGCTCAGAGCCACTGCCGGCGCAGCAGCCATGCCTTGACCCCCTGCGTGAGCAGCAGGTAGCAAAGCAGAGTCAGCGCGAGATACGGCCAATAGAGCGCCGGCAGTGTGGTGAAGCCGAGGTAGTCGCCGAGCGGAGAGAAGGGCAGCGCCACGCCGATCGCCATGATCAGCGCGCTCGTGAGCAAGAGGAACGTGGACGGCCGGCTCTCGAGGAACGGGACCTTGTTCGTGCGAATGACGTGGATGATGAGCGTCTGCGTGAGCAAGCTCTCCACGAACCAACCCGTCTGAAATAGGCTCTGGCTGTGCGCCGCAGCCTCGGGCGTGGAGACGTCCCTGCAGTTGAAGACGTAGAGCATCAACAAGTACGTCGAGTAGTCGAAAATCGACGAGCACGGTCCAATGAACAGGATGAAGCGTGTGAGCTCGTCCAGGTGCCAGGCCCGCGGCTTCTGGATCCGGTCCGCATCGACGGCATCGCTCGGAATGGCTGCCTGACCGATGTCGTAGAGCAAGTTGTTGGCCAGGATCTGGATCGGGCGCATCGGCAAGAAAGGCACGAACAGGCTGGCCCCGAGCACGCTGAACATGTTGCCGAAGTTGCTGGATGCACCCATGCGCACGTACTTGACGATGTTCGAGAAGACCTTGCGCCCTTCGAGCACGCCCTCATCGAGCACGAGCAACGACTTCTCGAGCAGGATGATGTCGGCCGACTCCTTGGCGATATCCACCGCGGTGTCGACGCTGATCCCCACGTCGGCGGCGTGCAACGCCGGAGCATCGTTGATGCCGTCCCCCAGAAAGCCGACCGTGTGCCCGCGCGACTGGAGCGCGCGGATGACACGCTGCTTGTGTGCGGGTGAGACGCGCGCAAACAAGACTGTCTCCTCGGCGACCTCTGCGAGCTGTGCGTCCGTCATCTGCTCGACCGCCTCGCCCGTGAGCACGCGCTCGACGACCAAGCCAACCTGCTTGCACACCTTGCGTGCCACGAGCTCGTTGTCGCCCGTGATGACCTTGACCCTCACCCCGTGGCTCTCGAGCGCGACGATGGCGGCGAGTGCGCTCTCCTTTGGTGGATCGAGAAAGGCGACGTAGCCCTCCAGGGTCAGGTCATTCTCATCCGTCTTGCCGTAGGCCGAGCCGTGCTCGGAGACCAGAGCGCGCGCAGGGGCATCCTTGGTGGCGAGTGCCAGCACGCGAAAGCCCTCGGCGCTCAGGCTCTCGTACTCCTTCTGGAGCTGCTCGATATGTGGGTGGTCCATCGGCAGGAGCTGCCCGTCGAGCCTGAAATGGCGGCACCTGCCGAAGATGGCCTCGGGCGCACCCTTGGCAATGATCCGGTCCTGGCCCTCGGGCGTGCGCACGACGACCGACATGATGCGCCGCTCGAAGTCGAACGGGATCTCGTCCACCTTCGCGAACGCGGGCATGCGCTGCCCGTGGCTTGCCTCGTGCGCCAGCACGGCCCGATCGAGCACACTCTTCAGGCAGGTCTGGAAGTGGCTGTTCAGGTAGGCGAGGGCGAGCACGTCGTCATTCTCGCGTAGCGCGACGTCGCAGTGGCGCTCGAGAATGATCTCGTCCCGGGTGAGCGTGCCGGTCTTGTCGGTGCACAGAATGTCCAGCGCGCCCAGGTTCTGGATCGCGTTGATCCGTTTGACGATGACCTGCTTCTTGCCCATCGCGATCGCGCCCCTGGACAGGCAGATCGTCACGATCATCGGCAGCATCTCGGGCGTGAGGCCGACGGCCACCGCCACGGCAAAGAAGAAGGCCTCTGCCCACGAACCCTTTGTGAAGCCGTTGATCACGAAGACCAGCGGTACCATCACCGCCATGAAGCCGAGCATGAGCAGCGTGAAGCGAGAAATGCCCCGGTCGAACGCGGTTGGCGCGGGCTGCTCCTGCAGCGCTTCGGCCATTCCGCCCAGGTAGGTTTGCTTGCCGGTCGCCACCACGACAGCCGTCGCCGTGCCGCTGCTGACGCTGGTGCCGAGGAAGGCGATGCTCGTCAACTCGAGCGGCGACGACCTGTCGGACTGCCTCGCGACGCTGAACTTTTCGACGGGAAAGCTCTCACCGGTCAGAGATCCCTGGATCACGAACAGGTCCTTGGCCTGGACCACGCGCACGTCGCCGGGGATCATGTCGCCGGCGGAGAGCCGGACCAGATCGCCGGGAACGAGCTGGGAAACCGCGATCTCCTGGGCGTTGCCGCCACGGAGCACCGTCGCCTTGACCGAGATCAGCGCCTTGAGCTTCGCCGCGGCACTGCCTGCCTTGGCCTCCTGGATCAGCCGCAGACCGACGCTCAGGACGATCATGAGCAGCATCATGGTCCCGGCGCGCGCGTCATCCGTGGCGAAGGACACCAGAGCGAGCACGGCCAAGAGCAGCACGAGTGGGTTGCGTACGGCGCGCCAGACCAGGCTCGGAAATCCGGGGCGCCGGTCCCTGGCGAGGATATTGAGACCGTGCTGGGTGAGGCGCGAATTGGCCTGCTCGGTGGTCAACCCCTCGGGGCGGGTCTCGAGCAGAGCGTACACCCCCGCCTCGTCGAGCGCGGCGCTCTGGACGAGCAGCTCCGACACGCGCAGGGAACGTTTCTCATGGCTCTTCGCCAGGAGCTTCTTGGGGAGGATGCCCTCGTGGCCGTGCCGTTCCGTCACGTCCATGGCTACCTGGGGCCGCTTCCACTGGGTCGCTTGCCCGAGTGGCGGTGCGGGTCGCCAGCGGCTGCGGCCGCATCCGGATCCAGGACGAGAACCGCGGACTTGGCTGCTTCGGGGCGTTCCAGCCCCACGACTCGAAATCCGTTCTCGGGGCCCAGGTCGTAGAGGTGCACGGC
>Ga0207675_100001585_pt1 | contig 22755 bp, 18 predicted proteins | sample KBSSwiS42_FD_184305 | JGI IMG/M metagenome (GOLD analysis project Ga0207675, IMG submission 184305) | Switchgrass rhizosphere microbial communities from Kellogg Biological Station, Michigan, USA - KBS Switchgrass S4-2 (SPAdes) (version 2) | ecosystem: Host-associated > Plants > Roots >...
TGCTTCCCGACTGGGACGATCCCACCAAGGCCGCGTATTTCGCCGAGAGCCGCAACGCTGCGGGCGCCGAAGGCGCTGCTCTAACGATCCGCTTCGAAGACGACGCACAACGCATGGCGGATTTCGATGCCTGGTCGGCGCAGCGCGAGGAATGGGCAGCAACCGAACTCGCGGCGCGCAAGGCGCTCGGCTTCTTCGAACTCTTTTACGAAATCCATTCCGCTATCGAGCGGGACGGCGAGCAGCTCGAACTCGTGGCAGGCGATGGCCGTCTCAGCTGGCGCGCCACGTCCTCCATGGAAGGCACGGTGCCTATCGACCACCCGATCCTGCTCAAGCGGGTCGAATTGCGTTTCGATGCGAGTGCCGCGGAATTCAGTATCCACGAGACCGATCGCGTCACGGAACTCTACAGCGCATTGTTCGTGGACCTGCAGAGCATCGCTGCGGCTTCGCTGCGCAACCGTGCGGTGGAACTGGAAAATTCGGGCTTTCATCCGTGGGGTTGGGACGATACCGAAAACTATCTGCGCACCGTGGTGCAGACATTGTCGCCGACGACCGGCCGGCTCATGAAGGAAGGAGAGCCTGGCGAACCGGCGGATGCGCCTCGAATGTGGCGGGATCCGATGCTGATCCTGCGCAAGCGCGCAGGCGGAATTGCGAGTGCAGTCGATGCCATCATCGACGACATCGACCAACGCAGCGCGTTCGCTCCAGCACTCGTGCAGATCACCGGCTCCACGGCGGAGTGGCAAGGAGCAGTGTCCGCCGGTTCGTCGGACGATACTTCCGCAACCGCTGCATTCCCCGCCATCGCTCCAATCCACGATGACGAAGTGCTGCTCGGCAAGGAAGCGAACCAGGAACAGATCCAGATCATCAAGCGCCTGAGTCACAGCGGCTCGGTGCTGGTGCAGGGGCCGCCGGGTACGGGCAAGACGCACACGATTGCCAATCTGATCGGTCACCAGCTCGCCCAGGGTAAATCCATTCTCGTCACCGCGCAGACGGCGAAGGCCCTGCGTGTGTTGCGAGACAAAGTGCCCGATCTGCTGCGTCCGCTATGCGTCGCGGTGCTGGGGAGCGACCAGGATGCCCGACGTCAACTCGAAACGTCGATAGGCTCCATCACCGAACGTTTGACCACCGAGACCAGTGCATCGCTCGGGGCTCGAGCGAATGGATTGCGGCAGCGGCGCAAAGACTTGTTGGGAGAATCGAATGTCCTGCAGCAGGACCTGCGTGAAGCGCTCGAGAACGAGTATCGCGAAATTGCCGTCGACGAGCGGCGTTTCACTCCTTCCGACGCGGCACGCTACGTCAAGACTCATGGAACCCAGCACTCCTGGATTCCAGGACCGGTGAAGCTGGCGACGCCGCTGCCGCTCGATTCCATCGAACTCGGACGCCTCTATACGTTGGGAGCGGCCTTCACTGCGGATGAAGAGCAGGACGCTCGACGGCCGTTGCCGAACCTCGAAGATCTTCCTTCGGAGCGCGAGTTCGAATTGCTGGCGTCGGAGCATCGACGCCTCGCTGCGGTGGACCTGTCGTTGGGTGCGACTCGCTGGGTTCGAACCGGCAGCAGCGAAGCAATCATGTCGGTGGCCGCCGTGCTGGACCAGGAGTTCTCCGAGCAACTGCGTCGCCAGGCCTGGCGGCCCTATGCGATCGTAGCGGGAATCAGCGGAGGCACGCAGCGTGAAGTCTGGGAGCAGTTGCTCCATCGCATCGAGGAAGCGGCCGAAGCCAATGCTCAGTGCGCGTTGATGCGGCACCATCGCCCACAATTGTCGAAGACGTTGCCAGCTGACAGCCAGAGACGGATCGCACACGAGATCGTGGATCATCTCGAGTCAGGCCGAGGCCTCGGCCTGCTGCAGATGGCGACGCGTTCCGAATGGCGGCAATTCATCAAGTCAGCATCGGTGGCCGCCGGTGAGCCGGCCCACATCGAGCATTTCCGCGTGCTGGCCATGCTGGCGGACCTCGAAGTCTGCCGGCTGGAAATAGAAGATGCCTGGAATGCGCTCATCGGGAGGTACATCGACTCGCTCTTCTGGTCGATGGGCCCTGAGCCTGAGCTGGCCTGCCGCGCGCTCACCGATGAAATCCGCCGCTGCCTCGACTGGCATGCGCAGACCTGGAGCGGGTTGGCCGTGCGTCTGCAGGATGAAGGCCTGAAACTGGATGACTTGATTGCCGTGATTCCCCGCGAGCCGACTCCTCTCGCCGAATATCGAACGCTCGAACGCCTCGCCGCTGAGGTACTGCCGCCACTGCTTGCCACCGAAGCGGATCGCCGCAAACGCAGCGAAATAGACGAGTCGTTCCAGCGGCTCGAGTCGTTCGTCCGTGCGATCGAACCGGCTGCGAGCGGTAAAGGCTGCATCTCCCGCATGCTGACAGCAGTCGAATCGCGAGATGCTTACGGTTACAGGGCGGCTCGTGGATACGCACAGCGACTGCTCACCGTGAAGCCACTCGTCGAGGAGCGGGATGTGCTGCTGTCCAAATTGCGGCCCGTCGCGCCCCGATGGGCCGACCGTCTCCAGGATCGCAAAACTCCCCACGACAAAGGTCACCCGCCTGGCGACGTGGAGTCCGCATGGATCTATCGCCAGCTCTACGACACGCTGGTGCAACGGGATCGGCTGGATGCGCAGACTCTGCAAGGCGAAGCAGACCGGCTTCGCGACCGCCTGCGGCCGGTGACGCAGGAACTCATCGATGCTACTGCATGGGGACAGCAGCTAGCACGACTGCAAGGGAACAACACTATCCGCCAGGCACTGATCGGCTGGCTCGACACTGCGAAACGGCTGATGTCGACGCGGCAGCCCGAGCGCCGGCAGACTCTGCTCGCCGAAGCACGCAAGCTCATGAAGCACTCCGTAGAGGCGGTGCCGGTGTGGATCATGCCTATCTCCATGGTCGCGGAGACGTTCGATCCATGCGCTACCCGTTTCGATCTCGTGATCGTCGACGAAGCCAGCCAGGCGGATCTCAACGCGCTCATTCCGTTGTACATGGCGAGACAGGTCGTCATCGTGGGCGATCATGAGCAGGTGACGCCGTTGGGTGTGGGCAAGGAGCAGACTGCGCTCGAGAATCTGCGCAAGTCGATGCTGCACGATTTCCCGAATGCGCATCTGTTCGACGCGATGTCCTCCATCTATGACATAGGGCGGCAAGCGTTCGGCGACGCGGTGCGGCTGGTCGAACATTTCCGCTCGGTGCCGGAGATCATCGCGTTCAGCAATCAGCTCTCGTACGACGGCAAGATTCGTCCGTTGCGTGCGGCGAATTCCACGCATATCAAACCTGCCTGTGTTCCTTATCCAGTGGAGGGAGGAACGCGCGAAGGAGACGTCAATCCACGCGAGGCCGAGACGATCGTCTCGCTGATCAAGGCGATGACCCTGCATCCTGCCTATGCGGGCAAGACCATCGGCGTGATCTCGATGGTGAAGGAAGACCAGGCGCTCCTGATCCAATCGCTGCTCCACAAGCGCATCGACAGCGTGGAACTGGAGCGACGACGCATCCTCGCCGGCATCTCCGCGGAATTCCAGGGCGACGAACGAGACATCATCCTGCTGTCGATGGTAGACAGCACGGCTGGAGATGCGGCGCTACGCACTTTGCGGGAAGGCGCATTCGAGCTGGTGAAGAAGCGCTACAACGTTGCCGCGAGCCGCGCGAAAGACCAGCTATGGATAGTGCATTCCTTCGACGTGCATCGCGACCTGAAGCCGGACGACTTGCGATTCCAGTTGCTGCAGCACGCCCGAGATCCGGGCGCGGCACTGCAAATCTACAATCCCGACAGCTATCGACCCGAATCGCCGCTCGAACGCGAAGTATCGAAGCGATTGCTGGAGGCGGGTTTCCGCGTGAAGCAGAACATGAGCGTGGGACATTTCCACATCGACATGGTGGTGGAAGGCGAGGACAAGCGCCTGGCCGTGGAGTGCGACGGCGACCGCTATCGATCGCCGGAAAGTCTCACTGAAGACACGGCCCGCCAAGCGGTTCTCGAGCGGCTGGGTTGGCAATTCGTGCGGATCCGCGGGAGTGCATTTTACCGGGATGCGGATACAGCGTTGCATCGCGTGTTCGACAAGTTGAAGGAACTAGGCATCGAGCCGCAGAAGAGTGCGGCCGACGCCGAAACGGAAGTGGCCAATGCAGCGACGAGCAAAACACTGATCGAAGAACTCGAAGAACTTCGGGATACCTCGATCACGCCTGTAAGAGCAGCGTCGCCGTCCTCCACGCCGAACGTGGCAGGCAAGGCGAGGAAGAAATCCGGCAGGTGATGGCGATGCAAGCCGAAGCGATTCGCGAAAAGCGCGCACGCATCATCAAGGCCGAAGCGGAATTCGAAGCTTCGATGAAGCTCGCGGCCGCCTCCGTCCAGATGGCGAACAATCCCGCCGCCCTGGAACTGCGCCGCATGCAGATGATCGCGGAAGTCGGCGCCGAGAATAACAGCACGACGGTCCTCATGATCCCGTCGGATTTCGTCACGCTATCGCGAACGCTCAGCGAATATCTGCATGAGCGGACTGCGGCGGCACAGAAGGCTGGTTGAGGCGGAATTGCAGCGCGGGGTCCATTTGCCCGCGCACTGCACGGCTTTTCTATGCTGAGCTGGCCGACGCCCCGCGTTTCCTGATGAGCGGCCGCACGCCTGCGTAGCCTACGAGTTCTCTCTGTTCTTCGTCCCACAGCCGGTAGCTGAGAGATTTGAGCGCGGACACGAGTGTGATCGGCTTGATCCGCCGGAAGAGTTCGCTGCCTTCGTGGCACTCCTGCAGATGGTAGTTGGGAATGCGTGGGCTCAGATGGTGGATATGGTGAAAGCCGATATTCCCAGAGAACCATTGCAGGACGGCGGGCAGCTTGTAGTAGGAGCTGCCTTCCAGCGCAGCGGCGGTGCGGTCCCACTTGTCGGCGCGCTCCCAGTAAACGCCTTCGAACTGATGTTGCACATAGAACAGCCACAAACCGGCTGCGCCCGATGCCAGCAGCACCGTCAGCTGAATGCGCAGATACGCTGCGAAGCCGAAGATCGAACTCAGCAGCAGCGCCGTACAGAGTATCGCCAGGTTCGTCAGCCAGACACTGTGGTGTTCACGTCGCTTGGCCCATGCGTAGGAGAAGCGATGCTTGATCACGAATACGAACAACGGTGCGATGACGAACAGCACGAAAGGGTTGCGCGCCAATCGATAGGCGATGCGTGTCTTGCGAGGCGCCTCGAGAAACTCCTGTACGGTCATGGTCCAGATGTCTCCACCGCTGTCTCGCCGGTCGAGGCATCCAGAGGCGGCATGATGTGCGGCGTGTTCCGCCCGCCAGTGGAAGTAAGGAGTGAAGGTGAAGATGCCGGCAATGAAGCCCACTATGTCGTTAGCTCGGCGTGAGGGCAGAAAGGACCCGTGTCCGCAGTCGTGAAGAATGATGAAGATGCGCACGAGGAAGCCGGCGGCGCAGACGCTGAGCAAAGTGTTGAGCCACAACGACGCATCGCGCGTCAGGTACATCAGGTACCACAGCAGCATGTAGGGAACGAACGAGTTCGCGATCTGCCATAGTGCCCGCCCCGTCGCCGGTCGTTGGTATCGAGCGACCAGCGATGTCCAGCTGGCCTCGTCTGGTATCGTTTCCTTCAAGGTACCTTCGTGTGATCGGGAGGTCGCCCGAGCTTGGTGCTGGCGTGCTATCGATGGACTCGTGCCGAGTCGCAGGGCGCGATCGGCGTCTTTCCCGCGGATTCCCGGTGGGTGCAGGCTAAGCCCTGCGGCTATGAGACATCCGTGCGGTAGCGAACATAGAGAAGTGCCTGCGCGAGCCGACGGAAAGTGCAGCGAGAATGGCCAATGCAAGCAATGCGTGTGCGGCAATGTAGTTCACCGCCGGTGCGATCGGGTTGGGAAATTCCACGCACGCTCTCCGATCCAGCCGACCGCAGCGGCGCCTCCGAAGATCGCGCCAGCAACGCGAACCGGAGCGTAGAACCTGGAACGGCTCAACAGCAGCAGCCATGGTAGGACGGATACCACGACGATGAGTTGCATGGTTTCTATGCCAAGGTCGAACGGCAGCAGGCTCAGCGCCAGTGCGGAGGTCTCATATCCCAAGCCTTGCAGCGAACTCGCAAATGCCAGGTAGCGTCACGAGTCCGGTGGCGCCGGCGGCCAGCGTCAGCGAGTGCCAGCAGATGAGTCTGTTGAAACGCGAACATGCCAATGGTCAGGGGCTTCTCCTGAACAGCGCATTGCGAAAATCGCGACGCACGGAAACGATCGCGTTGTGGGTCACTAGGGGCGCGATGATGACGTCGTAGTCCAGTGCAAACGCGTCGGTCGCCTCACCCGAGGACGCATTGGTTGCATTGGATCCCGGTGAACCGGGCACGCCCGGCAGCCGGTTTCGGCGCTGAGCCGTCAACCGGCCGCTGCGTATGCAGCCTGGATGGATGATTGAAGCGCGCATGGAGCGCGCGTCCGCTTAGTGTTGGCAGTATTGGGACACGCGCTCTTCGGCGCGTGGATTTTTAGCCTCGAAACCGGGATCGTCGGGTGGCTGAGAGGATCACCGTTCACCAGAAGGTCAATGCCAGGAGTGCGAGAATCGTCGTGACCACCGCGAGCGCTCCCACGCCAATCAATGCATGCATTTCTGCGGGAGTAAAGTCGTGATGATGCAACCCGAATCGCTGCAGGCTATGGGTATGTAGCTTGCGAGGTAGCGTATGCCACTGCATATAGCCTCCTATTGATGTATCAACAGAACAGTTAATTTTTTACTCGCGATTTCGCCCAAGGTCAATACTTGCGGTTCCCCCGGTCCGGGACGGTCAGCCGGCCTCGCTGCAGGGCGCTTCGGCATTTGTTAAATTTTTCAAAGGCCTGGAACCCAGCAGGCGCGCTTCTTCCAGGTCGATCTCCAGCAGTATCCCGGACGCTGCGCATCTTGCGCAGTCGGCAGCATGGCGATTCTGGCCATCCATGCCACATGGCATGCGATGAATCGTCACCAGCAGGCAACGCATTCTCTCGGCCAGGGAAAACATCGCGGCATAGTAGTCGTGGTAGACCACGGCGACGATCCTGTCGTCCTTCAATAGGGCCGTAGTGCAGTCGGATTTTATTTGGTTATCGGTCGATGCGATGAATTTTAGTTTCAGTTTCATAGTGCGTGCCCCTTGAATTTAGGTATAGGACCGCACCGGCAGGCCGGCTACTCCCTCGTCTGTCTGTCGGCAATAACGCAGTTGACGTCCATCTGATTATTTATCACCGTTGTATTATCAACGGTTGTATTGAAGAGCGCAAATACGTCGCGTCAGGGATACAAGGGTCGGGAACGGAAGTTAGCTCGCTGGCCACAATGTAGGACTGAACTTACGGTAGTGTTTGCGTGAAGCGTATCGAGAACACGCTCTGTGACGGCCGGCTCATCTGCCAGGCGTGCGTTGCTTCTGCAGCAGCGATCGTCTATACCAAGACCGGCTCTTATGCCGGGGCAATCGTCGGCCAGGTTATTTTCTTTCTGATCGCGGTCGTGCTGGCACTGTCGGCGCGGCGTACACGTGCGGTGCTTGCGACTGCGTGACCGGAAAAGTAAGCGCACCGGCTGCTCATCAGTTTCAACCAGCCGGGTCCGCAAACCTCAGCTCGACTGAATTGCCGGCGGGATCCTTGCAGAACAGGATCGTCATCGAAAACATATCTGCGCGGGCGCCGCGAAACGCGATTCCGCGATCACGCAGGCGCCGTTCGGTGCCAGTAAGATCGTCGCAATCGAACGCAACGTGATCGAAAGTCGTGGACGCGTTCGTGACGACGCTCTCTCCCGGCGGCGCTTCGCCAAGATGTAGTACAGCCTGGTTCCCCACGCACAACCAATACCCGAAGACGCCGACCTGCGGGCGGTTGCCTTCCACTAATCCAACCACGTCGCAATAGAACGTCTTCAGCGACTCCAGTAGCTCGCGATGTGCCCGCAGGTTGACGTGATTGAAGGCAAGTGCGGTCATATGGTCACCGTTCCTACAGGGAATGCGCATGTAGCGTAATCTTTTCCTGATATGAATTCAAAGAACGCAGCGATGCCGGGCATCATCTACGGAACTGCATGGAAGAAAGAGCGGACCGCTGAGCTCGTCGGCGAAGCGCTCAAATTGGGCTTTCGTGGCATCGACACGGCGTGCCAACCGAAGCACTACGACGAAGCCGGCGTCGGAGCAGGTATCGCTGCATGGCTCGCAGGGGGAGGGACGCGCGCCGAACTCTACCTGCAGACGAAGTTCACACCGCTCTCGGGTCAGGACTCGCAGCGGGTTCCCTACGACGCGAATGCGTCGCTCGCTGATCAGGTTGCCCAATCGTTTCAAGCTTCGTTGCGCAATCTGCAGACCTCCCATATCGACGCCCTGCTGCTGCATTCGCCGCTACCCAAGACCAAGCAGACGCTCGAAGCTTGGCGTGCGATGGAGGCTATCGTCGATGCGGGCGCAGTGGCGCAGCTGGGCATCAGCAACTGCTACGATCTCAAGACACTCAAGGCCCTCTACCGCTCAGTGCGCGTGCTGCCCACAGTTGTCCAGAATCGTTTCTATGCACGGACGAACTATGATGTAGAAATTCGCGCATTCTGCCGCGAGCACGGGATCGTCTACGAAAGCTTCTGGACGCTGAGTGCGAATCCGCATCTGCTCGCGAGTGCTCCCATCACCGCGCTCGCGCGGAAACTCGGTCGCACTCCGGCACAGATCCTGTTTCGCTATCTCTCGCATGAGTCGGTCGTCCCGTTGACGGGTACGACCTCACAGAATCACATGCAAGAGGACCTGGCCATCTTTGAGTTCGATCTGACTCCGCAGGAATGCGAGGCCATCGCCGCGTTGTTGTAGGCAGCGACAGTCCTGATCGGCAATAGCGAAGCGCAGCAGATATTCGCAACATTGCACTTCCGTCACCGCTGCGCGCAACGGGCAAGTCCTTCTGGATCTGCTGAAGATAATCTAGCTTCGGCTCAGTAATCCCCGGTGCAGCCGACACAGGGCTAATTGGAAGCGTGGCGGGGCTCGTGAGCTTTGCTATCGAAGGCGGCTCGGCAACGCGGCGATCAGGTCGACACCGTTCGCTACCCAGTGAACTGCGGTAGAGATGAAGTTGGTGGGCCCGGCAGGATTCGAACCTGCAACCAAGGGATTCACTGTGCCTCATCGTTTCCGATGAGAGTGGACTATCTCTTCATCCGCGACTGGTGCGAGTCGGGAGGATGCGGGACGCTCTAAGCCTGTTATCAAGAGCTCTCGAATCGCGGCGATTCAGCTCTCAGGTAGTCTCTGCACCGTCCGGCGGTGTACCGCCGGCTTGGCTCAGGATTGCCAGCAGATTGCTCTGGTGAGGTTTCCCTGAATTCATCCCGTTCACTGTGCAGCTTGCGCTGCGCAGGCACCTTTTTATCGATGAGTCCCCTGCACTAACCGTTGTGCTACAGGCCCAACCGGGCGCGATTCTAGCAAGCGGCAGGGCGGGGCGTGGAAGAAAGTCGCCTACGGGAACATCCTTCGTGGGTCAAGCCGCACCGTTCCCGGCCTAGCGTGTCTGCGGTGAATCTGCAAGCAGCGCGCTGGATTTTTTTTCAGGGGCTTTTCACCACTCATTGTGGTTGTACACAGGCGTCGGCGATGGTTCATGCGCGAATTCGTGGCGGGACGGCGCCTGCAACTGTGTCGCTAAGTACGTGAATTCACACACTGTCGTCAGTTACCCACAAAAGCTGTGGACAACTTCTGGATAACCCATGCTTGACATCGAAAATCTTCAGCGGAAGATGCCCGCTTCGTTGAATTGATCGTTCTTTGACCACATTCACGGACAGCGTGATTGTTGTCGTGCAGGTGGTTCTTCATGGCTCCCAGGCATCGCCCGGGCCATGTCCACGATCCGGCGACGCCCGCCCTGGCGAGACGAGGGATGCAAGTTTCCATCTGGAGGTTGAACTGATGGCCGCATTGATTCAGAACAAGGCGCCGGGCAAGCACGATCGCGCCGCCACCGAAGCCATTGCGAAAGAGACCGACACCTCGATCGATCTCGTGCAGAAGATCTACGAAGAGGAATTCAGCACGTTGCAGACCGATGCCAAGATCACCCAGTATCTCGGTGTGCTCGCCAGCCGCCGCGTGCGGATGAAGCTCAGCAAGCACTGATTGTTTGCAAACGGCGCCGCGCTGCAGCGGCGTCATTGATCCCGTCTCAGGATGTGCCGCTGCGATTCCAGCGATCGCAGCGTGCGTCTACTCCAGCAGCGACCTGATCGCGGTCGCGAGTTCGTTCGGCCGGAAGGGCTTGCGTAACAGCGGCGCCTTGCCGACGGCTGCTTCGAGCGCGGCGGTGTCCGCATAGCCGCTGAAAAACAGGATCGGCAGATTCGGCAAGCGCCTGCGGATGCTGCGGGCGACTTCGGCGCCATTGCGTCCGGGCATGGCAAAATCCGCGAGCAGCACGTCGGGCGTGATGTCATCGAGGATTTTCATCGCCGCATCGCCGCTGTCGGCGAGATAGACGTGATAGCCGATCTCGGCGAGATACTCGCCGACCAGCGTGCGTACATCCGCATCGTCGTCGACGACCAGGACAGTCTCGGTGACGCGAGTGGATGACTTGGCGATATCCACGTGGGCGGTCTGCAGTGCATCGGTAGAGATACACAGTCGCATCGCAACCGTTGTGCCTTTGCCGACAGCGCTCTCGATGCGTACCGAGCCGCCAGCCTGGCCGGCGATGCCATAGACCTGCGACAGTCCGAGGCCGGTGCCCTTGCCTGCGGGCTTGGTGGTAAAGAATGGATCGAAAGCGCGCGCCAGCACTTCGGGAGTCATGCCCGAGCCGTTGTCGATCACCAGGATGTCGACATAGTCGCCCACCGTCGCATCGTCGTCCGACGAAGTCACGTGCAGCGGCACCGTTCTGATTACGATCTCGCCGCCGTCGGTCATCGCATCGCGCGCGTTGATGGCGAGATTGAGAATCGCGAGTTCGAGCTGGTTGGGGTCGGCTTGTGCGTGCGGCAGGTCCGGTGCGAGGTCGGTCTTCAGCGCTATCGAAGGACCGAGCGATTGATTCAGCAGGTCGCTCATGCCGCGGATCAGCGCGTTCACGTCGACAGGTTGTGTTGCCAGTTTCTGCGTCCGCGAAAATGCGAGCAGCTGCCCGGTGAGCTTCGAGCCGCGTTCTGCAGCCATGAAGGCATTCTCGGCCAGGCGCACCAGTTTTGGATCGGTGACCCGCGAGCGGATGCGATCGATGTTGCCGAGCACGGCCGTCAGCAGATTGTTGAAGTCATGGGCGATGCCGCCGGTGAGGTGGCCGATCGCTTCCATCTTCTGCGCCTGTACCAGCGCGGTTTCGGCTTTGCGGCGCTGATTGATTTCTTCTTTCAGCATGGCATTCGCGGCGGCCAGGTCTTCCGTGCGTTCCTGGACACGCTGTTCCAGCGTTTCGTTGAGTCGCCGCAGCTTGTCTTCGGCATCTCTCAGTCGCAGCAGCGCGCGAACGGCCGCTATCAGTTCACCCGGCTCGATCGGCTGCGTGAGATACGAATCGGCGCCGCCCTCGAGGCCTCGCGTACGATCTGCGCCCGTGGTGAACGTGGCAGATGTCTGCAATACGAACACATGCGGCCAGCGCTTCTTGATCTGTCCCGAAACCTCGATGCCGCTGATGTCCGGAAGCTTGACGTCGAGCAGGACGACGGATGGTTGCAGGTCTTGCGTCTTGCGCAATGCCTCGTATCCGGTGATCGCCTCTTCGACCTTGAAGCCGGCGTGGCGCAACGTACGCGTTTTCGCATAGCGTGGTGCATCTTCGTCGTCGACATTCAGGATGAGGGGTTCGTGGGTGGTCACGATGAATCCTCAGCTCCCGATGAGCCGCTGCAGCAGCGCGGTTACACGATCCCGCGACAATGCCTGCTTGGGCAGGATGGGAATCCCTGCGGGGAGTTTCGCCGTCAGCTCCGCATCGATGTGCAGCGAGGTCGAAACGATGACCGGCAACGCATTCGTTGCCGCCTCGCTGCGCAGGATTTGCAGCACTTCTATCCCGCTGACCCGCGGCATCTGCAGGTCGAGGATGACGAGGTCGGGCTGGCTTTCGTGAATGCGATCCAGGCCGTGTTGTCCGTCCGTGGCTTCGAGCACGTCGTAGCGATGTTGCTCGTTGAGGATCTGTCGCAGCACGTAGCGGAAGGTTTCGTCGTCGTCGACGATCAAGATACGCTTGCGATCGCCGGCGGGTGCGGGCTTCGCGTTCGACGTCGCCTGCGATACGCCGAGTTGCACCGGGATGGCGAGATAGAACGTCGACCCCTGGCCGGGTTCGCTTTCGAGCCAGACTTCGCCGCCCAGCAATTCCGCCAGCTGTCGCGACAAGGGCAGGCCGAGGCCGGTGCCGTGCTTGCCACGTTGCAACTGGCTGTCGACCTGCGAGAACTCTTCGAAGACCCGTTCGTGATCGGCCGCAGCGATGCCGACGCCGGTATCGCGAACCGCGAACACGACACGATTCGCTTGCGATTCGAAATGTGCCGATACGTGCACTTCGCCGCGTTCGGTGAACTTCAACGCGTTCGAAATGAAGTTGCGCAGCACCTGGGCGACCTTGCCTTCATCGGTCGACAGTTCGGGCAGGTCGTCGGCGGATTCGAAGATGAGGTCGACATCCGGACTGCGAGGCAACGGCTTCAGCGCGCCGCGCAGCATTCCGAACAACTCGTTCGCAGTGAAGCGGCCGGTCTTGAGCTCCACCTTGCCGGCTTCGACTTTCGCCAGGTCCAGCAGGTCGTTCACCAGTTCCAGCAGGTCCTGCGCCGACTTGCGAATATAGCCGACCTGCCGCGCCTGCTCCGTGTTGAGTTCTCCATCGATGCCGTCGAGCAGCAAGCGACTCAGCGCGAGCATCGAATTCAACGGCGTGCGGAACTCATGGCTCATGTTGGAAAGAAAGCGCGATTTGATTTCGCTCGCCTGCCGCAGTTGTTCGGCGCGTGCATCCAGTTCTGCGTACAACGCCACCACGCCACGATTGGTGTCGCCCAGTTCGCGATTCAGCTGGTCGGCTTCATCCTGCCGGCGCCGGATTTCCTCGAGGCTCTGCAGTAGTTCGCGATTCTGTTCGTGCAGCACGAGCAGAGCATCGGTCTCACGTTCCGCACTCAAGACGGAGACGATACTGCCCAACGAATCACGCGCGATACGCGGCGCCCGCGAAGGCAAGCCGTGTCCCAGTTCCACTTGCGTGCCAGTCGCGCCTGTCTTGATGTCGAAGCGGTCGAGCAGCCGCCGTGCGCCGCGAATACCCAACCCCATGCCGGCGACCGAGCGGTAGCGGCCTTCGAGCACGGCGTCGAGGTCGTCGATGCCTTTGCCCTGGTCGACGATCGCGATCAGCAGCATCTGTGGAGTCGCTGCTTCGTCGAGCGAAAACATCACCCGGCCGCCGCCGCCATAGCTGTAGGCATTGCGGGCGATTTCCGAAACGGCAGTCGCAATGCGTGTCTGGTCCTGGCGTTCGAACTGCAGCAGCTCGGCGAGCCGGTGTGCACGCTGGCGAACGGAAACGATGTCAGGTTCGTGCTTGAGCTGCATCGTGACGATGGGCCACGTCATACAGCTTGCTTCCTGCGTGCGACCAGCACCGTGACGTCGTCGCGCCCCCGCGAGAAATCCCGATACAGGACCGCCGCGATGAGCGTCGGATGCATGCGGGCCAACCCGGGATAGCGATCGAGCGACCAGCTCGATGCCAGCCCGTCCGAGTGCATCACCACCACGCCGTCGGGCCATGCGTAATCGAAGGAAAGAATCTTGCGTGCGTTGTGTCCCGCCGTGCCGTTGAGCGAGACCATGCGCCGCGTGCCGTCGGCCGAATAGATCACGCCGGCAATGTTGCCTATGCCGCCGTAGTGGATGCGATTGAGTTTCTCATCGAGGCGTGCAATGGCGACGGCGGCCCCGCGAGTAGCGCGCAAGCCGTTGTGCAGGTATTCGAGCAGTTCGGTAATGGGCCGGGTCCGGTGACTGCGAAACAATCGCAACGCTTCGTTGGCAGCAGTGGCTGCTTCGGGCCCGTGCCCGAGCCCGTCGGCAACCAGCAGCGTCAGTCCTCCGTCGGTTTCGATGGCCAGGCAGTTGTCGCCACTAACCTCTTCGCCGCGCATGGGAATACTGATGCAGCCGTGCGCTGGAAAGAGATCGCTGGAACGCTGGCCTTGGGCGGCGATCCGTACCAGCAGCGCGGTACCCAAGTTCGGCCAGGTGGCGATTTCTAGATACTGCGCTTGCCGCCGGATCGCACCCAGTCCCTGGCCGGCGGTGCCGGCGCTCGAATAGCCATCCTCGAACGAGCGGGACAGGTTGCCGATACCTCGGCCTTTATCGAGAGCGATGAGTTCCACGCCGCCGGCAGGGCCCGCGTCGTAATCCGAAATCAGCAGTTCGCCGCCACCGCCGTGCTTGACGATATTGGTGGCCAGTTCCGTCGCCACCAGTGCTACGCGACCGGCGCTGGTCTCGTCGAAGCCGAGGTTGGTCGCCGTTTGCATCGCCACGTGCCTGGATTCGGCAATCTGACTACTCTCGGTGACAATGACGGCGCGCATCTATTTCCAGCGCGCGATAGTCACGCGAGTTCCCACGCCGACGGTGGATTCCACGAAAAATTCATTGGAGAGCCGTTTTGCGCCGCTCAGGCCGAGTCCGAGGCCGGTACCGGTGGTGTAACCGTCTTTGAGGGCGAGCTGCAGGTCGGGGATGCCCGGTCCGTGGTCTTCGAATACGAGTCGTACGCCGCGCTTTATGCCATCGTCGATAAGCGTCAGCGTCACCGCGCCGCCGCCGCCGTAGTCCAGCGTATTGCGCGCCAGTTCGCTGGCCGCAGTGACGACTTTGGTTTGATCCACGAGGCCCAGGCCGGCCTGTACGGCGCGAGCCCTGACCTGCTGGCGAACGACCACGACATCGTCCGAAGTCCTGATGGGCAGCGTCTCAGGAGGCGATGTCGTCATCGGCACCCTGCTCCAGGACGTGGTGACGCTGAATGAGCGCCATGCCGCGCTCGACGTTGAGCGCGGTCTTTACTCCTGCGAGCGACAAGCCCAGTTCGACGAGGGTGATGGCCACGGCCGGGCGCATGCCGACCACGACGGTCTCGGCATCGAGCACCCGCGAGACCGCGGCGATGTTGTCCAGCATGCGGCCGATGAAGCTGTCGACGATTTCAAGCGCCGAGATGTCGATCAGCACGCCGTGGGCGTTGTGCTTGACGATCTTGTTGGTGAGATCGTCCTCCAGCGCCGTTGCGAGGCGATCGTGCATGTCCACCTGGATCGTGACCAGCAGGGCGTCGCCCAGCTTCAGGATCGGAATACGGTCCATCTCAGGAGCTCTGCGCGGTGACGGTCTTGACCGTCACCACCGCCTTGCTCATGCGCTTCAACGCCACCGCAAACGCGTCCGCCAGCGTGGCCTTCGAGATCACGTTGAGTTCCACGCCCAGGTGCACCATGGTCTGGGCGATCTGCGGCCGGATGCCGCTGACGATACAGTCCGCACCCATCAACCGCGCTGCGGCGACGGTCTTGAGCAAGTGCTGTGCCGTGAGCGTATCGACGGTAGGTACGCCGGTGATATCGATGATGGCGATCTCGGCCGCCTGGTCGACGATGGTCTGCAGCAGGTTCTCCATCACGACCTGGGTGCGTTCGCTGTCGAGCGTACCGATCAGGGGCAGCGCGAGAATGCCGTCCCACAGTTTGACCACCGGCGTAGACAGCTCGGAGATTTCGCGTTGCTGGCGGATGATCACCTGCTCGCGGCTCTTCTGGTACACCTCCATGGTGTAGAGGCCGAGGTCGTCGAGCGCCAAGGTCAGCTGCCGAATGAACTGGGCCACCTCGGCCGCACCGAACTTGCCGGAGCGATTGACGGCGCTGAACAACGGCTCCTTCAACGAAAAGATGAAACTGGCGGTTTCTCGCGGCGAGAAACCGTGCGTGGCCCGCGAGCGTGAAAGTTCACTCAGGTTGTCGCGAACGCCACTGTAAACGGCAGAATTCGTGTCGGTGTCACCGTCCGTCAGGGCCACGCGGAACAACTTGAGGAAGGTGCCGCATTGGGTGCGCAGTTCGGCTTCCCGGATCCGGCCCGACTCCAGGCTGCCGGCGGCTGCCAGCAGCTCCAGCCAATCGTTGAGGATTGTCGTTTCTTGTTCGCTGATCAGTTGTGCAAGCGCGGCTAGGGGGCTGCGTGCCATCGGGTTCTCCGTCGGTGGATTGCGGGAGGAATGGGCCGGGCAGCGGCCTGCTCTGGTGGAACGGGTCTTTGACCTGGGCACCTCCCCTGGCAGAGTATGCGTGGTCCGAACTTTCTAGATGTATGGGGTCGATCGATAGGCAAGTCCGCGCGGGCACTGGAAAACGCGCGGTCGGCTGTAACGTTCGTTGCTGAAATTTTGTTCCCGCCGCTGTTCAGGAAGCTTTCAGTAGCGGCGCTGTATCAAAGCAACAACGCAAGGCACAGGCCAAGGCGACGAGCCCAGGTTCGGCAAGGACCAGGTTAGAAGGACAGGCAACCAGGAACGGTCATGGCGGCCCGAGGCTTCCCGGAACTTCGCATAGTCGAATTGCATTGGCTTGCGGATGACCGGCGCATCCTCGGCACCGGCAACAGCGGAAATACGCATGCACACGGATTCACCTACTCCTCCCCGCAGGCCCTCCTCGCGGCGCTCTGCTCGTTTGTCTGAAGGTTTACCGCGCGTTCTGCTACTGACGTCGGGCCTGGGATTCGGCCATGTCCGCGCCGCCCAGGCGATCGAAGCCGCACTGATCCAGCAATCGGTGCCGGTTACTACCCTCGACCTGTGGTCGACGATGAATCCGGGCGTCGCGGCGATCTGCCATCACACGTATCTGCGGCTGGTGCAGGAATATCCGCAGCTGTATGAACGGCTGTACCAGCTGGATGAAAAGACCTGGCGCCAGATCCTGGAAAGCGAGGAGGGGCCGCCGGCGGCCGTGCTCGAAGTGCTCGAGTTGATCTCGAACATCGCAGCCAGTGCCGAGGCGCCTGCCATCAGCAGCCTGCGCTATTCATCGGATCGGTTGTTGCTACCGTTGCTGTGTGCGGTGTTGCCTTTCGAGACAGCCAGCCTCGCCGGCAATGGCGTCAGGGCCCGGCTGGCGCTGATGAAGTGGACCTGGCTGCGATTGATCAAGCGCATCGAAGGGCTCATCAAGGCGGCGCGTCCCGACGTCATCGTCTGTACGCAGATGATTCCAGCGGCCATGGTGTCGTGGCTCAAATCGCGCCGCCGCCTGCAGGCGCCGGCGATCGGCGTACTCACCGACTTCGGCACGCACGATTTCTGGATCCAGCCGGGCATCGATCGCTATTGCGTCGCCCATGAATCGCTGGCGGCCCGCTTCGGATTGCGTGGCCGCGAGCGAGATGTAGTTGCGACCGGCGTGCCGTTGATGCCCGGATTCACTGCGCCGTTGGCTCAGGTCGAAGCCCGGCGGCAACTCTCGCTGCCGGAGCACGGGCCTATCGTGCTGGTACTCGGCGGCGGCTTGGGATTGAGCGTCGACAGCATTACGGCGCAGCTGCTGTCCCGGCCGCTCAATGCTCAACTCATCATCGTTCCCGGCCGCAATCGCGAGGCGCAAGCGAATCTTGAAGCATTGCGCGAGCGACATCCCGATCGCGTGCGGGGCTTCGGTTGGACCGAGCGCATGGACCTGCACATGCGGGCTGCCGATATCATCGTCGGCAAGCCCGGCGGGATCAGCGTTGCCGAAGCGTTGGCTTGCGGCCGGCCTTTGTTTGCGACGCGCTCGCTGGGTGGCCAGGAAGGCTTCAACGTGAATTTCCTCGAAGGCCACGACGTCGGTGCGCTGGTCGACGATGCCGAACTGGTCAATCGCATCCAGGCGCTGGTCGATCAGCCGCAACTTCTGGCGGAGGCGCAAGCGCGTGCCTGGGCATTGGGCAATCGACAGGGATCCAAGCGTATCGCCGACTTGGTCCTCGACCTGTCCTGGGCCAAGCAGGCGATGGCGACGCATGCGAGAGAACATTGATGAGCCGCCTCATGAAGAGCGCCTCGATGAGAGTGCGTGTATGAATGGCGGCCGCGACCTGGTGCGTCGGATCATGAGCCGCATCGATGCCTGGTACTACCGCAAGCATCAGCTGCGTCCGGTCGGACCGGCGTTGCATATCGGCTGCTCGCGCTATCACGGGCCGGATATGGAATTCGCCGACGGTACGGTGCTGCGCGACAACGAAATGATCGGCATGCTCCATTTCAACAACGCCAGCCTGTCATCGTTGGGCGAAGGCTCGGTGCACCGCGCAGGCTTCCGGTTCGCCCGCTTGATGCGTCAATCGCTGCGCATGCTGGCCGAGAGTTCGCAGAGCGATCCGGAGTTGCGGGACATCCGCGTCTACTATGGAATCACCTGGCTGCCCGATCACGGCAACGTGGTGGGCTTCGTCAGCAAGCCGTTGCCGGCGACATTGCGCAATCGGTGGATCAAAGCCTATCTGCGCTTGCTGATGTGGACCTTCGCTCCGAAGACCAAGGCGAGGCAGCAAGCCAACGTGCAGCCGAGAGCCTATTGGCTGACGCGCGGAACGCTGGCGCAGAACGTCGGGAAGTTGAAGCTGTAATAGACTCGGACAGCTTCACCCGATCACTTTCTCCTCGCGCAGCTCCGCCAGTTGCTCCTGCGTCATCCCGAGCATCTGCTTCAACACTTCATCCGTGTGCTCGCCAAGAGCCGGGCCTGCCGATTCCGTGCGTCCCGGCGTTGCCGACAGCTTCGGTGTGATCGCCGGAATCTTCAACGTACCGCTGCCGACCTCCACGGTCTCGAACAGGTCGCGGGCCTGGTAGTGGGGATCGGCAAACATGTCCGCGACGCTGTAGATCGATCCGCCCGGCACCGCAATCTTATCCAGGGTTGCAAGCACTAGCGCCGAATCGTTGGCGTGTGTCCATGCAGCGATGACTGCGTCTATTTCCGCTTCATGCTCGACGCGGCCGGCGTTATCGGCGACTCGTGGATCGGCAGCGAGATCGTCGCGGCCGATGGCTCGCATCAAGCGTTGGAAGAGCGAATCGCCGTTCGCTCCGATCACCACGTGCTTGCCGTCGGCGCAGAGATAAGTATTCGACGGTACGATGCCCGTGAGTGTCGAACCGGAGGGACCACGCACCACACCGGCACCATCGTATTCGGGCACTACGCCTTCGAGCATGTTGAACACGGATTCGAAAATGGAGGCGTCGACCACCTGGCCGTCGCTGCGCGATCGCAGCTTCGAAACCAGAGCGAGCAGCACACCCATTGCGGCATGCATGCCTGCCAGCGTGTCGCCGAGCGACAAGTTCGGCCGCACCGGCGGCCGATCGGGGAATCCGTTGAGATAGCGCAATCCTCCCATCGCTTCGCAGACCGAAGCGAAGCCGGGCTTCTCGGCATACGGTCCGCTCTGCCCATAGCCTGACACTCGTGCGTAGATCAGGCCGGGACGGCTGGCTTGTAACTCCTGCGGACCCAGTCCCCATTTCTCCATGGTGCCGGGCTTGAAGTTTTCGATCATTACGTCGCATTTGCCGGCGAGTTCGCGCACCAGCTCGCGTCCACGCTCGGCCTGCAGATCGATCGTCACCGATTTCTTGTTACGCGCCAGGCTGTACCACCACAACGAAGTGCCATCGCGCAGTACCCGCCATTTGCGCAATGGATCGCCGCCGCGCGGTTCGATTTTGATTACTTCGGCGCCGAAATAGGCAAGCAGGCAACCGGCGAACGGACCGGCCAACAGTTGCCCGACTTCCAGGATGCGGATGCCGTCCAAAGGTCGTGGAGCGGTGGTGGGTGACATGCCGTCGATTGTACGGAACTGTCCTGCCAGTGCCGAGTTTTGAAATCGAGCGGCGCGTCCGATCCGCTCGCTTCGAAGTCAAGCGGACGCTGGAGATCGATGCATCGTGCCGCAGCAAGTCCTTGCGCCTGAGGCAGTACCTATCAAGAGTGCAGGACGCTGGATTGGATGGGTGGCGTTCGTTCTGGTCATCGGGCTGTTGTGGGTCGCGAAGGCGGTGCTGTTGCCATTGGCACTGGGAATCGTTCTCGCGTTCCTGTTGACACCCCTGGTGCGGCTGTTCGACCGGCTGCATTTGCCGCGTTTCATCGGCGTATTGCTCACCATGATGCTCGCACTCGGCGCAGTGGGCGGCGTGGGCTACGTCATCTGGAACCAGTTCGCCGACCTGTCGGCGCAGGCGCCGCGTTACACCTCCTCGATGCGGCAGAAAGTGGCAGATGCACGCATCGGCAGCGGCGCAGTGTTGCGTCAATTGAAGATCACGCTCGACAAAGTCACCGAACAGCTGGATAGCAACAGCCTCACCGACCTGCGTCGTGCACAGCCCGTTCGCATCGTGCCGCCGCGGCTCACGCCCGTCGAACGATTGCAGGATGCGGTCCAGGATGTGTTCGAGCCGATCGCCAGTGCAGTGATCGTCCTGGTGCTGGTCGCCTTCATGCTGGGCCAGCGCGAAGACCTGCGTGACCGCATCATCAGGCTGATCGGCGCCAGCAATGTAACGATGACGACGCGGCTGATGGATGAAGCGGGGCACCGCGTCAGCCAGTTCCTCCTCTGGCAGACGCTGATCAATCTCGCATTCGGCGTGCTGGTGGGTATCGGGCTGTATTGGATCGGTGTTCCGTACGCGGCGTTGTGGGGAGGCATGACGGCGTTGCTGCGCTTCGTGCCCTTCGTCGGCACCTTGCTGTCGTCTCTGATTCCCGCTGCGCTCGCGTTCGCTATTTTTCCTGGGTGGGCCGAGACCCTGCAGACATTGGCGCTGTTCCTGGTGCTCGACATGATCACTGCCTATTTCGTGGAGCCGGTGATTTTCGGCCAGCGCACCGGCGTGTCGTCGTTCGCGTTGCTGGTGTCCGCGCTGTTCTGGATCTGGTTGTGGGGGCCGGTGGGATTGCTGCTGGCGACGCCGCTGACTGTGTGCGTTGCCGTTCTGGGTCGGCATGTGCGCTCGTTGCGCTTTCTCGCCATCATTTTCGCCGAGGAGCCGGCGTTGTCGCCGCATGTCCGTTACTACCAACGGTTGCTGGCGCGCGATGAAGACGAGGCTCATGGCATCGTCAACGCCAAAGTCACCGAGCTTGGCGTGACCGGCGTGATGGACCAGATGCTGATCCCGGCGCTGTCCCTGGCTTCGCAGCACCGAACGCAGAACGAGATCACCGATGACGATGTGAATTTCATTCTGGCGTCCACCGCCGAGATCGTGCAGCAGTTTCGTGAAAACAAGAGTGGCCAGCTCGACGTTGCAGGATCCGATGCGCAGATTGCAGGCATCGCAACCGCATCACCGATCGATCAGCTCGTGTTGGACATGCTGCAGATCGCCTTGAATGCGAGCGGCAACCCCATCGACGCCTTGACGCCGCAGTTGAGCAGCGAAAAAGCGGTGGCCCATGCAGTCAGGCAGGGCACGCCGTTGGCCTGCATCGTCTCGCTCTCGCCCACGCGAGGCTCCGAGGTTCGCCAGTTCTGCCGTCAGCTGCGTGCGGATCAGCCGCAGGCCAATCTGCTGGTGCTACGGCCGATGCCTGAGGACTCGGGCGCTTCGCGTTCGGCACAGCGCATGCGAGAAGCCGGCGCCGATGTCGTGGTGACGACGATCGAAGAGGCGGTGGATGCGATCAACGAATGGATGCCGCTGGATCGGATTGCACCGATACCGGTCGCGGCGGTCACTGCTCGGGATCAGCGCAGTCCCAGCACCGCTGAATCGTTCAACGACGAGACCCGGGCGATCCAGTTTTCAGTGCGCTGAGCCTCCCCGGTGCGCAGCCAGCCGAACACGACGCTGTGCCAGAGAATTCGCTGCACGTAGGCACGCGTCTCGTTGTACGGAATGTTTTCTACCCAGATATCCGAATCGATCGGCTCGGCAGGCAACCAGCGACGGGCCGCGCCAGGACCGGCGTTATAGCCGGCAAGTGCGACGACTGTCTGCCCGCTGAATTGATCCATGAGCATGCGCAGTTGCGCAGCTCCCAAAGGCACATTCACAGCGGGATCGAGCAGCTGATCGGCCGTTGGCTTGGTGCGTTTCCATTGCTGGGCGGTGCGTCGTGCCGTTTCGGGCAACAGTTGCAGTAATCCGCGAGCGCCGGCCGGCGAAATCGCGTCGGGCCGATACAGGCTCTCCTGCCGCAATACGCCGTAGATCAATTCCTCGGGCAATTGAGTGAGCGTCGCTGCCGAGCGCACTTCACGGTCATAGGGCTGCGGATACAGGAGTGCGTAATCGTTGAACAGGCGCTGCTGCGAAGCCGCTGTCACCGCCTGGTCGTACCATCCCCAGTTGCGGGCCAGATGAATTGCCTGTGCGCGGGCCGCTTCGGAAAGCGTTTCGTAGCCGGTCGTCCACTCGATCTGCGCATAGGGCCGCAGGTTGCTCCGGAACAGCTCGCGAGCCCGGATCAAGGCAGGCAGCTGTTCGATCTCGCGCAATTGCGCTTTGTCGAGAGCGATCGGTTGCAGATGGGGAGTGACATGCCGCTCCAGGCGCGCCGCCGCCATCGCCGCATAGTAGTTGTCGTCGACGATCACCGATTCGT
>Ga0207675_100001589_pt1 | contig 22750 bp, 20 predicted proteins | sample KBSSwiS42_FD_184305 | JGI IMG/M metagenome (GOLD analysis project Ga0207675, IMG submission 184305) | Switchgrass rhizosphere microbial communities from Kellogg Biological Station, Michigan, USA - KBS Switchgrass S4-2 (SPAdes) (version 2) | ecosystem: Host-associated > Plants > Roots >...
CGCGCGGAGTGCGCAGCAGGCGCTCGAACGCCCAGGCGAGCCCCGTGGCTGTCGTCTCGTGCCCGGCCGTGAGCAGCGTCATCAGCTCATCGCGCAGCTCGGGGTCGGTCATGGGCGAGCCGTCCTCGTGACGGGCGCGCAGAAGCAGGGAAAGCACGTCGCGATCCTCGCCGTCCGGAGCTGCTCGTCGGTCCGCGATCTCCGCGTAGATCAGCTCGTCCACGGCCGCCAGCGCGCGCCGGAACCTCGCGGCGGGTGTGATCCCGCCGAGGTCGCGGTCCATGAAGGGGAGCCAGTTGAGGATGCTGGTGGCCTCGCCGAGCGGCGGGATGCGCTCGCGGAACAGGTCCATCCGCGCGTCGTCGCGCACGCCGAACACGGCGCGCAGGATCACCTCGAGCGTGATCGCCTGCATGCGCGGCCGCAGCTGGATCTCCTTGCCGATCGGCCACGTGGCGACCTCGCGCTCGGTGGCCTCGGCCATCACCTCCACGTAGCGGCGCACGCTCTCACCGTGGAAGGGAGGGAGCAGCAGCTTGCGCTGGCTCAGGTGGCGCCCCTCGTCGAGCGTCAGCAGCGAGTGGTCCCCGAGTGCGTCGCCGAGCGCGAGCGTGTTGGCCTCCCCGGCGTGGAACGTCGTGGCGTCGCCGAGGAACACCTCCTTGACGAGCGCCGGGTCGGCCACGTACACGACGCGCCCGAAGATCGGGAAGCGCGACGAGAACACGTCGCCGTAGCGGCGCCAGCGCTTGACCATCCAGCCATACGGCGACGCGGTGACGAACGCGGCCTGCATGAGGCTCGGCATCCGAGGGCCAGGCGGGAGGTCCACGCCTATAACTCTGCCAGGAACTTTCTTATCGCCGCGTGCGTCTCGCGCGGCCGCTCGAGCTGCGGCACGTGGCCGCAGGCGAGCTCCACGTGCTTGGCGCGGGGCAGCGCGCGCTCCACGTGCTTCATGAACGCGATCGGGACGAGCGTGTCCTTCTTGCCCCAGACGAAGAGCGAGTCGGACTGGAGCGTCTCGAGGCGGGTCCAGAAGCCGTCCTCTCCGTGGGGCTCGTCCAGGTAGATGTTGCGCGCCGCCGCGTAGAAGGCGGCGCGGCCGCGGGGAGTCAGGTAGGCGCGCAGGAACTCGTCGATCCCCGCGTCGGTCCAGCCGCCGTTCGTCGACGGGACGAGCTGGCGCACGATCGCCTCGACGATCGGCCGCGGCGCCGGCTGGATCAGGCCCAGCTCGGGCCGGAGCGCGCGGAGCAGCGGCGCCCACGGGCGCGACCGCAGCCACGCGAGCGCGGGACTTAGGAGCAGGAGAGAGCCGACCCGGTCGCGGTCCGTGAGTCCTGTCTCGATCGCCACGCGGCCACCCATGCTGTTCCCGGCGACGTGGGCGCGCTCGAGGCCGAGCGCGTCCATCGCGGCGACCACGGAGCGCGCGAACCACGGCGCGTCGTAGGGAGCGCCGACCGGCTTGTCGGACTCGCCGAAGCCCGGCAGGTCGATGGCGATGACCCGGTACTCGTCAGCCAGGGCACTCACCGTCGGCAGGAAGGAGGCCTTCGTGCCGCCGAGGCCGTGGAGGCAGAAGACGGTCTCGGCACCGGTGCCGGCCGCGAGCAGGGAGATCCTGCCGAACCCGCGCGTGCGCACGCTGTCGAATTCGAGGCGGCCGGGCTCGTCCACGCCGGTGGTCGCGGCGAGGAAGCCGACGCCCACGTGCAGGCTGCCGCGGATCCGGAGGCGGCCGGCGCGGAACGCGTCCATGCCGCCGCGGACGTCTGCCGCGATGCCCTTCCAGGTGGCGGAGTCGGCGCTCAGGACCGCGTCGGGCTCGGCGCTCTCCTTCACGCTGCCGAGCCGCAGCCGCACCCCGGAGATGACCGCGTCGCAGGAAGCGCCGTCGACGACCTCGAGGCGCACGCGCCCGCGGCCGCCCGGAAGGTCGATCGGGGCGCGGTCAAAGCGGTCTGCCAATTCGACCAGGGCGTCATCCGGGGTTGTCGCCCGGGGGGTGACGGTTGCCATCGAGTAATCCATACCACCGCAAATGGTGGATGAATCATCGGTCGGGTGACGGCATATACGCCGGATTTGGACTAATTAACATCAAATTCATCCGAACTTCGTCCGGCGCCTTGACAAACCCGGTTCGGGTTTGCGAGGGTCGCCCGGATGGAGGACGAGCCGGGCTCCGCCCCGTCCCTGCGTGCGTCCAACAGGCTGCGCGTCATCCAGGCGCTCCAGCTGCTCGGCGTCACGAGCCGCGCCGATCTCGCGCGCCACACCGGGCTGTCGCGCTCGACGGTCTCGACGATCGTCGCCGGCCTCCAAGCCGAGGGCATGGTCGTCGACCGCGACGGAGACGGGCCCGCCGCGACCACCGGCGGCGGCCGGCCCCCCGCGCTGATCGCGCTCGATCCCGGCGCAGGCTTCGCCATCGGCATCGACTTCGGCAAGCGCCACCTGGCCGTCGCCCTCGGGAACCTCTCTCATCAGCTGCTCGCCGAGGAGTGGCGCGAGATGGGGGACGACTACGACGCCGACGCGGGCATCGAACAGGCGGCGGAGCTGATGGAGCTGGTTCTGGACGCCTCCGGCGTGGACGCGGGGCGCGTGCTCGGCGTCGGGATGGGGCTACCCGGCCCCGTGCACCGGAGCGGCGTGGTCGGCTCGTCGGCGATCCTGCCGGGCTGGGCAGGCACGCACGCGGCCGAGCGGATGGGCGAGCGCCTCGCGATGCGCGTCTGGCTCGGGAACGACGCCAACCTGGGCGCGCTTGCCGAGTCCACGTGGGGTGCCGGCCGCGGCGCCTGCGGGCTCGTCTACCTCAAGCTCGCGACGGGCATCGGGGCCGGGATCGTGATCGACGGGGAGCTTTTCGAGGGAGCCGGCGGAACGGCGGGCGAGATCGGGCACACGTCTCTGCAGGAGACGGGCGACATCTGCCGCTGCGGGAGCCGGGGCTGTCTGGAGACGCATGCCAGCGGCGCCGCTATCGCCGCCCTGCTCAGCCGCAGCCTTGCGGAGACGCTGACGCTGGAGGACGTGCTGGCGCGCGCGGTGCAAGGCGATCCCGGCTGCCGGCGCGCCCTCGCGGACGCCGGTCGCCATATCGGCGCCGCCGTCGCGGATCTGTGCAACCTAATCAACCCCGAGCGGATCGTCGTTGGGGGCAGCATGGCCGTCGCCGGAGACGTGCTGCTCGACCCGCTCCGAGAAGCTGTCGGGCTTCGGGCGATTCCGAGCGCGGCCGAGGACGTGGAGATCGTCCCCGGCGAGCTCGGCGCGCGCGCCGAGTTGCTCGGCGCTGTGGCGCTCGTGCTCCACGAAGCCGGTCCCGCATGGAGCGGGCCGGCGCCGGCGGTCAGGCAGTCAACGGCAACAACGTAAGAGGAGGTCGAAAGGTCAGATGACCAAGTTCAAGTGGCTCGCCGTCATCGTGGCGCTTGGGGGAGCAATGACGCTCTCGCTGGCGGCCTGCGGTGACGACGACGACAGCGGTGGCAGCAGTACTAGCGGAGGCGGCGGCGGTGGTGGCGGCGGCTCGATCGCGCTGCTGCTTCCGGAGTCGAAGACCGCGCGCTACGAGTCGCAGGACCGGCCCAACTTCGAGAAGAAGGTCAAGGCGATCTGCTCCGATTGTCCGATCATCTACTCGAACGCGGACCAGGACGCGTCGAAGCAGCAGCAGCAGGCTGAGGCCGCGATCACCAAGGGCGCGAAGGTGCTCGTGCTCGACCCGGTGGACGCAGCGTCGGCCGGCGCAATCGTGAGCCGTGCCAAGCAGTCGAAGATCCCGGTCGTCAGCTATGACCGGCTCATCACCGACGCGGACATCGACTACTACATCTCGTTCGACAACGAGAAGGTCGGCAAGCTCCAGGGCGACAGCCTCGTCAAGAAGCTGAAGGACGACGGCAAGTCCGGCAGCATCGTGATGATCAACGGCGCCCCGACGGACAACAACGCCAAGCTGTTCAAGCAGGGCGCGCACAGCGTGATCGACGGGAGCGGCCTCAAGGTCGCGAAGGAGTACGACACGCCTGACTGGAGCCCGGACAAGGCTCAGACCGAGATGGAGCAGGCGATCACGGCGCTCGGCGCTGACGGCTTCGTGGGCGTCTACGCCGCCAACGACGGAACCGCCGGCGGCGCGATTGCTGCGATGAAGGGCAACGGGGTCGACCCCAAGAAGATCCCGACGACGGGTCAGGACGCCGAGCTCGCCGCGATCCAGCGGATCCTCATCGGCGAGCAGTACATGACCGTCTACAAGGCGATCAAGCCCGAGGCAGAGCAGGCGGCCGTGCTGGCCGTCGCACTGGCGAAGGGCGAGACGCCGCCGACGGCGGCGGACAAGGTCAACAACGGCATGGAGGACGTGCCGTCGATCCTGCTCGAGCCTGTCGCGGTGACAAAGGACAACATCAACGACACGATCGTGGCGGACGGCTTCTGGACCGCAGACCAGATCTGCACCGGCAAGTACGCCTCCGCCTGCAAGGCGGCTGGCATCCAGTAGGGGCTGTGGGGAAGAATGGGGGCGTCCCGCTCATGGGGCGCCCCCAGCCCCACCGAAAGGAGTCTTCGCTGTGAACGGCAACGGGAGCACACCGGTGCTGGCCCTCAAGGGAGTGAGCAAGAGCTTCGGGCCGGTTCAGGCGCTCAGCGACGTGGACTTCGAGGTCCAGCCCGCCGAGGTCGTGGCGCTGGTGGGCGACAACGGCGCGGGCAAGTCCACGCTGGTCAAGACCATCGCCGGGATCCACCCGCCGGACGCCGGCACGATCAGCTTCGAGGGCAAGGAGGTGACGATCCACGGCCCGAGCGACGCCGTTCAGCTCGGGATCGCGACGGTCTACCAGGACCTCGCGCTGTGCGACAACCTCGACGTCGTGGAGAACCTCTTCCTCGGGCGCGAGGAGAAGTCCGAGGGGCCGGCCGGATTCGTCGGTCAGCTCGACGAGGTCGACATGGAGAAGCAGACCGGCGAGCTGCTCCAGAACCTGGCTGTGACGATCACCAGCGTGCGGGCCGAGGTGGGCACGATGTCGGGCGGGCAGCGCCAGCAGGTGGCGATCGCTCGCTCGCTGCTGGGTGAGCCGAAGCTCGTGATGCTCGACGAGCCCACCGCCGCGCTCGGCGTGCGCCAGACCGCGCAGGTGCTCGAGCTGATCAAGACGCTGCGCGAGCGCGGGTACGGCGTGGTGGTGATCAGCCACAACCTCGCGGACGTCTTCCAGGTGGCGGACCGCATCTACGTCCTGCGGCTCGGCCAGAAGGCGGGTGTCTTCAAGGCGGGCGAGACCAATCAGGACGAGGTGGTCGCGGCGATCACCGGGCTATCCGCGAACGGAGGGGGGCAGCGATGAGCACCGCCGATGCGACGGTGGACGAGGACGTCGAGGCCGGCAGTCCGCGGCTCGACCTTCTGCGCAGGTTCATACAGGGCGACCTCGCCGAGCTGCGGGTCGTCCTCGCGCTGGCGCTGATCTGGCTGGTCTTCTACGTGCAGGAACCGCGCTTCATGAGCTCGGTCAACCTGTCGAACCTGGTGCTCCAGACGACCGCGGTCGGCCTGGTCTCGATCGGCATCGTGCACGTGCTGCTCCTGGGCGAGATCGACCTCTCGGTCGGAGCCGTGAGCGGCCTGTGCGCCTCGATCATGGCCGTGCTGAACGTGCAGCACGGCTGGTCGCCGTACCTGGCGATCGCGGCAGCCGTGTTGGCGGGCACGGCGATCGGCCTCTTCCAGGGCTCGGTCTTCACGCGCTTCGTGGTGCCGTCGTTCGTCGTGACGCTCGCAGGGCTCTTAGCGTGGCCCGGGTTCCAGCTGAAGGTGCTGGGCGAGACGGGCACGGTGAACCTGAACGACCCGAAGATCACCGGCCTCACCAGCACCTTCTACAGCGACACGGTGGGCTGGATCATTGCCTTCGTCGCGATCGGCCTGTACGCCGTGGTTGCGCTGCGCGGCCGGCAGAGCCGGGTGTCGGAGGGCCTGGCCGCGCCGCAATTCGGCCTGGTCGTGCTGCGCGTCGCGCTGGTCAGCGTCGCGATCCTGGTCGCGGTCTGGGTCCTGAACGACGACCGCGGCGTGCCGCTGGCCGCGCTGATCCTGGTCGGGTTCTGCCTGTTCTTCTTCTACCTGACCACGCGGACCACGTTCGGCCGCCACATCTTCGCGGTGGGCGGCAACGCGGAGGCCGCACGGCGCGCCGGCATCCACGTCACGCGCGTGCGCGTGATCGTGTTCATGATCTCCTCGACGATGGCGGCGATCGGCGGGATCATGGCGGCGTCGCGGCTCCTGGCGGTGAACCAGTCCTCGGGCGCGGGTGACTTCCTGCTGCTGGCGATCGCCGGACCGGTGATCGCGGGCACAAGCCTGTTCGGCGGCCGCGGGAGCGTCTGGCACGCGCTGCTCGGGGCGCTCGTGATCACGTCCATCTCGAACGGGATGGACCTCCTGGGTCTCGAGACGTCCATCAAGTTCATCGTCACCGGAGCCGTGCTGCTCCTGGCCGTCGTGATCGACGCGATCGCGCGCAACCAAAGGCAGGCGGCGGGACGGGTCTGACCCCGCTCCGCGTCGGGCTGATCGGCTACGGCCTCGCCGGGTCGGCGTTCCACGCGCCGCTCGTCGAGGCCGTGCCGGGCCTGGAGCTGGCGTCGGTCGTAACGTCGAACGAGGAGCGCGCCGAGCAGGTCAGGTCTCGCTACCCGGATGCCACGGTGCTGCCGTCGTCCGACGCGCTGTTCGACGCGGCGGATTCGCACGACCTGGTGGTGGTCGCGGCGCCGAACCGGGAGCACGTCCCGCTCGGCCTGGCCGCCGTCGAGGCGGGTCTGCACCTCGTGGTCGACAAGCCGCTGGCGGCCGGCGTGGCGGAGGGCGAGGGCCTCGCGGAGGCGGCGGCGGCGCGCGGCGTCGTCGCGGCGGTCTTCCACAACCGCCGCTGGGACGGCGACTTCATGACGCTCCGCCGGCTCGTCGATGAGGGCGCCGTGGGCGAGCCGCTGCGGCTCGAGTCGCGCTTCGACCGCTGGCGGCCCGAGGTGGACGCGGGCAGGTGGCGCGAGGGAGGCGGGCCGGAGGACGCGGGCGGCGTGCTGTTCGACCTGGGGCCGCATCTGATCGATCAGGCGCTCGTTCTGCTGGGGCCCGCGAGGTCCGTCTACGCGGAGGTGCGTGCTCTGCGCCCGGGCGCGCAGGTGGACGACGACTTCTTCGTCGCGCTGGAGCACGGCTCGGGCGCCCGCTCGCACCTCTGGGGAACGATGCTGGCGGCGCAGCCGGGCCCGCGCCTGCGCGCGCTCGGGACGCGGGCCGCCTACGTGAAGTGGGGCCTCGACGTGCAGGAGGACCAGCTCCGCGCGGGGGAGTCACCGCGCGACGCCGGCTTCGGCGAGGAGCCCGAGTCGGCCTGGGGACGGCTGGGCACCGAGGAGCACGCCGAGCAGGTGCCGACCGAGCGAGGCCGATACGTCGAGTTCTACGAGCAGGTGGAGCGAGCGATCCGCTCCTCGGAGCCGCCGCCTGTGCCGCTGTCCGCCGGCATCGAGACGCTCAGGGTCATCGAGGCGGCTCGCCGGAGCTCCGCCGAGCGGGACGTCGTACCCCTGTAGCGCGCTAGTCACCGCCGCGCCCCCACGCGTGCGGCAGGCGGTCGTACCTTCGGCCGCATGCGCGGCGAGCGCGGGCAGGCGACGGTCGAGTGGATCGGGATCGTGCTGCTCGTGGCCGTGGCGCTGGCCGCGCTCAGTCACTTTGCGCCGAGGGCGGATGGGAAGAGCCTCGGCACGGCGGTCCTGCACTCCGTGGCCGAGCCGGCCGCCGGGCGGGACATCGATCGGCCACCTGCTCGAAGCGATCGGGCCTTCGCGATCCCGCCACTGATCCCGCGGGCGGGACAGTCCGCCGAACTGCGCATCCGCCTCCCGCGCGCACGCACCCTCATGCGCCGCGCGCGGGAGGGTGCCGGGCACGCGTGGCGGCGCGCCTGGATCGCGTGCCTCGTGTACGAGCGCTTTCGCTACGCGCTGCTGCATCCGGAGAGCCGCTTCCCCGGCCACACGATCCCGCCCTCCGAGGTGCTCCGGATGGTGAACGACTGCATCAGCCCGCTCGACCTCGTCCGCGACTGGCCGCTCGTGAGAGGACAGTGAGCGTCCGGCCCGGAGCGCAGCGCGGTCAGGCCACGGTCGAGTTCGTGGCCCTGCTGCTGATCTGCTGTCTCGCGTTCGGCGCGTCGATCGCGCTCGGGGCCGGCTTCGACGGAAGATCCTTCGGCGGCTTCCTCGCGCGTCACGTCGTCTGTGCCGTCGGCGGCCGCTGCGATCGCGACGAGCGCCTGCTCACCGAGGCGTATGGCGCTCGCGACGGGGCGATGGTACGCGCGCTTGCGCCCAACCTCGTCTACGAGCCGGGTGAGCGGCAGCTTCCGGTCGACTGGCGCCGCTGCCGGCGGCCGGGCTGCGCCGAGGCGCCCGACGATCGCATGCTCGACGCACACGTGGGCGGCGGCGACCGGGGAGCCGTCGGGCGTGGTCGCGCCACGGCGTTCACCCGGCTGATCCGCCGTGCCGGCCGGCTCTACGTCCAGTACTGGCTCTACTACCCCGACTCCAATTCGGTCCTGGCCGGGGCGGACCGGGTCTGGGAGCGCTCCTGGCTGTTGCCGCGCATCCGCGAGCTCGTGAGCGGCACGCCCGACTATCCCGGCTTCCACGAGGACGACTGGGAGGGGGTCTTCGTTCGCCTCGACCCCGACGGAACGGCGTGGATTCGCGCCAGCTCGCACGGCCACCTGCAGGGCTGCAAGTGGCTGGCGTGCCACGACCACTGGGTGCGCGGCACCGGCTGGGTGCGGATCTCGCGCGGGAGCCACGCGGGCCACGTCCCGTTCCGAGGCGAGCGGCGCTGGCGATCCCGGGCTCGGCCGGCCGCACCGCGATACACACCCCTGCCGGCGCCGCCGCGGCGCACGCCGATGCTGCCGGGCCGCGACCTGAACGAGCGAACCACCACGGGCGAAGGCCTCCGCCTGGTCCCGCTCGAGGGGCTCGATCACGGCGATTACCGGCCACGGGATCCCGGCGTGAAGCCGCCCTGGGACAAGGGCGCATATGGCGATCCCGAGGCGGATGGTGCCTGAATGACGGGCGCTTTGGGCGGACCGCGTCTAATGTAAAAAAGGCTATGACCTGGTGCGGGAGGGCGTTTGCGCCCCGTCTGTCGAGGGGAAGCGCGTCTCAGTGAAGGTGGGGCTAGTGCTTGGCGCTGGAGGCGTGCTCGGAGGCGCGTGGCTCGTCGGCGGGCTCAGCGCGCTGGCGCGCGAGGCGGACTGGGATCCCGGCAGCGCGGACCAGATCGTCGGCACCTCGGCGGGTTCGATGATCGGGGCGCTCGTCGCGGCCGGCGTTCCGCCCTGGTTCATGGTCGCCCATTCGCGCGGCGAGGTCTTCGACGGGCTCGCGGGGCCCGACGGGCGTCCGGCCGCGGACGCGGACCGCTCGGCCGGCGCCAACTTCCGCCTCCACCGCGGCCTGCCCGCGATCGGCCCTGGCTCGCTCCGCATGGCCTTTACCGCGCTCTCGAACCCGCTGCGCCACACGCCGCTGCAGATGGTCGCCGGCTGGGTTCCCTCCGGCTTCGTCTCGACCGACCCGCTCAAGGAGACCGTGTTGCGCGCGGTTCCGGGCGACTGGGTCGAGCATCCGAGCTACTGGACCGTCGCCTGCGACTACGAGTCAGGCCGCCGCACCCCGTTCGGCCGGCTCGGCTCTCCCCGGGCGCACATCGCCGATGCGGTCGCCGCCTCGTGCGCGATACCGGGCTTCTACCGGCCGGTGAAGATCGGTGGCCGGCGCTACGTGGACGGCGGCGTCTGCTCGGTCTCCAATATGGACCTGGTCGCGGGCCGTGGGCTCGATCTCGTGATCTGCCTCAACCCGCTCACCAGCAGCTCCGAGGGCCAGGGGAGCTCGCGCAGCGGCATCACCGGCGTCGCGACCGGCGCCGTGAACGACGTCTTCGACCTGATTCCGTCCATCACCCGCCGCGCGTCGCGCCGGCGCCTCGAGCGCGAGGAGCGCAAGGTGCGCCGCTTCGGCACCGAGGTCGTGGTCATCGAGCCTACGGCCGAGGACCACGCGGTGATGGGCCACAACTGGATGAGCGCCGAGCGCCGCCAGGACGTGATCGACACGGCCGAGGAGACTGTGGCGAAGCAGCTGAAGGACCCTGCGATCAGGAAGCTGCTCCGCGACCTGCCGTCCGGCGAGCCGCACAAGATCAGCCGCCCGTCCGGTCCGCCGTCCACATGGCCCGAGCTCCGGGCACCTGTACGGCGAGCTGCATGAGAAGAGAGCATTGAGCACCTCCACCGCGCGCGGGTCCACGAACGGCGGTGCGCCCGGCGACGCGCCCTCGGCGCCGGTCTCGCTCGTCCAGATGGTCGGCCGCTTCATCGGCGCGATCGCTGACGAGGCGCAGCGGCGCGTTCCCACTGCGGACCTGGACGAGCGCGACCCCGACTACATCCGCGAGACGCTGCCCGGCCTATGGATGCTCGCGAGCCTCTACTTCCGCGCGGACGTCCGCGGCCTCCAGAACATCCCTGAGGAGGGGCCGGTGCTGCTGGTGGGGAACCACTCGGGCGGCAACCTGACGCCGGACACGCACGTCTTCACGCTCGCCTTCAGCACCTACTTCGGGGTCGAGCGCCGCTTCCACCAGCTCGCCCACAACCTCGTGCTGTCGATGCCGGGGCTCTCGTCGCTCCGCAAGTACGGCACGGTCGCGGCGACGCCGGAGAACGCGGCGCTGGCGCTGGACAGGGGCGCCGCGCTGCTCGTCTACCCGGGCGGCGACTACGAGGTGCACCGGCCGAGCTGGGAGTCGGCGAAGGTCGACTTCGCCGGCCGCAGGGGCTTCATCCGCCTGGCGCAGGAGCGCGATGTGCCGCTGGTCCCGGTGGTGGCGATCGGCGGCCAGGAGACGGCCCTCTTCCTCTCGCGCGGCGAGCGCCTCGCCAAGCTGTTCGGGCTCGACCGCATGTTCAGGCTCAAGGTCCTGCCGATCTCACTCGCGCTGCCCTGGGGGCTGAACGTGGGCGACATGCTGGGTCACATTCCGCTCCCGGCGAAGCTCACGATCCAGGTGCTCGAGCCGATCGACGTGTCCGGACTGGACGTGGACGACGCCTACGAGCTGGTCACCGGCGAGATGCAGCGAGCTCTCACGGGGCTGGCCGCGGAGCGCTCGCTGCCGCTGGTCGGCTGATGCGCGTCGAGCGCGACATCCTTATCGATGCCTCGCCCGAGGAGATCTGGGCGCTCGTCTCGGAGCCGGACAACTACGGCAGCTTCTGGCACGAGCTCACGCGCCTCGAGCGCAAGAACGACGAACACGGGCTCGGCGCCCGCTTCGCGCTCCGCATGAGGATCGGGTCGGCCGACGTCGGCGGGCTGATCGAGGTCGTCGAGTGCGACGAGGCCGCCGACATGGCGTGGACGAGCATCACCGGCATCGACCACCGCGTGCGCTGGAGGTTGCGCGAGGCCGACGACGGGCGCACGAGGGTGGTGCTGCGCCTCTCGTGGGACTCGCCCGGCGGCCTCCTCGGAAGCGCGGCCGACCGGGTGGCGGCGCCGATGGTCGCGACGACGCTCGAGGAAACCCTGAAGAATCTGGCTCTCGAGCTCGAGGACGAGGAGGTCCGGGACGAGGTGAGTGGCGAAGAGGGGAAGAGCCTGCCGGCGAAGGTTGTGTACGAGCTGGGCAGCGCGAAGGTGCTGATCGACGCGGGAGTGATCCGCCCGATGCGTCCGGACCGCCTGTGGGGCGTGTTGCGAACTCTGCAGAAGTGGGGCCGCAGCCCGGCGGCGGGCGCCATCTCGCTCGCCGCGCGCTACCCCGACGGGACCGTGATAGTCGACGAGCTCGGCACGCTCACCTACAGCGAGGTCGACACGCGCACGAACGCGCTCGCGCACGCGCTCTCGGACGTCGGCATCGTCGAGGGCGACGGTGTGGGGGTGATGTGCCGCAACCACCGCGGGTTCATCGAGGCGACGGTCGCGCTCTCCAAGCTGGGCGCAGACGCGCTCTACCTGAACACCGCTTTCGCCGGCCCTCAGCTGACCGAGGTGGTCCAGCGCGAGAAGCCGAAGGCGCTGATCTTCGACGAGGAGTTCTACGGCCTGCTCGAGGAGGCCGGGCGTCGGCGCAAGCGCTTTGTGGCCTGGCACGACGAGCCCACCTGCGCCGACCCGACGCTCGACGAGCTGATGGCGGACGGCGACCCGAGCCCCGTGGTTCCGCCGGCGCGCGAGGGCCGCGCGGTGATCTTGACGTCGGGCACCACGGGCACGCCCAAGGGCGCGTCCCGCGGGAACCCCGAGTCGCTCGACCCGGTGGTCTCGTACCTGTCGAGGATCCCGCTGAAGTCACGCAACGTCATCCACATCGCGGCTCCGCTGTTCCACTCGTGGGGCTTCGCCCACTTCTCGCTCGGCTTGATCCTCGGGATGACCTACGTGCTGCGGCGCAAGTTCGACCCGGAGGCCTGCCTGGCAGAGGTGGCACGCACGCGCGCGGACGCGCTCGCCGTGGTGCCGGTGATGATGCAGCGCATCCTGGACCTGCCGGAGGAGACGCGGCGGAAGTACGACACCACCTCGCTGAAGGTCGTGGCCGCGAGCGGCTCGGCGCTGCCGGGCGACCTGGCGACCCGCTGGATGGACGAGTTCGGCGACAACCTCTACAACCTCTACGGCTCGACCGAGGTCGCCTGGGCGACGATCGCGACGCCGGAGGACATGCGCGCCGCGCCGGGCACGGCCGGCCGCCCGCCGCGCGGCACGGTCGTGAAGCTCTACGACGAGCACGGGGTCGAGGCGCAGACGGGTGAGCCCGGGCGGATCTTCGTCGGCAACGAGATGCTGTTCGAGGGCTACACCGGCGGCGGCTCTAAGGACGTGATCGGCAACCTGATGGCCACCGGCGACGTCGGTCGCTTCGACGACGGGGGCCGCATGTTCGTCGAGGGCCGCGACGACGAGATGATCGTCTCGGGCGGCGAGAACGTCTTCCCGAAGGAGATCGAGGACCTGCTCGCGCGTCACGACGCGGTGAGCGACGTCGCCGCGGTGGGCGTCGACGACAAGGACTTCGGCCAGCGCCTGCGGGCGTTCGTGGTGCTCGAGAACGGCAAGAAGGCGACCGAGGACGAGCTCAAGGGCTACGTGAAGCAGAACCTGGCGCGTTACAAGGTGCCGCGCGAGATCGTCTTCATCGACGAGCTGCCGCGCAATGCGACAGGCAAGGTGCTGAAGCGCGAGCTGGTCGAGGAAGAGGCTGGGGACAAGGCGACCAAATAGGCGTATCGCTCCGGTTTGTTGGGTACCCGTCCCAAGACCAAGGACGGAGGAACTTAGATATGAGCACCGGAGCAATCATCGCCATCGTCATCGGCGTCCTGATCGTGTTGGCCCTGCTGTGGTTCGTCGCGCGCGCCGGACGTAATCGCAAGCTGGAGAGCCGCCGAGTGGAGGCCCGCGAGATCCGTCGCGAGGCAGAGGTCGGCAGCGCAAAGGCCGATCGCACCCGCGCAGAGGCGGACGCACAGGCGGCCGAGGCGCGCCGCCAGGAGGCGCTGGCGCGCGAGCGCGCGGCAAGCGCGGACGAGCAGCATCAGGAGGCGCGCGAGCGCCACATCGAGGCGGCCAGAAAGGATCCCGACGCGGATCCGGATCAGGCCGCGGCCGAGTTCGACCAGCAGCGCGCGACGCGCGAGACCGCCGGCACCGGCGACGACCAGAGCGTCGAGCACTACGAGCGCACGAGCGACTCTGATGTGGACCGCGAGCGCCGCTTTGAGCGCGACGAGGACGGCGACGTCGTACGCGACGAGACGTACGAGGAGCCCAGGACGAACCGCTAGCCGGGAGGCGCGAAAACAACAACGGCGGGCACGTGCATCTCGCACGCGCCCGCCGTTTGTCGTTCAGGGGCTGACTGAGTCTGCGGCTAGCCGCAGACCGGCCAGTGGCCGCTGCCGTGGTTCTTGAGCAGCAGCCAGGCCCGCCAGGTCTGCTCCGAGCGCGGCGCGGCGGCGGGATCGCCCCATCCGCCCACGACACGCCAGGTGCTGAAGCTGAACTGGTAGAGCCCGCGGTAGGCCCCGCCGCCGCCTATGGCGCGCGGGTTGTTGCGCGACTCGCAGAATGCGATCGAGCGAAGGTGCTCGCGACCCCAGTCCGGGATATGGCGCACCTTGAAGCGGTGCACGGTCGCCCGGCCCTCATAGGTCCGCGACCAGTTCGCAAAGCGGCGCTTCATGCGCCGGATGGACCGACGCAGCTCACGGGCAGTCAGAGCCCGGTCGTTGCTCGCCGCGGCGCGGATGAGGTTACGGCCCTTCCAAACGCCATAGCGCTCGAGCTTCTGTCGCCAGAGGCGGTAGCGCGTCCTCAGACGATCGCCGGCCGCCCTGGCCCTCGGCTCCGATGCCGCTGTCGCGTCCGTGTTCGTATCAGCCTGCGTTGAGTTCGTATCGGCCTGCGTCGGAGTCACCGACACGGCAGCGGCCGAGGCCGCCGCCACCAGCAGCGCGCACGCGCATGCCAGCAGGATCACTGCCTTCTGCAAAAACACCACCTCCGGTGGCGAACTGCCTGGCCTGCGCGTTGTTCAAAGGCAGGACCAGGACTTGCCGAGCTCGCCGCTCTCCTCCCAGGCGCGAGCACAGCCGGTTTCCGGCTTACGTGAAGGACCCTACCTAGGAGGTACGAGATCTAAACCAATCTGTGATCTATGTCACAGACCGTGAAACCGGTTTCACGCAACGGGGTGAGGGTTCTCGGCGCGAACCTCGCCCCCCGTGAGCCGCGCCGCCGGTGTGACCCCGGGCAACAGCACCGTCACTCCGGGCGCGCGGGCCTGACGGCCGTCGCCCGGACGAATCGGGAGTCGCGTCTTGTCCGACTCCCTCAGTGCTGTCGTTCGCCGACCCGGGGCTTTACGCCGCGCTGCGGCGCGCCAGCTCGATCAGCAGGCGGGTTCCGAAGCCGGTCGCTCCCTTGCCCACGTAGTTGCGAGTCGTCGCCCAGGCGGTGCCGGCGATGTCGATGTGGACCCAGGGGTGGTCGTCCACGAACTGGCGCAGGAACTCCGCTGCGTAGCTCGACATCGCCGCGCGCTGCTCGGCCGCGTTCGTGAGGTCGGCGTACTGGCCCTTCGTCAGCTCGAAGTACTCCTGGTGCAGCGGCATTCGCCAGCCGATCTCGCCGGTGGCGTCGCAGGCCGCGGTTACCTCGCCGCACCAGTCGTCGTCGTTCGAGAAGAGACCTGCGTAGGTGTGGCCGAGCGCGATGATGATCGCCCCGGTCAGGGTCGCGAGGTCGACGATCCGCTCGGCGCCCTGCTCGAGCGCGTAGCAGAGCGCGTCGGCGAGGATCAGCCGCCCCTCGGCGTCCGTGTTGTTGACCTCGATCGTCTTGCCGTTCATCGCGGTGACGATGTCGCCCGGCTTCACGGCGTGGCCGCTCGGCATGTTCTCGGTGGACGGCACGACGGCGGTGATGTTCACCGGGACGCCCAGCTCGGCGATCGCCGCCATCGACTCGATGACCGCGGCGCCGCCGGACATGTCGAACTTCATGTCCTGCATCTTGGCCGAGGGCTTGATCGAGATTCCGCCGGTGTCGAAGGTCACGGCCTTGCCGACGAAGCCGAGATGCGGCCCACCCGCATCCGAGGGCCGGTAGCGCAGCACGATCAGCCGCGGCTCCTGGTGGCTCCCCTGGGCGACCGACGCGAACGCGCCCATCCCGCGAGCGACGATCGCCTCGCGGTCGAACAGCTCCACCTCGAGCGCCTCGTGCTCGTCGGCGATCTCAGTGGCCCGCTCGGCGAGGAAGGAGGGCGTGGCCACGTTGGCCGGCAGGTTCTGGAGGTCCCGGGCGGCGTTGGCGGCGCCGGCCATCACGCGGCCGAGCTCGACCTCGTCAGCGGACACACCCTCGCCCGCGACCTCGAGCGACTCCACCCCGCCGTCGCCGTCGTTCGACTGCGACTTGAAGCGATCGAACGAGTACAGCTTCAGCAGCGTGCCCTCGACCAGCGCGGTCGCCACGCCGTCGCCCGCGGGCGCGCCCCAGGACAGCGACACCGCGCCGAGCTCCTTGGCCCGGGCGGCGGCGGCCGCCGCCGCCACGCGAGCCTCCTCGGCGCCGAACCTGTCGCGGCTCCCGAGGCCGGCGATCAGGACGCGGCGCTGGCCACCGCCGGGCGCGTCCTCGTGTGCGACAGCGACCTTCTTCAGGCCCGTCTTCGCCTCGCCGAGCTCGATCAGCCGCTGGAGCGCCGGATCGGACAGCGAGTCACCGTCGAAGACGCCAACCACGCGTGTGTCGGCTGCGGTCTCCTCGGGTGCGCCGGAGCGCGCGGTGACAGTGATCGGCGCCATCCGGGCGCCAGTCTAGGAGGTCGGGGTCAGCCGCGACGACAGCCGCGGGCCCTGAAGTCGGACGGGCTCGCCAGATACTCGCTCTGCGGGTAGTAGTCACCCATAGTGGCCTGCTCTGCGCCCGGAGCGGGCACGTGCTGGATCGCCTGCGCGAACGACGGGTCCGGGAGCATGTGCCGGTAGATCAGGAGCCCCTGCGGCTGCGGTCCCCACGCCAGCCAGGTCACCCCACACTCCGGCCGGGCGCCGGCCGGCCGCCCCTCCGGCGTCGACACGACGATCGTGTAGCGGCCGTCCGGCCCGACGATCACGCGATCGTCCGAGCGGCAGTCGATCACCCTCTGGGTCGCGGGCTCGTACTGGCAGAAGGACCAGTAGCGGAGCTGCTGCCCGCTCGGCATGACCGCCGGCCCGGGGCGGGTGTCGGCAAAGGTCGGCGCGCGGCCGCGCAGCACGAGCAGCTCGCCGAAGCCGCGCGAGGTCGGGGCGAACACGTAGGCGATGTCGCGGTTCGAGAGGAAGCCGGGCCCGTTGCCGCAGCGAGCGCTGGCGTCGTCGTGGAGCGCCTCGCCGTCCTCGTTGTCGAGCAGTACGTCGACCGCCGAGCTGCAGAGGTTCTGGAACAGGCGCCAGCTCGGTGGGTTCCGGCCCGGATAGCCCTGCCCGTCGTCGGTCGGATCCGGGAGTCCGGGTGCGCCGGTGATGAGGTCGTTCAGCGGCTGCGCGTAGGGCGCCTGGAGCTCACGGCACTGGTCCGCGCTGAATGGCGCGCCGCCTCCGCCGGCCGGCTCCAGCGTCACGCGCGGCAGCGCGACGCCGCCCTTCTGGTCGCGTCCAGCGTCGGGGACGTAGACGCGGTAGAGGAACGTGCCCCCGCGCGAGTCGCCCGTGTAGAGCGTGTTGGGCGCGGGCTGGGCGGGCTTCGGGCCGATCTCGACGAACGCCGTGTAGGACCGATCGGTGACGGAGCGGTCGGCGCCAGGCAGGAACGGGTTCGAGCTGCCCGGGTCGGGCCCGAGCTGGACGTCGGAGAGCGCGTCGATCGGCCGCGCCGCCGCGTCGTAGACGTTCCAGCTGATGTAGCGGGAGTGCGGGTACTGGCCCTCGATCCGGATGCGCGTGCCTGGCAGCGCGGCATACGTGCCGCCCCAGTAGACCGCGTTCGTGTCGAGCGCGAGCGCGTTCGTGGTGGTCGCGTCGAGCCGGGTCAGCGCGAAGGAGCAGGTGGTGTCGACTCCCTGAGCGCTCGCCGTGGCCGGAAGCAGGAGCATCACGACAGCGACCATCACGGCTGCGACCCCTGCGCGCATACGAACGCTGTACCCAGTCGATAGCGTTCTTCGACATGCCAAAGACTGTGATCCTCGGCGCCGCACGGACGCCGTTCGGGAAGATGGGCGGGGCGCTCGCCTCGCTGGACGCGACCGACCTGGGCGGGACGGCGATCGCAGCCGCGCTCGAGCGTGCCGAGCTGTCGCCGGAGCAGGTCGAGCACGTGGTCTTCGGCCAGGTGCTCCAGGCCGGCCAGGGCCAGATCCCGAGCCGCCAGGCGCAGATCAAGGGCGGGATCCCGAAGGAGGTCTCCTCGGAGACCGTCAACAAGGTCTGCGCGTCGGGGATCCGCTCGGCCGGGATGGTCGATCAGTCGATCCGCGCGGGCGACCTCGACGTCGCGGTGGCCGGCGGCATGGAGTCGATGTCGAGCGCCCCCTACCTGCTGAAGGAGGCGCGCTTCGGATACCGGATGGGCGACGCCAAGGCGCTCGACGCGATGGTCCTCGACGGGCTCACCAACCCGTTCACGGGCAAGCACATGGGCGAGGAGGCCGACGAGGTCGGCGATGAGCTCGAGATCACGCGCGCCGACATGGACAGGTTCGCGCTGCGCTCCCATGAGCTCGCCGTCCAGGCCACCGACGAGGGCCGCCTGCCGGAGGAGATCGTGCCGGTCACGATCAGCTCGCGGAAGGGCGACACCACGGTCGAGGTCGACGAGGCGCCGCGCCGCGACAGCTCGCTCGAATCGCTGTCGAAGCTGCGCGGCGCGTTCCACAAGGACGGCGCGCACACCGCAGGCAACGCCCCCGGCGTGAACGACGGCGCCGGCGCGCTGGTGCTGTCGTCAGACGAGTGGGCGAAGTCGAACGGCCGCCCCGCGCTGGCGACGATCGTGGCGCAGGCCGCGGTGGCCGACGAGTTTCCGTACCTGGCGCGCACGCCGGCGAACGCGACGCAGAAGGCACTCGACAAGGCGGGCCTCTCGGTCGACGACATCGACCTGTTCGAGATCAACGAGGCGTTCGCCTCGGTGGCCCTCAACTCGATGCGGATGCTGGGCGTCGACGAGTCCAAGGTCAACGTGAACGGCGGCGCGATCGCCCTCGGGCACCCGATCGGCGCCAGCGGCGCGCGCATCCTGATGACGCTCGTGAACGAGCTGCGGCGGCGCGGCGGCGGGCTGGGCTGCGCGGCGATCTGCTCGGGCGGCGGCCAGGGCGACGCGGTCATCGTCGAGGTCAACGGGGCATAGCGACCTTCTAGCCTCCGGCACATGGCCGGAGCAGCCTTCTTCGACCTCGACAAGACGCTCATCGAGGGCTCGAGCGCCCTCCACTTCGCTCGTGCCGCCTACCGGGCGGGCATGGTCTCGCGGCGCCAGCTCGCGCGCGACGGCTGGGCGAACCTGAAGTTCCGCCTGAACGGCTCGACCGACGCGGGCACCGACGAGCTGCGCCAGCGAATCCTGGACGCGATCGCCGGGCAGCGGCAGGTCGACCTGGCCCGGATGGGTTCGGACGTGCTCGCCGGCATCCTGCCGCTGCTCTACCGCGAGGTCCTGGACGAGGCCTACGCGCACCAGGACGCCGGACGGCGCGCCTACATCGTCACGGCGGCGTCGCAGGAGCTCGCCGAGGTGCTCGCGCACGTGCTGATGATGGACGGCGGCCTCGGCATGCGGAGCGAGGTGCGCGACGGCGTCTACACCGGCAGGCCCGCCGGTCCCTTCACCTACCGCGAGGGCAAGGCGGTGGCGATCCGCGAGCTGGCGGAGCGCGAGGGGATCGACCTCTCGGAGTCCTACGCCTACTCGGACTCCGAGTCCGACCTGCCGATGATGCGCGCGGTGGGCCACCCGGTCGCGGTGAACCCCGACCGCGTCCTCGAGCGGGTGGCGCGCGAGGAGGGCTGGCGGATTATGCGCTTTGACAAGCTGGGCCGCCGCCTGAAGTGGCTCGCCGCGGTTGGAAGCGTGGCGCTCCTCGGCGGTGGCGGCGGCTACGTCGTCGCGCGCAGTCGCCGCCCGCGGCGGCGCCGGGTCTTACGGCGCGGCTAGTGAACGCGCGCGACTCTCACGCGGCTGTTGCCCGCGACGTGGTCCGCGTCGCCGTTGAAGTGCACGCGGTATGCCCTGGTCCTGCGCGGCCGCAGGGTCCTCGCGTAGGACGAGCACGTCTCGCCCGGTATGTCCTTGAGCACAAGCGTCCTGATGCTCCGCCACTGGTTGTTCGGGAGGCGCTGCTGCAGCGCGACGGCCGTGCCGTCGTGCTCCGGGCAGAGCCGGCCCGAGAAGCGGACGCGCTGGCGGACGGCCGGCGTGCGGTCGGACAGGTTCAGCGAGATCGCTGGCCGCACGTTCACGTCCACCGTCTTGCTCTCCGAGCCCTCGGAGCGGGCCCGGTAGTGCGTGTTCACCGTTGGCTTGTCGGCGAACGACCAGTCGCCCGAGGAGTTCGACTGAGTGGTCCCGGCCGTCTCGAACGTGCCGAACGGGAACGGGTCCCGCTCGACTGTGACGTTCCGCCCGCTGTTGTTCTGCCCGGTGAGCTTCCCCGACAGTGAGACGGTTCCGCCGAATTTGACCTCGGCGTTGTTCGGCCCGATCTGGAGGTTCTTCTGCGGCCCCTGGGCGGACAGCGCTGCCGGCATCGCCAGCACGCCTGCCGCCGCGATTGTGATGACTGCTCGCTTCATGCGGGTTCTCCTACCCGAACCGGGTCAGTGAACTCGCGCGCGCTTCACGCGGCTGTTGCCGGCCGCGAGGTTCGCATCTCCGAGGAAACGCGCCCTGAACCTGCCGTTGCGACGCACGCGCTTGACCACCGAGTACGACGAGCAGGTGGCACCAGGGATGTCCGCGAGCGCGGGGCTGGCGATCGTCTTCCAGCCCGTCGCCGAGCGCCGCTGCAGGGCGATCGCGATCGTGTCGCGCTCCGGGCAGACTCGGCCAGAGAAGGTGACCCGCTGGCCGCGGCGCGGCGTGCGGTCGGAGAGCTTGAGGGTGACCGCCGCGCGGACCGTTACGTCCAGGTTCGGGCTGTCGGCCTTGCCGGCATTCGCCGTGTAGCGCGTGTTCTGGCTCGGCTTGACGACGAAGGACCAGTCGCCGGTCGCGTTCGTCGTCGTGGTGCCGACGTTCGAGAAGGAGCTCACGGGGAACTCGTCGGAGCGGATGCGCACGGTGCGCCCTCCGATGTTCGACCCGGTGAGCTTGCCGGACAGAGTGACGCTGCCGCCTGATTTCACCGCTGTGGGCGATGCGGCAATCGTGAGCGCTCCGGGTGCCGGCTTGGCCGCTTGAACGGCCGGGACCGCGAGCAGGCCGACTGCCGCGATTGTGATCATTGTCCGCTTCATGCAGGTTTCAACGCTTGAGGCCGCCTGAAGTTGCACGGTTACAGCGAGCTTCGAAGCGCGGCCGCGGGCGTTCTCAGGGCGAATGACCGCGGCGGCTACACGCTGCCGTCGCGGGCCACCTACCCGCACCAGTGGAACTGGGACTCGGCTCTGATCGCGCTCGGGTGGGCGGAGATCGACCCGGCGCGCGCCTGGACGGAGCTCGAGACGCTCGCCGCCGCGCGCGACGAGCAGGGGATGATCCCCCACATCGCCTTCCACAGCACCGTGCTGCCCCGGCTGACGTCGCGCTACCTGCCTGGGCCGCGCTGGTGGGGCAGGCGGGTAGGCGCCGACGGGCGCAGGATCTCGGGGATCACGCAGCCGCCGCTGGCCGCGAGCTGCATGAGGCTCGTCTTCGAGCGCCATCCGGACGAGCGCCGCGCCCGAGCGCTGCTCGCTCCGTTCCACGACTGGCACCGCTTCCTCCTGGACGTGCGCGACCCGGAGGGCCGCGGCGAGCCGGTCCTGATCCATCCCTGGGAGTCCGGCCGCGACAACGCCGTCGAATGGGACGGGCCGCTGTGGCGAGTGATCCCGGAGGTGGTGGTGGTGCGCCGGCGCGACACGGACTCGGTGGACGCGGCCGAGCGGCCGAGCCTCGAGCACTACCGCCGCTTCCTCACGCTGGTGCGCAGGGGAACCGCGGCGCGCTGGAACCAGCGCGAGCTCGCCGTGCACGGGACCTTCCGCGTGCTCGACGCCGGCTTCTCGGGGATCCTGGCGCGGGCGTGCACCGACCTCGCCAAGCTCGCCGAGCAGCTGGGCGAGGCGCGCATCGCGGAGGAGAGCCGCGCGGCGGGCGAGCGCGTGGCCGCCGCGCTCCGGGCCCGCGCAGGCTCCGACGGCCTGATCCGCGCCGTGGACGCCGTCGACGACTCGCCCCTGGCGGTCACGAGCGCCGGCTCGGCACTCGCCCTGCTGAGCCCCGGGCTGGGCGACAAGCACATCGCCACCGGCCGCGCCGCCGTGCTCCAGGACGGGCCGCTCGCCTCGCGCTACGGCGTGCGCTCGCTCGACCGCCGTCACCCCGAGCGCTCAGCACGCAACTACTGGCGCGGCCCGGTGTGGGCGAACATCACCTGGCTGACCGCTCGCGCGCTCGCCCTCCACCACGAGCCGCTGGCGGCGGACGGGTTGCGCGGCCAGATGATGAAGGCGATCGAGGGCAGCGGGATGCGCGAGTACTTCGCCCCTGAGTCTGGCCGGGGGCTGGGCGCGAGCGACTTCGGCTGGACCGCGGCGCTGTGCCTGCGCGAGCTGGGCGTACCTAGACTGTGACGGCGATGGCAGTCGAGCCGCGTGCCATGACCGATGCCGAGCGCTGGTACAGGGAGCGCTTCCAGCCCACCGCCGAGCGCGATGCGCTCTTCTCGACGCTGAGCGGCGAGCCGGTCGCCCCGCTCTATACGCCCGACGACGTCGGCTCGTTCGAGGAGCGCATCGGCTTCCCTGGCGAGTATCCGTTCACGCGCGGCGTGTACCCGTCGATGTATCGCGGCCGGCTCTGGACGATGCGGCAGTTCGCCGGCTTCGGCACGGCCGAGGAGACGAACGAGCGCTTCCGCTACCTGCTCGACCACGGCCAGACAGGTCTCTCG
>Ga0207675_100001591_pt1 | contig 22731 bp, 20 predicted proteins | sample KBSSwiS42_FD_184305 | JGI IMG/M metagenome (GOLD analysis project Ga0207675, IMG submission 184305) | Switchgrass rhizosphere microbial communities from Kellogg Biological Station, Michigan, USA - KBS Switchgrass S4-2 (SPAdes) (version 2) | ecosystem: Host-associated > Plants > Roots >...
ACATGAAACGGCTCAAGCCGTGGTTGGCGCTGGCGCTGCTCGCATCCCAGGGGGCGCATGCGGAGGATTCCCTGCGCTGCGGCTCGCGTCTCGCGAGTGAGGGGGACTCGAAGTACCGGGTGCTGCAGCTCTGCGGCGAGCCCGCGGACAAGAGCCACGTCGGCAGCCTGCCCCAGCCGCGCGTGTGGTTTCACGAGTTCAAGTACTACTACCTGGACCCCCCGTACGAATACGTGCCGATCGAAATCTGGACCTACAACTTCGGTCCCACCAAGCTGCTGCGCAGACTGCGCTTCGAGGGCGACGAGCTGGTCGAGATTCGGGCGGAGGGCTATGGCTATTGACCGCGCGCGCCTCCTGCTCCGAGGCGCGTCGATCGCCCTGTTGTCGTTCATGGCGCTGCCTGCAGCCGCGGACGCCATGCGCTGCGGCAGCAAGCTCATCTCCGAAGAGGACTCGATAGAGAAGGTGCTGTATCTCTGCGGCGAACCCGCTTCGAAGTACCGCACCTGGATCGTCCGCCAGCCCCGCTACTACGTGGGCAGCAACGAATACGCGTTCCCGGGCGAAGAAGACGTCCCGGTCGATCTCTGGACCTACGATTTCGGTCCCAACAAGCTGATGATGCGGCTGCGCTTCGTCGCCGGAAGACTCGAGAGCATCGAAACCCTCGGATACGGCAGGAGCGGCTAAGAGGCTAAGAGGGGACGCGCTGGCTTGAAGGGGAGCGTCTCCTACCTGGCCAGCCAGCGACGGATCTGCTCTTCCAGCACCGACAGCGGTAACGAGCCGCCCGCCAGCACCTGGGTGTGAAACTCGCGAACGTCGAAGCGCGCGCCCAGCGTGCGCTCGGACTCGCGGCGCAACGCGCGGATCCGGATCTCGCCAACCTTGTACGCGAGCGCCTGGCCGGGTTGCGCGATGTAGCGCTCGACCTCGGCGACGATGTCGGCGCGTCCGATCGACGTGTTGGCCCGCATGTAGTCTATGGCCTGCTCGCGCGTCCAGCCCTGCGAGTGCAGCCCGGTGTCGACCACGAGCCGCACGGCCCGCCAGACCTCCATCATCAGCGCGCCAAGCTCGCTGTAGGGATCGTCGTACAGCCCGAGCTCGCGCCCCAGGGATTCGGCGTACAGTCCCCAGCCCTCGTCGTAGGCGGTGAACTCCGCGTGGCGCCGGAACCGCGGCAGCTCGTCCATCTCCTGTGCCAGCGAGACCTGGAAGTGATGTCCCGGCACCGCTTCGTGAAGGTAGATCGCCTGCATCAGGTAGGTGGAGCGCGACGGCAGGTCCCAGGTGTTGACGTAGAACACACCCGGCCGCTTGCCGTCCGGGCTCCCCGGGCGATACGAGGCCGAGGCGGCCGACTGCTCGCGAAATGCCTCGACGGGGCGGATCTCGAAATCGGCCTTCGGCGCGATCGCAAACTGGCGCGGCATCGCGGACGCGACCCTCGACTTGAGATCGCGATAGCCGGCAAGCAGCGCCTCGGCATCGCTCGCCACGAAGCGCGGATCGCCGCGCAGCTTCTCGAACAGACTGCGCAGGTCGCCCGTGTGGCCGACTTGCGTCTTGAGCCGCTCCATCGCCGCGCGGATCCGTGCGACCTCCGACAGGCCGAGCTCGTGCACCTGTTGTGGCGTGAGCGAGGTGGTTGTGTGCAGGCGCACGCAGTAGGCGTACCAGGCCGCACCGTTCGGCAGCGCCGACAGGCCGACGCTCGGGCGGGTGTGGGCAAGATAGTCGTTCTCGAGGTAGTCGCGGAGACGACGGATCGCCGGCAGCACGGCTTCTCCGAGCTTGCGTTCCCAGGCCGTAACGATCCGCTGGCGGTCGGGGACGGAAAGACCCGGCGGCAGGTTGAGAATCGGACGCCAGAGCACGCTTTCCTTCGGGTCCTCGACCGCGAGCGCCGAGAGCTGCGGGATGGCCCGCTCGATCACGACGCGCGGCTGCACCACGCCCTTGACCGCGCCCGAGCGCATGTTGTTGATCGCCTGCTCGACCCAGGCGACGAACCCGTCCATGCGCGCGAGGAAATTGTCGTAGTCCTGCACGGTCACAAACGGATGCACGTCACCGCCGGCACCGATGACCGCGAACTGCGCCGGCCGTCCGAAGAGCTGGTCGACGGGCAGCAGCTCGGCCGGATACCGGTACCCCTCGATCGCGATCTCGCGGCCGTACTTGAAGGCGTCGAAGGTGATGCGGTCGGAATCGCTCAGGCCTGCGGGATCGACCGCGCGCAGCTCCTCGAGCGAGTCCTGCTCGTTGGCGAGCGAATCGGCGAGCCAGGTCGGGCTCAAGTAGTCGCCGAACCGCGCGTCGTACCGGTGGTCACCCTGCGCGCTCGCATCGAGCGGATTGAGCTCGAGCCAGCGCTCGTACCAGGAATCGACCACGGCGGCCAGGCGTTGGGCATCAGGGCTCGCGTCGGCCGCCGATGCAGCCGGATCGCTGCCGTCCGCTCCGTGCTTGCCGCATCCGCCCGCGGCAAGTGCGAACAACCCGGCGAGCAGCAGACGTCGTCGACCGACCGGCATGTGCCTCAACGTCGCGCTTCGATCCAGCGGTCGATCTTGCGCTCGAGGATCTCCATCGGCACGGCGCCGTCGCTCAAGACCTCGCGGTGGAAGTCCCGGATGTCGAATTTCCCGCCCAGCGACGCCTCCGCCTTGCGGCGCATTGCCTGGATGCGCAGATCGCCAACCTTGTAACCGAGCGCCTGCCCGGGCCAGGCGATGTAGCGCTCGACTTCGGATTCGACATCCGATGGCGCGAGCGTGGAGTTCGCGATCATGTACTCGATCGCCTGCTCGCGGCTCCAGCCCTTCGCATGCAGACCCGTGTCGACCACGAGCCGCATTGCGCGCAGCTGCTCGTCGTTGAGGCGGCCGAAGGCCTGGTACGGATCGGTAAAGAGACCCAGCTCCGGGCCGAGATACTCGGCGTACAGCGCCCAGCCCTCGACATACGCGGTGTAGTCGCCTCCGAAGCGGCGAAAGCGCGGCAACCCCGTCAGCTCCTGCTGGATTGATATCTGGAAATGATGACCCGGCGACGCCTCGTGCAGCGACAGGGTCTCCATGCCGTAGCGCGGCTGCGACTTCAGATCGTAGGTATTGACGTAGAAGATGCCCGGCCGCGAGCCGTCAGCCGAGGCCTGCTGGTAGGAGGCGCCTGCGGCCGACTTGGCGCGAAACGCCTCGACCTCGCGCACCTCGTAGTCCGCCTTCGGCAACTGGGAGAAGAGCCTGGGCAGCGCAGCGTCGATCCGCCTCTTCACGTCCACGTATCCGGCGACCAGGTCCGCGCCGCGCGTGTAATAGAACTTCGGATCGCTGCGCAGGTACGCGAAGAAGGCTGGCAGGTCGCCCTGGAACCCGACCGTCTGTCGCACCTCCTCCATCCTGCGCAGGATCCGCGCCACCTCGCTCAGGCCAAGCTGGTGTATCTCCTCGGGCGTCATCGCGGTCGTGGTGTGCTCGGCGACGAGAAACCGGTACCAGGCCTCGCCGTCCGGCAACGCCGTCCAGGCGACGCTCGTGCGCGTGCGCGGGAGGTACTCGTCGTGTACGAAGGTGCGCAGCCGCCGGTAGGCGGGCACCAGCTCGTCGCGGATCGCGGAGCTGTATGCAGCGGTCAGCCGTTCACGGTCGGCGGCGCTGAATCCCGCCGGAAAGTTCCGGATCGGTCCGTAGTAGTCGCTCATCGTGGGATCGTCGACGATCATCGCGTCGAGCTGAGGCAGCACCTTCTCCATGACCGGCCGCGGCTGAACCACGCCCTTCGCCATGCCTTCGCGCATGTTGACGATCGCCTGGTCAATCCAGACGATGAAGCCGTTGAGACGCATGAGCCATTTGTCGTAGTCCTCGACGGTCGCGAAGGGCTGCGCATTGGTACCCGAGCCGAGCGCGGGCATCGTCGCCTGGAGCCCGCCGGTCTGGTCGATCGGGATGAGGTAATCCGGGAAACGCTCGGACTCGAGCGCGCGCTCGCGTTCCCGCAGGAAGATCTCGAGCGAGATGCGGTCCGGTCCGTCGAGCGTGTTGGCGTCGATCCGCCTGGCGGCGGCCAGGTACCGCTCGTTCAGCTCGTGCTGCCTGGCGCGCTGCTCGGGCCCGATGTCGTTGGGCAGCCGATCGTTGTAGCGGTTATCGCCGATGAAGGTCGCGAGAAGCGGATTCAGCTCGAGCAGCTCCTCGAAATAGCGATCGAGCAGCGTGGCGAGCTCCGCGTGGGCGTCGGCGACCGGCGCTGCGGCTGGCGGCGCCTGCGCCGCGGGAGGAGCCGGGGAATCAGTGGCACAGGCGGCAAGCAGGACGGCGGCAGTCATGACCACGGTGACACGCGGCATCTGGATACTCAGGCTGGTCTGATTGGCCGCGGAGTATAGAGCAGCGATGGCCGCCGTTTCAGAGCCGCGGACGCGGCGCAGGCGCGCTTCGTCGCGGGCTTTCAGCGCTCTCAGCGCTCTAAGATGGCCGTCACGCCCATACCGCCCGCGGTGCAGATCGAAATCAGCCCGCGACCGTGGCCGCGCCCGGCGAGCTGCTTGGCGAGCGTCGCGACGATACGCGCGCCGGTGGCGGCAAACGGATGCCCAACGGCGAGGCTGCTGCCGTTGACGTTGAGTTTCGCGCGATCGATCGTCCCGAGCGGTCCGTCGAGGCCGAGCTTGTCGCGCGAGAACTCGGGCGACTCCCACGCCTTGAGCGTGCACAGGACCTGCGCGGCGAACGCCTCGTGGATCTCGTAGAAATCGAAGTCCGAGAGCGCGAGCCGCGCATCAGCGAGCATCCGTGGGACGCCGTAAGCGGGCGCCATGAGGAGCCCCTCGCCGTGGACGAAATCGACGGCCGCCACCTTGCCGTAGGTGAGCCACGCCTGCACCGGCAGACCGCGGGCACGCGCCCACTCCTCGCTGGCGAGCAGCACCGCTGCCGCCCCGTCGGTCATCGGGGTCGAGTTGCCGGCGGTCAGGGTGCCACTGCCTTGCATGGGAAACGCGGGGCGGAGCTTTGCGAGCTTCTCGAGCGTGCTGTCGCGGCGCAGGTTGTCGTCGACCGCGAGCCCGTGGAATGGAACCACCAGGTCGGCGAAGAAGCCGGCGTCGTACGCCGCGGCGGCGCGCCGATGGCTGTCCAGCGCGAATGCATCCTGCGCCTCGCGCGTGATCTGCCAGGTGCGCGCCATGAGCTCGGTGCTCTGGCCCATGGAGAGCCCGGTTCGTGCCTCGACCACGGCCGGCAAGCTGGGCCTGAAATGCGACGGCCGTAGTCCGAGCCATGGCTTGAGACGTTCGCTCAGGCGTAGCCCCCGCGAGCTGCGCAGCAGGATCCTGCGCAGGCCCTCGCTCACGCCGATCGGCACGTCGCTCGCGGTGTCGACACCGCCCGCGAGGCCGTTGTCGATCTGTCCGAGGGCAATCTTCATGCCGATCAGTATCGTGGCCTCGAGGCTTGTGCCACAGGCGCGCTGCAGGTCCATGCCGGGCGTCTCGGCAGACAGCCCGCTCGACAGGACGCTCTCGCGCACCAGGTTGTAGTCGCGCGAGTGCTTGAGCACGGCACCCGCCGCGACATCGCCCAGCCGCTCGCCTTTGAGCGAGTAGCGGTCCACCAGGGCGCGCAACGTCGCGACCAGCATGTCCTGATTGCTGCACTCCGCGTACGCGCCCATGGAGCGTGCGAACGGGATGCGAACGCCGCCGACGACGGCGACACGCCTAACCTGCGATCCAACCAGCATGGATTGCCTCCGGAAATGGGGACAGTCCCTGCTTCCCAGTGTACGACGCGGCTGTTGGCGGAACAGGGGCTGTCCCTATTTCTGATACCGTGCCGCGATTTACCAAGGCGGGCGCAGCGCATGCTCGATTTCAATGCGGTCATCGGCGCGGTCAACGCACCGGACAGCGGCGCCTTTGCGGCCGAGCGCCGCAAGTGATTGAATCGCACTCTTAAGCTCAGGAGGCACCCGATGGGAATGCTGCAGTTGCGCGCCAAGGACGGTCACAACCTGTCGGCCTACATGGTGGCGCCCGAGGGCAAACCGCGCGGCGGCGTGGTGGTGATCCAGGAGATCTTCGGCCTCAACTCGCACATCAAGCGGGTGACCGAGCAATACGCCGGGCTGGGCTATCTCGCCGTCGCGCCGGCCTTGTTCGATCGCATCAAGCGCAACGTCGAGCTGTCGTACAGCGACTTGCAGCCGGGCATCGACCTGATGATGAAAACGACCAACGAGGGCGTGCTCGCGGACGTCAACGCCGCGGTCGACGCGGTTGCGCGTGCCGGACGCACCGGGATGGTGGGCTACTGCTGGGGCGGGCGGGTGACGTATCTGGCGGCCTGCCGCATCAACATCGCCGCCGCCGTGGCTTATTACGGCGGCGGAATAGCGCAGCTGCTCGACGAAACGCCGAAGTGCCCGATCATGTTCCACCACGGCGAGCGCGACGCGTTCATCCCGGCCTCGGACGTGGCGAAGATCCGCGCAGCGGTGCCGAAGGGCGTGTTCCATCTCTATCCGGCCAACCACGGCTTCAACTGCACGGACCGGGCCGATTACGACGTCGCGAGCGCCCGCCTTGCCTTCGAGCGCTCGAGCGAGTTCTTCCGCAATCACATCGGCTGACGCGGGCGGGTTGCGCCCGCGCGACCAGGACGGGTGAGCACATGACTTTGAAACTCACGGATGCGGCGCTGCTCCGCCAGCAGTGCTATGCCGACGGCGAATGGCGCGATGCCGACCAGGGTGGCAAGCACGAGGTCAGAAATCCCGCGACCGGCGAGGCACTGGGCACGGTGCCCGAGTTCGGCGCCGCCGAGACGAAGCGGGTCATCGCCGCGGCGCGTGCCGCGTTTCCCGCCTGGGCGGCGCGCACCGCAAAGGATCGCGCGACGCTGCTGCGACGCTGGCACGACCTCATGCTCGCCAACGTCGACGATCTGGCGACGCTCATGACCGCCGAGCAGGGCAAGCCGCTCGCCGAGTCGAAGGGCGAGATTAGCTACGCGGCCTCGTTCATCGAGTGGTTCGCCGAGGAAGGCAAGCGCCTGTATGGCGACGTCATCCCGGGGCACCAGCCCGACAAGCGCATCGTCGTCCTGCGCCAGCCGGTCGGCGTCGTCGCCGCGATCACGCCGTGGAATTTTCCGGCCGCAATGATCACCCGCAAATCGGGTCCGGCGCTCGCCGCCGGCTGTACTTTCGTCTGCAAGCCGGCGACGCAGACGCCGTATTCGGCGCTCGCGATGGCCGAGCTCGCGCACCGCGCCGGCATTCCGCGCGGTGTCTTCAACGTGATCACAGGCCCCGCGAGCGCGATCGGCGGTGAGATGACGTCCAACCCCGACGTCCGCAAGCTCACCTTCACCGGCTCGACCGAGATCGGCAAGAAACTCATGACCCAGTGTGCGGGCACGCTCAAGAAGCTCTCGCTCGAGCTGGGCGGCAACGCGCCCTTCATCGTGTTCGCCGACGCCGATCTCGACGCCGCGGTCGCTGGTACGATCGCGAGCAAGTATCGCAACACCGGCCAGACCTGTGTCTGCGCGAACCGGATCCTGGTGCAGGACGGCGTGTACGAGGCTTTCGTCGCGAAGCTCGTCGAGGCCGTGCGCAAGCTCCGCGTGGGCGACGGACTCAAGGGCGCGACCGACCAGGGCCCCCTGATCGATTCGCGCGCGGTAGCCAAGGTCGAAGAGCACATCGCGGATGCGCTCGCCAAGGGCGGCAAGGTGGCTTATGGCGGCAAGCGTCACGCGCTGGGCGGCACGTTCTTCGAGCCGACGGTGATCACGCAGGTAAAGCCCGACATGCTCGTCGCGCGCGAGGAGACCTTTGGTCCGGTGGCACCGATCTTCGGCTTCAAGGACGAGAAGGACGCGGTCCGCATGGCGAACGACACCGAGTTCGGCCTTGCCTCGTATTTCTACACACGCGACCTCGCGCGCGCGTGGCGCGTAGCGGAGGCGCTCGAATACGGCATCGTCGGGCTCAACACCGGGATCATCTCGACGGAGGTCGCCCCGTTCGGCGGGGTCAAGGAGTCCGGCGTGGGCCGCGAGGGCTCGAAATACGGGATCCTCGACTACACCGAGCTCAAGTACCTCTGTATCGGCGGCATCGAGGCTTGAGCCCGGCTGATCCAGGCCCACACCCGACGCCGCGACCACGCGAGCCGCTCGGCGACCCCACCCTTCTCCGGCTGCTCGCCGCGATCTCGGCGCTCGGGCCGATCGCGACAAATCTGTACCTGCCGGCATTACCTGACGTCCGCGCCGACTTCGGCGCGACCGTCGCCGCCGTACAGACGACCTTCTCGATCTCGCTTGTCACCTTCGCAACGGGAATCATGGTCTGGGGCCCGCTCTCCGACCGGTACGGTCGTCGCACGGCGGTGATCGCCGGACTCGCGATCATGATCGCGGGCTCGTTGCTGAACCTCACGGCGCCCAGCCTCGCGTGGCTGATCGTCGGGCGCGGCATCCAGGCCTTCGGCACGGCGGCCGGACTGGTCGTCGCGCGCGCGATCGTGACCGACCGCTTTCCCGCCGATCGAATCGCGCGGACGCTCGCCGGACTGACCATGGCCTCGGTCCTGGGCAACGCGCTCGCGCCAACGGCGGGCGGCTACCTCGTCGCGGCGTTCGGCTGGCGATCGGTATTTGCCGTGCTGGTTGCCGCCGCGCTCGTCGTTGCCGTCGCGGCCTGGCGGGGACTGCCCGAGACGCACGGGCACGGCGGCCACCCACCTCGCGTGCGCGACATGCTCGCGACCGCCCGCATGCTGCTCGGCGAGCCGCTCTTCGTACATTGCATCGTGCAGAGCGCGGTGGTCTACGCGATCTTCTTCGTGTTCATCTCGCTCTCGCCGCACATCATGGTCGACGCGCTCGGCCGCAGCGGCACCGAGTTCGGCCTGTATTACCTCTTCATCGCCGTCGGCTATTTTCTGGGCAACTGGTCCGTGGGCCGGCTCGCCTCGCCACGCGGGCAGCACTGGATGGTGTCAACCGGACTCACGATCCAGCTCGTCGCCGCAGCGGCGGGTCTCGCGCTTGTGCTCATGCACGTCGAGCACCCGCTCAGCATCTTCATCCCGATGGGCGTGCTCGCCTATGGACAGGGGCTCACGCTGCCGAGCGTCACCGCGAGCGCGGTCAGCCTGACGCGCGAGAACGTCGGCGTAGCCTCGAGCGTCATCGGCTTCCTGCCGCAGCTCATCGGTGCTCTGGCACTGCAGGGGATGGGACATTTCCCCACGGATACTGCGCTGCCGATGATGGTCTTCTGCGCTGCCGTCGCCGTGCTCGGTTACGTGGTGGTGCGATTTGCGCCGAGCTTCGACGTGGTGCGGACGCAGTAGCGCCGCGTCATTTCCGTTGGCGGTTCTTCGCGGCTCGGGCGCGCGCCGGCTTGCGGTTGATGGCCATTTCGGCCAGCACCCCCAGGATGATGCCGATCACGCCCCAGATCCAGTCGTTTTGCATCAGCATCCCGCCCGCCACGTCCATAAGCATCAAATTCATGACCAACGCCTTTACAAGTCTCCTCGCCCGCGCTATCTAACCGCGGGGGTCCGCGGAAAACCCGCGATCGCGTCAAACATTTTCCAAGGGCAGTCGGGTGGGGTGCGCAGCACGAGGTCCGCGTCATGAGATCCACTGCATCTGCACAAATCATCATGGCCGCGGTACTCGCCGCAGGCAGTGCGCGTGCGCCCGCGGACTCTCACTGGATCCCCGTCGCACAGACCGACGAAAGCCTGTATCTGCTCGATGAGGCAAGCATCGAAGTTCGCTCCGGTCTGCTCACGGCGTGGGAGCTCGTTGACTACGCGGCTCCGCAACACGCGGACGGCGTGCTCTATCGCTCGCAGCTGAATCTGCGTGCCTATCGGTGCGCGGATCGGAGCTGGGACGTGCTGAAGGTCACCCGATTCGCGGGGTCACGGCGCTCGGGCGAGGCCGTCCTCTCCAGCAGTTTTCCGCCGTCGGGCGCAACGTGGCAACCGGTTGCGGCCGAATCCGTCGCGGCCCACATGCTGGATCGTGTGTGCACGCTCGCAGGCGCTGCGGCACGTGACGGAGTGGCGGGACCTTCCAGGGATCCGTCGCAGTCCTGACGTCGGGCAGCGCCGTCGCTATGGGCGGCTCATGTAGGGCCGGAAGAACGCGATCGCCTCCTCCACCTGGCGGCGCCAGTTCTCCGGGTACCAGTCCGAGTGATCCTCGCCTTCGAAAGCGACCAGGCGGACGCTCTTGCCGGCCGCGTCGAGCGCCTCCTTCATGATCCGCGACTGAGCGATGGGAACGACCTCATCGGCGCTGCCATGCATGAGCAGAATCGGGATGCGGATCTCCCTGGCACGCAGCCGCGGCGACGCCGCGCCGATCGCGGCCGCGTCCGTCTCGGGATCGCCGATCAGCTCGACCCAGTGTTCGTACTGCGCGGAGTCGGTGCCGCCCTTGCGACGCGTGTACTTCAGAAACACTTCGAGATCGCTCACGCCGGCGAGCGAAACCGCTGCACGGTACAGGTCGGGCGTAACCACCGCGCCCATGAGCGCCGCGTAACCGCCGTAGCTCGCGCCGTAGATCACGATGCGCTGGCGGTCCGCAACCCCGTGCTTCACGAGATCGTCGACCGCATCGGTCACATCGTCCTGCATGCGCTTCGCCCACTGCCGGTGACCGGCCTCGGCGAATCGCCGCCCGTAGCCCGACGAGCCGCGAAAGTTCGGCTGCAGCACCAGCCAGCCCTGGGCGGCGAAGGCCTGCGCCACCGCGTCGAAAGCGACGGTGTCGCGGCTCTCCGGCCCGCCGTGCGGCATGACGACAAGCGGCAGCGGCCCGGCCGGAGGGTCGTTCGGCCGGGTCAGGTAGCTAGTGATCATCGCGCCGTCGCGCATCCGGGCTTTTCGTACCTCGACGCCGGCGAGGCGTTCCGGCTCCAGCCACTCGCGCGCGGAAGTGACGAAGTCGAGCTTGGCGCGGCCGACGTCGTACAGGTAGTAGTCGCCCGGCGCCCTGGGGCCCACCACCTCGAGCAGCAACCGGCTCGCGGCCCGATCGATGCCGCGCACGAAGACGTTCGCCTCGCCCTTGAAGTACCGCTGCACACCTTCGAGGTGCTTCTGCAGCGTCCGGTCGGTGAGCACGTAATTGAGCGTATCGCCGAAGTACGTCACGCCGGCGAAGCGATCGTCGACGTAGAACACGCGATGCAGGTCGTAGTCCCGGATGTCGCTCACAGCCGGCCCCAGCGCGTTCGTCCGGATGTCGAAAATGTGGATGTTGGCCGTGTCCGCACCGTCTATGCGGGCGCGGACATAGATCTTGCCGGCGCCGGGCGCATCGCCGGCGTACTCCCAGTCGAGCACGTCACTGTGCACGCGACCGTACTGGGCAATCAGGGACCAGCCCTCGTCCTCTCCGCCGGAGTGGCCATACACCCGCACCGTGGTGGCACTGTCGTTCTGGTCATAGCGCAGTGCAGGCTGTCCATCGTCGACTCGCCATGCGAACGTTCCGGTGCGCCCGCGCGCGATCTGAGTTGCGGCACCGGTGTTCACGTCGACGCGGAACAGGTTGTAGTTGTGGCCCGTCCACGCGGGCATGAGCACCTGCGATGTGGTGCCCGGCACCCTGCCCACGACGCGATCGAGACCGATCGCACGACGCAGCAGGACGGTCTGGTTCTCGAACAGCATCCGGGGATTGGTGCCGTCGGCATCGATCGCCATGATCCGCCGACTGGGGATGCTGTCGTCGGTACCGTCGTCGACGGTCACACCCACGAGAAGCCGCATCGGACTCGCCCAGTCGAGCCAGTTGATCGATACCCGGTCGCGCTCGCCCAGCGAGAACTTGAGCGGCTCCGCGCGGCTATCGGCAGAGCCGACCTCGACGATCGTCAGCACGTCGCCATGCGCCTTGTTACCGGAACGCAACGCGAGCGCCACCTTGGCGCCGTCGGGCGAAAGCGCAATGTCCCGCACACGCGTGGGCCGCAGCAGCTCCTCGACGCTGTGCGGCGCGGCAAACACCGGACCGGCGCCGAGTATGGCGAGCAGCAGCGCCGGCCCGGACCTGAACGGCAAGTGGGACCTCCCGGTTTCAGTCGGCCGCGGCCAACTCGGCAAGATCCCTGAGACTCTTCGCCCAGACCTTCTTCTGCTTGAGCGCCGCATTCTGCGAAGCGAGCTTCTCCTGCTGCACCGTGATCTGCGCCTTCCCCCGGCCCTTCGCGTAGAAATAGAAGCTGATGCTCCTGCTGCCGTCCTTCGAGGTCGCGCGCATCGACTTGGGACGGGTCGCCTTGTGCACGACTACGCCGGGTGGCAACCACCTCTGTTGCCGCTTTTCGTCGGCTGCGGTTGCGTAGAGCCGCTCGAGCCCGGCGGCCACGGTCAGACTGCCGCTCGCCGCGAAGCCGTCCGCCTTCTGCAGGTCGGCACGCTTTCCGGTCAGGCGCTCGTAGCCGACCGTCACGGATTGGGCCCACCAGTCACCCACGCCGAAGCGCCCATGCACGAGCTCGGCGATGGCGGTGTGCGAGAGATCTCGGGCGCCGGCACCATCGAGCGCCACGATCCACTCCGCCCAGGTGCGCCCAGTCCTCGCAGCGATGACCGCATCGCTCACGGGCGCGGACGCCGCAGGTTGCGTCGCGCGCTTTCTCGTCGCCATCCGTCACCACCCCCGGTGCCGCGTAACGGGTTATTAGCTTACTCCCGGCCGGGCCGTTTTTTTGTCGCTGACGCAGCCTTCCGGTATCGTTGCGCACCTCCCCAGCGCCGTGTGCCGATGCCCGAATACACCGGAACCAGGGACTTCACGCACGGAATGCCGCCGCGGCTCGGGTTGCTGCTGGTGAACCTGGGAACCCCGGACGCGCCGACGACGCGTGCCGTGCGCCGCTACCTCGCCGAGTTCCTGTCAGACCCGCGGGTGATCGAAGCTCCGCGCGCGCTGTGGTGGCTCGCGCTGCACGGAGTGGTCCTCCGGATCCGGCCACGCCGCAGCGCCGCGGCGTACGCGAAGATCTGGACGCCGCAGGGATCGCCGCTACTCGTGCATTCCGAAGCGCTGGCGCAAGGGCTGCAGCGCCGGCTCGCGGTCAGATTCGGCGACCGGGTGCTGGTGAGTCTCGCCATGAGCTATGGCCTGCCGTCGATCGGTTCCGCCCTCGAGCACTTGCGGCGTCAGAACGTGCGGCGCCTGCTCGTGCTGCCGCTGTATCCGCAGTACTCGGGCACGACCACGGCTTCGGTCTTCGCACGCGTGACCGCCGAGCTCGCGCGCTGGCGATGGATCCCCGAGCTGCGGTTCGTCAATGACTATCATGACGAGGAGGCCTACCTGGCGGCAGTGGCCGACAGCGTCGCGGAGCACTGGCGCCTGCACGGGCGCAAGCACCTGCTGTTCTCCTTCCACTCGATCCCGCAGCGTTACTTCGCCGCGGGCGACCCGTATCACTGCCAGTGCCAGGCGACGGCCCGCGGGGTTGCCGGGCGGCTGGACCTGGCCGCCGAGGACTGGTCGGTGGCGTTTCAGTCGCGGCTCGGGCGGGAACCCTGGCTGCAGCCATACACGGACGTGCTCCTGGAGAGGTACGCACAGTCGGGGCCGAGACAAGTGACCGTGGTTTGCCCGGGCTTTGCCGTCGACTGCCTGGAGACACTCGAGGAGATCGACATGCGCAATCGTGCGGCATTTTTCCTCCGCGGCGGCGACGAGCTCGATTACGTGCCATGCCTCAACTCGAGTGAGCGACACACCCACCTGCTTGAGCAGCTGCTGATCCGCCATGCCCATGGCTGGCCTGAGATCGAGGGTCGAGGCGATCCGGCCGCGCTTGCAGGCGCGCGCGAGCGGGCGCTTGCGATGGGCGCCCCGCGCTAGCCTCCGGTGGAAGCGCACACGACATAAGCTGCCATGACTCAGGCGAGCCCCAACCGTCCATCCGCCCCTAGCTGCCGCCTGGCGCCGGCGCCAGCCAAACCCTGCGGCGCTCAGTAAGCTGACTGACATGCTCGGGCGATTCCTCGAGGTCAGCGTGCACACCCCCGACGTGCGGGCGTCGCTGGCGTTTTACGAGTCGATCGGTTTTGTGCAGGCGACCGTGGGCGAGGTCTGGACGCACCCGTACGCGGTCGTCACCGACGGACATCTCTACCTGGGGCTGCACGGTACCGGCATCCCCTCGCCTTCGTTGACCTGGGTGCGGCCGGATCTTGCCAGCCACGCGTCCGAGCTCGAGGCGCTAGGGATCCAATTCGATTTCGTGCGCTTCGGTGAGGAAAGGTTCCACGAACTCGGATTCTCCGATCCGTCGGGACACACCATCACGCTGATCGAGGCGCGCACCTTCTCGCCGCTGGCCGTGGGTCATGCGCCAACTACCGCGATCGGTTACTTCGAGGAATTCGGGCTGCCGACCACGGATCTCGATGTCGCGAGCGCCTTCTGGGACAAGCTGGGTCTCGTTGCCTTCGAACGGGTCGAGGAGCCGTTTCCGAAGGCGGTGCTCGCCGGCTCGGATATCAACGTCGGTCTCTACGAGATCGAGCTGCGCGCGCCAGTGCTCGCATTCTCCGATCCGGTGATGGGCGAACGCATCGAGGCGCTGCGCGAGAAGGGATTCCGGTTTCAGTCGCGGCTGCCACGCGGGCTCGATCCGCGCGAGAACGCCATCCTCGAGGCGCCCGAAGGCACCCCGCTGCTGTTGATGAGAGCCGACGAATAACGCCCGCGGTTCCAGCCCTCAGCGAGAGGCGCCCACCGCTCGCGCAACGACGTCGAAGTGGATCTCGACCTCGTCGGCCACCGCGATGGCGCCGCCCACGATGCTGAACGGCTTGATGCCGAGCTCGCTCTGCAGGACCGTGAAACTGCCCCGGGCGGAGACCAAATCCGCGCCGATGTGCGCCGTGACCGGCACCTCGCGCTCAAGCTGCGCACCGCGGACCACCATGCGAACCTTCAGTTTCGACGGGGCGGTGTCGTCCAACGGGCCCGCCGAGCTGACGACGATCTCCGGGTAACTCGCGGCATCAAGCACGTCGGAACCGAGCATGTTGCGGCGCGTTCCGGCGCGCGCGTCCTCGGGCACCTTCGCCGCGAACTCCGGGCCGGCCGCGGCGCGCGCCGCCGGATCGTCGACGACGAACGCGTCGACCGGCACGCGCACCTCGAAGCCCGACAGGTCGGGTGCAGCGCCGAACCAGACGCGGCCCGTCTCACCGTCGGAGGTCACGACGTGCACGTGACCGAAGCCGGACAGCTTGCCGGCACGCCGGACCAGCATGGTGACGACGCTTGCCTGCGGGTCGACCTCGAACTCGCGTGCGCCGGCCGGCACCGCGGCCCGCGGTGAGCTGGTCGCGGGTCCCGGAGCCGGCGGCTCGGGACGCCTTGGCGCACAGCTCGCGAGTACGGCGCACGCCAGCGCGGCAAACAAAGGCGCCGGCCATCGATTCGGCCCTGGCCCTTTCGGTCTGCCGCGCCAACCGCGGCCTGCGGGCTGCGTTAGTATCGAGTGGTCGCCGTACTCCAAGGATCCCTCCGGATGCTGCGCAATACGCCTTCGTCCTACGGCTCGGTCGCGAAGCTCCTGCACTGGAGCATCGTGGTCCTGATAATTACACAACTGGTGCTGGGGATTTCAGCCGACGACCTGCCCAACGGGCTGCGCAAGCTGGAGCTCCTTGCATGGCACAAGTCGTTCGGGATGCTGATCCTGATGCTCGCCCTGGTGCGCCTCGCGTGGCGATACGCGAACCCCCGCCCGGTGCCGCCCGCGGACATGCCGCGCTGGCAGCGGCTCGCCGCGGTCGGCACGCACCGCCTGCTCTATGCGTTGATCCTGCTGCAGCCGCTGACCGGTTGGCTGATGTCGTCCTATAAGAACTACCCCGTCAGCTTTTTCGGCCTGTTCCAGTGGCCGGACCTGGTGGCGCCCGATGCGGGGATGCACGAGCTCTTCGAAGAAGTGCATGAGTGGCTTGCGCGCCTGCTGGTGACCGTCGCGATCATCCACGCGTCCGCCGCTCTCTATCACCACTTCGGACGCCGGGACGACGTGCTGCGCCGGATGCTGCCGTTTACCGGCACCGTCCTGCTGCTGATTCTGACCGCGGGCAACGCCTCGGCGGCCACTGCCTGGCGTACTGACGCGGCGGACAGTCAACTAGTGTTCCGCGCAATGCAGGCCGGCGCGGAATTCGAGGGCCGTTTCAAGCGCTTCACCCCGGAGATCCGGTTCGACCCGGCCGACCTGGCCGGCAGTCGATTCCTGGTCGAGATCGACACGCGCTCGGCCGATACGCAGGACGGCGATCGCGACGCGGCGCTTGCGAGCGGCGACTTCTTCGCCACGGACCGCTGGCCGACTGCACGGTTCGAGACAACGGCGTTTGCCGCCAAGGGCGCGGGCAAGTTCGAAGCACGGGGCCGTCTGACCATCCGCGACGTAACTCGGGATGTGCTGCTGCCGTTCACGTTCACCCCGGCCGCCGATGGCCAGCACGCGACGCTCGCGGGTGGTACCACCATCCGGAGGCTCGACTTCGGTGTCGGCCAGGGCGAATGGACCGACACGACCTGGGTCGGCAACGAGGTCAAGATCCGCTTCGAGCTCCGCCTTGCTTCGGACCACAGCGCGCGCTGATTCCTGCGCTGCAGCAAAGCCGGTTTCACTCCACCCTTAGGAACTCGCGCGTTGCGGGCATAGAATGCCCGGGCTGCATGCGCAGCATTGATCTCCCGACACAACCGTACGAACGCTGGGGGTCCACATGTCATCCCGGTTCACGGCGCCGTATCGGCGCTTGTTCTTGCCCTTCGTCGTCGCGCTGGCGATCACCGCCTGCCAGAAAAAGACCGAACCGGCCGCGCAAGCACCCGCAGCCGCGGCTGGTCCCACCGCCGAGACACTCGAGGGCCAGGTGGACATCGTCGCCTGGCCGGGCTACATCGAGCGCGGCGATACCGACAAGAACTACGACTGGGTGTCGGCGTTCGAGCAGGAAACCGCGTGCAAGGTGAACGTAAAGACCGCGGGCACGTCGGACGAGATGGTGTCGCTCATGACGCAGGGCGGCTATGACCTCGTCACTGCCTCTGGCGACGCGTCGATTCGGTTGATCCGCGGCGGCACCGTGCAGCCCGTCGATATCAGCCGCGTCCCGAGCTACGCGAACGTCGACGAGCGCCTCAAGGAGGCGCCCTGGCACTTCGTCGACGGCAAGCACTACGGCACGCCCTACCAGTGGGGTCCGAACGTGCTGATGTACAACACGACAGTGTTCAAGACGGCGCCGACCTCGTGGTCGGTCGTGCTGGAGCCGCAGAAGTTGCCCGACGGCAAGCCGAACAAGGGACGCATCCAGGGCTATGACGGCCCGATATACGTCGCGGATGCGGCGCTGTATCTCATGGCCAAGCGGCCCGAGCTCGGTATCAAGAATCCCTACGAGCTCAACGAAGAGCAGTACACCGCGGCGCTCGAGGTGTTGCGCAAGCAGCATCCCCTCGTGCATCGCTACTGGCACGACGCCAACGTCCAGGTGCAGGACTTCACCAACGAAGGTGTGGTCGCCTCGAGCTCCTGGCCCTTCCAGGTCAATACGCTGGTGGCCAACAAACAGCCGATCGCGAGCACCGTACCCACCGAAGGCGCCACGGGATGGGCGGATACGACCATGCTCGCCACGGATGCCAAGCACCCGAACTGCGCATACCGGTGGATGGAGTGGTCGCTCAATGCCAAGGTGCAGGGTGATCTCGCGTCCTGGTTCGGATCGGTGCCCGCGGTGCCGGCGGCCTGCGAGGGCAACGCGCTCCTCGGACCAGAGGGCTGCAAGACCAACGGCTTCGACAATTTCGACCGCATCTGGTTCTGGCGCACGCCCGAAGCGACCTGCGCGCAGGGGACCTGCGTGCCGTACAGCCGCTGGGCGACCGATTATGTCGCGGTGATGGGCGGCCGCTAGGAGGCGGCCGCCAGGAGGGGACGCTTCCCGTTTCCAGCTCGCGGCGCGACTGTCTGTGACGGATCAACGGAAAAGGGACGCGTCCCCTGCGATCGAACTGCGTGAGGCGTCCCGGGCCTTCGGCCCGGTCGTCGCCCTCGACCGCATTTCGCTCACGATCTCGCCGGGCGAGTTTTTCGCGCTTCTGGGCCCGTCCGGCTCCGGCAAGACGACCTGTCTGCGGCTGATCGCGGGCTTCGATCACCCGGACAGCGGGCAGGTGTTGCTCGACGGTGTCGACGTCACCGACATTCCGCCCTTCGAGCGCAACGTCAATACCGTGTTCCAGGACTACGCGCTCTTTCCGCACATGAACGTCGCGGACAACGTTGCTTATGGGCTCCGCGTACGGGGGGTTGCCGCCGCGGAACGGCGCAAGCGGGCGCTCGAGATGCTCGACCTCGTCCAGCTCGAATCGTTCGCCGACCGCAGGTCGACGCAGCTCTCGGGCGGCCAGAAGCAGCGCGTCGCCCTCGCACGCGCGCTGATTAATCAGCCGAAGGTCCTGCTGCTCGACGAGCCGCTCGGGGCGCTCGACCTGAAGCTTCGCGAGGAGATGCAGACCGAGCTCAAGAGCCTGCAGCAGCGCCTGGGGATCACCTTCGTGTTCGTCACGCACGACCAGGGTGAAGCCTTATCCATGGCGAACCGCGTGGCGGTCTTCAACGCCGGGCGCATCGAGCAGCTCGACACGCCGCGTGCGCTCTATACGCGGCCCAAAACGGCTTTCGTCGCGGGCTTCGTCGGCAGCGCGAACGTGGTGGAGTCCGACCTCGCGGAGCGGCTCACCGGGCGACGCCAGGCCTTCGCAATCCGCCCCGAGCTGATCCGGATCGTGACAAACGGCGCTCCGCCCGCGGATCACGTAGTCACAGAGGGCGTGCTCGAGAACATCCTCTATCACGGCGCAAGCAGCCGATGTCACGTGCGCACGGGCGACGGCGCCGTGCTCGCAGTCGCGCAGGCGGAATCGGGCGACGCAGCGGCGCTGCCGGCTCCCGGCACGCGCGTGCGGATCTCGTGGCCCAGGGCGAGCGCCGTGCCGCTCGAGTGACGATGGTCGCCCGCAGCGTCTCGCGGTTTCTCCACGGCCGCCAGGGTTTCTACCTCGCGCTGCTGCTTGCGCCGCCACTGCTGTGGCTGGGCACGGTCTATCTCGCCTCGCTCTTCGCGCTGCTCGCGCAGAGCTTCTACGCGATCGACGAGTTCACGGCGCGGGTCGTGCCGGAGCTGACTCTCAAGACCTATCGCCAACTCGTCGGTCACCCGGCGAACGTCGACATCGTTCTGCGCACGGTCCTGATGGCGGTGGCGGTGACGCTCGCCTCCGCGGTGATCGCCTTCCCGGTCGCGAACTACATGGCGCGCCATGCCGGGCCACGGATGAAGGCGCTCTTCTACGTCGGCGTGATGCTGCCGATGTGGACCAGCTATCTCGTCAAGGTCTACGCCTGGCGGCTCCTCCTCGCCAAGGAGGGCATCATTTCCTGGGCGCTCACCGGGCTTGGGCTGCAGGGGCCGCTCGACCGGCTGCTCGCAGTACCCGTAGTCGGCGGTCCCTCGCTGGCCTCGAGCTACATCGGCATGTTCATCGTGTTCGTCTACATGTGGCTGCCGTTCATGATCCTGCCGCTCGCGGCCGCGCTCGAGCGCGTGCCGCAGTCGTTGCTGCAGGCGTCCGCCGATCTCGGCGCCCGGCCCGGGCAGACCTTTCGCACCGTCGTGCTGCCGCTCGCGCTCCCCGGACTCGCTGCCGGCTCGATCTTCACGTTCTCGCTGACGCTCGGCGACTACATCATCCCGAGCGTGGTCGGCGCGCCCGGTTACTTCATCGGCATGATGGTCTATCAGCAGCAGGGCACGGCCGGGAACATGCCGCTGGCAGCGGCCTTTTCGATCGTGCCGATCGTCCTGATCGCGATCTATCTCGCGCTTGCGCGGCGGATGGGTGCCTTCGATGCGCTCTAAGCGGCATTGGGGAGGTGCGTCCCTCGGGCTCAAGCTCGCCGCGGCGGCCGGGCTCGTATTCCTGCATCTGCCGGTGTGGGTGATCGTGCTGTACGCGTTCACCACCGAGGACCGCACCTACGCCTTTCCGCCACCGGGGCTCACGCTGCACTGGTTCGAGGCAGCGTTCGCGCGCGACGATATCTGGGAAGCGATGCGTCTCTCGCTCATGGTGGCGAGCATCGCTACGCTGGCGGCGCTGATCCTCGGCACGCTCGCGGCCTTCGCACTCGCGCGCAGCAACTTCCGCGCGAAGGAGTCGATCACGCTGCTCTTCGTGCTGCCGATCGCACTGCCCGGCATCATCACGGGACTGGCGCTCCTGGCCGGAATCCGATCCGTCGGACTGACGCCCGGGTTCTGGACCATCGTCGCCGGCCACGCGACCTTCTGCCTCGTCATCGTGCACAACAACGTGATCGCCCGCCTGCGTCGGATACCTCCGAGCTGGGTCGAGGCCTCGATGGACCTGGGCGCCGATGGCTGGCAGACCTTCCGCTACGTACTGCTGCCGCAGATCGCGACGGCGCTGCTCGCGGGCGGGATGCTGGCGTTTGCGCTGTCCTTCGACGAGATCATCGTCACGCTGTTCACCGCCGGGCACGAGCGCACGCTGCCGATCTGGTTCTACAACGAGCTGTTCCGGCCGCGCGAGCGACCGATCACCAACGTCGTCGCGGTGATCGTGATCCTCGTGACGCTCGGACCCATACTGCTCGCCTACTACCTGACACGGCCGGACGAGCACTCCTCCGGCAACTGACGCCGAGGCAGCGAGGCGCATATGCAGACGAAACTGCTGATCAACGGCAAGCTCACCGCGGGTGGGGGCAAGGTCGAGGATGTTCTGAACCCGGCCACGGGCAAGGTGCTCGCGCGCGTCGCAGAGGCCTCGCGCGAACAGGTGAACGCCGCGGTGGCCGCCGCCGATGCCGCCTTCGAGGGCTGGGCGCGCACGCCACCCAAGGATCGGGCCACGCTGCTGCTCAAGCTCGCCGACCGCATCGAGGCGGACGGGCCGGGCTTTGCGAAAGTGGAGTCGCAGAACTGCGGCAAGCCCTACGCGGCCGCGCTCGCCGACGAGATCCCCGCGATCGCGGACGTGTTTCGCTTCTTCGCCGGCGCCTGCCGCAACCTGACCAGCGCGGTGTCGGGCGAGTATCTCGCGGGCTACACGAGCATGATTCGTCGCGACCCGGTGGGCGTCGTCGCTTCGATCGCGCCCTGGAACTATCCGCTCATGATGGCGGCGTGGAAGCTCGGACCCGCACTCGCCGCCGGCAACACCTGCGTACTCAAGCCGTCCGAGCAGACACCGCTCACCGCATTGAAGCTCGGCGAGCTGCTCGGCGAGCTCTTTCCCGCCGGCGTGGTCAACGTGATTTCTGGGCGCGGAGCGTCGGTCGGTGCGCCGCTGACCCGTCATCCGAAGGTGCGGATGATCTCCCTCACCGGGGATGTGGCCACCGGCGCGAAGATCCTCGAGGCGGCCTCCGACGGGATCAAGCGCACGCATCTCGAGCTCGGCGGTAAGGCGCCGGTGATCGTGTTCGACGATGCGGACCTGGAATCGGTGGTTTCCGGTGTACGCACCTTCGGTTATTACAATTCGGGCCAGGACTGCACGGCGGCGTGCCGGCTCTACGCCGGCGCGAAGGTCTACGACAGGCTCGTGGCGGATCTCACCTCGGCCGTGGGCTCGATCAACGTCGGCGTTCAGACCGCAAAGAACGTCGAAATGGGCCCGCTCATCAGCGCCGAGCAGCGCACTCGTGTAGCCGGCTTCGTCGAACGCGCGAAGAAGCAGAAGCACATCGAAGTCACGACCGGCGGACAGAGTGGTCCCGGTGGCGGTTTTTTCTACGAGCCCACGGTGGTCGCAGGCGCTCGCCAGACGGACGAGATCGTGCAGCGCGAAGTGTTTGGCCCGGTCGTGTCGGTCACGCGCTTCAAGGATCCGGACCAGGCGATCGCGTGGGCCAACGACTCCGATTACGGGCTCGCCTCGTCGGTCTGGACGCAGGACATCGGCAAGGCGCTTACCGTGGCGTCGCGGCTGCAGTACGGCTGCACGTGGATCAACACGCACTTCATGCTGGTGAGCGAGATGCCGCACGGCGGCTTGAAGCGCTCCGGCTACGGCAAGGACCTGTCCATGTACGCGCTCGAGGATTACAGCGTCGTGCGGCACGTCATGGCGAAACTCTAGCGAGGCGCGTACAGCTTCGACGGTCGACGCCCGTCTGCCGCGATCGCAGGCCACAAGGAGGAGCCGATGAAGCCCCACACAATCACCGGCGGAGGAGGCACCCGCTCCACCTGATCGAGACGGGCAACCCGACAGGCCGCCCGATTCTGTTCATCCATGGCTTTTCGCAGTGCTGGCTCGCCTGGAAGGCCGGCGGTTGGTTGCAATGTTGCTGCTGCTGAAGAACCTGCTCTTCACGGTTCTGGTACCAGGAACAGTCGCCGTCTTCGTGCCGCTGTACTACTTCTCCCACGCTGATTTTGGGACTCCTGCCCGCTCTGTGAGCGCCGGGATGCTGCTGTTCCTGGGCGCTGCGATCTATGCGTGGTGCTTATGGGACTTCGCTATCACCGGTCGAGGCACACCGGCCCCCATCGATCCACCAAAAACGCTCGTCGTGCGTGGCCTGTACCGGTACACGCGCAAT
>Ga0207675_100001595_pt1 | contig 22714 bp, 13 predicted proteins | sample KBSSwiS42_FD_184305 | JGI IMG/M metagenome (GOLD analysis project Ga0207675, IMG submission 184305) | Switchgrass rhizosphere microbial communities from Kellogg Biological Station, Michigan, USA - KBS Switchgrass S4-2 (SPAdes) (version 2) | ecosystem: Host-associated > Plants > Roots >...
AAGCCGTAGCCCTCGGCGCGGATGGCGACGTCGTCGATCGCCATGCTCTTCTCCAGCGGCACCGAGTAGGCGTACTGGTTGTTCTCGCAGATGAAGACGATCGGCAGCTGCTGCACGCCGGCGAAGTTCAGCGCCTCGTGGAAGTCGCCGGTGTTGCTCGCGCCTTCGCCGAAGTAGGCGATCACCACGCTGTCGCGCTTTTCCATCTTGAAGGTCAGGCCGATGCCCGCCGCAATCGGCAGGTTGGCGCCGAGCATGCTGGTGTTGCCGAAGATGCCGAGCTCGGTGACGCCGCTGTGCAGCGCCGAGTCGCGCCCCTTCGAGAGGCCGGTCGTCTTGGCGAACATCTGCGCCATCATCGCCCGCGGCTCGACCCCCTTCATCAGGAACGAGCCCAGATCGCGGTGCAGCGGGCAGATGAAGTCGTCCTTCCTCAGGGCGAAGCAGGTGCCGACGATGATCGCTTCCTGGCCGATGCCGGTGTAGACGCCGCTGCGAACTTTCCCCTGCTTGACCAGGATGCTGAGCCGCTCGTCGAACGCGCGAATCAACTTCACCCAGAAGAACATGTCGAGAAGTTGTTCGGGAGCGAGCTTGAACTTGGTACGTTTGATCGGCGGCATCGAAGTCGAAAGTCAGAAGTCGAAGGTCGGGTAATCTTACCCGATTGCGGATCGACAGAAAGCGACGGCTCAGATGAAGCCGAGGCCGCCTTTGCGGAAGTTTCCGCCGAGCACCCGGACCGAATCGGTGCCGAGCCAGCTGTCGAGCACCTGCGCGTAGACCGAGCGGAAGTCGGTCTCGTAGCGCACGTCGGCGGCGTTGTTCTCGAGGGTCGGGTTGCGCGGATCGAGGTTGAGGTTGGGGGCGGTGCCGTAGAACCCGCCGTTGACGCGGCCGCCGATGGCCATCATCACCGAAGCCGAGCCGTGATCGGTGCCCTGGCTGCCGTTCTCGCTGATTCGCCGGCCGAACTCCGAGAAGCTGAGCACGAGCGTGTCTTCGAGCAGCCCCTGCGACCGCAGGTCGTTGTAGAACGCGAACAGCCCGTCGTTCAGCGTCGCCATCAGGTTGAAGTAGGCGCCGCCGGCGGCGTTGACGTTCTGCCCCGAGTGCGTGTCGAACCCGCCGGTGGTCACGTAGAAGACGCGCGTCCCGATCGCTCGCACCATCGCGCCGGCAACCGCCTGCATCGCCTGCCCGAAGCCGTTGTTCGGATAGGCAGTCGCCGGCCGATAGGTCGCCACCGACGCCACTCGATCGAGCGTCGACAGCGCCGCCCGCGAGCTCTCGTAGACGAACGCCAGCTCCGGCCGGTCCACGGGCACGTGGGAGGCAATCCGCAGCGCGGTCTCGCGCTCGGCCGCCGCCTCGGCGCCGCCGTTCGGGCTGAGAAACGAATACCCGGCCGCGTTGGCAATCGACGGCACCGCCGTGCGCGCCTGCAGCACATGCGGCAGGGTGCCGGTCGTATTCCATCCGGCCAGCGCGTCGACCGGCGATGGCAGCGAGTCGAGATAGCGCCCGACCCAGCCGAGCGCCTGCGGGTTGTTCGGGTCGGCGGTCGACCAGATGTCGGTGCCGAGGAAATGCGACCGGCTCTGGTTTTCGTAGCCGGTCCGCTGGATCAGCGCGAGCTTCCCCTGATCGAAGATCTGCTTCAGGCCGGTGAGCCGCGGGTGCAGGCCGAGCGCGACCCGCGAGCCGTCGGTGCCGATCTGCAGCACCTGACCCGCCGGCACGGCGAGCGTCGGCCGCCGCACGCGGTAGAAGGGATCGTTGTAGGGAACGAGCATGCTGAGCGAGTCGTTGCCGCCGCCCAGGTAGAGGACCACGAGGTTGCGGGCGTGTGCGCCCTGCGCCCGCGCGACGTCGACGAAGAACTCGGGCGCGGCGAACGTCACCGTGAACGCCGCGACGCCGCCTTCGATGAACTGGCGCCTGGTGACTTTCATACCAGTTGATACTCCGGAGATCCGGCCATCAGGTGCGCGAGCCCCGACGCCTTCGCCTGGATCTGGGCATCGCTGCCCGTCCAGGCACCGGTGGCCCGCAGGTAGTTCGCCCACTCGCTGGCGACGCCGCCATCGAGCGGCGCCGTCCTGAGCGCGCTGGTCATGTGGAACAGGAGCGTGTCGGGCGAGCGCGACGCGAGGGTCAACTTCGCCTGCGTCGCCAGGTTGAACCGCTGGTTGGCGGCCAGCGTCGCCGCGAAGTTCATCCGCGCCAGCATCGCGCCGGTCGAGAACCACGGCTGTCCCGGATCCCAACCGGCGACGTCGGGCGGCTCGTAGAGGATCATCCCCATGTTCTGCAGCGGCGCCAGCGCGTCGTTCACCGAGAAGCCGACCCAGCCGATGTCCTTCAGCGCGCGGACGACGAACTCCACCGGCCAGGAATAGCGGGCGAAGTACGCGCTCTGATCCCAGAACTCCGGTGCCGTCAGCACCGCCCGCATCACCGCCTTCATGTCGTACCGGCTCTGCAGGTAGACCGAGGCGACACGCTCGACGAAGCCGTTGTTGACCGGACCCATCTCGGACACGAAGAACCGGTACAGCTTGGTGGCGAGATAGCGCGCGGTGTTCGGGCTCGCGGCGAGCGCGTCGATGAAATCCAGGCCGTCCTGCATGCCCTGCGCGGCGCTGCGGCCCGGAATCGTGCGGTTGCCGTCGGGGTAGATCGGGAAGCTGAACGTCTTGGGATTGGTCTCGTGCTGCGCGGCGTTGTAGACGAACTCGTAGTGCTGCGAGCCGTCGGCCGCGGCGCCGGGCCGGGCGAGGTTCCACCCGGTGAACACGCGCGCGCCGGCGTAGACGTCTTCCTCGGTGTAGGCGCCGACGCCCATCGTGAACAGTTCCATGATCTCGCGGGCGAAGTTCTCCTGCGGCATCGCCCGCGTGTTGGTGCGGCCGTCGAGCCACACCAGCATCGCCGTGTCCTTGGCGATGTTGACCAGGATGTCGCGGAAATTGCCGAGCGCGTTGTCGCGCAGCATCTCGACCTGGCCGCGGACCCGACCCGGATCCTGCTCCGCCTTCGCCGCGAAGTAGCGCGTCGCCTCGGCCGCCCCGAGAAAGCCGGCGATCTTGTTGTAGCCGGTGGCGAAGTGGTTGTGCCAGAAGAGGGTCATCTTCTCCTGGAGCGGCCGGTCGCTGTGCACCATGCGGAACAGCCACCGCTGGCGCGCGTCGACGATGTTCGACTGGGGCAGGAACTGGCCGCGATTGGTCGTGTTGACGTAGCCCGGCTTGCCGATGAACGCGTCGACGTCGTCGACGATGTTGTCGTAGTTGAGCAGGGCGTCGACCGCCTGCGTCACCGACATCTCGGTGTAGTAGTCGATTTCGTCCGGACGGGCGCCGAAGCCGGCGCGGCGCAGGAGGTGCTCGATTCGTCGATCCGAGGTGCGTGCCATGGGCCTCCCCGCTGTCAGCTTGCGGCGAATCGCGACCGCGTCGAGAGCGGATTGTCTCACCAACTCCCGCCAAACGATCCGGTCGAGTCGACGCTGTATTCAGACAGGCGATGGCTGCGCGAGGTAAAAAGCGAAAGATCGGCGCAAGCGACCGCGCCGCGAAAGAATGGACTGCGTGTGAGTTACGTCGTAACTCTGCCGTCCACCTGCGAAAAATAACAGTTTCCGTCTCAACTCCTTACGGAGCAGCTTCGACCGCTGTGGGATAGTGAACTCACGAGACGCCCGACGACCATGACCTCGACCCGATCGACGCTTCGCCTGTGGAGAGCCGCCTGCCGCGCGACGCTGGTCTGGCTCCTCTCGGCGGCGTCGGCACACGCCGCAGTCCCGGCGCGGTGCGCAGTGCAGTCGGCGCTGGCCAGGGCCGCACGTGCGGCCGTTCTCGAACCGGCGAAGGGGCCGGCGGCGCGCTCGCCGAAAAAGGTCAGGCCGCTGCGCAAGGCCAAATGCCAGGCGCGCGTGTCGGCCCACGTGCTGCTGCCGCGCATCGGGCATGCCGTCGCGCGGCGTCCCCTTGCCGGCGCGATCGTGCAGGGCGACGAAGCGCCGGCGGCGCACGATGCCGCGCGCGACAGCCTGGTCCCCTCCTTCTCCTCGCTCGGCTTCATCTCCCTCGGCGGCGACGCGACTCCGTCGAGCCGTCCCTTCTCCCCGCAGTCGCCCCGCGGCCCGCCGCTTTCAGCCTGACACGTTCGTCGGCGGAGGCGATAGCGCTGTGGAGGTGGACGCATGCGTGTGGTGCTCGCGGACCTGAAGTCGGATCGCGGCTTCGTCAGCAAGGACACCGTGGTCGGCGGTTACGGATCGCGCCTCGATCCGTTCTCGCGCGTGACCCGGCTGATTTCGCATTTCAAGAAGCAGTTTCATGACACGCCGAGCGTGCAGATGGCGTCGATGGCCGCCATCCTCGCGCGCGCCGGCCACGACGTCCGCTGGACGCGCGGCCGCGAAGTGGACGGCGATGTCGCGCTGGTGCTCTCGTCGCTCGTCGATTACCGGAACGAGACCGCGTGGGCCGATCGGATGCGGGCGCGCGGCGTCACCGTCGGCTTCATCGGCATCGCCGCCTCGAAGCTGCCCGAGCTGTTCGCCGCGCACGGCGATTTCATCCTCAACGGCGAGCCGGAGTCGGGCGTGATGCGGCTGGCGCAGGGTACCGTGCCGCGCGGCTTCACCACCAGCGAGCCGGTCGAGGATCTCGATTCGCTGCCGTTTCCGCGCTGGGACCTGGTGACCGAGAACCGGCCGCAGCTCGGCTTCAAGTGGTGCACGCGGCCGGTGGGCGGCGGCTATCCGCTGCTGGCCAGCCGCGGCTGCCCGGAGTTCTGCACCTACTGTCCCCACCGCATCGTCGCGCGCTATCGCACGCGCTCGATCGACAACATCGTCGACGAGCTGGAGCGGTTGTGCGATCGGCACCCGCGACCCTACGTGATCTTCCGCGATCCGCTGTTCAGCGAGCACCGCGATCGCTGCCTGCATTTGTGCGACGCGATCAGGTCGCGCGGCCTCGAGCTGACCTTCGAGGCGGAAACCAGGCTCGATCGCCTCGATCGCGCGCTGCTCGACCGGCTGCACGACGCCGGCCTGCGCGCAATCAGCTTCGGCGTGGAGTCGGCCGACCCGGCCACGCTGCGCAAGTCGGGACGGCGGCCGATCCCGCCGGCGCACCAGCGCGAGGTCATCGGCCACTGCCGCCGTAAGGGGATCGTCACCGCGGCGTTTTACGTGTTCGGCTTCCTGCAGGACGACTGGAACTCGATCGCGGCAACCATCGACTACTCGACCGAGCTCGGCTCGACCTTCGCCCAGTACAAGATCCTGACGCCGTATCCCGGCACGCCGATGTTCAGGCAGATCGAGCCGCTGCTGGTCGAGACCGACTGGGAGAAGTTCGACGGCTACACGCCGACGTTCCGTCACCCCAACCTCACCGCCGGCCAGCTGCGATACCTGCTCGGCGCCGCCTACACGCGCTTCTACGTCCGCCCCTCGTACCTGGCGACGTTCCTCAACATCCAGAACTCGGTGGTGCGCGATTGGGTCAGCCGGATGGATCGGCGGGTTGGCGATCGCCACAAGCGGTGCCAGGCGCCGGCGCTGGTGTCACCGTCATGAGAGCCGCGATCTCGCGATACGGCGCCCGGGTGCTGCCCGACACGCAGCAGATCATCGGACGCTGCCGCGAGCGCGGCGAACTCGTCCACGGTCCCGCGATCGCCCGGTTCGAGCGCGCCTTCGAAGCACGCGCCGGCGGCGGGCACGCGATTGCGACCGCCTACGGCCGCACCGCCTTCTATCACATGCTCGAAGCGCTCGACCTGCCGCGCGGGTCGGAGATCATCATGCCGTCGCTCACCTTCTGGGTGATGCCGGAGATGGCGCGCGCCGCCGGGCTCTCGGTGGTCTTCGCCGACGTCGATCCGCGGACCTTCAACCTCGATCCGGGCTCGGTCGAGCGGGCGATCACGGAGCGCACCCGCGCCATCGTCCCGACGCACCTCTATGGCCTGCCCTGCGACATCGATCGGCTCCTGGCGATCGCGTCGCGGCATGACCTGGCCGTGATCGAAGACTGCGCCCACGCGCTCGGCGCGACCTACAAGGGACGGCCGGTGGGCACGTTTGGCGACGGCGCCCTGTTCAGCTTCCAGACGTTGAAGCCGCTCAATTGTTACGGCGGCGGGATGGCGCTGGTTCGCGACGCCGCGCTCGGCGCGAAAGTGCGGCAGATCGTCGACGCGCTGCCGTGGCCGTCCGAGGCGCGCGTGCGCCGGCGGCTCGACGTCGGCAGGCTGCAGCGGATCTTCATCAGGCCGCGAGTCTTTTCGATCTCGCTCTTCCCGTTCCTCTGGGTGTCATCGTTCCTGCACGCCCGGCCTGACATCTTCCTGTGGGAAAAGATCCGGCCGCTGACGCCGATGCCCGCGTCCTATCTCGAGCGCTTTTCCAACGTGCAGGCGGTGATTGGCCTGGAGGGGCTACGGCGCCTCGACGGGTGGACGCGCGAGGCCCGCGACAACGCCGCCTTCATGACGGGCGTGCTCGGTCGCATTGCGGGTGTGGAAGTCCCGAGCGTGCCGCCGGACCGCACCCACGTTTACTACCAGTACTGTGTCTACGGCCGTGAGGAAGACGACCGCGACGCGCTGGTGTTCGGCTGCGTCCGGCGGGGCATCGACATCGAGACGCTGCACGTCGACGTGCCGCCCGATCTCGCGCTGTTCAGCGGCGCGAGAGCGGAGGCCGACGGTGCCCGCCGCGCGTCGCGCGCCATTCAGATCCCGGTCTATGCCGGCTTGAGCGCGGAGGAGGTGGCACGCGTCGGCCGCACGGTCGCCGACGTTATTGAGCGGCAATCGCGGCGCGCCGGCCGCGCAGCACGAACTTCTGAATCTTCCCGGTCGCCGTCTTCGGCAGCTCGGTGACGAACGTGAAGCTGTGCGGGCACTTGAAGTGCGCGAGCCGTTCGCGCGTGAACGCCCGCATCTCCTCCGGCGTCGCCGCCGTGCCCGACTTCAGCACCACGAAGGCGTGCGGCGCCTCGCCCCATTTGGTGTCCGGCAGCCCGACCACCGCCGCTTCCTGCACCGCCGGATGGCGCAGCAGCACCCCTTCGACTTCCACCGAGGAGATGTTCTCGCCGCCGCTGATGATCACGTCCTTCAGCCGATCGCGGATGTCGACGTAACCGTCGGGGTGCACCACCGCGGCGTCGCCGCTGTGGAAGTAGCCGCCGCGCAGCGCCTGCGCCGTCGCGTCGGGATCGTTGTAGTAGCCCTTCATCACCACGTTGCCGCGGACGACGATCTCGCCCACCGTCGCGCCGTCGCGCGGCACGTCGCGTCCCTCCTCGTCGACGACCCGGAGGTCGCCGGAGGTAATCAGCTCGACCCCCTGCCGCGCCTTGATCACCGCGCGCTCGCCGGCGCTGAGCGCATCGTGCTCCGGCCGCGGCTCGCAGACGGTGATGAACGGCGCCGTTTCGGTCAGCCCGTAGACGTGGAGAATCGTCCAGCCCAGCTCGCCTTCGATCCGCTCGATCGTCGCCGCCGCCGGCGGCGCGCCGGCGGTGACGACGCGGATGCCGCGGGGCGCGCCGGCCCGAACCTCGGGCGCCGCGCCAGCGACGCCAATCAACACGGTCGGCGCGGCGCAGAAAATCGACACCGACTCCTGCGCGATCAGCTCGAACACGCGGACCGGATCGACCTTCCGCAGGCAGACGTGCTTCGCGCCGACCGCCGTCACCGCCCAGGTGAACGTCCAGCCGTTGGCGTGGAACATCGGCAGCGTCCACAAGTAGCGGTCGGCCACCTGCATCGGCACGTGCAGCAGCGTGCCGACGACGTTCATGTAGGCGTTGCGGTGCGTGATCATCACGCCCTTCGGGCGCGAGGTGGTGCCGCTGGTGTAGTTGATCGTGAGGAGATCGTTCTCCTCGATCGCCGGCCGCTCGAACGACGCCGGCGCCTCGTCGAGCAGGCGCTCGTAATCGAGCCATCCGGTCGATGTGCCTTCGAGCGCGACGAAATGCCGCACGTTCGGCAGCTGCGGCCGCAGTCCTTCGACGCACTCCAGGTAATCCTCGTGCGCGCAGACGACGGTGGCGCCGGAGTGGTTGATGATGTATTCGAACTCGCCGGCGCTCAGCCGGTAGTTGATCGGCACCAGCACGGCGCCGATCTGCGGCACCGCATAGAACGACTCGAGCTGCGCGTGCGTGTTCGGCGCAATGTAGGCGACGCGGTCGCCCTGCCCGACGCCCAGCTTCTGCAGCGCCGCCGACCAGCGATCCGCGCGCTCGAAGAACCGGGCATAGGTGAAGCGCAGGCCGCCGTCGACGACCGCCTCACGGCCGGGATAGAGCGCGCGGCTGCGCCGCGCGAACTCGAGCGGGGTTAATGGAACTTCCATAGATGAACCCTGACATTGCGGATTGCGGATTGCGGAATGCGGATTAATTGATCAAATAACGCCAATCCTCAATCCGCAATCGAATCCCCAATCCCCAATCCCCAATCGAATCCGCAATCCGCAATCCGCAATCCGCAATGTCAGCGCGCAGCTCCCTTGCCGAGCGAAATGAGGTTCGCAAGCAGCTGGTAGGCGCCGTCGGTGCCCGACGGCAGCTGCCGCCACAGGTTGAGGCCGACGTAGATCCACTTGCCCTTGCCGTACTGCGCCTCGACCAGCGCGCCCGCTTTCGGCCCCGGGTTGAGCGCGAACGGATCTTCGAGCTGCAGCAGATCGTGATAGCGCGAGTCTTTCTCGCCGAGGAAGTACAACCCCCGCTCCTGCACCCAGTTCTTCCACGCCGCTTCGCCGATCTCGTTCGGCGTCGTGAAGATCGGGTTCTGCGGTGCCACCACCTTCACCGCCGAATCCTCGTCGGTGACACGGTTCGAGCTCATGCTCGCCGGGTAGGGCCCGTACTGCGCGTCGTTGAACTCGTACTTGTTGTACTGGACGATCGCGGTGCCGCCGTTGAACACGTACTCGAGCAGGCGGCTGTTGTTGGCGCGCAGATCGTCGCGCCGCTCGTAAGCGCGCACGCCGGTGACGATCGCGCTGAACCGCGACAGGTCTCCCCACGCCAGATCGTCCGGCGACAGCATCTCGACTTTCGCGCCGAGCTGCTCGATCGCCGGCGGCACCTGATCGCCGACGCCCATCACGTAGCCGATCGTCAGGTTGGCCGGTGTCCGGACATCGATCACCTTCAACGTCGTGTGCGCGGTGTCGTAGATGTGGTACCGCCGGATGTGCGGGTACTCGACCACCTGGAAGCCGCGGTCGAATGTCTGACCATTCGCGGTGGCCACGGCCTTGACGGTGTACTCGCCGGGACCGGCGGTCGGCGCCGGCTTCACCTGGAAGCGGACGGTCTGCGCTTCGTCAGGTCGCGAAAAGTCGACCGCATGCTCGGCCGGCGATGCGGTCCAGTTTTCAGGCAGTTGCAGGGTGACGACGCTCTTGAGCGGGCCGGGCGCGTCGTTGACGACGGTGACACGGACCTCGCGATCGGAGGTGGGTGCGCCGGCGGCGCGCTCCGCGGCGGTCCGCTCGGCCGCGGCGCGTTCGGCGGCGGCGCGTTCGGCAGCAGCGCGGGCAGCAGCCGTGCGCGCGGCGGCGGTGCGCGCGGGCGCGGCGGTCGGCGCCGGCCGCACCGGGCGGATTGCCGCCGCCGGGATAATTGCAATCTCCGGCGTCGCCCGCACCGACAGCGCCGGCACCACCAGCAGCTCCGTGCGCTTCTCGCCGCTGAAGATGTTGCCCTCGTAGCGGTGCTGCACCGGCAGCCCCTCGATGACTTCCTCGCCGCCCGGCAGCCCGAGCATCACCTGCACGTAGAACGGCGACGGGCGCATCGGCAGCCCGAACGGCGCGTCGTCGTCGAAGGTGTAGCGGCCGGCCTGTCCGTCGCGGTGCCAGTACGGCTCGGTCGGACGCGACGCCGCGGGAATCGTCAGCGTCGGCTCGCAGTGCGCCACCTGGTTCCTGCCGACGTTCGGCATCGGCTGCGCCGGCGGCGCGCTGGCGCCGCGGCCGCGGCCGCCGCCGGGGAATCCGAATCCGCCGCCGTTGAACGCCACCATCGTGCAGGCGGCGTCGCCCTCGAAGCCGTCGAACTTGACGCGCTTGATCGCCACGTCCCCGGCGCCGCGGTGCGCGACGATGACGTTCACCTTCACCTGCTGCCCGGGCACGACGACCCCGTCGTCGGCGAGCACGTCGACCTTGATGCCGGCGGCGACGAGCGCCGCCTGCTGGAACTCGCCTTCCTTCTGCCGCAGGCGGAAGTCGATCTCGAACTTCGCCGTGTCGTCGATCGCCATCGCCCGCACTTCGCGGCGCAGCGCCCGCACCGCGAACAGCCCGTCGAGGATCGGCTTCAGCGTCGCCTCGTCGTTGACCGTGTCGAAGGTGCGCTGCGCGATCTGCGCGGCGTTCGAGATGACGACCAGGCCGTCGTTGAGGTCCTTCGGCACGCGGCCGGTGACGAACTTGGCGAGGCTCATGATGGTGCTGTCGATGCCGTCGAAGAGCGCCGTTTCGTCGCGCTGCAGCTGGCCGGTGATGGTGGATTCCACCAGCTGATAGCTGACCGGCAGCGCCGGCGTCGGCAGCGCCAGCAGCTGTCCCATTCCCTGGCACTTGTGCATGCTGCGCGCCTCGGTGCCGATCTCGTGATAGGTCTTGCCGAGCAGCGAATCGTAGACGCTGGCGTTGACGCGCGTCAGTCTGCCGGTCGGCACCGGCTCGCCCGGGAAGCCGAAGCCGGCGGTCTGGTACAGCTTCCTCGGCTGCCACGGCCGCAGCCCTTCCTTGATCTGCTCCGGGTACTTGGCGGGATCGGCGGCGAGCTTGTACGCGTCGCGGGTGATCACTGCCGACGCCATGTGATGCTGCCCGCCGGCATTGCCGGTCGGCGGCAGCGTGACGATCACGTCGGGGCGAATCATGCGGATCAGCCGGACGTAATCCGCAGTGATTTCCTCGCGGCCCCACTTCTCGTAGGTCTCTTCGATGCTGAACGAGTAGCCGAAGTCGACGGCGCGGGTGAAGTACTGATCGGCGCCGTCGAAGCGGTGCAGCGCCGCCAGCTCGCCGGTGCGCAGGACGCCGAGCGCTTCGAAGATTTCCGGGCCGATCTCGTTCTGCCCGCCGTTGCCGCGGGTGGCGGTGGCGAGCGCGGTGCGGTAGCCCTGCCCGCGATTGAGCATGACGAGCAGCCCGTTGTTCTCGTCGTCGGGGTGCGCGGTCGTGTGGAGGAAGATGCCGGTATTGCCGAGGTGGCGAATCGCCAGCCCCAACGCGACGTGCCCCTCGAGCTCGTCGAGCGGTGTGACCCGCAGCTGGGCGGCCGGGAACGCCGAGAGCGCTGCGATCACCATCGCGAGCGCGTACAGACGTTTCATAGAACAGATCTTATCAGGCCGTGCGAAGCAGTCTGGCAATGCGCAGCCTCAGGGAACGCGGCATGGGCGAGGGCAGGCGTGCGGTGAAAAGACCCACCTGCCCTACCCGCCCTGCCTGCCCTGTCAGAATCGCACTTTGAATCCGAGCTGGAACTTCCGCTGCTCGTAACCCGTGGCGCTCGGGAACCCGTACGGATCGTCCGGCAGCGTCGCCGTCGGCGTTCCGGCGGCGTTGGTCGTCACCACCGAGTTGAACCCCGACATCTGCTCGGTGTTGAAGACGTTCTTCATCTCCGCCACCACCTCGGCGCGCACCGAGCCGCGCAGCGGGATGAAGCGCGTGTAGCGGAGGTCGACGTTGTAGCGGTTCGGCAGATAGATCGAGTTGCGCCCGATGAAGAGCGGCCGATCACTGGCGACGCCGTCGCCGTTCAGATCCGCGTTCGAACGGATGTTCACCGGCAGGCTGCTGTTCAGCTGGAGCAGCACGCCGATCTGGTTGCCGTCGAGCAGGGCGCGCACCACGCCGTTCGAGGCCCGGCTGCGCGACGTGTAGACGATGTTGCCGGAGAAGTTGTGGCGCATGTCGAGCGGGTTCGGCCCCTTGTCGCGATCGATGTTGCTCGGGTCGGAGCGTCCCTGCTCGGCCTGGACGGTGAGCTGTGTCAGCAGCGGCGTGTTGTCGATCCCTTTGCCGGTGACGTACTGCAGGTTGAAGGTCAGCCCCTGCGCCAGCCGCTTCGACGCCTGCAGCGTCAGTCCCTTGAAGGTGGAGTCGCCGATCGACTGCACCTCGAAGATCCGGTTGAACCGCGGATCGACACGGCTGGTGCCGAAGATCGGCCGGCCGTCGGCCAGCTGGCCGATCGACGCGCCGAGGTTGACGTCGGTGACGACCGGCAGGTTGTCGCCGTCGGCGTAGATGAAGCCGACCGATCCGGTAAAGTCGCGGCCGAATGCCTGTTCCACCTGGACGTTGAACTGGCTGGTGCGCGCCACCTGGAAGTTGGACGACACCGCCCACGGCGACTGCACGGCCAGCGTGCCCGTGCCCGCCTGGTTCGGGAAGGCGGGGGCGCCCGCCGCGTTGCCGTTGAAGGTGAAAATGGGAGCCTTCGGCGATCCGCTCAGCTGCAGCGCCTGCTCGTAGCCGCCGAGGATCGGCTGGTCGTACATGATGCCGACGCTGCCGCGCACGGCGGTGGTGGGTGTGACTGCCCACGCCACGCCGGCGCGCGGCCCCCAGTTGTTCTTGTCGATGTTGAACGCGCGTGTCTGCGCGAGCGGCGCGTCCGCCAGGCCGTCGGGATATTGATACAGGTCGTAGCGGACGCCGTAGAGAATCTTCACCGTCGGCGCGATCTGCCAGTCGTCCTGGACGAACGTGCTGTAGACGCTCGTGTCCATGGCGAAGTTCAGGTCGCCGGTGATCTGCGTCATCGACGAGTAGCCGTTGCGCGCCGTGCCGGCCTTTGCTGCCTGGTAAGCGGCAATCGACGGGAACACGTAGACGAACTGCGGCGCCGCCGTTCGCGCGTCGTGGATGCGCTGCACGTCGATGCCGAACTTGTAGCTGTGGGCGGCGCGGATGTAGGTGAAGTTGTCAATCACCTGCGTGATGTTCTGCTTGAAGTCGAAGCCCTCGTTGCCCTGGCCGGTGCCGGTCAGCGGGCTGCCGAAGCTGGCGATGCCGGTGATCGTGACCGCCGGCCCGCTGCCGGAATCGGCGTTGCGCACCGACTGCTGGTGCCGGTGGGCGTACTGCACGCGGAACTCGTTCAGCTTGCTCGAGCCCATCGTCGACACCACCTGGCCGGCGACCGAATCCATCGCATCGAGGAAATCGGTTGCCAGCTCGAGTGAGTTGAGATTGCCGCCGCTGTTGTACGGCGCGTCGTTGGCAAACCTGATCCAGCGCACCGTCGCACGGTTGCCCGGGGTGACCTGCAGGTCGGACTTGGCGATGAAGAACTTCGCGGTCTGGACGTTGGGCACGAATGCGGGCTGCGGCCCGAGGCCAATCGCGGCGACGTTGGCCGCAGGAATGGTGATCGGGCTGTTCGACGAGAGGTCGCGCCGCGTCTGTTCCCAGCCGCTGTAGAAGAAGGCGCGGTTGCGGACGATCGGTCCGCCAACCGCCACGGTGCCGGTGTCGACTTTCGTATCGGGACGGGCCGCGCCTGCCGGCGGCGGACCGCAGGTCGAGGCGACCGCGGTGCAGCCGAAGAAGAACGGGAAGGCGCTGAACGGCTTGCGGCGGAAGAGATACCCGCCGTCGCCACGGAACTTGTTGGTGCCCGACGGCGTGACCGCGTTGTAGACCATCCCCATCGTCTGGCCGAACTCGGGGGCAAAGCCGGTGGTGACGACCTTCACTTCCTGGATCATCACCTCCGACATCGGCAGCAGCCTGAGGCCGGCGCGATCCTTCTCGGTGTTGGTGTTGCCGTCGATCTGGTAGTTGATGCGCATCGCCGCGCCGTTGGCCGCCAGCCGGGGCACGCCGAACTCGACGTTCTCGATGCCGGTCACTCCCGGCTGCACCAGCGCGAAGTTGTAGGGGTTGCGCGCGACCAGCGGCAGGTTGTGAACCTCGAGGTCGCTCATCGTGTGGCCGATGTCGATGCGCGCGATATCGAGCGCCGGGATGTCGGAGCTGCTGACCGTGATCGTCTCGCTGACCGTGCCGACCGTGAGCGTCGCATTGACCACGGCAGTCTGCCCGACCGAGAGCTTGATGTCCGTGCCCTCGAATTTCTTGAAGCCCTGCAGCTCGGCCACGACTTTATACGTGCCGAGCGTGAGCAGCGGCGCGCGGTACAGCCCCTTGTCGTTGGTGACGACGATGCGTTCTGCGCCGGTCTCGGTATTGGTCACGGTGACGGTGGCGCCCGGCAGCACGCCGCCCGAGCTGTCGACGACCGTCCCTTCAATGGTGCCGTTTGCGGCTTGCGACTGCGCCAGCGCCGGCGCGGCCAGCGACACCGACAGCAGCGCGGAGCAAAGAATTTTGAGCATTTTCGCAGTATACAACGCGAAACTGCGGCGATCGGGCGGGTCTAGCGGTGGAACCCGAACACTTCGTCAGCCGGATCCATTTCTTCGAAGTGCTGCCGCAGCATGATGCGGCTCGCGAGATACGCGCCGGTGATCGTGTGGCTCGAATCGCCGAAAGCGAACAGGTGGTGCGGAAAGTTGCGGTGCGCGCCGATGCAGGGCAGGCCGTCGCCGCTGCGCGCGTAGTCGGCCGCCCAGCCGTAAGCCGGCTGGATGCCGGAGATATCCGGATACAACGTCGACAGCTCGTACATCAGCTGCCCGGTGCGCTGCACGATCGTCTTGTCGCGAAGCCGCGGCGGCGGCGACTCGGCGTCGGCGCCGCTGACGAGGAGACGATCGCCGCCGACCCAGCGGATCGCATGCGCCGGCTCCGCGCTGTCGCGCACGACGGTTTCGCGCTTGCCGAGGAGGTTGCGGATCTTCGCCGGCACCGCGTCGGTTTCGGCGAGGTAGGTCGTGCGAAACCAGAAATGGCGCGCGAGCGATTTGAACAGCGGCGTCGGCATGCCGGTGGCGACGATGACGCGGCCGGTGCGAAGCGTGCCGCCCTCGGTGATGACGTCGGCGGTCTTGCGGTTGAACGTCACCTTCTTCACCGGCGTCCGCTCATAGAGCGCGGCGCCGCGCCCTGCCGCCGCGGCCGCGAGCGCAAGGCATGCGCGATACGGATCGGCGATCGCGCCGTCCTTCGCGCGCACGCCGGCGACGCCGTCGATCCCGACTTCGCTGCGAAGCGCCGCCGCCTTGAGCAGCGGCGCGTCGAGGCCGGCGTGGCGCCGCGCCTGCTGCTCGCGCGTCAACCGCGCGGCTTCGTCGGGCCGCGTCGCCACGGTGACCCCCGGCTGATCGACGAGATCGATCTTGACGCCGAGGCGCCGCAGCAGCGCCGCGAAGTCGAGCGCGCCGCGCCGCCACGATTGCCAGGCGTAGCGCGCGCGCCGCAGGCCGAGCGCCTTCTCGAGATCGACGAAGCGCGTGCCCGGATCCTCGGAGATCCAGCCGGCCGACGACCCGCTGTTGCCGCGGCCGATCTGCGCCGCTTCGAGCAGCACCGTTTTGACGCCGGCGGCGGCGAACGCATACGCGGTGGCGCAGCCGGTCAGGCCGCCGCCGACGATGACGGCGTCGATTTTCTGTGAGCCGCGGTATGTCGGGTGCGCCGGGACGCGCGATTTCGGGAAGCGATCGATCCAGGGCGAGCGGCCGTATTTCGTCACGGCGCCTCCGGTCGATCGATGGTCTGCAGCATCAAAGCTGCATTCTATCCGACGTCGTACGCGGGGCGACGCGGCCTCACGTAGCGCAGGCCTTCAGGCCTGCACCAACGGGCGCGGGCAGCCCTGAAGGGCTGCGCTACGGGCGTCGCTCTCGCTCGCTCGACAGCAGCGCCTTCTTCCGCGCCGCGCCCCACCGGTAGCCGCCCGTGCCGCCGGCCGCGGGCAGGACGCGATGACACGGAATCGCGACCGCGACCGGATTGGTCGCGCACGCCCTGGCGACGGCGCGAACCGCGCGCGGCCGGCCGATCGCCGCCGCGACCTCGCCATAGGTCCGCGTCTCGCCGTACGGGATCGCGGCCAGCGCCTGCCACACCTGCCACTGGAACGCCGTCGCCTGCACATCGAGCGGCAGCTCGAGCCGCGGCTCGCGTCCGGCCAGGTGCGCGACGATGGCGCTGGTGGATTGCGCGAGGGCGCCGGCGTCCGCCGAAATCGCCGCCGCCGGATACTCGCGCTCGAGCGCGCTCGTCAGCTCGCGATCGCTCGTGCCCATCGCGACCGCGCAGACGCCGCGCGGCGTCGCCGCCACCAGCAGCCGTCCCAGCGCGCCGTTCGGTGAATCGACGATCGTGTACTGAACCTGCATGCCCTCGCCTCCTCGTCGATAAATGGATGGCGCCATGCCCAGCTTGGGCGCCGCCCGTTCGTAGAACCGGCTGCTCGATCCGTAGCCGGCGTCGAGCATGGCGCCGGTCACATCGTTCGACTGGCGCAGGTGCCGCTTCACCTTGCCGAGGCGGCACGCCTCGGCGTACTCGCGCGGCGTGACGCCGACGAGGCGCTTGAAATTGCGCTGCAGGTGGTAAGGGCTGCCGCCGAGACGCGCCGCCAGCGTCGACAGCGCCGGGTGGCCGTCGACGTTCGCGAGGTAGACGCAGGCGCGCCGGATCTTGTCGACCCAGGGATCGGCGGCCATCGCCGTCGCGTCCGGCTTGCAGCGGAGGCAGGCGCGAAACCCGGCGCGGCGCGCCGCCTCGGTCGTCTCGTAGAACGACACGCGATCGCGGCGCGGGCGCCGGCTCCCGCACGACGGCCGGCAATAGACGCCGGTCGACTTCACGCCGTAGACGAAGAGGCCGTCGGCACTCCGGTCGTGCGCGACGACGGCATTCCACCGCGCGGGGTCGTTGAGATATTCGTGGGGCGCGGTGGCTACCTGTGCTGCGCTCGCCATGCTGTTCATGCGCGGAGTATCGCGCGTGCCCGCGATCGGGCGATATCCGCCGCTTGCGCCCGAATTACGCCCCATCCCACGCCACTACGAAGACCTTCGTTGACACCGCGAGGCGCTTCGGAAATACTCGGACCATGCCCTTCTCCCAGGATCTCCGCTACGCCGCGCGCACGCTGGTGAGCGCTCCCGGCTTCACGCTGATCGTCGTCCTCACGCTCGGCCTCGGCATCGGCGCCAATACCGCCATCTTTTCGCTGACCGACCAGCTGCTGCTGCGGCTGCTGCCGGTCCGCTCGCCCGAGCAGCTCGTCGTCCTCGACGGGCCCGGCCCGAACCAGGGCCGCACCTTCAACCAGGGCACCTTCTCGTACCCGATGTATCGCGATTTCCGCGATCAGAATAGCGTGTTCGACGGCGTGCTCGCGCGCTTCCCGGCGCCGTTGACGCTGATCACCAACGGACAGGCCGAGCGCGTCGACGGCGAGCTCGTCTCCGGCAACTACTTCGACGTCCTCGGCGTGCGCGCGCAGATCGGGCGCACCTTCACGCCGGACGACGATCTCACGCCTGGCGGCCATCCGGTCGCGGTGTTGAGCCACGGCTACTGGGCCCGCCGCTTCGATCGCAGTCCCGCCGTCCTCAACCGCAGCGTCACGCTGAACGGCCACCCGATGACAATCGTCGGGGTCGCGCCGCCGGGGTTCCACGGCATCGCGGTCGGCGAGGATCCGGACGTCTTCGTGCCGCTGATGATGAAGGCGCAGATGACGCCGACCTGGGACGACCTGACGAACCGGCGCAGCCGCTGGCTCACGATCATGGCGCGCCTCAAGCCCGGCGTGTCGCAGGCGCAGGCCGAATCGGCGATGAACGTGATTTACCGGCAGATCAACGAGCAGGAGATCAACGAGATCAAGAACCCGTCGAAGACCTTCCGTGAACGGTTCGTCGCCAAACACCTCTTCCTGTATCCCGGCCAGAAGGGGCGGTCCGATCTGCGGCAGCAGTTCTCGACGCCGATTCTGGTGCTGATGGGCATGGTCGGCCTGGTGCTCCTGATCGCCTGCGCGAACGTCGCCAACCTGTTGCTCGCGCGCGGCGCCGCGCGTCAGAAGGAAGTCGCGATCCGGCTCGCGCTCGGCGCCAGCCGCGCGGCGATCGTGCGCCAGCGGCTCGTCGAAAGCCTGCTGCTCGCCGCGGCGGGCGCGGTCGTCGGCATCGGCCTCGCGTGGTGGACCGGCGCGTTCCTGGTCAAGATGCTGCCGTCCGACGCCGCAGTGCAGACGCTCTCCGCCACGCCCGACGTGCGCGTCACCCTGTTCGCCCTCGCCGGCGCGGTGCTGACGGCGCTGCTCTTCGGGCTCGCCCCGGCGCTGCAGTCGACGCGGCCGGCGCTGGTCTCGACGCTCAAGGACGAGTCGGGCAGCGTCGTCGGCGGCGCCGGAAGCGCCCGCCTCCGGAAAGGGCTGGTGGTCGCGCAGGTCGGCCTGTCGGTGCTGCTGCTCGCTGGCGCCGGGCTGTTCGCGCGCAGCCTCTACAACCTGAAGACGCTGAACCCGGGATTCGAGGCCGATCAGCTGCTTGGCTTCACGATCGATCCCTCGCTCAACGGCTACGCGCGCGAGCGCTCGGTGCAGCTGTTCCAGCAGCTCGAGCAGGAGCTGGCGCGGCTGCCCGACGTGCGCGCCGCAGCCGGCTCAGTGATCGCGCTGATGACCGACAGCAACTGGAGCAGCACGGTCAAAGTCGAGGGCTACCAGTCGAAGGAAGGCGAGAACATGAACCCCAGCGTCAACAGCGTCGGGCCCGGGTTCTTCGCCACCATGGGCCAGCCGCTCGTGCGCGGACGCGAGTTCACGGTCAAGGATGTCGCCGGCGCGCCGAAGGTCGCGATCATCAACGAGACGATGGCGAAGTATTACTTCGGTGCCGACAACCCGCTCGGCCGGCGCATCGGCTGGGGGCGCGACACCGGCACCGACATCGAAATCGTCGGCGTCGTCAGGGACTCGAAGTCGTCGACGCTGCGCCAGGAGGCGCAGCGGTTCGTCTACACGCCGTACATGCAGGAGCCCGAGCTCGGCCAGATGACGTTCTACGTCCGCGCCCGCGGAGACGCCGCCGGCGTCGGCGCATCGGTGCGGGCGGTGGCGCAGCGGGTCGATCCGGACATGCCGATCTTCGACATGAAGACGATGAAAACGGTGATCAACGAGTCGCTGTTCATCGAGCGGATGGTGGCGGCGCTGTCGGTGGCATTCGGCGCGTTGGCGACGCTGCTCGCGGCCATCGGCCTCTACGGGGTGATGTCGTACACGGTGGCGCGCCGGACGCGCGAGATCGGCATTCGCATGGCGCTCGGCGCCGAACGCCGCACCGTGCTGTGGCTGGTGCTGAAAGAGGTCGCGCTGATGGTCGCGATTGGCGTTGGCGCCGGCGTGCCGCTGGCGCTCGCGCTCAGCCGCGTCGTGCAGTCGCAGCTGTTCGCCCTGTCGGCGCACGATCCGCTCGCGCTCGCCGCCGCCGCCGTCGTGCTGACCCTGGTGGCGCTGGTCGCCGGCTACATGCCGGCGCGCCGCGCGACCCGCGTCGATCCGATGCTGGCATTGCGCTACGAGTAGCGCGTCCAGCCTCTAGCCCCGGAACGCGAGCGAAGCGAGCCTGCGCTCCAGCCTCTGCCTCGCGATGCTAGGATCGCGGCCATGCGGATCGCGGTCCTGGGCAGCGGCGGCGTCGGTGGTTACTTCGGGGGGAGGCTTGCCGCGGCCGGCGCCGACGTCACCTTTCTCGCGCGCGGTGCCCATCTCGAGGCATTGCGCACGCGCGGCCTGCGCATCGAGAGCCCCAAAGGCGGCGTCCACATCGCGAACGCGAAAGCGGCCGGCGATCCTGCGGAGGTCGGCCCGGTCGACATCGTGTTCTTCACCGTCAAGCTGTACGACACCGAGTCGGCGGTGGCCATGCTGCCGCCGCTCATCGGGCCCGATACCGCGGTCATCCCGTTCCAGAACGGCGTCGACAGCGTCGGCAGGCTCACGGCGGCGGTCGGACCGCGGCACACCGCCGGCGGCACCTGCTACGTGTCGGCGGTGATCGCCGAGCCCGGCGTCATCCGGCACACGGCGATGGACCACTTGATCTTCGGCGAGGTCGACGGCCGGCGCACGCCGCGGATGGAGGCGCTGCTCGAGGCCTGCCGTCCCGCCGGATTCCAGTCGACGCTCAGCGGCGACATCACCGCCGATATCTGGAGCAAGTTCGTCCGCCTCTCGGTCCTCAGCGGCCTGACGACGGCAGCGCGCAGCCCGCTCGGCGTCATCATCGGCGACGCGGACCTGTTCGCGATGCTGAAGGAGGCGCTGCGCGAAGCGATGGCGGTCGCGCGCGCCAAGGGCATCTCGGTGCCGGCGTCGACGGTCGAGGACGTCGCCGCGGCCTACCGCGCGCTGCCGCCGCAGACCAAGTCGTCGATGCTCGAGGATCTCGAGCGCGGCCGGCCGCTCGAGCTGCCGTGGTTGAGCGGCGCGCTTGTGCGGATCGCGCGCGAAGCGGGCGTCGACACGCCGATCCATCGCTTCATCACCGCGGTGCTGACGCCGCACGTCGCCGGCCGCGCCGGTCAGGGCATTCAGGCGACGCTGAAGGTCTGAAGTTCGAAGTTAGAAGTGAGGGTGACGGCACTGACACGGACGCTGCGCGCGCTGGGCAGCGCGCGTCGGCGGCGGCGATTCCCGCCTGGCGCGCCGCGCGCACCGGATCGCTGACCTCGTTATGACGACGGCGCCGCGCTGACTGCAGTAGTGCCGCTGAAGGTTGCCAGCCGGCGGAATGCCTGCACCTTCTCTGACCGATCGATGGCCGACCGATTGATCGCCCTGTTCAGGATCTCGATCGTCTTGTCGTAGGTGATGCGGTCGACCGGATACGGCGTGCCATCCTTGCCGCCGTGCGCGAACGAGAACCGCGCCGGGTCGCGCATTGCCGCGGGCTTGCCATGAACGAGCTCCGAGGCGAGGGCGAGCGCGCGCAGCGTCTTCGGGCCGACGCCGGGGATGGCGAGCAGCGTCTCGAAATCACGCGGCGCCTGTTCGTAGGTCTTCAGCAGGATCTTTTCGAGGTACGGGCTGGCGACATCGAGCTCGGGCAGGAGCGGGTGGCGCGCCGGCATCTCGAGCAGCGGCAGCGGCTTCGCCGCCAGCGCTTTCAATGTCACCTCGGGCTTCGCCGACGCCAGCTCCGCCGAGGCGCGGCGCACCGCGTCGTTCTCGTGCGCGACCAGGTTCAGCGTGTCGCTTCGCGCATCGCAGCACACCGCCTCATGCGGCTCGTCGACGAAGCTCTCGACGTGTTCCGACAGCCAGTGGTAGCGCCGCGCCGTCCCGCTGGCGTCGCTCATCCCCTGCTGCACGACGCACCATTCGCCGTCGGCGGTGAAGAAGAACACGTGGTGATAGAGCTGATAGCCGTCCTGCACCGCCGCGCTGTCCACCTTGGCGGCAGTGCGGCTCGCATAGACCAGCGGCTGCGCGTCGCGGCCGATGACGTCGCAGATGTCCGCGATCTGGTGCGGCGTCTTGCGCGACACCTGGCCCTTGCCGCCCGCGGCGAAGAAGCCGAGCTCGCGATCGATCTCCTTCAACCCTTCTTTCACCGCGCCGCACACCGTCGTCGTCACGCCGCTCGAGTGCCAGTCGAACCCGAGGACGCAACCGAACGCCTGGAACCAGAACGGATCGGAGAGACGCCGGAGGATCTCGTGCGGGCCCTGTTCGGCGGCCAGGTAGATCAGGATCTCGCGCGACAGCCGCACCATGCGGCCGAACAGCCAGGCAGGAGCTTTACCGCCGTGAAGTGGAAGGGATGCGAACCCGGTGTGACGCGACATCACCTGTGGGGGCCGAGCTTGCCTCGGCCCCCGACATTTTTATCGACCCGGCGCCGCCGTCGTCGTCGTGCTCTTCTTGACCGATTGCGTCAGCTTGCCCAGCATGTTGTCGAGCGCCGGGCCGCCGCGAATCCAGCGAATCGCCGCGACGATGTCGTTTTCCCAGTCGATGTAGACGATGTTCGAGCCGTTGCCGACGAAGCGCACCGACGTTTCCGGCGCCGACGGCAGCGGCTTCTTGCCGGTGTTCAGATACCAGTTGGCGTAGCCGTAGGTGTCGTTGTCGCTGCCCGGCGTGCGCGCCATCTGGATCCACTTCTCCGTCACCAGCTGACGATCCTTCCACTTCCCGTTGCGCAGGAAGAGCAGGCCGAAGCGCGCCATGTCGTACGAGTCGATGAACATGCCGCCGCCCCAGTGCCCGCCGCCGCTGACCGATTGCACCTTCTTGCCGTCGATCTCGACCCACGAGTTGTCGTAGCCGTACCAGCGCCAGGTCGACGAGGCGCCGATCGGATCCATGATCTCTTCGCGCAGCACGTCCGGCAGCGACCTCCGCCAGACCTGCAACGCCGCCAGCGCCATCACGTTGACGCGGACGTCGTTGTATTTGAAGTGGGTCCCCGGCTCCCACAGCTTGCGGTTCGGCCAGTCGGCGGATTTCTCGCCAACCGGGCGGTCGGCCCAGTCAGGCTTGCCCCACAGCGTCCCCTGCCAGTCGCTCGTCTGCCGCAGCAGGTGATCCCACTTGATCTTGCGGTTGTGCTCCGACTCGAACAGGTCGACGTGCGGCGGCATGTAGTCGCGCACGTAGTCGTTGACGTCGCGAATCATCCCCTTCTGCCACGCCAGGCCGACCACCGTCGTCAGGAACGTCTTGGTGACGCTGTTGGTGATGTCGGCGCGCTTCGG